>Ga0070737_10000307_pt1 | contig 115294 bp, 109 predicted proteins | sample Coa_R1_10_FD_66438 | JGI IMG/M metagenome (GOLD analysis project Ga0070737, IMG submission 66438) | Surface soil microbial communities from Centralia Pennsylvania, which are recovering from an underground coalmine fire - Coalmine... | ecosystem: Environmental > Terrestrial > Soil >...
CATCGAATCGTCCATCCTCTCCAGCGGAACGTAGCTGATCCTCTGCTTCGCCATGGCTCACTCCTTCGCAAATGGGGCCGATGTCCGATCTAGCCGGCTTTTCTCCGCCGCGTCCGCCTGGACGATCTCCGCGCGCCGCCTGCCGACTTCGCCGCCGCGGGCAGCAGCTGCTTCGGCGACGGCGCGATCGCCTGCCGGCGCTCGAGCGTGGCGGCAGCGGTCGCGCCCGGCAACGCCGGCGCCTCCTCGACGCCGGTGATCGTATAGATCTGCGGCATGTGGCGATTGACCTGCAGCTGGAAGATGTCCGGCCGGTTGTAGTGGCCGGCAAAATCGTGCCGCAGCTTCATGGTGATGCCGAGATCGATGTTGCAGTCGGCGTAGAGAATGCCTTCTTCGGCGCCCATCGGGCCCGCGATGATGCGGCTGTTGGGTGCGACGATGACGCTGCCGCCGCAGCAATCGGGATTGCGCAGGAACTTTTCGCCTTCGGGGCCGACCTGCAGCTTGCGGATCACGTCCTCGTCGACCGTGCCGCAGGCTGAGACGACGAAGGCCTTACTCATCTGGGCGAAGGCCTGCGAATCGATGCTGACGCGGTTGCGCATCGGGTCGCCGCTGGTCGGGAAATGGTTGGGCCAGCTCATCACGTGGATGCGCGAGCCCTCGGCGGTCATGGCGAAGATCGCGAGCGGGTTGGAGTTCTCGCCGCAGATCAGGCCGCTCATCGGCCCGAAGCTGGTCGGAAATGCGTGCAGCGTGTCACCGAAGCCGCCCATGTGAACCAGCCGCTCGCCCACCGTCGGCATGATCTTCTGGTGCTTGCCCATGTAGGTGCCGTCGGGTCCGATGAAGACCTGCGAGTTGAACATCGTGCCGAGCGTGCGCGGCAGCTTCTCGCAGACGCCGATCACGACATAGGCTCCGGCTTCGCGCGCGGCGTCGCACAGCGCCTCGATCTCCGGCCCCGGAATCTCGACCGCGTTCTTGAACAGCTCGACCGCCAGCCGGTTGGCGACCGCGCCGGTCGCGGCGTGGTGGTGGTACCAGATCGGGTGGGCCGGAATGAATCCTTCGGGAAATCCGATCACCCGGGCACCGTTGCGCCCGGCTTCGCGGATCAGGCTGCAGGCCTTCGCGGTCGAGCCCTCGCGGTCGAGAAACACCGACGCGGCCTGCACCGCCGCCACCTTCACGGTCTGATAGCTGTCGCCCATCGGCTGCTTCCCGGCGAAAGGTCGTGCAAACGTTTGCGCGCATTGCCGCCGCGAGTCAAGCGCCAAAGCGCCCGCGCTGCCTACCGCCGCATGTCAAACGCTGCCGCGGATCAGCGCCGCCGCGCGTTCCGCCACCATCAGCGTCGGCAGGTTGGTGTTCGCGCTCGGAATCCGAGGCATGATCGAGGCGTCGACGACGCGCAAATTGGCGACGCCGTGGACCCGGCATTTGGGATCGACCACCGCCTGCGGGTCATCGGCCCGCCCCATAGCGCAGGTTCCCGCCGGGTGGAACATCGGCGCCGCGGCGTCGAGGATTTCGGCCGGCGCAAGCGGGCGATGGCCGCGCGTGTCCGCTAGCAGCCGTCCGGGCGCGACGGCGCGGGCGATTGCCCAGCGCCGCACCGCCGTCGGGCCGGCGAGCACCGCCGCGGCGGCAAGCGATTTGACGCCGCCGCTGGCGCCGCGGTCGTTGAAACGGCGCAGCGGCGGGTCTTGCGGCAGCAGATAAGCCTCGCGGTAGCAGCGTCGCACTGCCGGATCGAGTAGCAGGCTTTCCGCAAACCGACCGGCGGCGACCAGCCGCACCCTGTCGCGCGCATCCGACAGCAGGCGGAAGGAAATTGCCGGCGGCGCCGAGGCATCGGGCGAGACGAGCCGAAGCTCGCCGCGCGAATGCGGCGCGTAGAGCGCGGCTGCCAGCATGCCGACGCGGCGCCCGAACGGCCGGGGGCTGACGCGGCCGATGGCGCAGAGAAGAAGATCGCCGCGCGGGCACTCGGGCTGGGCCGAGGACAGGCGTAGGCCGGCGACGGCGTAGTGGCGGCCACCCTTCGGCACGCCGCCATCGGACTCGAGCGTCAGCGCGAAATGCACGAAGACGTGATTCTGCAAATTCCGGCCGACGCCCGGACGATCCGCCACCGGCTCGATGCCGAGTTGGGCGAGGGCTGGCGCCGGTCCGATGCCGGCGCGCAGCAGCAGCGTCGGCGAATGAATTGCGCCCGCTGACAGGATGGTCTCTCGCGCCGCGATCCTCCAGCGCGCGCCCTCCTGCAGCACCTCGACGCCCACGACGGTCCTGCCCTCGCGTACCAGGGCGAGCACGCGCGTTCGCGGCAGGATGATGAGGTTGCCGCGCCGTCGCACCGCCGCGTCGAGATAGCAGCGTGCGCTGCTGACGCGCACGCCGCCATCCTGGAAAAGCGGCATGGCGAAAAAGCCGTCGACCGGCTCGGCATTGATGTCGTCGACGAAGCCCAAGCCGCGCGCGGCCGCCGCCTGTTCCATGGCGCGGGCGAAGGCCGGCCATTGGTCGCGGGCGAGACGGCGGATGGCGGCCGGCGTCGCGGCATTGCCCGGGGCCGCATCGCCCGTGCGGTTGATTCGCCCGACATAAGGCCGCATCTCTGCCCAACTCCAGCCGCGGGCACCGGCCTGCGCCCAGCCGTCGTAATCGGCCGGCAGGCCGCACAGCGCCCACATCCCCATGACGCTCGAGCCGCCGCCCATGACCCGCGCCTGCAGAAACGGCCGCGGCGGCGCTCCTTCCTTCATGCCGGCTTTGAGGCCGGGCCAGAAATAGGACCGGTTGAAGAACGAGCTCGGGAAGACGTCGCGGATGTCCGCCGGTTCGGCGCCCGGCGGCGTGTCGTCGCCGGCCTCGACCAGGACGACGCGGCACGACGGGTCCTGCGACAGCCGCGACGCCAGAACGGCGCCCGCGGTGCCGCCGCCGACGACGATGAAGTCCGCCCGATCCATCCCCGCGCTCATCCTGCCGGCGCCGATCGCGCGATCTTACGCGGCAGCGGGCGATTCTTGCAAACGTTTGCGGACCTGGACTATGGTGATTGGCGTGACGGCAACAGCGTAAGAAACCGCAGCCGCCGGCGCGCGCCGGTTTGCGGGGCTCGGGAGGTCGGGGATGGAGGTCGGTTTCATCGGCGTCGGCCGCATGGGCAAGGCGATGGCCCGCAACATCATGAAAGCGGGGCACCGCGTGCGGGCCTGGGACAAGTCACCCGCCGCTCTCGCCGAGATCCGCAAGGACGGCGCCGAGATCGCATCGAGCGCGCGCGACGCCTTCGCGGGCGATGCGGTGATCTCGATGCTGCCGAACGACGACGCCATGCGCGAACTGTTCATCGAGGGCGACGTGCTGCCGAAGCGAGGCGGCGCGACGGTGCACGTCAACACCGCGACGGCATCGGTCGCCTTCACCGAGGAATTGACGGCGCTGCATGCCGAGCGAGGAGTGCCCTACGTCTCGGCGACGGTCTTCGGCCGCCCCGAAATGGCGGCCGAGCGCAATCTCAATGTCCTCGCCGCCGGCGATCCGCAGGCGATCGACAAGGTGCAGCCGATCTTCGACGCCATGGGCAAGAAAACCTGGCGGCTTGGAACCGAGCCGAAGAACTCGAACGTCGCGAAGGTCGCCGGCAATCTGATGGTCGCGTGCATCCTCGAGGCCATGGGCGAGGCGGCGGCGCTGGCGCGGGCCTACAGGATGTCGCCGGTCGAGGTGCTCGACATCGTCGTCAATTCGATCTTCCACGTGCCGATCTACCGCATCTATGCCGGCCTGATCGGCAACGCGACCTACGAACCGCCGGGCTTCGACCTGATGCTCGGCCTCAAGGATGCCAAGCTCGCGCTCGAGGCCGGCGAGGATGCGCACGTGCCGTTGCCCTTCGCCAGCGTGCTGCGCGACAATTACTTGGATGCGATCGCGCACGGCGATGCCGGCCGCGATTGGTCGGCGATCGCCAAGGTGGCGGCGCGGCGCGCCGGACTCGAATCGTGACGACGCGCGGCGGCGGATCGCTCCGCCGGCGCGCGTTCGCGGCCGCCGGTCGGGACCGAGGGCCGCGTCGGACCTGGGAGGGAGGCTGACATGCAGCTTTTGGCGATCGTACGCCGTCGCGTGCTGTGGAGCGTCGTCGTGTTCTTTGTCGCGGTATTGGCCGCGGCGCCCGTCCGCGCCGCCGGTGCGCCGATCGTGATTGGCGGCACGCTGGGTCTGACCGGCGCCTTCGCGGGCCCGTCGGCCGAGTACAAGGCGATCTATCAATTCTGGCTCGACGAGATCAACAAGAAGGGCGGCCTGCTCGGCCGTCCGGTCAAGATGACCATCTACAACGACGAGAGCACGCCGACCGTCGCACAAGCGCTCTACAACCGCTTGATCGACAGCGATCACGCCGATCTGCTGCTGTCGCCCTACACCACCTTCGTCGGCGGCGCGATCGTGCCGATCGTGCTGTCGCATCACAAGCTGCTGTTCAACGGCGGCTTCGTCGGCATCAACATCTTCCGCGCCGCCAAGGGCTCGATCATCGGCAGCTACACCTATCAGGAGCCCGACTATACGCGCGGCCTGTTCGAGCTGCTGAGGACGATCCCCGAGGCGCAACGGCCGAAGCGCGTCGCCATCTTCACGGCGCAGAATCCGTTCCCGCTCGTCGTCCGCGACGGCGTCGACGGCCAGGGCGGCGCCGTCAACTATGCCAAGGCGGCTGGCGCGACGGTCGTCGTCAACGAGCAGTATCCGCCGGGCACCACCGACTTCACCGGTCTGGTGCAGAAGGCCAAGGCGGCGCACGCCGATATCCTGCTCGAACTGGGCCTGCCGGACGATTCGCTGCAGGTCGCGCGCACCGTCCAGCAGCAGGGCTACAAGCCGGCGGTGTTCTGCGTCTGCGGCTCGCAGGTGAGCACGCTGCCGGCCTGGTCCAAGCTCGGCAGCGCCGCCGAGGGCGTCTTCGGCACGACCATCTCGTGGCCCAACCAGCCCTATCGCGATCTGCCGAAGATCGCGGCCTTCTTCAAGCGGCGAGGCTACGACACCGTGCCGACCTACGGCATCGTCTCCTATGCCATCCTGCAGGTGCTGGAGCAGGCGGTGGACGGCGCCAAGACGCTCGATCAGGACAAACTCAAGTCCTACATCCTGAGTCACGAGTTCCACACTGTGGCCGGCGATTTCAAGTATCAGGCCGACGGCACGCCGGCTTACAGCCAAGTCGTTCTGCAATACCTCCACGGTAAGAACGAGGTCGTCTGGCCGCAGAAATACCAGACCAGCAAGCCGGCGATTCCGATGCCGTGATGTCGCCGCAGGCGAGCGACGCGGTCCTGTCGGTCGATGCGGTCGCCAAGCGTTTTGGCGGCGTGGTGGCGCTGGCCGGCGTATCCTTCGCCTGCGCGCGCGGCAGCATTGTCGGCCTGATCGGCCCCAACGGCTCGGGCAAGACGACGCTGCTCAATACCATCAACGGCGTCTATGCGCCCGATGGCGGCGACATCCGCATCAACGGCGCCACCATCCTCGGCCGTCGGCCGTCCGAGCTGGCCGGCGCCGGCGTCAGCCGCACCTTCCAGACCGCGCGGGTGTTCGAGACCTTGACGGTGCGCCAGAACCTCTTCATCCCGCTGCTGCATCACGGCGCCGTGGCGCGCGCCGCCGCCGCCCGGCGCGCCGACGAGCTGCTGGCTTTCGTCGGTCTCGCCGATTTCGCCGACCATACCGCCAGCGAGCTGTCCGGCGGCCAGCAGCGTCTGCTCGAATTCGCGCGCGCGCTCGTCACCGAGCCCTGTCTCGTGCTGATGGACGAGCCCTTCGCCGGCGTGCATCCGACCGTCAAGGGCCAGCTGATCCGCTGCATCCGCGACACCGTCGCGCGCGAGCGCACGTCTTTCGTCATCGTCAGCCACGAGGTCCCCGATCTCGTCGCCATGGCGGACTTCATGCTCTGCCTGGTCGAAGGCCGGGTCGCCGCCGCCGGTGCGCCCGTCGCGGTGGTGCGCGACGAGACGGTGGTCGAAGGCTATCTCGGGCGCGGGTGACGCGGCGCATGGAGGCGGCGAGGCTCGCGGTGCGGAATCTGGTGGCGGGCTACGTGCCGGGCCATCCGATCCTGCGCGGCGTCAATCTTGAGGTCGCACCGGCGCGGATCACCGTCGTGCTCGGGCCCAACGGCGCCGGCAAGTCGACAGTGCTGAAGGTGCTTGCCGGCTTTCTCGCCGTCCAATCGGGCTCGATCCGCCTCGACGAAACCGAAATCGCCGGCCTGCCCGCCCATCGCCACGCCGCATCCGGGATCGCACTCCTGCCCCAGGGGCATTCGGTCTTTCCCGATCTGACGGTCGCCGAGAATGTCGAACTCGGCGGCTGGATCCTGCGCGGCGACCGGATACGTCTGCGCCGCGCGGTCGACGCCGTCTTCGCGCGCTATCCAAATCTCCACCCGCTGCGCGACAAGCCGGCCGGCAGCCTCAGCGGCGGCCAGCAGCGCGCGGTCGAGATCGCGCGGCTGCTGGTCGCGGACCCGCGCGTCCTGCTGATCGACGAGCCGTCCGTCGGCTTGTCGCCGGCGATCGCAACCCAGGTCTATCGCGAGCTGGTCGCGCTCAAGGCCGAGGGCCGCACCATCCTGCTGGTCGATCAGGACGTGCGCGCGGCCATCCGTATCGCCGACTACGTTTACGTGCTGAATTCGGGCCGCAACGACGTCGAGGGCGATCGCGCCGCGTTCGAGGGCGATCTCGGCTCGATGGTGCGCGGCTGGCTCGGTGTCTGACGGGCGGGGCGGGGGCATGCCGGTCCACATCGCGGGCATCGTCGTCAACGGCGTATTGCTCGGCCTGGTCTATGCCATCGCCGCGCTCGGCCTGAGCCTCGTCATGGGCGTGATGGGCATCATCAACGTCGCCCACAGCGCCTTCATCATGCTCGGCTCGTTCCTGGCGCTCGGCCTGCTCGAATGGGCGCATATCGATCCGATCGCATCGTTCTTCCTCGCCCTGCCGATCTTCTTCGCGCTCGGCGTCGCTACCTACAGACTGATCGTGACGCGGGTCGAGCGCGCCCACCAGACTCAGGGTCTGATCGCCATGTTCGGGCTGATGGTGCTGATCGAGAATCTCGGCACCATCGCCTGGACCACCGACACGCGCGTCATCACCGTCGGCTACAGCAACGCCAACCTGATGGTCGGCTCGCTGCTGATCGCCGATGCGCCGCTGATCGCCGGCGCGCTCGCGCTCCTCCTGATCGCGGGATTTCGCGTGTTCCTGCATGCGACTCTGATCGGCCGGGCCATCCGCGCCATGGGCCAGAACCGCGACGCTGCGCGTGCGCTCGGCGTCAACGTTCGGGCCCTGTCGGCGGTCATGTTCGGTCTCGGCATCGCCTCGGCCGGCTCCGCCGGCGTCGCGCTCGGCATGATCTTCCCGTTCGCGCCGCAGACCCAGATCCAGTGGCTCGCCTGGGCCTTCCTCATCGTCGTGCTGGGCGGTCTGGGCCGGGTCGAGAATACGCTGGTGTCGGCGCTGGCGGTCGGTCTCATCCAGACGGCGGCGACTGCGTTCCTGCCCTTCGACTACGTCTATCTGATTCTCTACGTCGCGCTGGCGGCGATGCTGGTGGTGCGCCGCCAGGGCCTGCGCGGCGTCGTTCGGCGCGCGATCTAGGGCCGCGGCGATGTTCGCGCTCTTCTTTCTTCCGGCACGACGGCGGCAGGGCCGCGCGACGCAGCGCTGGCTCGCCGGCCTGGTCGTCGCCGCGGGTGTCGTCGCCTTCGGCACGCTCAGTCCCGATCTCGGCGCGATCAACACGCTCGGCACCGTCTTCATGTATCTGGTCGTGACCCAGGCGTGGAACATCCTGGGCGGCTACGGCGGCTATCTCAATTTCGGCATGGTGACCTATTTCGGCATCGGCGCCTATGCCGGCGCGGTTCTGTTCCGCTATTTCGGCCTGTCGCCGTTCCTGACCGCACCGGCGGCTGGTGCCGCGGCGGCGCTGTTCGGACTTCTCATCGGGATTCCGACGCTGCGCCTGCGCGGCGCCTACTTCGCCGTGGTCACGATCATCATCACCTTCGCGGTGCAACTGCTGGCGCTCGACCTGCCGCTGACGCAGGGCGCCCTCGGCATTTTCCTCTCGCCACTGCCCCTCGATCCCATCACCGTCGAGCGCCTGTTCTATTTCGTGTTCCTTGGGCTGGCGGCGCTGGCGACGGCGCTGGTGTTTGCGGTCGAGAATTCGAATTTCGGCTGGGCGCTGGTCGCGATTCGCGAGGACGAGGATGCCGCCGAGGTGATCGGCGTCAGGACCACGGCGGTGAAGTGGGTCGCGAACGTCGTCGCCGCGTTCATCACCGGCCTCGTCGGCGGCATCTACGCGCAGCGCATCCTCTACATCGAGCCGACGGGAACCTTCGCCCTCGACATCTCGCTCAACGTCGTGCTGATGGCGGTGATCGGCGGCGCCGGCACCTGGCAGGGGCCGGTGATCGGCGTTCCGTTGGTGCTGATCGTCGCCGAGGCGTTGCGCGTGACGGTCACGTCCGAGGTCAACCGCGTCATCTTCAGCGTGGTCGTCATCCTCATCGCGCTCTTCGTGCCGGGCGGTATCATGGGCCTCTTGCGCCAGATCAAACGGCGTCCGCGGCCGTTGCCCGATCCCGCCGCCGGCGCGCCGCGCTGAACCGCGGGCTTGGCGCGCCGATGTGAGCCGGCCGCGGCCCTTGATGCAGATCAAGGTGAGACCCGGGCGGGCGTCATAAGGCTGCGATTGACGCGGCGCTTAATACCGATCGCCGCCGTAACTCAGAGGAGTTCGTGATGTCGTACAAGCTTCGTCTTCTGACGCTGGCGGCGGCCCTCGTCGCCTTCTCGCCGCTGGCTATGGCCCAGAGCTCGGCTCCGGCGCAGTCCACCGAGCAGCAGAGCCAGGCACCGCAGAACGAGCCCGGCTGGAACCAGCCCACCGCACCGGCGGGCTGCTACAACGCACCGAGCGCCACCTGCGGTCAGTGACACGGATCGCAATCGACCGAGACGGCCGAGGGTAAGCCCTCGGCCGTTTTGTTTTCGGCACCCTGTTCGCCGGCTCGACTGCGCCTCATCGCATATCGCGGCGGCGATCGAATCGACTCCGAGCGCGACTCAGCCGGCGGTCTAGTGTCGGTGTTGGGCGGTAAGCGGAACGAATGGCCGCCCGCGAGCGCCGCGCCGCAGCCAATCGAGGCCGGTCTTGCGAAGCCGGCGCCGCCCGCGACATCGAGGGCTTTTCTCCGACGTCGCCGAAATCGGCGCCGCTGCGACGGACTGGCGCACGCGGATGACATCGGTCGGCTCGAGCGTGCCCTCGTTTCGAGATCGTCTGCAAGGCGCACCATGTCGCTGGCGGTCAGCGGCGCCACCGCTGGCTCGGTCCCATCACGCCCGACCCGGCGCTCCGCGACGGGTGGCTGCGTCTTGATCGGTCCCGGTCCGAACCGGCCGGGATTACCGACCTATCGCCGCGCGGTATCGGAACCCGGCGCTGCGACGCTGACGCTCAGCTTGTAAACCTCGGGCAAGAGATAATGGATGCTTTGCTCGATCGGCCGTCCGCTGCGATCGTGGGAGACGCGCTCGAGAACCATCAGTGGCGTGGTGCTCGAGACGCGAAGCGCCCGAGCGAGCTTGGCGGTCGGCAGCTCGCTGCTGACGCGGAAGTCGGCGCGGACCGGCGCGACCCTCAGTTTCTCCCGCAGGATCTGATAGACGCCCATCGAAGCGGCGTCCGCGCGGCTCACGCTGTCGCCGAGACGCATCGGCAGGGCAATCCGCAGCAGCGCGTGCGGCGTGCCTGCCGTGTGATAAAGGCGTTCATAGACCAGGACCCCGGATCTGGCGTCGTCGAATACGGCGCCCAGGGCCTTGTCCGTGCTTCGCGCGAATTGCAGCAGCCTGACCTTGACCGGTTCGCCGGGCGGGAAGGCGTCCAGAAACGGGCCGAAGCGATCGATCGCATAGACGATCCGCGGCCTCGGCGGCGCGATGAAGGTGCCCTTGCCTTGTCGCCGGACAAGCACGCCCTGATCGACCAGGGTCTGAATGGCGCGGCGGACGGTCACCCGGCTGAGGTCGTAAGCTCGGCCGATCTCTTCCTCGGTCGGGACCTGATCCCCGACCGCATAGTCGGAGCCGAATTCAGCGCGCAGCCGATCGCTGAGCTGTTCGTGCAGGGCGCGGGCGCTCGAGCGCCGGAGCGGCGGCATGCCGGGGCCGGCATTCCGCGCAGGCTCGTTGTCCATTCGCCGTCCAATAAAGTGTTTTACCTTTATCAAGACATATCATAACGTCTTAGCAAATCAAGCCAGGCAAAACGGCCTGATGAACAGGGGGAGGCAGGGGTGACGGATCATCAGCATCATGACCAGCGGCGGTGTCTGACGCGGCGGACCGCGCGCCGCGAGATACTTGCCGGCATCGGTGCGGCCGCGCTGTCCGCAGCGGCGCCGCCCCTTCTCGCGCCGCGCCGGGCTTTCGCGGCGGCGCAAGTCACCCTACGGCTTGCGACCTGGGGCGCGCCCACGGCGCCGCAGGTGGCGAATTTCGTCGGACCGTTTCAGCAGGCGGTCGAAGCCGGCAGCCACGGCCGGATCGCGGTACAAAGCTTTCCGGCCGGCTCCGTCGTCAAGGAACAGGCGGTCGCGGGGGCGATCCAGTCGCGTGTCGTCGACATTTCGCTCACCACGATGGGAAGCTGGGCCTCGATCGTGCCGGCGGCGGGCGTGCTCAACACCGTTCTCTTCTCGCCGGTCGCCGCGAATTTCGAAAAGGCGATCGGCCCGGACACGCCGCTGTTCAAAACCCTCGACCAGGCGATGGCGACGCGCGGCGTCCGCGTGCTCGCGGTGCTCTACAACGGTCCGGTGGTGGTCGTCTCCCGCACGCCGATGGACTCGCCGGGGGCGTTCCGCGGCAAGACGATCCGTGTCTTCGATCGCCTGACCGCCCAGATCGTGCAGGCGTTGGGCGGCGCGCCTTCGACGATCGAAGTCGCGGACGTCTATCCCGCGTTGGAACGCGGCACGGTGCAGGGCGCGATCGGCGGTCTCGAGGGCGCGATCGGCCTCAAGGAGTACGAGGTCGCGAAGCATCTGCTCGCGACCAACGGCGTCTTCGGGTTGCTCATGACCGGTTACGTGATGAACCGGAGCGCGCTGGAGGCGCTGCCGCCGGATCTGCAGAGGGTGGTGATCGATGCCGGTCACAGCGTCGGCGTCGAGACCACCAAGGCGATGATCGCCGCCTATGCCCGCGAGCTCGATGCCATGCGCCAGCATGGGATGACCGTGACGGTGCTCGAGCCCGGCAAGCCCCCATACCGTGCGTTCAGCGAAGCCCTGGCTCCGTTGAAGAAGACCCAAGAGGCGCAGTTCCCGCCGGATCTGGTCAAGCAGGTCCTCGATGCGCAGCGGTGAGCTCGCAGCCGCCGAGGCGATGGCGCCGGTTCCCGGCGGCGGGGCCGCCCGATGGGCGGCGGCGCTGACGCGGACGACACGGTGGATTTGCGGCTTTTCCGCCGCGATCGCCCTCCTGCTGCCGCTTCCGGTGCTCTACGAGATCGTGATGGATGAGCTGCAGAACCCGCCGGTCTGGGTTTTCGAGACGACCGGCTACGCGATCATCATGATCGCTTTCGCCGCATCGGGCTATGGGCTGAGCACCGGGCACCATTTCCGCGTCTCCCTGCTCTCGGAGAGGTTTCCGGCCTTGGCGCGGCCGCTCAATCTCCTGTCGGGCGTGCTCGAAACCGCGTTCGGTGCGCTGCTGCTTGTCTCGGGATCGCTGCAGGCCTATGGCGCGTATGTCCAGGATTTGCGCTCGGACACGCTCCTGCAGGTGCCGCAGTGCTGGCCCGAGCTGGCTTTTCCGATCGGCGGCCTGGCGATCCTGCTGCAGGGCGTGGCTCACATCCTCGCGCCGAGGCGCGCGTCCGCTCTCTGATGCCGTCTGCGGCCGACGCGACCCTTCTCGTCATTGTCCTGGTGATGTTCGGGCTGATGGCGCTCGGCATCCCGATCTTCGTTTCCATCGGCCTTTCGGCGTTCGCCGGGCTGGTGCTGATTTTCGGCATCGAGCAGGCGATGCTCGATTTTGCCTCCTTTCTCTGGCAAAGCCTGAACAGCTTCGAGCTCGTCACCATCCCACTGTTCGTCTTCGCCGCCATGCTGGTCCGCGAGGCCGAAGTCGGCGACGAACTGTTCGCTTTCGCCAAGGCCTGCATCGGATCGATCCCGAACGGCCTCGGGGTCGCCGTGGTTCTGACCTGCGCGATCTTCGCGGGCATCACCGGGTCGAGTCCGGTCACCGCCGTTACGGTCGGCCTGATCGCACTGCCCGCGCTCGCCCGGGAGGGTTATTCGGACCGCCTGCGCGGCGCGCTTGTCGCCGGCGGCGGCACGCTCGGCATCCTGCTGCCGCCCAGCCTGCCACTGATCATATACGGCGTGCTGACCGAGACCTCCATCGGCAGTCTGTTCGTCGCCACCGTCGTGCCCGGCCTGCTGCTGGCGACGCTGTTTTCGCTCTACGTCGCCTGTGTGTTTCGCCCGCGCGTTCGTCCGCCGTCCTATACGCGCCAGGAACGGCTGACGGTTCTGTGGCAGGGGCTGCCGATCGTCGTCCTGCCGGCGTTCATCATCGCGTCGATCTATTTCGGGCTCGTGACGCCGACCGAGACCGGGGCGGTGGCGACGGTTTACGTTCTCGGCCTCGGCCTTTTGCGCGGACGGCTCGACCTCGCGAAGGTGTGGCGCGCCGCCCGGGCCGCGGCGCTGGTCTCCTCGATGCTGCTGCTGATCTTCGGCACCGGGTCGGTGTTCGCGCGCTACAGCGCGATGCTTCAGCTGCCGCAGAAGATCGCGGCCGCCGTCGGCGGGCTGCAGGGCGGCCCGCTCCTGGTTTTCACCGGGATCGTCGTCATCGACTTGCTCCTCGGCACCTTCCTCGAATCCGGCGCCCTCACGATCCTCACCATTCCGATCTTCTTCCCGATCGCCCAGGCGATCGGCCTCGATCCGGTGCAGTTCGGAGTCATGATCGCGGTCAACCAGGAGATCGCCCAGATCCACCCGCCGGCCGGCCTCAACCTCGTGACCGTGTCGTCCATCTCCGACATTCCGCTGACGCGGATGATGGTCAGCATACTGCCGTTCATCGCCATCGAGATCGCGATGATCTACCTCCTCTATTTCATTCCCCAGCTCACGCTATTTCTGCCGGCCCACATGATCATGCGCTAGCGCCGAAGCGAGACCGTGACGCCGATCGTCGAAACCTGTGTCGAAGGAATTGCCATGGAGTTGAACGAAGAAGAGAAGGCGATGCGCGCCGGAGAGCTTGGCCCGGCGCGCCAGTGGGCGATCGAGCATCAGATCCAGGTCGGCGGATATCTCGGCGCCCGCGATCTCGTTCCGGTCACGCAGGCCCACGTCATGGCCGACACCGAATCGCTCGGCGAAGCCGGCGTCGCGTGGCTCGAGCGCTGGGCCGAGCTGCCGTGGGCGGACCGCCGCGTCCGCGTCCCCACCATTACCGATCCGCGCGGAACGGATTTCGGCGCCGCCACGCGGCTCAAGCAGGAAGCCTGGATGGTCGATCGCGAGCGGCGCACGACGGCCGCCTTCGAGGCGCTGGGCGTGCTGATGACCAATACCTGCATCAATTACCAGACCATCATGCCGCCGGTGTTCGGCGAGCATGTGGCGTACGGCGACACGGGGGTCGTCATCTATTGCAACAGCGTCCACGGCGCGCGGTCGAATTTCGAGGGCGGGCCGTCGGCCCTGGCGGCGGGTCTCACCGGACGCACGCCGAGATACGGATACCATCTCGACGAGAGGCGGCGGCCGACGCTCCGCATCAACGTCGCGTGGACGCCGCGCGATTTGAATGATTGGGGCGCGCTCGGCGGCCTGGTCGGGCGGTGCGCGGGCGATTACTGGCAGGTGCCGGTTCTCGTCGGTCTCGAGCGGGGCCCGAATTCCGACGAGCTGAAGCATTTCGGCGCCGCGGCGGCGAGCTTCGGCTCGCTGGCGCTGTTCCATATGGCCGGCATCACGCCCGAGGCGCGACGTCTCGACGATTTGGGCGATGTCCGCAACCTGCCGACCTACGACATCGGCGAATCCGACATCCGCGCGTTCCAGCGCGGCTATGGTGCGGAAGCCGACGCCGTCGATCTGGTCGTGTTCTCCGCGCCCCAGCTCAGCATTCTGGAGATGCAGCGTCTCGCCGAGCTGTTGAAAGGGCGGACCACGCGCCGGCCGCTGCTGGCCGTGACCAGCCCTCAGGTCAAGCCGGACGCCGACCGCATGGGATTGACGGCGATCATCGAACAGGCCGGCGGAACGGTTTTGTCGGGCATGTGCTTCTACCAGAGCTATGCGCGCGAGATGGCGGAGGCCAATGGCTGGCGCCGGCTCGCCACCAATTCCGCGAAGCTCGTCAACATCATCGGCGGATATGGCTACCGGCCCGTTCTGCTGTCGATGGCGGAGTGCGTCGACGCCGCCTGCACCGGAAGGATCCGTCATGGCTGACAGGGTTTTCTACGCGCGAGCGGCGATCGGCCCGGCGGTGCGCGGCACCGCTCTCGTCGCCAAGGACGGGTTCTCGGCGCGCTACGACCTCGACCGTCTCAAGGGCGTGTTCTCCCGCCCCGAACACAAACTGGCCGGCGAATCCTACGTCGGCAGGATTCTGGTGCTGAATGTCGCGAAGGGCGGTGTCGCCACCGCCTGGATGCTCTACGAGATGGCGGCGCGACGGATGGCGCCCGCGGCGCTCGTCCTCAACGCCGTCAATCCCATCATGGTGCAGGGGGCGGCGCTCGCCGGCATGACGCTGATTTCCGGCTTCGACCGCGACATCACCGACGCGATCCCGCACGGTGCGCTGGTCGAGATCGACCCGACGTCGGACAGGCCGAGCATCCGGCTGGTTTGAGCGTGCGAGGGTCGCCGGCCGCGCCGGCGACCGCAGCGGGCAAGCGACCGATGCGCCGCAAGAACGAAGAGTCGGAAATCGCCTCGGCGCTCGTCGGAATGCTGGTGCCGACGCGCGGGTTCGAACCGCGGACCTACTGATTACGAATCAGTTGCTCTACCGCTGAGCTACGTCGGCATCCAGGGACGGCAAGGCGCTGGACCCTACAACCGCCCGCGGCGGAGCGTCAATCGGCGCTCCCGCGGCGAGCGGTGCGATCGACGCCGTCGGCATGCCGCCTTCGCCGCGCCCGGGCCGCAGCCGCCACACCAGCTGATCGAAGCTGCGGCAGCGCGGACACAGCGGCGTCCAGGCGTCGGCAATGAACCCGCAGGCATTGCAGGCATAGGCGGGATCGGGCGCCGTCGCCCGCGCCGCGCGTTCGAGCCAATTTCGGCCGCGGCCGCCGTCGGTGCGCTCCGCCTCCTCGAGCTTCGCCATCAGCCGATAGAGTCGCGGCGCCGCGTCGTCGCGGTCGATGCCGGCTTCGGTCAGATGCCGGCGCGCCTCGCCCCACAGCCGCGCCTCGATCGCCGCCTCGGCGAGCGCGACGCGGCCCTCGACGTGATCCGGCTTCAAGCCCTGGAGCCGCTCGAAGCGCTTGATGCGCGCCAGCGGCGGCTCGTCGTCGTAGAGCGCGCCATAGGCCGCCGTCAGCAGCGGATGCGGCGCGACGCGCCAGCCGGCCTCGATCGCCTTGCGCGCGCGCCGCGTGCTGCCGTCCGCGGCGAGCAAGCGCGCATACCATGCCGTCGCCGGCGCGAAGGCGGGATCGGCGGCATGCGCCTGGCCCGCGAGCTTGAGCGCCTCGCCGTCGCGACCCGCGGCCTGCGCCCCGCGCCCGCGCTCGTAAAGGATGGCGGCGCGATGATGGCGGCTTTCGTCGGGCGCGATCGCGCCGCGCCGGGTCGCTTCGGCGAGCCGGACCTCCGCGCGCTCCCAGCGTCCCGCGCGCGCCTCGAGCTCGACCAGCGCGCGCTGCACCCAGCCGGTGCGCGGCCGCAATTCGCGCGCCCGCTCGGCGAGCTTGAGCGCCACGCCGTCTTCGCCGCGCGCCAGCGCCTGCACGATCAGGCCGCGCAGGCCGAGGAATTCGGTCTCGGGCTCGGCCAGCATGGCGGTGAAATAGCTCCGCGCCGCCGTCACATCGCCCTTGAGCTGCGCCGCCTGCGCCGCCAGCAGCCGCGTCAGCGGCGGCTCGTCGAGCAGCGCATCGGCGCGCCGGGCGCAGCGCTCGGCCTCGTCGGGATCGCCGGCGGCAACCGCCGCCAGGCCATAGGTGAGGGCACGATAGCCTTCGCGCCGTCGCCGCTCGCGGCGCGCGCGCAGAAAGGCGCGCGGCGCGACCGCCAGCCGGCGCAGCACGGCAACGCTCCAGCCGACGACAAACACGATCGACGCCGCGCCCAGAACCAGAACCGCCACCGACGTATCGATGCGCCAGCCCTGCCAGACCACGGTCACCGCACCCGGCCGGTCGGCGAAATAAACCGCGGCGCCGACGACGACGGCGATCACGACGATGGCGACGAGAATGCGCCTCACGGCGTTTGCGTCGCCGGCTTGACAGCGGGAGCCTTGGACGAAGCCGCCAGCGCCGGCGCCACCTCCTGCAGGGCGGCAGCGATCGTGGCCTCGGCGTCGAGCCGCCGATGCGCCACCGTGAGCCAGTCGCGCGCCGCGTCGCGCGCCGGCGCCGGTGCGCGCTCGATCGCGCCGACCGCGCCGGTGAGATCGCCCTGCGCCAGCTCGGCGCGCGCCGCGTCGACCGCGGCGACGGTCGGATCGGGCGGCGTCGCGCCGACGCCAACGCGCCGCACGATGACGAGGCTCGAAAGCTTCGCCCACAACCGCTCGGTCCACCCCGCTTCGGCGGCCGGCGACGGCGTCGCCATCAGCATGGCCGGCGCCGCGGCCGCGTCGAACCGCGCCGCCAACGCCGCGGTGCTCGGAATGCCGGTCACCGCCAGCGGCTCCAGCGTCAGCAGCTTCGCCGCGAGATCGTGCGGCGCCAGGGTCTCCGCCGCCTTGAGCTCCGCGGGAAACGGTCGTGACGTCGCGACCGCGGTCGCCAGCTGGCTCAGCGCCAGGAACAGCATGCGCTCGGGATTGTCGCCCGAGCGGGTGAGGCGCGCCTGCAGCGCGGCGATGCGCTCGGCGTCGCCGTCGATCGCCGCCTGCAGTCGCTGCGTCGTTTCGTCGAGCCGCTTGACGGCGTCGGCGGTTTGGCTGCCGTCGGGCGCGGACCGCTGCGCCTGCTGTATCTGCTTCTCGAGGGCGTCGAGCCGTACCGCGAGCTGCGCGTCCGCGCCTTGGGCGTCGCGCAGCGCCTTGATCTCGGATTCGACCGTCGCAAGCTGCTCGGCGAGCACCTGGCGGTTGCTGTCGTCGGCCGGCCGGCCCCACGGCAGAACCCGCGCGAGGGGCGGCGCCCAGTAGGGCGACGTGCCGGTCAATCCGAGGATCAGGATCAGCGCCCCGGCGAGTCCGCCGATCACGGTCGCGCGCCGGCGCCTGCGGCGCTGCAGGTCGACGTCGGCGGCCTTGGCCTCGATCACCGGCGGTTCGCTCATCGCGACGGCCTCACGAACGGTCTCCCCCTGCAGCACGCGCCTGGATGGCGCGGTCGAGCGCCTCGAGCAGCGCCGCCTCGTTCGGCGCTGCGGCGATCTCGGTCCGGCGCCAGGTCAACCTGCCGAGCGCCGCGGCGACGGCGGAACTCAATGCGACCGCCGCGATCGTCGCCGTTCGGTCGCCGAGTCCGGCCGCCCGCGCGAGGGTAACAAAGGTCTCGGCGCTGCGGGGAGAGAAAAAGAGCGCGAAATCGACGGCGCCGTCGCCGATGGCGCGGCCCGCCCCGGCGCTCAACGCGGTCGCGGCGACCGCTTCGTAAAGCCGCAGGCGGCGGACCGTGAATCCGGCGCGCGCCAGGTCACCCGCCAGATCGCCGGCGACCGCGCTCGCCGCGGCATGGATCAGCGCGCCTCGCGCCGGATCGAGCCGCCGCGCCGCCAGGTCGGCCAGCGCGTGGACGTCGCCGCCGGCGCTCTCGACCGCGGCGAATCCTGCCGCCCGCGCGGCCCGCGCCGTGGCTTCGCCGACCGCATAGGCGAGAAGATCGCGCCGCGCCGTCGCCGATGCAAACGCCCGCACGCCGTTGGCGCTGGTGAACAGCACCGCCTGCGCACCGGGCAGCGCCGCGGCCACCGTCTCCGCGGCATCGGCCGCGGTCTCGATCCGCAGCAGCGGCTCGAGCAGCGGCTCGATCCCGCGCGCCGTCAGCGCCGCAACCAGCCCGGCGGCATCGGCGCGCGGCCGCGTCACCAGCGCCTTCATGCGAAGAAATCGGGGCCGCCGCGCGCCTTGAGTTCGGCGCCGGCGTCGCGTCCGAGCTCCGCCGCTGCCGCGGCCGGGCCCTCGCGCCGCGCGCGATGGAGCGCGCCGCCGTCCGGGCGGACGATCGCCGCGTCGAGCGTCAGGCGTCCGCCGGCGACGGTCGCCAGCGCGGCAATCGGCGTGCGGCACGAGCCGTCAAGCGCCGCCAGGAAGGCGCGCTCGGCGGCGGCGCAGCAGGCGGTCTCGGCATGATCGAGCGGCGCCACAATCTCGCGCAGGCGCGCATCGTCCTCGCGGATCTCGACCGCGAGCACACCCTGCGCCGGCGCCGGCAGCATTTCCTCGGGCGCCAGGATCGCTCCCACCTTGTCGCCCAGACCCAGCCGTTTCAGGCCGGCGATGGCGAGGATGGCGGCGTCGGCCTCGCCGGCCTCGAGCTTGGCGAGACGCGTACCGACATTGCCGCGCAGCGGCACCACCGCCAGATCGGGGCGCGCGTGAAGCGCCAGGGCCGTGCGCCGCAGCGACGAGGTTCCGAGCCGCGCGCCCTTCGGCAAGGTCGCCAGCGAAGTCGCTTGCGGCGACAGCAAGGTGTCGCGCGGATCCTCGCGCGGCAGGCAGGCGGCGATCGCGAGGCCCCGCGGCAGCCTCGCCGTCATGTCCTTCATCGAGTGGATGGCGAGGTCGACGCGGCCGGCGAGCAGCGCTTCCTCGATCTCCTTGGTGAACAGGCCCTTGCTGCCCTCGGCGGCGAGCGGTCGCTCGCCGGCGCGGTCGCCGCTGGTGCGGATGGCGACGATCTCGACCGCGTCGGGCGCGGCAAGCGACGCATGCGCCGCGGCCAGACGGCGTTTCAATTCGCCCGCCTGCGCCAGCGCCAGCGGGCTGCCGCGCGTGCCGATGCGCAGAAGAGGCGGGGCCATGGCCTTTTCTAGGCGGAAGGCGGCGGCAAGGGAAGGTGCTATGGTCGCCGCCATGCGTATCCTGGGCATCGAAACCAGCTGCGACGAAACCGCGGTCGCCGTCGTCGAGGATGCGCCGACGGCGGCGGCGCGCATCCGCTCGAATCTGGTTCTGTCGCAGCTTGCCGAGCACCGACCCTACGGCGGGGTGGTGCCGGAGATCGCCGCGCGCGCGCATCTCGACCATCTCGACGGCCTGATCGCGCGCGCGCTCGAGACCGCGGGCGCGGGCTTCGGCGATCTCGACGGCGTCGCCGCCACCGGCGGTCCCGGCCTGATCGGCGGCGTCATGGTCGGCGTAATGGAAGCGAAGGCGATCGCGTATGCGCGCGCGCTGCCCTTCGTCGCCGTCAACCATCTCGAGGGCCACGCGCTGTCGGCGCGGCTCACCGACGACGTGGCGTTTCCCTATCTGCTGCTGCTGGTCTCGGGCGGCCATTGCCAGCTGCTCTCGGTCGAGGGCGTCGGCGCCTATCGCCGGTTCGGGACGACGATCGACGACGCCGCCGGCGAATGCTTCGACAAGGGCGCCAAGCTGCTCGGCCTCGGCTATCCCGGCGGGCCCGCGGTCGAGCGCGCGGCGCGGAGCGGCGACGCCGCGCGCTTTCCGTTGCCCCGGCCGCTGGTCGGCAGGCGGGGCTGCGACTTCTCGTTCTCGGGATTGAAGACGGCGCTCGCCCAGACCGTGCGGCGCGCCGGAGCGCTCGACGAAGGCCAGCGCGCCGATCTCGCGGCCTCGCTGCAGGCCGCGATCGTCGATTGCCTCGTCGACCGCACCGCGCATGCCGCCGCGCAGTTCACCGCCCGTCACGGCGGCAGCCACGCGCTGGTCGCCGCCGGCGGCGTCGCCGCCAACGCGGTTCTGCGGCCGCGGCTCGCCAGGCTCGCCGGCGAATGGGGCCTGCGCTTCGTCGCGCCGCCGCCGGCGCTCTGCACCGACAATGCGGCGATGATCGCCTGGGCCGGCATCGAACGCCTCAGGCTCGGGCGCACGGACGCGCTCGACTTCGCACCGCGGCCGCGCTGGCCGCTCGATCCCGCCGCTTCCGCCGCACGCCCAGGTTGAACCCCGTGGGCGGCAGCCCTAGGATCGCGCCAGCCGTCGACATCGACGCGGCGGCTGCATAAATTTAGGGAGGAAAAACACCATGAATTTCCGTGCCTTGACGGCGGCTGTCGGCGGCCTGGCGTTGGTCGCCGGGGTCACGCTCGCGCAACCGCCTGCGTTTCTTTATTCGATGCCCAAGCTCGCGCCCGCCCGCTCGGCAAAAATCCGCGTGCACGTCGATTCGATCAAATACGGCCACATGGTCCCGAGCGAATACGCCTTCTGCACCGCCGACGGCCATGGCGGCGCGACCGCGGCCGCCAACAAAAGCCCGCGCATCGCGTGGTCGAAGGGCCCGAAAGGCACCAAGTCCTACGTCGTCATCGTCTACGATACCGACTCGCCGGCCGAGCATCGCGAGCTGATGAACAAAAAAGGCGAGACGCTCACGGCGGCCGTCAAACGCAAGATCTTCTTCCACATGGTGCTGGTCGACGTTCCGACCAACGTGACCGCCGTGCCCGAAGGCGCAGCCTCGAACGAGCGCCTGCTCCACGGCAAGCCGGCGTCGACCATCACGGTCGGCGTGCCGGCCGCCAACAGCTACACCCAGGCCTTCGCCGCCAACGACGCGCTCAAGGGCACCTATTACGGCTATGACGGTCCATGCTCGCCCTGGAACGACGCGAACACGCACCATTACTACTTCACCGTCTACGCCATGAGCGTGCCGTCGCTCGGCCTCCACGGCGACTTCAGTGCGGAGCAGGCGGTCGCGGCGATGAAGGGCAAGGTGCTGGCACAGGGGCAGTCGCTCGGGGTCTATTCGACCAATCCAGCCGTCATCGCCAAACTGAAGAAATAGGGCCGGACATCGATCGACGCGCGCGGACCGTCTGTCCGCGCGCGTTGAATGCCGTCGGCGCTCCGCCTAGAATCGCCGATGCCGTCCGCTCGCGCGGCCGGCCAATACAACTCCGGGAGGGAAACCATCATGCATATCCGTAGCTTGACCGTCGCCGCGCTCGGCCTGGCGATGTTGGCCGGCGGCGCCTGGGCGCAACAGGCGCCGGCTGGCGGCGGCGCCGAGGCCTTGCCCGAAAAGATCCCGTTCGATATCCCCTACGGCGCGCCGATCCGGCTCGAGCAGGCGCGGCACGTCCTTGCCGCGGCCGAAGCCGAGGCACACAAGCACAAATGGCCGATGAATTGCGCCGTGCTCGATTCCGGCGCCAACCTCGTGTCGTTCGATCACATGGACGGCGCGCAGCTCGGCTCGATCGCCATCGCCCAGCACAAGGCGCGCGCCGCGGTCAAGTTCCGCCGGCCGACGGCGGCGTTCGAGGACGGCTTGCAGAAGCACGGCGCCACCTATCTGATGACGCTCGACGACGTGATCGCCTCGCGCGGCGGCGTACCGCTGATCGCGGGCGGCAGGCTCATCGGCGCCATCGGCTGCTCCGGCGGCATCGGGCCGCAGGACGAGGACGTCGCCAATGCCGGCGCGGCGGTCGTCAACAAGAAGTAGCCGGACGAGCTTGATCGGATAGCGCCTTCCGTGCTTCATCGCTGGCGATGAGGCGCGGGAGGCGTTCGTTTCCATGCAGACCTTCGGCATCGTCGGCGGCGGCGCCTGGGGGACGGCCCTGGCGCAAGTGCTGCGTCGGGCCGGCCGCGATGTCATGCTGTGGGCGCGGGAACCGGAGGTCGTCGCCGCCGTCAACGGCGGGGGGGAGAATCTCCTGTTCCTGCCCGGCATCGGACTCGCGCAGGGCATTCGCGCCACCGGCGATCTGGCGGCGGCGGCCCGCGCAGATGTCGTGCTGCTGGCGCCGCCGGCGCAGCACCTGCGCGCCATCGTCGCGCACCTCGCGCCGCATCGCGCCAAGGACACGCCGCTCGTCGTCTGCAGCAAGGGCATCGAGGAACGCAGCGGCGCGCTGATGAGCGAAGCGGTCGCCGACGCGGCTCCGGCCGCGCCGCTCGCCGTTCTCTCGGGCCCGACCTTCGCGCGGGAGGTCGCGGCCGGACTGCCCACCGCGGTGACTCTGGCCGCGTCCGACGCCGCCCTCGGGCGGCGGCTGATCGCGGCGCTTGGCGGACGCAGCTTCCGGCCCTATCTGTCGGGCGATCCGATCGGCGCGCAGGTCGGCGGTGCGGTCAAGAACGTGATGGCGATCGCTTGCGGCATCGTCATGGGCAGGAAGTTCGGCGACAACGCGCGCGCCGCGCTGATCACACGCGGGCTCGCCGAGATGGTGCGCCTCGCCGTCGCCAAGGGCGGCAATGCCGAGACCCTGATGGGCCTCTCCGGGCTGGGCGACCTGACGCTGACCTGTACGAGCCTGCAATCGCGCAACCTGTCGCTCGGCATCGCGCTCGGCGAGGGCCGCAAGCTCGCCGACGTCCTGGCCGAGCGTCGCTCGGTCGCGGAAGGCGTCGCTTCGTCGGCGGCCTGCGTGGCGCTGGCGCAGAAGCTCGGCATCGAGATGCCGATCGCCCAGGCGGTCGACGCCATCCTGCACAAGGGCGCGGCGATCGACCGCGAGATCGAAGCTCTGCTGGCGCGGCCGTTCAAGGTTGAACCGGTCTCCGGAGTCGTCTGATGCCGACGGCCGTCGCCATCCGCCACGTCGCCTTCGAGGATCTCGACGCCTTCGCGCCGGCGCTGGCGGCGCGCGGCTACAAGGCGAGCTATCGCGACGCGCCGACCGACGATCTCGCGGCCACGGAGCTCGCGGATTGCGATCTGCTGGTGGTGCTCGGCGGGCCGATCGGCGTCTACGAGGACGACCGCTATCCGTTCCTCAAGACCGAGATCGCGTTGCTCGAGAAGCGACTCAAGGTGGGCAAGCCGGTGCTCGGCATCTGCCTCGGCGCACAGTTGATGGCGCGCGCGCTCGGCGCCAAGGTCTACGGCGCCGGATTCAAGGAGATCGGGTGGTCCGGCGTGACTTTGAGCGCCGCCGGCCGCGCCTCGCCCTTGGCGAAGCTCGCGCCCGGGACGCGCGTGCTGCACTGGCACGGAGACACCTTCGATCTGCCGTCGGGCGCGATCCATCTGGCGTCGACGCCGCGCACGCCCAACCAGGCATTCGCCGTCGGCCGGCACGGTCTCGCGCTGCAGTTCCATCTCGAGGTGAGCGCGCGCGGGCTCGAGCGCTGGTTCGTCGGCCATGCGGTCGAGATCGGCGGCACGCCGCGCGTGACGGTGCCGCGGCTTCGCGCCGACGCCGCCAAATTCGCGCCCGATCTGGTGTCGCAGGGCCGCGGCGTGCTCGAGGCCTGGCTCGACGGACTCAAAGGATGACGGCGCGGCGGATCGTGGTTCTCACCGGTGCCGGCGTTTCGCAGGAATCCGGCCTCGACACGTTCCGCGATCCGAACGGCATCTGGTCGCGATATCGCGTCGAGGACGTCGCGACGCCCGAGGCCTTCGCCCGCGATCCGGCGAGGGTGCACGATTTCTATAACATGCGGCGGCGCAACCTGCTCGCCGGCCACGTCAGGCCCAACGCCGCGCACGCGGCGCTCGCCGAGCTCGATCGTCGCTGGCCGGGCGAGTTGCTGCTGGTGACGCAGAACATCGACGATCTGCACGAGCGCGCCGGCTCGCGCCGCCTCGTCCACATGCACGGCGAGATGCGCAAGGCGCGCTGTATCCGCTGCGGCTCGATCGTGCCGAACGACGCCGATCTGTCGGTCGAGAGCGTATGCCCGTCGTGCGCCCATGTCGGCGGCCTGCGGCCGCACGTCGTCTGGTTCGGCGAGCTGCCGCTCGAGATGGAGCGTATCGGCGCGGCGCTGGCGGCCTGCGACGTCTTCGTCTCCGTCGGTACCTCGGGCAACGTCTATCCGGCGGCCGGCTTCGTCGCCGAGGCGAATGCCGCCGGCGCGCGCACCGTCGAGCTCAATCTCGAGCCGTCGCTCGGCAAGAGCCACTTCGCCGAAGGCCGCTACGGCAGGGCGACGGAGGTCGTGCCGGCTTTCGTCGCGTCTCTGCTCGCGGGCTGCTGACCGGGCGGACTTGCGATTGCGTCGCCGAATCGCGGCGGCTACAGTCCGGCGCGCCATGCCGCAGCGTTCGAGGCCGCCGTTCCGCGCCGACCATGTCGGCAGTCTGCTGCGTCCCCGATCCGTGCGCGCGGCGCGCGCCGCGCATAGCGCCGGACGGATGACCGGGGCGGAGCTGCGGCGCGTCGAGGACGCCGCGATCCGCGACCTCGTCCGCATGCAGCTCGACTCCGGGCTCGGGGCGGTGACCGACGGCGAGATCCGGCGCCGCTCCTGGCACATGGATTTTCTCTATCAGCTCGGCGGCGTCGAACGCGACGACACCAAGGTCGCCGTACAGTTCCACGGCGAGCGCGGCGACATCCCCTTCGCCGCCGAAGGCCTCCGCATCACCGGCCGCATCGCTCTCAGGCACACGATCTTCGGCGAGGATTTCGCCTACCTCAAATCGGTGGCGAACGGCGCGGTGGCGAAGCTGACCCTGCCGTCGCCGAGCATGATCCACCGTCGCGGCGGCCGCATCTTCGCCGGCTCGCCTTACCGGGACGTCGACGAACTCTTCGCCGACGTCGCCCAGGCCTATGCCGACGAGATCGAGCGCCTCGGCGGGTTGGGCCTCACGTATCTTCAACTCGACGACACGACGTTTGCGACCCTGTGCGATCCCGAACAGCGCGCCGGTATGACCAAGGCCGGTGCCGACGGCGAGCGCGTGCATCTCAAATACATCGCCTTGGTCAACGCCGCGATCCGCAACCGGCCGGCCGGCATGGCGGTTTGCACCCATTCCTGCCGTGGCAATTTCCGCTCCGCCTGGATCGCCTCGGGCGGTTACGATTTCATCGCCGAGGCGTTGTTCAACACGCTCGAGGTCGACGGCTTCTTCCTGGAATACGACGACGACCGCTCGGGAGGCTTCGCGCCGCTGCGCTTCCTGCCCAAGGGCAAGGTCGCGGTGCTCGGTCTCGTCACCACCAAGCGCGGCGCGCTCGAAAGCAAGGACGCGCTCAAGCGGCGGATCGACCAGGCCGCCAAGTATGTGCCGCTGGAGCAGCTGTGCCTGTCGCCACAATGCGGCTTCGCCTCGACCGAGGAAGGCAACGATTTGACCGACGCCGAGCAAGCAGCCAAGCTGAGGCTCGTGGTCGAGACCGCGCGCGAGGTCTGGGGCTAGGTCCGAGGATCGCGATGGAACGCTCCTTCAAGCACGAGGTGCAATCTCTCACGCTGGGCGACGGCGAGATTTTCCGCGGCGAGGGCATCCTCGCGGTCACCAAGGCGCTGTTGCAGTCGGGCGTGAGCTATGTCGGCGGCTATCAGGGCGCGCCCGTATCGCACCTGCTCGACGTTCTGGTGGACGCCAAGGAGATCATGGACGGTCTCGGCGTCCATCTCGAGACCTGCACCAACGAGGCCTCGGCTGCGGCCATGCTCGGCGCGTCGATCAACTACCCGATACGCGGCGCGGTGACCTGGAAATCGATCGTCGGCACCAACGTCGCCGCCGACGCGCTCTCGAACCTGGCGTCGCCCGGCGTCAAGGGCGGCGCGCTTGTCATCGTCGGCGAGGATTACGGCGAGGGCGCAAGCGTGATCCAGGAGCGGTCCTACGCCTATGCCATGAAATGCAGCATGCCGTTGCTCGATCCGCGGCCCGACCTGCCGTCGATCGTGCGCGCGGTCGAAGAAGGCTTCGAGCTGTCGGAGGCAAGTCATGCGCCGGTCATGCTCGAGCTCAGGATTCGCGCCTGCCACGTCAGCGGCGAATTCGTCGCCAAAGCCAATCGGCCGGGCGCCCATTCGGCGCTCAACAAGTTCGTCGAGCCGGCGGCGCACGACTACAATCGCTTGTCGCATCCGCCGGTCACCTTCGTGCAGGAGCGTCTCAAGGTCGAGGAGCGCCTGCCGGCGGCGCGCGACTTCATCCGCAACCACAGGCTCAACGAGATCTTCGCCGGCGATCTCGACGACGTCGGTATCGTCGTCATGGGCGGACTCTACAACGTGCTGGCGCGCGCGCTGCTGCGCCTCGGTCTCGCCGATCTGTGGGGCAATTCGCGCATCCCGATCTATTGTCTCAACGCCGTCTATCCGTTGGTGCCGGAGGAGGTGCGCGCGTTCTGCGCCGGCAAGCGCGCTGTGCTGGTGGTCGAGGAAGGCCATCCCGACTACATCGAGCAGCAGATCAACGTCATCCTGCGCCGCGCCGATATCAACACGCGCGTCGAGGGCAAGGGCATTTTGCCGCCGGCGGGCGAATACACCGCCGAAGCCATGCTCAAGGGCCTCGCCGCCTTCCTGGTCGAGACGCGCCCGGCCGGTGTCGCCGCCGACGCCACCGCCAAGGCGGTCGACGATCTGGTCGCGCGCAGGGACGAGGCCGCGCGCGACGTCGGCCATCTGCCGCCGCGGCCGCCCAATTTCTGCACCGGTTGTCCCGAGCGCCCGGTGTTCAGCGCCATCAAGCTGATGCAGCGCGAGATCGGGCCGACGCATATCAGCAGCGACATCGGCTGTCACTCCTTCGCCACTTTCGCGCCATTCAGCCTCGGCAACTCGATCCTGGGCTACGGCATGAGCCTCGCCGCCGCCGCCGCGGTCGGTCCCAATCTGAAGAAGCGGCCGATTTCGGTGATGGGCGACGGCGGCTTCTGGCACAACGGCGTCATCACCGGCGTGGCCTCGAGCCTCTTCAACGAAGGCGACGGCGTACTGATCGTGATGCAAAACGGCTATTCCTCGGCGACCGGACAGCAATATCTGCCGTCGAGCGCGAACGCCCGGCCGGGCGGTGCCGCCACCGCCGACATCGAGCGCACACTGCGGGCGCTCGGGGTCAAATGGCTCAAGACCGTGCGCAGCTACAGCGTCGCCGCCATGGTCCGGACGCTGCGCCGGGCGATGACCACGCGCGCCAGAGGACTCAAGGTCATCATCGCCGATGGCGAATGCCAGCTTGCGCGTCAGCGCCGCGTCAAGGCCGACGAGGCAGCGCGGCTTGCCGCGGGACGGCGCATGGTGAGGACGCGCTACGGCGTCGACGACGCACTCTGCACCGGCGACCACTCCTGCATCCGCCTGTCGGGCTGTCCGTCGTTGACGGTCAAGCCGAATCCTGACCCGCTGCGCACCGATCCGGTAGCGACCGTGGTCGAGAGCTGTGTCGGCTGCGGCCTGTGCGGCGAGGTGGCGCATGCCGCCGTGCTGTGTCCGTCATTCTATCGCGCCGAGATCGTGCGCAATTCGTCGCGCTGGGAGCGCGTGGCCGACCGGCTGCGGCGGCGGGTGGTCGCGCGACTGGCGGGTACCGACGCGGCCGAAGCCGCATGAGCGGCGAGGTCCGCCCGATCTCGCTTCTGATCGCCGCGCTTGGCGGCGAGGGGGGCGGCGTGCTCACCGGCTGGATCGTGTCCGCCGCCGCGCGCTGCGGCTATCCGGCGCAGAGCACGTCGATTCCCGGCGTCGCCCAGCGCACCGGCGCCACCACCTATTACCTGGAGATCATGCCGCTGCCGACGTCCGAGCTCGCCGGCAGGCGGCCGGTGATGGCACTGATGCCGGGAATCGGCGACGTCGATCTGCTGCTCGCCAGCGAGCTCGCCGAGGCCACGCGGCAGATCGCCGCCGGCTTCGTCACGCCCGACCGCACCCATATCGTCGCCTCGCTGTCGCGCAGCTATCTCATGCCAGAGAAGACAGCGATAGGCGACGGCCGGCTCGACGACCGTCGCCTGATCGAGTTGATCGAGCGTCACGCGCGCGCGAGCCTCATCCTCGATATGGAGGCGCTCGCGAAGGGCGCGGGCGCGATGGTCAATGCCGTGATGCTGGGCGCGCTCGCCGGCACCGGCATGCTGGCGATCCCCGTGGAAATCTTCGAGGCGGTGATCGCCGAGGGCGGCCGCGCCGCAGAGGCCAATCTGCGCGGCTTTCGCGCCGGCCTCGCAGCGGCGCAGCGCGGCCGGTCCGAGGCGCCGCCAGTGCGAGAAAAACGCTGGCGCGCCGGCACCTCCGATCTGGCCATGATCGAGGCCGAAGCCGAGACGCTGCCCGAAGCGGCACGGGCGGTCGCGATCGAGGGCATCCGCCGGCTCGCACGCTACCAAGACGCCGACTACGCGTGGGACTATGTCGAGCGCGTCAAGCGGATCGCCGCCGTCGACGCGGCGGGCGGGCTCGGCGGTCGGCTCGTGCAAACCACGGCGCGGCATTTGGCGCTGCGCATGTCGTTCGAGGACGTGATCCGCGTCGCGCAGATCAAATCCGATCCGGCGCGGCTCGCGCGCATTCGCGCCGAGATCGGCGCGGCGCCCGAGGAACCCGTCCGCGTCGTCGAATATTTCAAGCCCGGCATCGACGAGCTGTGCTCGATCCTGCCGTCGGCGTTGGCGCGGCCGATCCTGGCGGCGGCCGAACGCCGCGGCTGGCTCGGCCGCGTCCACTGGGGCATGCGCGTCAAGACGCATACCGTCGCCGGCTATCTGCGCCTGAGGGCGCTCGCCGCGCTGCGCCGCTATCGTCGCCGGACGCATCGCTTCCGCGTCGAGTGGAGCGAGATCGAGACCTGGCTCGCAGCGATCGCCGACGCGGCGCCGCTGTCGCCGCAACTGGCGCTCGAGATCGCCGAATGCGCCAACCTGATCAAGGGTTACGGCGACACGTGGAAGCGCGGCATGGCGAATTACCGCGCCATTTTCGAGCGGGTGGTCCGTCCGGCGCTGGCGCGCCGCCTGCCGCCGGCCCTCGCCGCCAACGCGGTGGCGAGCGCTCGCGCGGCGGCGCTGGCCGATCCCGAAAGCGCGCGGCTTGCCGCGACGCTCGCCGAGATCGAGAAGCGCGTCCTCCTGCAGGCGGCCGAATAGGCGCCTCGCCGCAATTACGCCGCGATTGCGCGCTATCGCAAGGCCGGTTGCGCGGCAGGAGAACCGAGGAGGCGGTCGGATGCGGAGGATGCTTGCGATTCTCGCCGGCGTCGTGGTCGCGGCGGCGGCTCCGGCATGGGCCCAGGCGCCCGCCCAACCGCCGGCCCAATCGCCGAATCAAATCACCTGCGCGCAGCTGCCCAAGGCTGCGGCGTTCGTCAACACCAAGCTCAAACCTGGCCCCAACACCGACGCGGCCAAGCGGCATCTTGCCGCCGCGCAGCGCGCCACATCCGAGGCGCAATGCGTCGCCGAACTGCGCCAGGTCGACTATTACGCCAAGCGCTCGCTCGCGGCCGACCGGCGGACGGCGCCCAAGGCGAAGCCGGGGCCGCAATCCTCTCGATCGCCGGCTCGGGCTGCAAGCGGCATCACCTGTGCGCAGCTGCCCAAGGCCGCCGAGTTCGTCGACACCAAGCTCAAGCCCGGTCCCAACACCGACGCCGCCGAGCGCCATCTCGCGGCCGCGCAAAGCGCCAAGTCCGAAGCGCAATGCGTCGCCGAGCTGCGCAAGGTCGATTACTACGCCAAGCGCTCGCTCGCGGCCGACCGGCGCACGGCGGCCCAATCGCCGGCGGCGCAATCGACTCCGACACGGCAGGCGCGGTGCGCCGATGTCCTGCATCCGACGCGGCCCGGCGGCTGGGATTACCACGGGCCGCCGGTTCCCGGCTGCCTGCCGGTCCGGCTCTAAGTTCGGCTCCCCGCGCCGCACAGTGCGTCGCCGGGCTGCCTCGGGCGCTTGATCCAAATCAAGGTTGGGTCTCCCCACCCCGCCAAGATGGCGGGTGGCCAGCCCGAGTTCTTCGCGACGCCGCGCCGCTGCGTGCATCTCACCGCGCGGCGTCTCAAGCCTGTGTCCGCCACGGTCCTGGCCGGGGTGACGGACGGTTTTTTTATTCCCAGGGAGCATGCGATGACATTGAGATTGAGGATGCCAAGGAGCGCCGTCGGTTGCGGCGTTCTGCTCGCCGGCGCGATCGCGCTCGCCGGATGCTCGGACTGGAACATGCAGACGCGCGGCGAAGCCATCAGCTCGGGTGGCAACGTCGCCGGCGCGCAGGGCGCGCTGACCGACGGCACCAGCTTCACGGCCAAGCTCGGTCAGGAGTATTACACCATCGCCAAGCTGCGCACCGATCAGCAGGACTGGGTCGACGCCGATTACTTCGCGCGCAAGAGCATGGCGGCCTCGGCGGGCGAAGTCGTCCCGCCGGAGGAGAACGCCAAATGGGGCATCTCGGGCGAGCAGCTCGGTGCGGTCGCGCCCGAGCCCGATACTCGGGCCTACATGGCGGTGGCGCGCAAGGATCTGGTCGCCGTGCTCGATGCGGGCGGCCGCGCGCAGTATCCGGCGCTCGCGGCGCGCACGCAGGCGCGCTACGACTGCTGGGTCGAGCGGACCGAGCACACCGCCTCGCTCGACTTCAACGGCATGTGCCATAAGGACTTCGACGCGCGGCTGTCGGACCTCAAGGTCCTGGTCTACAAGCCGGCGCCGGTCAACGCCTATTTCGAGACCAACAGCGCGACGCTGACGCCCGCGGCGCAGCGCGAGCTGAGCAACATCGCCGGACTGGTGAAGGACGGCACGTCGCGGATCAAGGTGGCGGCGCACGCCGATCGCACCGGCTCGGACGGCTACAACATGAAGCTGTCCGAGAAGCGAGCCGCGGCGGTGCGCGATGCGCTCGAAGCCGGCGGCGTCGCCGCCAGCCGCATCGACATCGCGTGGTACGGCGAACGCCGGGTTCCGGTGCCGACCGCCAACGGCCGGGCCGAAGCCAAGAATCGCGTCGCCGAGGCGGCGACGGTGATCTCGACCCAGGCGGCCGAAGTCCACTGAGCCTGGTTGACCGCAACGGGCGGCCCGGGCGCGCGAGCGTCCGGGCCGCTTCGTTTGCTAAGATCGCTCGGCGGCAAGCGGACGGGGTTATGCGCACCATTGTCGTCTGGGACGTGCCGACGCGGCTGTTCCATTGGCTGGTCGCGGCTCTGGTCGCGGCCGCCTATGTGACGTGGCGGCTCGATTGGATGGAATGGCACGCCTGGGCCGGCTACGCGCTGCTGGTGCTGGTGCTGTTCCGTCTGGTGTGGGGGTTCGTCGGCAGCGAAACCGCGCGCTTCGCCGCGTTTCTCGCTCCGCCGCGCCGGGTCCTGCGGCACCTGGCGCATGTCTTCCGCCGCGAGCCCGATCGCCAGTGCGGCCATAACCCGGCCGGCGGCTGGATGGTCGTGCTGCTGCTGGTTCTGCTGCTCGGCGAAGCGCTGACCGGCGTTTACGTCAACAACGACATCGCCGACCAGGGTCCGCTGACCGAGATCGTGCCGGCGCCGATCGCAGACCTGATCGACGCGCTCCACACTTCGGGGCTGTGGCAGGCGCTGCTCGCGGCCGTCGCGCTGCACGTGCTGGCGATCGCCGTCTACGCGACGGCGAAAGGCCAGAATCTGGTGCGGCCGATGATCACCGGCCGCAAACTGCTGCCGGCCGAGACGCGCCCGCCGGCCCTGGCGGGCCCGAGGCGGGCGCTCACGGTCCTCGGCGTCGGCGTCGCCGCCGTCGCCGCGCTGGTCAACTTGCTCTAGCGATCAGCTCTTGGGCGGCATCACCTGGCCGCGAATCTCGCCGCCGGGATGGGTCTTGCTGTGAACGTTGATGTACCAGTCGCCGGCTTCGAACTGCTGCGCCTGTTCGGGCGTCAGCGTCGTCTTGCCGACGATCGGGCTCTTGACCGCTCCGCCCTTCTTGGTGAGCCAGATCACCACCGGCCCGTTGGTGCCGGCGGCGCCGTTGTGGAAATGCGCCATGGTCGCGCCACTCGACAGGCCGCTGTAGGTGATGCGCCAGGTCACGATGCGCGTGCTCGGATCCCAGCTGAGGCTTGCGGTTCCCTTGCCGCCGGTGGTCACGGCCGGGACTTGCGCTGCGCCGCTCAGCGGCACGGAGAATTTGACCGGCGCGGCGGACGCCGACGCGGCCCAGGCGACGCAGGCCAGACCCGCGACGGCGAAGACGGTTCGCCGAGATACGACAGCCAACATGCTTCCCTCCTTGGTTTACGGTATCGCGCGGTGTCGGTCCGCAACCGGCGGCCGTTTCGCGCGCCGCCGCAAGTCTAGGATGACGGCCCGCCGCCGACCTAGAGGCTTGAACGGGCCTTCACGGCAACGTTACGGCGACGTCCGCGGGCGACGGGCCCGGTCCGACGGCAAGCCGCACTGCGAAAGCGGCCGAAGGCGTCGCGCGTCTCAGGCCGGCTCGACCGCGCGCGTCAGCATCTCCGATACCGCCGGGGCGAGCCTGTCGAAGCGCAGCGCGATCTCGTGCGTGCGCTCGTTTCGCCGCAGCAGCTTGGCGGAGAAGCGATAGAGGCCGCTCTGGCCGCGGAGGCTCAGCACCCCGGAGATGGTCGCCCCGATCGGCAATTCGGGATGGCTGTCGACGACGAGGGCGCCGCCTTGCGACCAGTTGATCACCGGATGGTCCGCGCCCAGGAAGGTCAGGATGATCCTGTCCGGCCCGTGGCGCCTGTGGAGTCGCCTGTCGACGCTCGGCCACGGCTTAGGCGCAGCGACGGAGGGCGAAGGCTGGAGGCCCGTTTGCATGTCCTGCCTCGTTGCAGATCGGCTGGCTTCCTACCAGCCCCGCATCCGGGGCCGTCCGGTCGACCTTAAGCTACGTGGACAGATGTTAACGAATCATTGCCGCGGCAGCGGGCCGGGGCCGGCGCATGCTCCGGCCGGAGCCGGGCGGCCCGCACTCGGCGCGACCGCCGCTCCCGAATGTCCGCCGTGACGGCTTCGCCGCCGCTTGAGCGAGGGCGACGCGACGCCCCGGGATCCGGCAATGAACGATTGGCGGACCCGGCGAGATTCGAACTCACGACCTCTGCCTTCGGAGGGCAGCGCTCTATCCAGCTGAGCTACGGGTCCGCTGGCCGCGACGATAGGACATGCGGTGACGCGCGACAAGCCGCGCCTCGGCGGTTGGCGCCGCTCAAAAATACGTCGTCAGGCGGGTGAGCCAAAGCGGCGAGGCGTTGACGAGGAACGTCTCGATCGGCCGGTCGAGGCCGACGACGATCGCGACGCCGATCAGTCCGGCGACGGCGCCGAGCGCGATCCGGCCGCGACGGCCGATGCCGCCGAGCGCGCCGCGCCAGCGTGCCGCGAGCCGCCGCGATGCCACGCCGAGGGCGATCAACGGCAGGCTGGCACCGAGCGCATAGGCGACCATGACCGCCGCGACCTGCCCCAGCGCGCGGCCCTGCGCGGCCAGGATCGACGCCGCCCCGAGCGTCGGTCCGACACAGGGCGTCCAGGCGACGCCAAGGAGCACGCCGAGGACGAACTGGCCGCCGACGCCGTCAAAGCTCCGGCCGCGCGCGGCGTTGTCAACCGTGCCGCCGATCCGGCCGGCCACGACCGCGAAGCGCGCCTCGATCGGCGGCACCAGCAGCACCAGGGCGCAGCCGATCAGCAGCGCGGCCGCGACGATCCGCAGCCAGTCGGCATCGAGGCCGAGGGCGAAGCCGATCGTCGCGACGAACAGTCCAGCGGCGGTGAACGACAAGGCGATGCCGGCGGCCAATGCCGCGGGCGCCCACCGGTGCCGTGCCATCGCCGCGCCGAAGACGATCGGTACGATCGGCAGTACGCACGGCGAAAGGATCGACAGCGCGCCGGCCAAGAAGGCGAAAACGGCGCTGCCCGCCACCACGGGACGCTTATTTCTCCGCCGAGCGGATCAGCTTCTCGATCGCGGCAGCGTCGGTCTCTCCGACCGAGCGGCCGGTCTCACGCGTCCCGCGGAACGCGATCAAGGTGCTCTGCATGTCCGCGCCGAAACGGCGGACGATGTCCTTCTGGGAATCGAAATCGACCGTGAAGACGACCAGATCCCGGAACGCCGCCTCGGCGGTGAGTCGGTCGAGAATCGGCTGCTGTGCCGCGCAGGTCGGGCACCACGACGCGCGAATGTCGATCAGGATCGGCTGGCCGGCGCGTTGTGCGGCTTCGAAGCGCGTGGCATCGAAGGGTTGCGGCTCGGCGGCGAAGCTCGGTGCCGCCAGGATCAGCGGCACCAGCAGAATGAACAAGATGCGAAGCGCGCGCATGGCAAGGTCCGTCTCTCGGTCCGCCGCGACGGCGGAGCGCGCCGCCGGGCGGCGGCATTGGCAAAGCTTAGCGCGCTTTGGCCCGCTTGCGGCAAACGATTGCACGAGCGGCTTTCGCGCAGGGGTATGCACGGCCGGCAAGGGCGGTTGCCAGCGGCCGAAAAAGGGTTTCTTCTAACGGGACACCGGCTCGGGGGCGCCCTGGGTGACCGGTTTCGGCCCTCCCGCGAGCCGGCAAACAAAAAGACCGGGAGGATTGTCCATGTCTTCGACACTACGACGTCTCGTAACGGCACTGGCGTTTGCCGGATGCGCCGCGCTCGCCTGCGGCGGTCTGAGCCTGTCGAGCACGCCAGCGGCGGCGGCGAGCAAAACGCCCATCAATATCGGCGTCGTCGCCCCGTTCTCCGCGATCGACGGCGCCTCGATCATCAACGCCGCGCAGTTGGCGGCCGACGACATCAACGCCCACGGCGGCATCGACGGCCGTCCGGTCAAGATCTTCACCTACGACGACCACGCTTCTTCGACCGATGGCGTGCGCGCCTTCCAGCGCGCCGTGAACGAGGATCATGTCGTGGCGCTGGTCGGCGTGTGGATCAGCGAGGTGGCGCTGGCGATGGAGCCCTGGTCGGGGCGGCTGAAGACGCCGTTCATCATCGTCGGCGCCGCCAGCACCGACATTCCGAAGCACGTTCACGACGACTACAAGGATTACAAATACACCTTCCACTTGTGGCTCAATTCGGCGTTCCTCGCCGATTCGGTGTGCGATTCGTCGCGTGACCTCCTGGTCAAGAAATTCGGCTATAAGACGACCGTGGTGATGAGCGAGGACGCCGCCTGGACCAAGCCGCTCGACGCCGAATATCTCAACTGCCTGCCCAAGGCCGGCCTCAAGGTGCTCGACCACATCCGCTTCTCGCCCGACACCACCGACTTCACGCCGATCTTCAACAAGATCGAGGCGAAGCATCCCGACGTCGTGATCACCGGCATCGCCCATGTCGGCTTGAAGCCGACGGTGCAGTGGCACGACCAGCAGGTGCCTTTCCTGATGGCGGGCATCAGCGCCCAGGCTTCGGCGAGCACCTTCTGGAAGCAGACCAACGGCGCGACCGAAGGCATCATCACCGAGACCGCGGCCTCGCGGGGGGCGGCGATCACGCCCAAGACGGTGCCGTTCACCGACGCCTACACCAAACGCTTCGGCACCACGCCGGCCTACGACGCCTATTCGACCGACGACGCCTTCTACGTGCTGAAGGCGGCGATCGAACGGGTCCATTCGACCAACGCCGACAAGCTTGTCGATGCACTCGAGAAGACCGACTACGTCGGGACCATCGGCCACGTCGCTTTCTATCCGCCGAACCACCCCTACGCGCACGGCATGAAATACGGCAAGAGCGACATCACCGGCATCATGATCCAGTGGCAACACGGCGAGCAGGTGCCGATCTGGCCGGAATCGGTGGCGAAGGCGCAGATCATCTTCCCGTCCTTCGTCAAGAAGACGGCAAGCAAGTAGCGGCGCCCTGCCGGGCATAAATCGCGGAGCGGGTGCGGTCGCGACGCCGTACCCGCTCCTTTTTGCCCCGGCGCGGCGGCCGGCGTCCGAGCCATGGTGGCGACGCAGATCCTGGTCGACGGCTTCGTGGTGAGCGCCCTCTACGGGCTCGGCGCCATCGGCTTCACCATCATTTTCGGCGTCTCCGGCGTCCTCAATCTGGCGCATGGCGGCATCATGGTGATCGCGGCGATGATCGCGTGGTACGTCGCCGGCACGCTCGAACTCGGCCGCTACGGCGGCGCGCTCGCCGGCGTCGCTGCCGGTGTCCTCGCCGCCTACGTCACCTATTACCTGGTCGTGCGGCCGATCAAGCGCTCGCGCAAGATCGCCGAAGAGGAGAAGGAGATCTTCATCCTCACGGCGACGCTGCTTTGGGGCATCATGATCCAGGAGGCGATCGCCTATTTCTTCACCTCGAATCCGATCAACGTGCCGCCGATGATCGGCGGCGTCGCCAACATGCTGGGTGTCCGCACGCCCAGCAACGAGCTGCTGATCGCCGCCGTGTCGTGGCTGGTCATCTTTCTGCTCTGGCTGTTTGTCAACCGCACCAAGCTGGGTCGCTCGGTGCTCGCCGCCGCGATCAATCCGCGCGGCCTGGCGCTGCTCGGTTTCGATCTCGGACGCATCGAGATCGTCGTATGGGGCCTCTACGGACTGCTTGCGGGCATAGCCGGCGTGCTGCTGGCGACTTTCCTCGGCGCCAGCTCGGACGACATCGGCGATCTCACCGGCAGCGCCTTCTCGATCGTCGTTTTCGGCGGTCTCGGCAGCGTGCCGGGCTCGCTGCTCGCCGCCTATATCATCGGCTATTTCGAGACCACGACGGCGTATCTCGTGACCCCCAGCATCCGCGAGATGCCGGCGCTCGTGCTCCTGATTCTCGTCCTCTACCTGAGGCCGCAGGGCCTTCTGGGTCGGCGCTGAACCATGTTGCACGAGGCGTCGCTCGAGCTTCCCGGCGTGGCGCGCGCCGCGGTGCGCTCGCGCCTGTTCCGGCTCGCGGCGCCGGCGCTGCTGCTGATGGCGATCACGCCGTTATGGGCGTCGGACTACGTCCTCGGCGTCCTGACGCTGTCCTATTACTTCGGCGTCTTCGCGATGGGCTGGGACCTTCTTTTCGGCTACGCCGGCGAGGTCAATTTCGGTCCCACCTTCCTGATCGGGATCGGCGCCTATACCGCCGGCATGCTCAACGGCTATGCCGGCGTTCCGCCATGGCTCGGCGTCGTGGTCGGCGCCATCGCCGCGGTGATCGGCGGCGGTCTGCTGGCGCTTCCGGCGCTGCGGCTGCGCGGGCCCTATTTCGGGCTCGTCACGCTGGTCGCCGTGCTGCTGCTGCAGAAGCTCATCATCGTCTTCGCCGGCGTCACCGGCGGCGAGATCGGCCTCACCGTGCCGAGCGTGCTCGCCGTCGACGCCGGGACCAACTATTACTACGCGCTGGCCTTCCTTGCGCTCAGCGGCACCGTTCTTACGGCGCTGTCGCGCTCGCCTATCGGCCTCATCCTGCAGGCGACGGCGCAGGATCCGATCGAGGCGCAGGCGCTCGGCTTCAACGTCACCAAGCACAAGCTCGTCGCCTTCGTGATGAGCGCCTTCTTCTCCGGCCTTGCCGGTGCGCTGCTGGTGTTCTATCTCGGCACCGTATCGTCGGGCTCGGTGGTCGATATCGGCATCGACGTCCAGATCATCGTCGCGGCGGTGCTCGGCGGCCGCCGCACCATCGTCGGCGCCGTCGCCGGAGCGGTGTTTCTGTTCGCGGCGGCGGAATACCTGCGGCCGATCGGCGAGCTCAGCCATTTCATCGTCGCCGCCATGGCACTGGCCGTGCTCTTGTTCTTTCCCGACGGCTTCATCGGCCGCCTGCTGCATCCGCGGGCGCGGCCGTGAGCTTGCTCGAGGTCGAAGGATTGACCAAGCGTTTCGGCGGCCTCGTCGCCGTATCCGACCTCGCCTTCCGCCTCGACGGCGGCGAGATACTCGGCCTCATCGGTCCCAACGGCTCGGGCAAGTCGACGACGCTCTCGGTCCTGATGGGGCTTTATGCGCCGACCTCCGGCTCGATCCGCTTCGATGGCGTCGAGCTCGCCGGGCTGCCGGCACATCGCATCGCGCGCCGCGGCGTCGCCATCGTCTTCCAGCACTCGCGGCCGCTCCACCGCCAGACCGTGCTCGACCACATCCGTCTCGCGCTCCTGCCGGATTCGCTGTGGCAGCTGCTGCACGATCCGGGCATCACCCGCCGAGCCGAAGCGATCGGCGCGCGGCTCGGCCTCGGCGCGGTCTTGCATCGTCTGCCCGATACACTGCCGTTCGCCGATCTGCGCCGGCTCGAGCTCGCCAAGGCGATCGGGCGCGATCCGCGCCTCATCCTGGTCGACGAGCCGTTCGCCGGCCTGACGCCGCTCGAGATGCAGGATTTCTCGAAGCTCATCCGCGGCCTGCGCGACGAGGGGCGCGCGGTGGTGCTGGTGGATCACAACGTCAAAGGCGTGAGCGCGCTGGTCGATCGCGTCATCGCCATGCATGCCGGCCGCAAAATCGCCGAGGGCCGGCCCGACGAGGTGGTCGCCGATGCGCACGTGCGCGAGGTCTATATCGGCGGCGCGATCGAGGCTGCCGGCGCCGCGGCCGGGCCGGTCGATGCGACCGGCGAGCCGCTGTTGGCGGTAAGCCGGCTTTCGGTGCATTACGGCAAAGCGCAGGCGCTGAGCGGCGCCAGTATCGAGCTGCGCGAAGGCGAATGCGTCGCGGTCGTCGGCCTCAACGGCGCCGGCAAGACGACGCTGTTCAATGCCGTCTCCGGCCTGGTGCCGTACAGCGGCGAGATCCGCTTCGCCGGCGAGGCGCTCGACGGCCGCGATCCCGGCGCCATCGCCCGCGCCGGGATCGTGCAGTGCCCGGAAACGCGCGAGCTGTTCGGTGCGCTGAGCGTGCGCGAGAATCTCGAGCTCGCGGGTCAGCGTCTGCCGGCGGCGGCGGCGGCCGAGACCGAGGCCTGGCTCTACGGACTCTTTCCGGTTCTGAAGGAGCGCCGTCGCCAGATCGCGCGCACGCTGTCCGGCGGGGAGCAGCAGATGCTCACCATCGCGCGCGGCCTGATGACGCGGCCGCGGCTTCTGATCCTCGACGAGCCCACGCTCGGCCTCGCGCCCATCGTGCTGAAGCAGATTTCGGATGCGCTCGAGGTCCTGCGCCGCGAGACCGGCATCACGATCCTGCTCGGCGAGCAGAACGTGACCTTCGCATTGCGCCACGCGGAGCGCATCTATCTGCTCGAACACGGCCGCATCGCCTGGCAAGGGCCAACCGCCCGCTTCGTCGCCGAAGCCGGCGAGCGCTATCTTTGAGCCGCCCGGAGACCGCGCCCATGAGCTGGATCGAAGAGGTGTTGAATTTCTGGTTCGTCGAGCTGCCGCCGTTCGCCTGGTTCAGCGGCGACGCCGCCACCGACGCGCTGGTCGGCATGCGCTTTCGCGCGCTGCACGAGACGTTGCGCGGCGGCCTGCCGCCCGGGGCGCTGATGACGCCCGAGGCCGCGCTCGCTGCGGTCATTGCGCTCGACCAGTTTCCGCGCAACCTCTATCGCGGCCAAGCCGAAACCTACGCCGCCGACGGTGTTGCGCTGGTGGCAGCGGAACGCGCGCTCGCGCTCGGCTATGATCGCGCCGTCGATCGCGCCGGGCGGCTCTTTTTCTACCTGCCGTTCGTGCATGCCGAGGATCGCGACGCCCAGGCGCGCGCGGTCGAGCTCTGCCGATCGCTTGGCGAGGGTGAGGCGCTCGATCAGGCCGAGCGCCACCGCTCGATCGTCGATCGCTTCGGCCGTTTTCCCCATCGCAACGCCATCCTCGGCCGTGCCTCGACCGCCGACGAAATCGAGTTCCTCAAGGACGGCCGCGGCTTCTAGCGCCGCCGGGGCGGACGCTTGGGCAATCGCCCACGAGCCACGGCGCCGCCGGGTCATGGCCGCCGTTGTCGGCATCGCGCTTTCGCGTCACAATCGACGATCGACGGGCCGTCAGCGCCCGCTCAGGGGAGGACACATGCGTAGGCTGAAATTCCTTGCCGCCGCGCTCGCGGCGCTCGCATTTGCCGCGGCGGGGTCGGCGCGCGCCGATACCGTCAAGGTCGGCGTCATCCTGCATTATTCGGGCCCGTTCGCGCGGCTCGGCGACACGATGCAGAAGGCCATCGACCTCTACATGAAGCAGCACGGCGACACCGTCGGCGGCACCAAGATCGTGCTCGTCAAGCGCGACGCCCAGGGCAGCGTCGATACCTCGAAGCGCATGGCACAGGAGCTGCTGACGCGCGAGCATGTCCAGTTCCTCGCCGGCTTCATCCTGACGCCCGAGGCGCTCGCGGCGGCGCCCGACGTTACCCAGGCCAAGGTGCCGATGGTGGTGATGAATGCGGCGACGGCGGTCATCACCGCGAAGTCGCCCTACGTCACGCGCACGTCGCTCACTCTGCCGCAGACCACCGAGATCTTCGGCAAATGGGCCGCCACCAAGGGCGGCATGAAGCGGGTCTATAGCGCGGTGTCGGATTACGCGCCCGGGCTCGACGCCGAGGCCGCGTTCAAGCGCGCCTTCACCGCCAACGGCGGCACCATCGTCGACAGCGTCCGCTTTCCGCTGATGAATCCGGACTTCGCGCCGTTCCTCCAGCGCGTTCTCGACCGGAAGCCGCAGGGGCTTTACGCCTTCATCCCGGGCGGCAGCCAGCCGGTCACCTTCGTCAAGACCTTCCACGATCTCGGCCTCGACAAGGCAGGCATCAAGCTGCTGCCGAGCGCCGAGGTCGGCGACGAGAACGACCTCCAAAACCTGCCCGACTTCGCCGTCGGCATCACCATTTCGACCAACTACACCGCAGCCTACAAGTCGAAGGCCAACCACGACTTTGTCACGGCCTGGCAAAAGGCTTACGGCGAGGGCAAGGAGCCCGATCTGTTCGCGGTGGGCGCCTATGACGGCATGGCGTTGATCTACCACGTGGTCGAGAAGCTCCACGGCAAGATCGACGGTGACAAGGCGATGGCGGCGATCAAGGGCTGGAAGCACGAAAGCCCGCGCGGGCCGATCATGATCGATCCCAAGACCCGCGATATCGTGCAGAACGTCTATATCTGCCGCATCGAGAAGGTGAACGGCCGGCTCGCCAACGTGCCGATCGAGACCTATCCGATGGTCAAGGACCCCTGGAAGATCGAGAACCATATGGAATGAGCGGCGCGAGCGCCGCCGTCTTCACGGCAGCCGCCCCTCGCGGGCGGCTGTCGCCTTTTTGGCCGCAGTGTCGCCACGCCGCAGCCGTAATCCACCCGTTATCGTCGTAGGCACGGAGCGCCGCGCCGGCGCATAACACGGACGAGGACGCCATGAAGACAACTGCCCTAGCCACCGCGCTCGCCGGCATGCTGCTGCTGGCGCCGCCTCTCGCAGCGCAAAGCTCGGCCGATCCGCCGGGCCGCGTCGGCCGGTTGAGCTTTATCGAAGGGTCGGTTTCGCTGCATGGGCCCGGCCAGGACCAATGGTCGCCGGCAGCCGTCAATTATCCGGTGACCACCGGCGATGGCTTCTGGACCGACGCGCAGTCGCGCGCCGAAATCGAGGTCGGCACGGTCGATCTGCGCCTCGATCAGCAGACCGAGGCCGACATCCTGCGACTCGACGATTCCACCACGCGGCTCCGCGTCGATCAGGGCACGGTCAACGTCCACGTCGTCGCTATGCCGCCGGGCGGGATCGTCGTGCTGACGCCGATCGGTGAGGTCGATCTGCTGGCGCCCGGCAGCTATCACGTCGAAGCCGGCGAGCCCGGTCCCGGCAACGTGCCGCCCAATCGGGCGGTCGTCAGCGTGCTGCAGGGCCGCGCCCGCGTCGCCGGGCCGCGTTCGACGCTGACCGTCGAAGCCGGTGAAAGCGCCATCGTCGGCGCCAATCCGCCGACCTTCAGCCTCGCCGAGGCGGAGGCCACGCCGTTCGACGACTGGGCGCTCGAGCGCGAGCGCCGCCCGGCGCAGCCGACCGCGACCGCCTGGTACGTGCCGCCGACCATGACCGGTCACGAGGATCTCGACCGGTATGGCCAGTGGACATCCGATCCGGTCTACGGTCCGGTCTGGTATCCGGCCGCGGTGCCGGTTGGTTGGGCGCCTTATCGTTTCGGCCATTGGGCCTGGATTCCGCCCTGGGGCTGGACCTGGATCGACGACGCCCCGTGGGGCTTCGCGCCGTTCCATTACGGTCGCTGGGCCTTCATCCACGATCGCTGGGCGTGGTGTCCGGGCGCCTGGGTGGCGCGGCCGGTCTATGCGCCGGCTCTGGTCGCGTTCATTGGCGGCGGTGGCTTCGGCATCGGCGTCGCGCTCGGCGAGCCGGTGGCGTGGGTGCCGCTGGCGCCGGGCGAGGTTTTCCGGCCCTGGTATCGCGTCGATCGCGACTACGACCGCCGGGTCAATGATGTGCGGTATTCGAACCGCGTGACCGTCAATGTCTTCGTCAATAATTCGCGCGACGCCGAAGCCCGCCGCTTTCGTAATGCGCGCGCCGCGACCGTGGTCCCGGCACGGGCCTTCGCCGGCGCAGCGCCGGTGCAGCACGCGGTTCTTCATGTCGATCAGGATCGCTTCGATCGCGCGCGCATGACCACCAGCCTCGCGCACGTGCAGCCGACGGTCGCGGCGCGCCGCGCCGTCGCTCATCCCGAGGCGGCTTCCCCGACCGCCGTCACGCCCGAGAGGCACACGCCGGCGCCGCCGGCGACGGCCATCGGCAAAGGTGCGCCGCCGCCGACGCACGCGACGCCGCCGACGGTCATGCGTGGCGGCGAGCATCCGCCGTCCGCTGCGCCCGAGGTCCGGACGGCAGCGCCTCCCCATCCGCCGGCGCCGGCGCAACAGGCTCGTCCGGCGGTGCCGCCGCCGGTCCAGCGACAGGCCACGGCGACGCCGCATGTCGCGCCGGCGATCCCGCATCCTTTCGCCGTGGCGCCGCGACCCGAAGCGCACAAGCTGCCACCGGCGGCGGTTCGCCGGCCGGTGCAGAGCACGCGCATCACGCCGACGCCGCAGGGCTGGCAACGGGCGCCGGTCAAGCCGGCAGCGACGCGTCCGTCTCAGCCCGCGCATCCGGCGCCGCCGGCGCATGCGCCGGCGCCGGGGGGCAGCGGTGGCCGAGGCGGCGAACACGACAAGCATCCTTAGGCCGAAGGCCGCGTGCGCCGCTCAACCCCAGGCTCGGCCGGTGAATCCGGGCGGCAGGTCGCGATCGGCACCTGACGGCAGCGGCGCGTCGGGTGCGGTCATCCAGCTCTCCATGTCGCGGATCACTGTCGCGGCCTCGAGATCGCGTGCCAGCATATGGTAGCCCTTGCGGTAATAGGCGATCCGACGCGTCCCCGACGGAACCGCCGGCAGCCGGGCGAGGAAGCGCTGGATTGCGCGCGGCGGAATGATCTCGTCGTGGTTACCGTAAAGGATGAGGGCGTGCTGGTCGAACAGCGGCGCCGAGTTCTGCGCCAGCGTCATCAGGCTGACGAGGCCCTCGATGGTGGAGGCGCGCGTCGCCTTGATGAACAGCGGATCGCGGGCAAGCTCGCGCAGCATCTCGATGTTGTCCGAGGCCAGGATGTGCAGGCTCGAGCCGGTGAAGGTCGCGTTCGGCATGAAGGTGTCTGCGAGCCAGAGCGCGCCGCGCTCGAACACATTCATCTGGTCGCGGCCCCACACGGCCGGCGCCAGCAGGATATAGCCGTCGGCGGTCGGCTTTTCCGCTCCGGCGGTGCTGGTTGCGCCGACGATGGCGACGGCGGCGCCCATGCTTTCGCCGAGAATGAACAGCTTCACCCCCGGATAGCGCGCACGCAGCAGGCGGGTCGCCTCGGCCATGTCCTGTGCCAGCTGGCGGGCGCCCGCCCAGCCGCCGCGGTCCGCTGCGCGGCCGAAGCCGCGCTGATCGTAGGCGAAGGTGGCGATGCCGTCGCGGGCGAAGGCCGCCGCCGGGCCGGCGACGCCGTGCGAGTAGTCGTTGAAGCCGTGGACATAGAGCACCACCGCGCGCGGCGGGCCGTCCGGCAGCCACGAGCGCAGCGGCAGCGTCACGCCGTCGTCGGCGCGCAGGACGCCGCCGTCGAACGCCGGCGTCACGGTGTCGGGCGCATGGGGCGGCACATCAGGCACTCCGGCGCAACCAACGAGAAGCGTCGCCAGCGCGATGGCCGCGACGCGGACGAGACCGAGATTCACGAGGCAATCCCCGACCGGGTCAGGCGCAGGAAGATGTCCTCGAGATCGGTTTCCTCGCTCGAAACGTCGCGGATGGCAAGCCCGGCGGCGGCGACCGCCGCCAGCACCTCGCCGACCTGCGCGCGACTCGGCTTGTAGTGGAAGACGACGCGATCGGGCGCCTCGAGCGTCAGGCCGCGCATGCGGAGCGCCGGTGGCAATTCGCTTATCGGCGCGGTCAGCGTCAGGCAGAGCTTCTTCTCGTCGACCTTGCGAACCAGCGCCTGCGTCTCGTCGCAGGCGACGACGTGTCCTTCGTCGATGATGGCGATCGTGCGGCAGAGCTGCTCGGCCTCCTCGAGATAATGCGTGGTGAGCAGCACGGTGGTGCCGGCGGCGGCGAGCGCCCGCACGGTCTCCCACAGCTGCAGACGCAGCTCGACATCGACGCCGGCGGTCGGCTCGTCGAGCACCAGGACCGGTGGCGAATGCACCATGGCCTTCGCCATCATCAGCCGCCGTCGCATGCCGCCCGACAGCGTGCGCGCCAGCGCATCGGCCTTCTCCGTCAGGCCGACGAGCTCGAGCAGCTCGCCGGTGCGGCGTTCGGCCTTGGGTACGCCGTAGAGGCCGGCCTGGACGTCGAGCAACTCGCGCGGCGAGAAGAACGAATCGAGATTCAGCTCCTGCGGCACGACGCCGATCGCGGCGCGCGCGTTGCGCGGATCCTGGTCGATGTCGATGCCCCAAATCTTGGCCGTGCCGGCCGTCTTGATGACCAGTCCGGCGAGGATGTTGATCAGCGTCGACTTGCCGGCGCCGTTGGGCCCGAGCAGGCCGAAGATCGTGCCGCGCGGGATCGCCAGGTCGATGCCGTCGAGCGCCGGCTTGCCCCGGCCGTTGCCGCCGTAGAACTTGGTCAGGCCCTTGACCTCGACCGCCAAGTCGGGCGGCGCGCTCGCGAACGCGGTGCGGCTCAGCATTGATTGTACCGGTGTAATGCGTATCATCCGCGCCGCAAACGGGTCAATCGAGCGGCGGCTTCATGGCGGAGATCAAGCCTTTCGAAACGGTCACCGTGGACACCGACGTCGTCGCCTGCGCCGGCGAAGGCGGACCGGCCGGCGGCCACCCCAGGGTCTACCTCAATCTCGGGCCGGCCGGCCGGATCGAATGCCCCTATTGTTCGCGCCTTTTCGTCAAGCGTGGCGTGCCGGCCGAATATCCGCCGAGCCAATTCAGCAAGACGGCGTGACGCCGGGTGGCGCGGCGACCGTCGCTGGCACGTCCGGCCCCGACGTCGCCCTGGACCCTCGGAGGCGCGGGCGCGACAATCGGTTTCGGCGAAATCGAACCATCGAATCGAGCGCAACGGCATGCCCGATACCCGCGCCAAACCGGCGGCCAAGGCCGATACCAGGAAGAGCGGCCGCGCGACCGCGACCGCGCCCAAGCACGTCTATCTGATCGACGGTTCGGGCTTCATCTTCCGCGCCTATCACGCCATGCCCAAGCTGACGCGGCCGGACAAGACGCCGGTCGGCGCCGTGCTCGGTTTCTGCAACATGATCCTGAAGCTGGTCGGCGAGACCGACGCCGATCACATCGGCGTGGTGTTCGATGTTGCGCGCACCACCTTCCGAAACCGGCTCTACAAAGACTACAAGGCGCACCGGCCGGAGCCGCCCGACGATCTCGTGCCGCAGTTCCAGCTGGTGCGCGAGGCGACAGACGCCTTCAGCCTCTGCCGCATCGAGCAGCCTGATTACGAAGCCGACGACCTGATTGCGACCTACGCCGACGAGGCGGTACGCGCCGGCGCCCGCGTCACCATCGTCTCGTCGGACAAGGACCTGACGCAGCTGATTACCGACGGGATCGAGCTCTACGATGCGATGCGCGACCGGCCGATCCGGACGTCCGAGGTGATCGAGAAATTCGGCGTCGGCCCCGACAAGGTGATCGACCTGCTGGCGCTATGGGGCGATTCGAGCGACAACGTTCCGGGCGTGCCGGGGATCGGCGTCAAGACCGCCGCCGAGCTCATCAACCAGTACGGCGACCTCGAGACGCTGCTGAAACACGCGGACGAGATCAAGCAGCCGAAGCGCCGCGAGGCGTTGATGGCGAATGCCGATGCCGCGCGGCTTTCGAAGCGGCTGGTGACGCTCGAGCACAACGTTCCGCTGCCTTGCCCGCTGTCCGATCTGGCGGTGCGGCCGCTCGATCCCGAGAAGGTCACCGCCTTCCTCCAGGTCCAGGGATTTCGGGCGCTGTTGGCGCGAGTCCAGGCCAAGCTCGGCGCGGCTAAGGCATTGCCGGCGCCCGGCAAGGACGGCATTCCGAGCCCGCCGCCGCTGCGCGACGCACAGTCGCTGGTTCCGGTGGCGGCCGCCGCCGCGGCGCAGCTCGCATCGACCAAGCAGGACTACGAGCTGGTGCAGGACGCGGACGCGCTCGAACGGTGGATCGCCGCCGCCTACGCCAAGGGCGCGGTGGCGATCGACACCGAGACCAGTTCGCTCGACGCGATCGCCGCCGAGCTCGTCGGCGTGTCGCTGGCGCTCGAGCCGGGCCGGGCCTGCTACATACCGGTCGGCCATGTCGGCGGCGCAGCCGGCGCTCTCGACCTCGCCGGTGCCGGCGCGACGCCGAAGCAGATCCCGCGCGACGAAGCGCTCAGGCGCCTCAAGCCGCTGCTCGAGGACCCGGGCGTCCTCAAGATCGGGCAGAACATCAAATACGACTTGCAGGTGCTCGGCCGGTACGGCATCGCGGTGAGTCCGATCGACTGCACCATGCTCATCTCGTTCGTGCTCGACGGCGGGCTCCATGGCCATGGCCTCGACGAGCTGGCCAAGCTCCATTTCGGCCACGACATGATCAAGTACAAGGACGTCGCCGGCAGCGGCAAGAATCATATCGGATTCGCCGCCGTGCCGCTCGATCGCGCGTGCGACTATGCGGCCGAGGACGCGGATTACACGCTGCGGCTGCATCGCCTGCTCAGGCCGCGGCTGGTCGTCGAGCGTCGCTGCGCCTTTTACGAGACGGTGGAGCGACCGCTGCCGGCCGTGGTCGCGGCGATGGAGCGCGCCGGCATCACGGTCGACCGCGAGGAGCTCAAGCGGCTCAGCGACGACTTTGCCCAGCGCATCGCCGAGGCCGAGGTCCGAATCCACAAGCTCGCCGGCCATCCCTTCAACGTCGGTTCGACGCAGCAGCTGGCCAAGGTGCTGTTCGACGAGCTTAAACTCGAGCGCTTCGGCCGCAAGACCAAGTCGGGTGCGCATTCGACCGACGCCGCCGTGCTTGAGGAGCTGGCCGAGGCGCATCCGTTGCCGGCCAAGGTGCTGGAGTGGCGCGAGCTCGCGAAGCTCAAATCGACCTATGCCGATGCGCTGGTGCAGCAGATCAATCCCTCGACCGGCCGCGTCCACACCAGCTATTCGCTTACCGGCGCGGCCACCGGCCGGCTCGCCTCGAGCGATCCCAATCTGCAGAACATTCCGATCCGCACCGAAGAGGGCCGCAAGATCCGCCATGCCTTCGTCGCGGCGCCGGGCTGTCTGCTGATCTCGGCCGATTACAGCCAGATCGAGCTCCGTCTCGCGGCGCATGTCGGCGACATCGGGCCGCTCAAAGAGGCGTTCCGCCACGGCCTCGACATCCACGCCATGACCGCGAGCCAGGTCTTCGGCGTGCCGATCGAGGGCATGGACCCGATGCTGCGGCGTCGCGCCAAGGCGATCAATTTCGGCATCCTTTACGGCATCAGCGCGTTCGGCCTCGGCCGCCAGATCGACGTGCCGCAGGCCGAGGCGGCGAAATTCATCAAAGCCTATTTCGACCGCTTTCCCGGCATCCGCAATTACATGGACCGCACCAAGGAATTCGCGCGCGAGAACGGCTACGTCGAGACGCTATTCGGCCGGCGCTGCTACGTTCCGGGGATCAAGGACCCGATTCCGGCGCGCCGCGGCTTCTCGGAGCGCGCGGCGATCAACGCGCCGCTTCAGGGCGCGGCGGCCGATATCATCAAGCGCGCGATGCGGCGGGTTCCGGCGGCACTGGAACGTGCCGGGCTCAAGGCCAGGATGCTGCTCCAGGTGCACGACGAGCTGGTGTTCGAGGCGCCCGAAGCCGAGGCCGAAAGGACCGCAGCGGTGGTCAAGGACGTCATGGAAAATGCGCATCGGCCGGCGGTGGAGCTGTCGGTGCCGCTGGTGGTCGAGACCGGCATGGCACGTCACTGGGACGAGGCGCATTAATGAAATTAACGGCATTGCGGACGGAAAAAAACGAGGCCCCGCGCCACGCTTCTCGCGGCGGCGGGGCCTTCTCTCACCCAAAATCTGCCTTCGTCGCTCTTAGAGCGCCGAGGCGACCGAATTGAAAGTCGTCGTCAGATTGGTGCCGACGGTCGTCACTGCGGCGACGATCACGACGGCGATGAGTGCGGCAATCAAGCCGTATTCGATGGCCGTAGCGCCGGCATCGTCGAGCAGCAAGGCAATATTTCCCGTCGCAAGACGCTGAAGCAGTCGCATTGGTGAGGCCCTCCCTTCCTAGGCCTGCGGCCATTTTCCTCCACTGCGCTTAAGGTAAGGTTAAACCGCCACCGGCTTCGTTGAGTATTGGGCGAAAACCGATACGGCAGATGCCGCGGCGTGTAGCAGCTGGACGGGCGAGCTCCGCTTGCGCAGGCGCGGCTGGATCGCGCGGCCGTCGGATGACGGGCACGAGACGGCCCGGCGCGCCGCGCCGCCCCGTGGGTGCCGATGAGCCCGAATTAGGGAGGTAAGACCGGCGAGTCGAAGCCCAATTCGCAGCGATGCCGGTCGATCCACGCCTCGGCCGCCGCCCTGGTCGGGAATTCGCGATACTGGACAAGGAGGGAGCCGATCACCGCCGCCTTCACGGTGTAGCGGCCGTCTTTCAACGGCATGATCGTGTAGACCGGCGACGGCTGTGCGCGCATCGTGATCTCCGTGTACCGATTCGCGACGACGGCGGCATTGACCTGAATCAGTTGATTTGGATCAAGCGCCGCCGCTTCGCGTCGCGCGAATCGAAGGGTCGGCGACGGCGCGCCTCAGCGTGGAGGTTGCGGAGGCGCCTTGCGTTCGGCGAATTCCGCCAGCTGTTCGAACTCCGCCGCGACCTCGAGTAATTCGAATCGCAGGAGTGCGCTCGTCGACTCACATGCCAAGTCGCGCAACCGGGCCGCTTGCTCGCGGTAGGTCGAGGCGGCCTTCGGTCCCTCGGCCATGGCTTGGCTCACCCTCTACTCACGTCCAAACAGGCTAAGCCCGGCCAGATTTGCGCCATCGTGATTGTTCTGTGGCAGAAGGATGGGATTAGTCGATTTCGGGGTGCCGCCGCGGATCGGGCGGCCGCCGCGCGCCGCCGGCGACCGGCAGCCGTGTCAGCGTCGCGCCGCGGCTACGGCGAAGTTGCAGCCGGTCGAGACCAGCAACGCCAGCATCAACGCCGCCGCCAGGCCCAGCGGTCGGGCGGCGAGATGCAGCACCGTCAGAGCCGCCGCGTAACCGCCGAGGCCGATGACGGCATTGGCGGTCAGCGCCGCGGTCGCCCTGCCCCCGATACGCGGCTGAAAGATCAGCACCAGGCTCACCAGCACGATCGGGAACAACGCCAGGATGCCGGTGGCCGATGGGCCGACGCGGGCGCTCAGGGTTACCACTGCGGCGACCAACGCCGACACCATCCCGGCACGGAGCGGCACGTCGTACCAGCGCCGCGTCAGAGGCGGCATCCGCGCTGCGCGAAAGGTCCGGCCGATCGCCACGCAGGAAACGAGAACCAGCACGTTGAGCGCCATCGCCGTCGGCAAGGTCCAGGCGGTCGCGTGCGCGCCGGCCGCCAGCAGCAGCCACACGCCGAGCGGCGCGACGAGGCTCACGAGCAGGCCGCGCGACTGGGCGACCGCGGCGTGAACCGTGCAGAACACCATGTTGGCGGCGTTGGCGGCGAGGCTCGCGAGCGCGCTGCCGGCAACGAAATCGGCATCATGGTCGAGCGCGATGAAGATATAAGCCGGTCCGGCGGCGATCGGCAGCGTCGCGACCATGGCGCCGACCAGCGGGCCGGCGCGCTCGGCGGCACGCGAGGCGCCGACCACGAATGCCGCCGTGACCGCGAGCTTCGCCGCCAGCGCCAGCCAAAAGCCGCCCGGGTCCATGTTTCGACCGCTCGAACGCCCAGTCGGGCGCGCCCCACGTGGTATTCCGACTTGGGCGCGACTTTCGCCCGAATGCGGTGCCGAAGCCAATGCGAAATGCGCGGTTTGCTGCTGCCTCCGCCTCCGGCTAGCGGGCGCGGGCGGCGCTGTTATAGTGGCGCGTGGACAGCCGGATGAGGGTGCCGCCGCCGTGATCGCTCCCGGAGAGCCGAGCGGGTTTCTGGCGACATCGCCGATCGGGCCGACCGAGCGGCGCATTGCCGTCGCCTGGGTCGTTTTCTTTCTCGTCGCCTTCACTGCGACGGCACCTTTCGCGCGCGTGCCACTCGGCCGGGTACACGCCTTCATTCCCAGCTATCAGTCGGCGCTCGCCATCAACGACCTGATCACGGCCATACTGCTGTTCAGCCAGTTCGCGGCGCTCAAGCGCTTCGGCCTCCTGGTGCTGGCGAGCGGCTATCTCTTCTCGTCGGCGATCTCGCTGGCGCACCTGCTGACATTTCCCGGAGTGTTCGCGCCGAGCGGTCTGTTCGATGCCGGGCCGCAGACGACGGCGTGGCTCTACATGTTCTGGCACGCCGTCTTTCCGCTCTCGATCGCGGCCTACGCGTGGTTGGAGCGGCGGACGGACGTCCGCGCGCCGTGGCACGTGTCGACAGCCATCGCCATCGTCGTCGGCACAGGCGCGGTCGGGGTCGCCGTGGTCGCGCTGACGCTGTTGGCAACCGTCGGACACGCAGCGCTGCCCGCCATCATGCAGGCCGACAGCTATACGCCGGCGATGACCGGCGTGGTGTTCGTGGTGTGGATGCTTCCCCTGGTTGCGCTCGGCGCGCTGGCGGTCAAACGGCCGCGGTCTCTGCTCGACCTGTGGCTCGGGGTCGTCATGTGCGCGTGGCTGCTCGACATGGCGCTGAGCGCGGTGCTCAATGCCGGCCGCTACGATCTGGGATTCTATGCCGGGCGCATCTACGGCCTGACGGCGGCGAGTTTCGTTCTCGCCATGTTCCTGGTTGAGACCACGGCATTGTACACGCGGCTGGCGCGCAGCTTCGAAACTGAGCGGTCCGAGCACGCGCGCAGGCTGCGGGAGGTCGAGAACGAGCTGATTCACGTTTCGCGCGTGAACGAGCTCGGGCACATCGCGTCGGGCCTCGCTCACGAGGTCAACCAGCCGCTGACCGCTGCCGGCAACTACGTTGCCGCCGGCCTGCGCATGGCCGATGCCGGCGATGTGGCGAAGCTGCCCGGCGTTCTCGAGAAGATCGGCGCACAGGTGACCCGCGCCAGTGCGATCGTCGAGCGTGTTCGGCAATTTGCCAGGAAACGCGAGACCGAGCGGCGCAGCGAGGCGCTGATCGGCGTCATTGAGGAGGCGGCCGCGCTGGCTCTCGCCGGCACCGGCGGCAGGCCCGCGACGCTGGAGATTCGGTTGCACGCCGAACGGGCGGCGGCACTCGTCGATCGTATCCAGGTGCAGCAGGTTTTGCTCAATTTGATCCGCAATGCCGTCGAGGCGATGCAGGGAAGCCCTCGGCGCTCCATCACGATCGCGTCGGCGCCCGCCGGCAACGGCATGATCGAGATCAGCGTCGCCGACACCGGTCCGGGACTCGCGCCCGAAATTCGCGAGCGCCTGTTCCAGCCCTTCACGACGACGAAGGCCGACGGCATGGGCATCGGCCTTTCGATCTGTCGGGCGATCATCGAGGCGCACGGCGGCCGGATGTGGGTGGAAGACAATCCGGGCGGCGGCACGGTTTTCCGCTTCACGCTGTCGGCCGACGCGGCAGGAAGCGGTGCGGCGGATTGGCGGCTCGACGAGGCCCGCGCGCATCAGCATCGCGAACGTGGCGGCCCGGCGGCGGCATAAGCGCCGCTACGTCCTACGCCCGCAGCCAGGTTCGGAGATAGCGTGCGGCCTTGTTGTATTCACCGGCGCGGGCGATCAGGCCGACATACCAGTCCGGCCGGATGACATAGAGACCGGCGCCGTAACGGGTCGCGGCCTCGCCTTCGACCGGCGCGATGACCGCCTTGACCCACGGCGCAAAGCGCGCCGCCAATTCGGCTGCGCCAGGCGCCTCCGCCGCGCCGACCGCGAACAGCGTGAAGCCGTCGCGATGAAAAATATCGTATAGCGGCATCCGGCGGCCGTCGATCGTCGCCGCCGCGTCGGGGGCGCGGTCGCCGGGCTTGAGCGCGACGCTGCGCCGGCCGCGGCTCAGCGCGCTTCGCGGGTAGCGGATGTCGAGCTCGGTCATGGTGCGGGCGAAGGCACGGCGCACGGTCTCGAACCGCATCAAAAGGGCAACCGCCTCGTTGCGCAACGCCTGAACCGCCGGCTGGCGCAGCGTCGCCAGGCGCGTCAGACGCGAGGCGTTGCGCAGCACGAAATCGCCGACGGCGCTCCGTTCGGGCGAATAGGTTGCGAGCAGGCGGTCGCCGGCCTTGCCCTTGACCACCAGCGCGAGCTTCCACGCCAGGTTGAAAGCGTCGTGGATACCCGTGTTCATGCCCTGGCCGCCTGCCGGGCTGTGGATGTGCGCGGCGTCGCCGGCAAGGAAGACACGGCCGTGACGGTAATCCGACACCTTGCGATCGTTGATATGGAACAGGCTGAGCCAATTCGGATCGTAGGCGCGGATGCTGCCCGGACCGCGCCGGTCGAGTGCCGTCTGGACGAGGTCGAGGGTCGCCTCGTCGGGTGCGCCGGCGGCCGGCCCGAGATCGGCGATGACGCGAAACCGCCCGCGCTGCATCGGAAACACGCCGAGCACGCCTTCGCGATGCCAATAGAGCTGAAGCTTATCCTCGGTGGCGCCGTCGAGCCGGACGTCGCCGAGCATGAACGCGCACGGCTCGGTTTCGCCGGCGAAATCCAGCTTGAGGCCGTGACGCACGGTGCTGTGCGCGCCGTCGCAGGCGACGAGATAGTCGCAGCTGACGCGTTCGGTCCGGCCGTCGGCGTGCTGTAGCGTGCAGACGACATCCTTGGCGCCGGCGTCGAAGGCGGCCAGCTCGACGCCGCGTTCGAGCCGGCCGCCGAGCCGCGCGAGATGCTCTTCGAGCAACCGTTCGGTCTCGCTTTGGGGAATGAACAGCGCAAAGGGATAGGGGGTGACGATGCCGGAAAAGCCGATTTCGGCCACGATCCGGCCGTTGGCGCGCAGCTGGGCCTCGCCGATCGGCCGGCCGCCGGCGATGAACCCGTCCACACAGCCGGCGAGGCGGAGCAGCTCGAGCGTGCGCGGCCATACCACCAGCGCTTTGGAAAGACTGGTCCTTTGCGGCGACCGCTCGACTGCGCGAAAAGCGATGCCGTGCCGGCGCAGTTCGCACACCATGGCCAGTCCGACCGGCCCGCCGCCGACAACGAGAACCGGAACGTCGCTCATGCCGTTTCTCTCCCGTGGCCCGGCGCGATACGGCGCTCGTCCGTCATCGAGCTCCCCCGCGCTGGGACCACGTGCAGGCGTCTCCGCTCTGCCGCACGAGGCGAAGCGGCGGGTCAAATTCGGACAAACGCGCTCGATCCGGCAACTGTTTCACCGCAACGGACGGCGGCTCCGGCGGCGGGTGGCAGCCGCCCGGCGGCCGCCTCTAGGGTTTGTTGAGCGTTCCGAGCCAGGCGATGGTGGCCTCGGTGCCCGCGTCGGGCGTGCCGAGGTGGTTGGAATGCACCTCGACATAGCGGTTGAGCGGATTGGCCGGGGTGGCGCCGAACATGAGGCGGCCGGCGCGCTGCGTCGGGTCGCGGTCGCCAGCGACCCATAAGATTGGCACGCCAAGCCTGGCGACATTGGCGCGGATATGCGTCAGTGCGTCGGCGTCGTTGAAGCTGAGGAAGATTCGCGGTGTTGTCGTCACCGTCATTGCGAAAGGCCCGCCGGAGGTGGTGTTGACGTCGTCGAACGTGGTTTTGGTGTCACCCTGACCCTGGGCCACGAGTTGGTGTGCGCGCGTGAGGCTGGCCGCGATTTCGGGACGTTCGACCTTGCGCGTCGGATCATCGGCCGGACCGTAAGCGACGACGCCCTTGATGCCGGCGTGGGTCGCGGCATAGGCGATGGCGCCGTTGCCGCCGAGGCTCAATCCGGCGACCACGATCTCGGTCGCACCCTGGCGCTTGAGCGCGACGATGGCATCGTCGATTTCGGCAATGCAGTCGGGAAAGGTCTTGTCGTAATTGCGTCGCTGCGACCAGCACATCTCGGGCGCTACCACGAGATAGCCGGCGTTGCGCAACGCGGCGATCAGGTTGGCTCCGACGGCCTGGCCGCGGCCGTAGGTCATGCCCAGCGCCATGCCGAGCTTGCCGTGAATCAGCACGACCCCGATGCGCTGCTGCGCCGTGGCCGGCAAGGCAGAAACCGACATCAGGAGCGCCACGGCCGCGAACGCCGGCATCACAACGGCGAACAACGCACGAGTCCAACGATGCATCGAAATCCCCTTTGTGAGATGTCCGAACGGCTCCCCGCCCGCGCGGCGTTGGCGGGCCCACTATAACCGGACGACGCGCCGCCCGCCGCAAAAAGCACATGCCCACCGGCGCGCAGCGGTGCGCCAGGTGCGCGGTTCCGTTCCTCCCGTTCGACGGCGATCAGGCGGCAGCGTGGACGCCGGCCGCCTTCACGTTGTTGCCGACATAGGGCTCGTATTGCTTGAAATTGGTCTCGAACCGCTTGGTCAGACCGCGTGCGGTCTGGTCGTAGGAATTCTTGTCGGCCCAAGTGTTGCGCGGGTTGAGCACATCGGCCGGAACCTCGCCGCAGGATTCGGGCACGTGCAGGCCGAAGAACGGCTCCTTCCGCGTCGGCACGTGCTTGAGCGTGCCGGCGAGCGCGGCGCGCACCAGCGCCCGGGTGTGCGCGATCTTCATCCGCGAGCCGACGCCGTAGGCGCCGCCCGACCAGCCGGTGTTGACGAGCCAGCACGTCGCCTTGTGCTTGGCGATGCGCTCGCCCAGCATCTTGGCGTAGACCGTCGGATGGCGCGGCATGAACACGGCGCCGAAGCAGGTGGAGAAGGTCGCCTGCGGCTCCTTGCCGAGGCCCTTTTCGGTGCCCGCGACGCGCGCGGTATAGCCCGAGAGGAAATGGTACATCGCCTGCTCGGGCGTGAGCTTGGCGATCGGCGGCAGCACGCCGAAGGCGTCGGCCGTCAGCATGATGACATTCTCGGGATGCGGCGCGAGCCCGGTCTCGCTCATGTTGGGGATGAAGTCGACCGGATAGCACGCGCGGGTGTTCTCCGTGATGCTGCCGTCGTCGAGATCGGGGACGCGCGTCGCCGGATCGATGACGACGTTCTCCAGCACCGTGCCGAAGCGAAAGACCGTGTCGTAGATCTCGGGCTCGGCCTGCTTCGACAGGTTGATGCATTTGGCGTAGCAACCGCCCTCGAAATTGAAGAGGCCGTTCGCACTCCAGCCGTGCTCGTCGTCGCCGATCAGCGTGCGCGAGCTGTCGGCCGACAGCGTCGTCTTGCCGGTGCCCGAGAGGCCGAAGAAGATGGCGGCGTCGCCGCGCGGACCGACGTTGGCCGAGCAGTGCATCGGCAGGACGCCGCGGCCGGGCAACACGAAGTTGAGATAGCCGAAGACCGACTTCTTGATCTCGCCGGCGTATTCGGTGCCGAGGATCAGCACCAGCTTACGCGCGAAATTCACCGCGACGACCGTGTCCGAGCGGATGCCGTCGATCTCGTGCATCGCGAACAGCTTGGGCGCGTGCAGGATGGTGAAGTCCGGCGCGAAGTCGCGCAATTCGTCGACCTTCGGCCGGATGAACATGTTGCGCGCGAACAGCGCGTGCCAGGCACTCGGCGTCACCACGCGCACCTTGAGGCCGAAAGCGGGATCGGCGCCGGCGCGCAGATCGTGGACGTAGAGCCTATGGCCCTGGTACCAGGTCAGCACGCGCCGGTGCAGCGCGTCGAACGTCGCCTCTGGCATCTTCTGGTTGATCTCGTTCCAGTCGATGTCGTTGCTGGTCGACGGCTCGTCGACCGTGTACTTGTCCTTGGGCGTGCGGCCGGTGAAGGCGCCGGTATAGGCGACGAACGAGCCGCCCGCGCCGAGAAACCCTTCGCCGTTGCGGATCGCGTGCTCGTAGAGCACGGGCACCGAGAGGTTCCAGAACTCGCCGGCAAGGTTGCGGAAGCCCTGCTGCTTGAGGCCAAAGCTCGAGGCGAGCGCGACAGTTGTCTCGGGTGCGTCTTTAGGCACTGTGATGTCCTCCTGGCCGCGATGATTTCCGCGCCGGCTTGTCGCCGATGCGCCATCCCCTTGCGCGCATCCTCACGCCGGCTTCGTCGGCGAAAATATCGCGCCGTCTGCGGCGATTGCAACGTGGCTTTGACCCTCGGCCCGTGGCCAATTTTTGCCGCAGCGCGATGCGGACGGGAGCGGCAACCGGATCATGGCTTTTCGACCCGCGATGTTGCAGTGCGGTAATCGTCGCCCGAAATCCAATCGATGCGGCCGAAGCCGGCGACGAGATGAATGCGCGCAATCGCGAAGCGATAGAGGGCGAAATCCTTGAAATTCGCATAGGCCGCCGCCGAGGGATGGCGCGCGACAAAAACCGCCTTCGCCGTCGGGTCGGCGATGCGAAGCGCCTGGCCGAGAAAGGTTGCCCGCGGCGCGGCGAGCGGATCGCCCGACGGTTCGGCGGTTTCGACCAGGAGCGATGCGCGCGGATCGCGCTTCAGGTTCTTTGCGTGCTCGGCCAAATCGGACAGCAGCAGCAGCGGCGTGCCGGCGCCGTCGTCTGCCGCCAGAACCAGCGACGCGTACGGTGTGCCGGTTTCCGTCAAGGTTGCCAGGCTGGCGCGGGGCGTGCGGCGCAAAAGGTCGCGCGCGGTCGCGGTCAGCACGGCGGTCGAATGCGTCATGGCGCCATCCTCGACCGCACGCGGTTGCGGCGCAATGGCCGCGGCCCCTACGGCTTGCGCGCGGCGGTGCGGCGGCCCTATGCTGCCGCTTGACGCCGCTTGAGCGGCGGATGGCGGCCCCTACCGGCATCTTTTGGCGCGCTTTCGGGGCTTTCCCGAGGCGGCAATCCGCCGGACACGACATTAAACGGGCCGCCCTAAACTCGCCATACTTGGCCGGCTACCTAGGGACCACCATATTTCCTTGCCGATACGACCGATCAGAGAGGTTTCTTCAGTGACCAATTCGATCGCCCTGGTCGACGACGACAAGAACATTCTGCAGTCGCTGTCGGTGGCGCTCGAGGCCGAAGGTTTCGCGGTGCGCACCTACAACGATGGTGCCGAGGCCCTCAAGGCGATAACGGCGCAGCCGGTCGATCTCGCCATTCTCGACATCAAGATGCCGCGCATGGACGGCATGGAGCTGCTCTCCAATCTGCGCAAGCAGAGCGCGATGCCCGTCATCTTCCTTACGTCGAAGGACGACGAGGTCGATGAGGTGCTCGGCCTGCGCATGGGCGCCGATGACTATATCAAGAAGCCGTTCTCGCAGCGCCTGCTAGTCGAGCGCATCCGCGCGCTGCTCCGCCGCGGCGAGATCGCGCGCGGCGTCGCCGACGGCCAGGCCGAGCCGGTCATCCAGCGCGGCGATCTGACGCTCGATCCTGCACGGCATCAATGCACCTGGAAGAACCAGGACGTCGACCTGACGGTCACCGAGTTCCTGATCCTGAAGTCGCTGGCGATCCGGCCCGGCCACGTCAAGAGCCGCGATCAGCTGATGGACAGCGCCTACGGCGAGCACATCTACGTCGATGATCGGACCATCGACAGCCACATCAAGCGCCTGCGCAAGAAGTTCAAGGCGGTCGATGGCGATTTCGCCCAGATCGAGACTCTGTATGGCGTCGGATATCGTTACCGCGACCACTAATCCGCGCGACGCCGCCGCGGCGGCACGCCCGCGGGCCAAACCGCGCCCGGTCGCTTCCGAGCGGCCGCGCCAGCGCGGGCGCAGGCGTTGGCGCATCTCGCCGCTGACGCGCCGCATCCTCGCCGTCAATGTCCTGGCGCTGGCGCTGCTCGGGATCGGCGTTCTTTACCTCGGCGAGTATCAGGACAGCCTCGTCACCGCAAACATCGATTCGCTGAGAACCCAGGCGCAGATCTTCGCCGCAGCGCTCGGCGAGGGCGCCGTGGATCAGCAACGCGCCACGTTCAGGCTCGACCCGCAGGTCGCGCGCGAGATGATGCGGCGCCTGGTCGAGCCGACCAGGACGCGCGCGCGCCTGTTCGACGATCACGGCAAGCTCGTCGCCGACACCAATATTCTCGGCGAGCCCGGCGGCCTGGTTCAGGTGAGTCCGCTGCCGGCGCCGGAATCGACCTTCTTCGAGCGGGTCACCGACACCATCTACGGCTCGATCCTCAGCGCCTTCCCATGGCAGGAGGAGTTCCCGCGCTACGTCGAGCCGACCACCGACAACGCGGATTCGTTCCCCGATGCGCAGCGCGCGCTGAGCGGCGACGTCTCGCACAGCATCCAGGTGCGGAAGAACGGCAGCCTGGAGTTGAGCGTCGCGGTGCCGGTTCAGCATTACCGCAAGGTCCTCGGCGCGGTGCAGCTGTCGAAGGGCAGCCACGAAATCGAAAAGGCGATCCGCTCGGTGCGCGTCGAGTTCATCAAGGTCTTCACCTTCGCGCTGGGCGTGACGGTGCTGCTGTCGATCTATCTCGCCGGCACCATCGCGCGGCCGATCCGCCGCCTCGCCGCCGCCGCCGAATCGCTGCGTCGGCGCCCGGCTCGCGAGGCGGCGATTCCCGACCTGACCAATCGCGGCGACGAGATCGGCGAGCTTTCGGGAGCGCTGCGTGAGATGACCGCGGCGCTCTGGCAGCGCGTCGGCGCGATCGAACGCTTCGCGGCGGACGTCGCGCACGAGATCAAGAACCCGCTGACGTCGCTCAAGAGCGCGATCGAGACCGCATCGCGGCTCAACGACCGCGAGAAGGAGCGCAAGCTGCTGGCGCTGGTGCTCGAGGACGTCATGCGCCTCGACCGCCTGATCACCGACATCTCCGACGCCTCGCGGCTCGACGCCGATCTGGCGCGCGACGACCTGGTTCCGGTGCCGCTCGGCAAGCTGCTGGCGACGCTCGTCCAGGTCAACGAAGCCGCCGCCAAGGAGGAGTCGCCGCGCCTGCTGCTGTCGCTGCCGGGCGAACCCGGCACCGCGGCCGGCGACCTGCCGGTTCCCGGCATCGAGGGCCGGCTCGTCCAGGTCTTCCGCAACCTTATCGCCAATGCCGTCTCGTTCAGCCCGCCCGGCGGCGCCATCCGCATGGAGGCGCGGCGCGACGGACGGCACGTCGTGGTCACGGTCGACGACGAAGGGCCGGGCATTCCCGAGGGCAAGTTCGGCGCCATCTTCGAGCGCTTCTATTCCGAGCGGCCGCCCGGCGAGAAGTTCGGCACGCATTCGGGCCTGGGGCTGTCGATCTCGAAGCAGATCGTCGAGAATCACCGCGGCCAGATCTGGGCCGAGAACCGGGTCGACGGCGCCGGCAAGGTGCTCGGTGCGCGTTTCACGGTGCGGCTGCCGGCGGGTTGAGCCGGTGCCATGTTGCCGCGCAACATGGCACCGCGGCGGCGGTCGTCCCGGCGCGCCGGAATCGACAGATTTCCCCTTGTTATCAATGGTTAACGCCGTGTCAAGGGCGTCATTGCTGCGCCACACCATTGACATTGAGGACGGCCCGGCGCACCTAAGGCGCCCAATGAAACTGGTCCATGGCACGGCAGTGCGGTTGGGACGGGCAGGGGTGCTGCTGCGCGGCCCGTCCGGCAGCGGCAAATCCGATCTGGCGCTGCGCCTGATCGAGGTGGGCGCCCGTTTGATCGCCGACGACCAGGTGGCGCTCGCCGTCGAAGGCGGCGAGCTTTGGCTGGGCGCGCCGCCGCCAATCGCCGGCATGATCGAGGCGCGCGGTCTCGGCATCCTGCGTTTGCCGCGGGCGCCACGAACCGTTTTGCGCCTGGTTTGCGATCTGGTGCCGCGGGATCAGGTCGAACGCCTGCCCGAGCGCCGCAATTGCAAATTTCTGGGCGTCGGCGTGCCGTGCCTGAGGCTGTGCGGCTTCGACGCCTCGACGCCGACCAAGCTCCGCTTCGCGCTGCGAGCCATGGCCGGCGACGAGATCGCGCCGGCGGCGCTTTCGGTCGCGCCATGACGCCCGGTGCCGTCCGCACGCGCCTGCTGGTGGTGACCGGCCTGTCCGGAGCCGGACGGTCGACGGCGCTCAAGGCGCTCGAGGACATGGGATACGAGGCGGTCGACAATCTGCCGCTGTCGCTGCTGCCGACCCTGCTCGGACCGCGCGCCGCGCCCGCGCCGCTGGCGATCGGCATCGACGTGCGGACGCGCGATTTCGCGGTGTCGTCGCTGGTTAAGACGCTCGACGAGCTCACCACCGGTCGCCCCATCGATCTCAGGCTGCTGTTCCTCGATTGCGACGACGATCACCTCGAGCGCCGCTTCACCGAGACGCGCCGGCGCCACCCCTTGGCGCTCGAGCGCCCGGTTGCCGACGGCATCCGGCTCGAGCGCCAGCGCGTGTGGCCGCTGCGCGACCGCGCCGACCTGGTGATCGACACCAGCGGGCTGACGCCCGGCGACCTGAAACGCGTGCTGCAGGGCCATTTCGCGCTGGCGTCGCAGCCCGGCGTCACGGTTGCGGTGACGTCGTTCTCCTATCGCCACGGCCTGCCGCGCGATGCCGATCTGGTCTTCGACATGCGCTTCCTGCGCAATCCGCATTACGTGCCGGCGCTGCAGCCGCTGTCCGGACGCGACCGGGCGGTCGGCGCCTTCATCGAGGCGGATCCCGATTTCGCGCCCCGCTTCGAGGAGATGGCCGCCTGGCTCGAGCGGCTGCTGCCGCGCTACGAGGCGGAAGGCAAAAGCTATCTCACCATCGCCGTCGGCTGCACCGGCGGGCGGCACCGCTCGGTCTATGTCGCCGAGCGGCTGGCGGCGCGGCTCGTCGCTACGGGGCGGCGCGTCGCGCTGATGCACCGCGATCTCGACCACCCTGCCGAGGCCGGCCCGCATCCCGCCGAGCCGCCGGCGCCTCCCGTGAAGGACATTGCATGATCGGTATGGTTCTCGTCACGCATGGCCGGCTTGCCGCGGAATTCATCTCCGCGCTCGAGCACGTGGTCGGGCCGCAGCGCAACATCGCCGCGGTGTGCATCGGTCCCGAAGACGACATGGAGAAGCGGCGCCAGGACATCCTGCGTTCGGTCGAGGAGGTCAGCAACGGCGATGGCGTCGTGCTGCTGACCGACATGTTCGGCGGCACGCCGTCGAATCTGGCGATTTCGATCATGGACAAGGCCAAGGTCGAGGTGATCGCCGGCATCAACCTGCCGATGCTGATCAAGCTTGCGAGCCTGCGCCAGACCGAATCGCTGGCCGATGCGGTGCGCGGCGCGCAGGAAGCCGGCCGCAAGTACATCAACGTCGCGTCGCAACTTCTCGCCGACGTTCGCTGATGGTGGATACGCCGGCCAGCGCTCCCGCGCCGTCCGAAGTCCATCGCACCGTCACCATCCGCAATCAGCGCGGCCTCCATGCGCGGGCCGCCGCCCGCTTCGTCAAGCTGGCGTTCGAATACGACGCCGACGTCACGGTGACGAAAGCCGGCGCATCCGTTTCCGGACGGTCTATCATGGGACTCATGATGTTGGCTGCGGGCCCAGGCACCACCGTCGAGCTGAGCGCCACCGGGCCCGATGCCGCGCGCGCGATCGACGCGCTCGTGGCGCTCATCACCGGCGGCTTCAATGAGGACTGACGGCGGACACGGCGAAAGGCGCCTGCAGGGAGTGGGGATCGCTCCGGGGATCGCAGTCGGCCGCGCCTTCGTTACCGACAGCGGCACGATCGCCGTACCCGAGCGTCGCCTCGATCCGACCGAGGTCGAAGGCGAGCAGAAGCGCCTGCTCCAGGCGGTGGAAACCGCCATCAAGCAGATCCGCAAGCTCAAGATCAAAGCGGTGGCGCTGCCGGGGACCGCCGCCGAGGAGATGGGCTATCTGCTCGATGCGCATCTCGCGATGTTGTCGCGCTCGCGCTTCGTGCGCGGCATCGAGCGCCGCATTGTCGAGGACCGCATCAACGCGGAGCGTGCCGTGGCGCTCGAGATCGAGCGCATGGGCGAAAGCTTCGCCGCCATGGGCGACGCCTATCTGGCGGCGCGCATCGAGGACGTGCGCGTCGTCGGCCAGCGGCTGCTGCGCAACCTGACCAAGACGCCTTACGCCGCGTTCAAGACGCTGGCCGAAGGGACGGTGGTGCTTGCCGAGGAGCTGAGCCCCGCCGACATCGCGTTGATGGATCCGAAGCACGTGAAGGGCTTCGCCGCTGTCCTCGGCGGTGCCGAAGGCCATACCGCGATCATGGCACGCGCGCTCGGCATTCCGGCGGTGCTGGGCATCGCCGACCTGCTCAAGGACGCGGCGCCCGCCGACACCGTGGCGCTCGACGGCGGCACCGGCGAGGTGGTGCTGCGGCCGACCGCCGCCACCCTGGCGCGGTTCGAGCGCCGTCGCAGCGCGATCGAACGCGCGGGGCGCGGCCTGGCGCGGCTCAGGCGGCTTCCCGCCGAGACGCGCGATGGGGTCGCGATCGCGCTCGAGGCCAATCTTGAGCTGCCGCGCGAGCTCGACCAGGCGGTCGCAGCCGGCGCCCAGGGACTCGGCCTGGTCCGCACCGAGTTCCTTTACATGAATCGCGACGACCTGCCCGACGAGGACGAACAGTATGGCGCCTATCTGGCGCTGGTGCGCGGCATGGACGGCAAGCCCGTGACCCTGCGGACGCTCGACGTCGGCGGCGACAAGCTGGCGGCGCCGCTCGCCGAGATGATGCAGGGCGAGGGCAGCAATCCGGCGCTCGGCCTGCGCGCCATCCGCCTTTCGCTCAAGGAGCGCAGCCTGCTCGATGCCCAGTTCGCCGCGATGCTGCGCGCCGCGGCGCACGGGCCGGTGCGCATCCTGCTGCCGATGATCTCGAGCGTCGGCGAGGTGAACGCGGCGCGCGAGGATCTCAACCAGGTGGCGCGGCGGCTCAAGCGGCGCGGCGTGCGCGTGCCCGATCCGCTGCCGCCCCTGGGCGCGATGATCGAGATACCGGGTGCGGCGCTTGCCGCCGATGCGCTCGCCTCGGTCGCCGATTTCTTCGCCATCGGCACCAACGATCTGATCCAATACGCGCTGGCGGTCGACCGCGGCGACGAACGGGTCGCCTATCTGCACAACCCGCTGCATCCGGCGGTGCTGCGGCTCATCCAGTTCGCGGTGGAGGCGGCGCTGCGCGCCAAGATCCCCGTGAGCCTGTGCGGCGAGATGGCGGGCGATCCGCGCTACACCGCGCTGCTCCTGGGTCTCGGCATCCGCGAGCTCTCGATGGCGCCGGCCAATATCCCGCGCGTCAAGCAGCGCATCCGTAGTCTCGACCTCGCGGCGGCGACGCAGCGGGCGCGGGCGATCATGGACCAGCTCGACGACGCGCGCATCGCCAGCCTGCTCGACGATTTCAACGAGCTGGCGTGACGCTACGGGCGCTGGCGACCCGGCACGCCGGTCACGGTCGAGTATTCGAAATGCAGCGCCTCGCCGGGATGGACGCGCGGAAAGATCGCCCGCGCGGCGAGCGCCGCCTCCGCGAAACCCGAGAGGATGAGCTTAAGCTTTCCGGGATAATGCGCGACGTCGCCGATGGCGAAGATGCCCGGCCGCGACGTGGCGCAAGTCGCCGGATCGACCACAAGGTGATGGCGCTCGAGCGCCAAGCCCCACTGCGCGATCGGTCCGAGATCGGTGGCGAGGCCGAAGAACGGCAGCAGCGCGTCGGCCTCCAGCGTGCGCGGTCGGCCTTCGAGATCCGCCACGGTCACGGTGCGCAGCTTTCCGTCCGCGCCGCCGAGCGCCTGGAGCTGGCATGGCACCACCAGCTCGACCGCGCCGGCCTGGGCCAGAGCCTCGAGCCGCGCGACGCTTTCCGGCGCGGCGCGGAACTTGGCGCGGCGATGCACGACTATGACCTTGGCGGCGATTTCGGCAAGCGACAGCGCCCAATCGACCGCCGAATCGCCGCCGCCGGCGATCACCACGCGCTTGCCGCGAAAATCCTCGCGCCGCGTCACCAGATAGAACACGCTGTGGCCTTCATAGCGCTCGATGCCGGCGAGCGGCGGGCGATTGGGGCCGAATGCGCCGGCGCCGGCGGCGACGACCACCGCGCGCGCTCTGACCGCGTCGCCGTCGGCGGTCCGCAGGACGAACTCCTCGGCGCTCTCTTCCAGCCCGACGACCGCATGGCCGAGCCGGTACGCGGGCGCGAAGGGCTCCGCCTGCTCCACCAGCCTGTCGACCAGCTCCCGTGCCGCGATGCGCGGATAGGCAGGAATGTCGTAGATCGGCTTCTCCGGATAGAGCGCGGCGCACTGGCCGCCGGGCGCGGCCAGCGCGTCGATGACGCAGCAGCGCATCCTGAGCATGCCGCATTCGAAGACCGCAAACAGCCCGACCGGGCCGGCGCCGACGATCGCGACATCCGTTGCGGTTTCCGTCATCGCACCTACCATGCAGACGCTGCCCGGCCCGCGCAACCTCGTGGTTGCGGCGACGAAAGCCGCAGCCTAAAACTTGCGCCGTGGACGGAGGTGCCGCGCTTGTTTTCGCATTGCCCGACGAGGCCGCAACCGCCCGGCTCGCCGTGCGCCTGGCGCGCCTGGCAAGGAAAGGCGACGTGATCGCGCTCAACGGCGAGCTCGGCAGCGGCAAGACCACCTTCGCCCGCGCCTTCATCCGCGCGCGACTCGGCGAACCGGCCGAGGTTCCGAGCCCGACATTCACCCTGGTCGAAATATACGGCGGCGGCGATTCGGCGCCGGCGATCTGGCATTTCGACCTGTTTCGCCTCCGCGGCGCCGAGGAAACGCGCGAGCTCGGGCTCGAGGAGGCGCTGGCCGACGGCGTCAGCCTGATCGAATGGCCCGACCGACTCGGCTCGCTGCTGCCGGCCGAGCGACTCGAGTTGATCTTCGCCGCCGGCCCGTCGCCCGAGTCGCGCAGCGTGACGCTGCTGCCCTCGCCGTCATGGCGCGACCGCATCGCGGAGCTGTCCGATGGCTGATCGCGCCGGGTTGATCGCGCGGTTCCTCGACCAGGCGGGCTGGGGCGACGCCGTGCAGGCGCCGCTGCCGGGCGACGCCTCGTTCCGGCGCTACGTGCGGCTGCGCGACGGCGATCGGCGCACGGCGATATTGATGGATGCGCCGCCGCCACAGGAGAACGTTCGGCCGTATCTTGCTGTGGCGCGCTTGCTGCGCCGGCTGGGCTTCGGTGCGCCGGCGATCTACGGCCAGGATGCCGAGAACGGCCTGCTGCTGCTGGAAGATCTCGGCGACGACACCTATATGCGGCTGCTGGCGCAGGGCGAGCCCGAGGAGCCGCTCTACAGCCTCGCGGTCGATGTTCTGATCGCGCTCAGGCGCCGTTTCACCGCCAAGGAAATGAAGGAATCCAAATTCCTGCCGCCCTACGACGAGCAGCGCCTGCTCGACGAGGCGGCGCTGCTGGTCGACTGGTACTGGCCCGCGATCACCGGCGCACCGGTCGATCCTGCGCTGCGCGCCGAATATCGTGCGGCCTGGCGAAGCGTCCTGCCGCCGGTGCGGCGGCCGCCGCCGACGCTGGTGCTGCGCGACTATCACGTCGACAACCTGATGCGCGTGCCCAACCGCAACGGCCTGCTCGAATGCGGCCTGCTCGATTTCCAGGATGCGGTCATCGGCCCGCCGAGCTACGATTTGGTCTCGCTGCTCGAGGATGCGCGGCGCGACATCGCGGGCGATCTCGCCGCACGCATGAGGCAGCGCTACCTCGCGGCCTTTCCCGAGCTCGATCGCACTGCCTTCGACATCTCCTATGCGATCCTCGGCGCCCAGCGCAGCGCCAAGATCGTCGGCATCTTCACGCGCCTTTGCGTGCGCGACGGCAAGCCGCAATACCTCGCCCACATTCCGCGCGTTTGGCGGCTGCTGCAGCAGGACTTGGCGCATCCCGCGCTGGCGCCGCTCGCCGCCTGGTTTTCGCGTCACATTCCCGAGACCGAGCGCCGCATTCCGCCATGCCGCCCGGCCGCGTAAGCGTGCCGGAAAGCGCCATCGTGCTTGCCGCCGGCCGCGGCAAGCGCATGGGCGCGCTCACCGACCGCAGGCCCAAGCCGCTGATCCCGGTCGAGGGCCGGGCGCTGATCGATCACGTCCTCGACCGTCTCGTTGCCGCGGGGGTGCGGCGGGTCGTGGTCAATCTCCATTACATGGGCGACGCGATCGCGGACCATCTCGCGCGCCGGAACGACGTGACGATTGCGTTCTCGCGCGAGGTCGAGGCGCTGGAAACCGGCGGCGGCATCGTCAACGCGCTGCCGATGCTCGGTGAGATTTTCTACACGCTCAACGCCGACATTTTCTGGCTCGACGGTGCGACCCCGGCGCTGCGCCAGCTCGCCGCCAATTTCGATCCCGCGCGCGACGATGCGCTGCTGTTGATGCAGCCGACGGCGCGCGCCCCCGGCTACGAAGGGCCGGGCGATTTCATGCTCGATTCGGCCGGCACGCTGCGGCGCCGCCTCGAGGCCGAGATCGTGCCGTTCGTGTTCGCCGGCGTCGAGATCGTGCATCGCCGGCTGTTCGACGGCGCGCCGGAAGGGGCCTTTTCCGTCAACCGGCTGTGGGACAGGGCGATCGACCGCGGCCGTCTGCGCGGCCTGGTTCACGACGGCGAGTGGTATCATGTCGGGACGCCCAACGGCCTCGCTCTCGCCGAAGCGCGTCTTCACTCGCACAGGGTCGAACGCTAGCGCCATGGGTTCTGTCTATACGATCGACGCCGGCGTGCCCTTCCTCGACGCGCTGGCGGCGGGGCTGACGGCGCGCGCCGGCGGCGATCCGCTGGCGCTCGCGCGCATGACCGTACTGCTGCCGACGCGCCGCGCCGCGCGGTCGCTTGCCGAGGCGTTTCTGCGCCGCAGCGACGGCCGGCCGCTGCTGCTGCCACGTCTGGTCCCGGTCGGCGACGTCGACGCCGACGAGCTGGCGATGCTGGCCGACGAGACCGCCGGCGACGAGGCGATCGATCTGCCGCCGGCGGTGCCCGAATTGAAGCGGCGCCTGATGCTGGCGCGGCTGGTTCTCGCCTGGGGCAAGGCGCGCGGCACGGGGCCGGCAAGCGCGGCGCAGGCGGCGCCGCTCGCCGCCGAATTGGCCCGTTTCCTCGACGAAGTCGCGGCCGAAGGCTGCGCGCTTTCGGCTCTGGAACGCCTGGTGCCCGAGGAGCACGCCCGGCACTGGCAGCAGGTGCTCGATTTCCTCGGGATCGTGTCCGAGCACTGGCCCAAGGCGCTCGACGAGATCGGCTGTCTCGACGCCGCCGACCGCCGCAATCGCCTGCTCGAACGCCAGGCAGAGGCCTGGCTGCGGCAGCCACCCGCCGATCCGGTGGTGGCTGCCGGTATCACCGGCGGCGTGCCGGCTGTTGCGGCGCTGATTGCGGTGGTGGCGCGACTGCCGAGCGGCGTCGTCGTGCTGCCGGGACTCGACCGCACCGCCGACGCCGCCGAGTGGCAGGCGATTGCCGAGGACCCGGCGCATCCGCAATACCTGCTGGCACGGCTGCTGGCGCGTCTCGAGCTCGCACCCGGCCAGGTCGCGCCGTGGCCGGCAGCCGCGGGCGCCGCGAGGCCGGAGCGCGCCGCTCTGCTGCGCGCGGCGCTGGCGCCGCCGTCGCGCAGCCATCGCTGGGCGACGCTCGGTGCACTGCCTGCCGCCGCCGTCTCCGGCCTGACGCGGATCGATTGCCGCAGCCCGCAGGAGGAGGCGACTGTCATCGCGCTGCTCATGCGCCGACAGCTCGAACGTCCCGGCGCGACCGCGGCGTTGGTGACGCCCGATCGCAATCTCGCACGCCGGGTTGCCGCCGAGCTCCGGCGCTGGGACATCGAGGTCGACGATTCCGCCGGCACGCCGCTCGCCAAGACGCCGCCCGGCGTGTTTCTGCGCCTGCTGCTCGCATGCGTCGCCGAGGACTTCGCGCCGCTGCCGCTGCTGGCGCTGCTCAAGCATCCGCTGGCGGCCGGCGGTCTGGCGCCGGCGGAATTCCGCGAGCTGACCCGACGGCTCGAGCAGGTGGCGCTGCGCGGCCCGCGGCCGGCGCCGGGCGTCGACGGCTTGCGTGCAGTAGCCCGCGAAGGCGCGCTCGCCGCTTTCGTGCAGCGCCTCGGTCACGCTCTGGCGCCGCTGATCGCGGCGCTGACGGCGGAGGCCGTCGAGCTGGCGTCGCTGATTCAGGCGCATATCCGCGCCGCCGAGGCACTGGCGACGAGCGACGGCGAGAGCGGCGACCGGCGGCTGTGGCGCGAGGAAGCCGGCGAGGCGGCGGCGGTGTGGCTCAACGAGCTGCTCGCCGCCGCGCCGGGCTTTCCCCCGCTCGCGGGCGCCGAATACCCGGCACTGTTCGAGGCGCTGATCGCCGGGCCGGTGGTGCGGCCGGTCTACGGCCGGCACCCGCGCCTCTTCATCTGGGGTTTGCTCGAGGCGCGACTGCAGCAGGCCGACCTCGTCATTCTCGGCGGCCTCAACGAGGGCGTCTGGCCGGCGCGGGTCGACAGCGACCCCTGGCTGTCGCGGCCGATGCGGCGCGATTTCGGCCTGCCGCCGCCGGAGCAGCGCATCGGCCGTGCCGCACACGATTTCGCGCAATGTTTCGGCGCGCCCGAGGTGGTGCTGACCCGGGCCGTGCGCGTCGAAGGCAATCCGACGGTGCCGTCGCGCTGGTTATTGCGGCTTGAGACGACGTTGCGCGCCGCCGGACTCGACGGCCGCCTTGCGGCGGGGCCGGCGCCCGACGGTGCGCCGCTGGCGTGGCAAGCGCAACTCGACGATCCCGGCTCGTCGCAGCGCATCCGGCCGCCGAAGCCGAGGCCGCCACTCGAGGCGCGGCCGCGGCGGCTCTCGGTGACCGAGATCGAGACCTGGCTGCGCGATCCCTATGCGGTCTACGCTCGCCACGTCCTCGATCTCCGTGCGCTCGAATCGATCGACGCCGATCCGGGTGCCGCCGAGCGCGGCAAATTCATCCACGACGCGCTCAACCGTTTTCTCCGCGAGTTCCCGCACGACCTCCCCGACGATGCCGAGGAGCGGCTCATCGCCATCGGCCGCGAGTGCTTCGGCGACGCGCTGCGCTATCCCAACGTCCGTGCCTTCTGGTGGCCGCGCTTTGAGCGCATCGCCGGTTGGGTGGTCGAGGTCGAACGCGAGCGGCGCAGGCTGATCGCGCAGAGCTTCAGCGAGATCGCCGGCACGTTGACACTGTCCTCGCCGCGTGGCGCGTTTACCCTGGTGGGTAAGGCCGACCGCATCGACCGCCGCACCGACGGTACGCTCGTCATCCTCGACTACAAGACCGGCGCCCTGCCGGCGCCCGGCGAGGTGCGATCGGGCTATGCGCCGCAGCTCGCGCTCGAGGCCGCGATCGCCGCGGCCGGCGGCTTTCCCGGCGCTCCGGCGGCGCCGGTGGCTGGGCTGCTCCATTGGCGCCTGACCGGTCGCGATCCGCCGGGCGAGGAGCGCAGCGAAGGCGACGACGCAGCGGCGGTGGCGGCGCTGGCGGATATGGCGCGGAGCGAGCTCGAACGGCTGATTGCGCGCTTCGACGACCCGGTGACGCCGTATCTGGCCTGGCCGCAGCCCGACAAGAAACCGCGCTATTCGGATTACACCCATCTCGCGCGGGTGAAGGAATGGCTGCCGGGAGCGGACGAATGAGCGCGCCGCCCAAGCCCGACGCCGGCGTTCGACAGCGGCTGGCCGCCGATCCCGAGGCCTCGGTCTGGGTGGCGGCGTCGGCCGGCACCGGCAAGACGACGGTGCTGACCGATCGCGTGCTGGCATTGCTGCTGGCGGGCAACGCACCCGCGCGCATCCTCTGTCTCACCTTCACCAAGGCGGCGGCGGCCGAAATGGCGATCCGCATCGGCAACCGGCTCAGCGGCTGGACGACCATGGCCGACGAGGCGCTGCGCAAAGACCTCAGCGGCCTCATCGGCGACGACGACGTCGACGCCGCCAAACTCGATCGCGCCCGGCAGCTTTTCGCCCGCGTGCTCGACGCGCCCGGCGGCCTGCGGATCGAGACCATTCACGCCTTCTGCCAGTCGCTCTTGCGCCGCTTCCCGCTCGAAGCGGGCATTCCGCCGCATTTCCAGGTGATGGAGGAGCGCAGCGCCGCGGAGGCGATGGCGCGCGCCGTTGCCGAGGTGCTCGATCGCGCGCGCGACGGCCGGCCGAGGTCCTTGAAGACGGCGCTCGACACGGTGGCACAGCTGGTCGGCGAGGACGAATTCGTCGCACTGGTCGGCAAGCTCGCGGCCGAACGCGGCCGGCTCGCGGCGCTGCGCGCGCCGGGCGATGCCGCATTCGAGGCGCGGTTGCGCGAGCGACTGGAATTGCAGCCCGGCGAGACGCCGGAGTCGATCGTGCGCGCGGCCTGCAAGGACTCGGCGTTCGACGGCGCGGCGCTGCGGCGCGCCGCGCGCGTCCTCTGCGCCAGCGATTCGAAACAGGACCGGCGGTCCGGGGCGGCATTGAGCGGGTGGCTCGATCGTGTGCGCGGCCGTGCGCAGCGGTTCGACGACTACGCCGCGGCGTTTTTCACCCAGGAAGGCGGGCGGCGCGCGCGGCTCGCGACCAAGGCGGCCATCGCGGCCGATTCCGGCATCGTTGCGACGCTGACCGCCGAGGCGGCGCGTCTCGAGGCGGTGCGGGCGCGGCGCGATGCGGCGCGGCTCGCGCGGGAGACCACGGCCTTGGTGCGGCTCGCCGGTGCCGTGCTCGACGCCTATGCGGCCCACAAGGCGACGCGGGCGCTGCTTGATTTTGACGACTTGGTGCTCAAGGCGAAGGAACTGCTGCGCCGGCCCGGCGTCGCGCCCTGGGTTCTGTTCAAGCTCGACGGCGGCATCGATCACATCCTGATCGACGAGGCGCAGGACACCAATCCGGATCAGTGGGACGTGGTCGCGGCGCTGGCCGAGGAATTCTTCGCCGGCGAGGGCGCGCGCGATGTCCGGCGCACGGTGTTCGCGGTCGGCGATCCGAAGCAGTCGATCTTCAGCTTCCAGCGCGCCGATCCCGCCGCTTTCGTCGCCATGCAGGAGCATTTCCGCGCACGCGTCGAAGCCGCCGGACAGCGATGGCGGCGACTCTCGCTTGAACTGTCGTTCCGCTCGGTCGCCGTCGTGTTGCGGACGGTCGACGCCGTCTTTGCCGACCAGCGGGCGGCTTCGGGCGTCGCCATCGCGGGCGAGACCATCCGCCACGAGGCGAAACGCCTGGGCGAGGCCGGGCTGGTCGAGCTGTGGCCGCCGGTCGCTCCCGAGTCCGACGAGCCGCCGACGCCGTGGGACGCGCCGCTGACGCAGGCGCAGCTGAAAGTGCCGCGTGCGCGGCTCGCCGAAGCCATCGCCGCGACGGTGAAATCCTGGCTCGATACCGGCGAGGCGCTCGAAGCCCGCGGCCGCCCGATCCGCGCCGGCGACGTGCTGGTTCTGGTGCGCCAGCGCGATCCCTTCGTCGGCGCGCTGGTGCGCGCCCTCAAGGAGCGCGACGTGCCGGTCGCGGGCGTCGATCGCATGCTGCTGGCGGATCAGCTCGCAGTGCAGGACCTGGTGGCGCTGGCGCAGTTCCTGCTGCTGCCGTCGGACGATCTGACGCTGGCGACGGTGCTCAAGAGCCCGCTCTTCGGCTTCGACGAAGAGCAGCTGTTCGCGCTCGCCTGGCGCCGCGGCGGCAGCCTGTGGGAGGCGCTGCGCCGTCGCGCCGACGAGAATCCGACGTTCCGCTTTGCCGCCGACGAGCTTGCCGCGCTGCTGGCGCGCGCCGATTTCGTGCCGCCGTTCGAGCTGTTCGCCGAGGTGCTGGGCGCACGCGGCGGACGGCGCAAGATTCTGGCGCGCCTCGGTCCCGAGGCGGGCGATCCGCTCGACGAGCTGCTCGCGGCCGCGCTCGCCTTCGAGCGCGATCACGGTCCGTCGCTCCAGGGTTTCCTGCACTGGCTGGTCCTGGGCGAGCTCGAGGTCAAGCGCGATCTCAACAACGAGACCGGGCGCGACGAGTTGCGTGTCATCACCGTGCACGGTGCCAAGGGGCTGCAGGCGCCGATCGTCTTCCTGCCCGATACGCTCGCCGTGCCGAACCGGCCGCACGGGATCGTCTGGACCGACGACGGATGGCCGCTGTGGCGGCCGCAGGGCGACGCGCCCGAAGCCCTGGCGGCGAAGGCACTCGCCGACCGCCGCCGTGACGAGGAATATCGCCGGCTGCTGTACGTCGCGCTGACCCGTGCCGCGGATCGGCTCTACGTCTGCGGCTGGAACAGCAAGCACAAGGCACCCGACGACGCCTGGTATCCGTTCGTTCATGCGGGGCTCAAGACGGCGGGCGCCAAGCCGTTCGACTTCGACGCCACGGCACTGATCGGCGAGAACGGATGGAAGGGCGAAGGCCTGCGCCTCGTCGAGACGCGGCAAAGTGTCAAGCGTGCGGCACAGCCGCCCTTGCCTGCGGCTGTCCCGCCGCCGCCGCCGTTGCCCGCGTGGGCCCGTGTGCCGCCGGCGCCCGAGCCGGCGCCGCCCAGACCGTTGCAACCCTCGCGGCCGTCGCGCAGCGATCCGCCGACACGCTCACCTCTGGGCGCCGACGATGGGCATATCTTCCGCAAGGGCCTGATCGTCCATCGCTTGTTGCAGAGCCTGCCGCGCGTCGCGCCGCAGCAGCGCGAAGCCGCGGCGAAGCGGTTGCTCGCCCGGCCGGTGATGGGCCTGACGCCGACGGAGCAGAGCGATATTGTTGCCGAGACGCTCGCCATTTTCGCTGCGCCCGATCTCGCGCCGCTTTTCGGCCCCGGCTCCGAGGCGGAGGTTCCGGTCGTCGGGCTCATCGGCGAGCGCGCGATCTCGGGCCGCATCGACCGGCTGCTGGTCACGCCGTCCGAGGTCGCGATCGTCGACTACAAGACGATGCGCCCGGTGCCCGACACGGAATCGCAGGTCCCCGAGGCCTATCTCGATCAGCTTGCGGCCTATCGTGCGGCGCTGGCGCGGGTCTATCCGGGTCGGGCTGTGCGCTGCGCGCTGCTGTGGACCGAAGGGCCCCGGCTGATGTGGATCTCGGACGCGGCACTCGCCGGCCGCGCCGTCTGAGGCGCGGATTCAAGAGCGGAGCCATGCGAACGGCGCGCGGGAGCCTCGCTTGACCCTGTTTCCGGCGCTCGCCTAAGCTCCGGCCCTCCGATGGCTCGTGGAGCGAGACAGGCATGAAACCGAACAAGGTGACGGACGCGTCGTTCGACGCCGACGTTCTCAAGGCGCCGGGCCCGGTGCTGGTCGATTTCTGGGCCGAATGGTGCGGGCCCTGCAAGATGATCGCGCCGTTCATCGACGACATCGCCGCCGCGCTCGACGGCAAGCTGACGGTCGCCAAGCTCAACATCGACGAAAATCCGCAGACGCCGAGCAAATACGGCGTGCACGGCATCCCCACCCTGATGCTGTTCAAGAACGGCCAGGTAGCCGCGACCAAGGTCGGCGCGCTGCCCAAGTCCAAGCTGGTCGAGTGGGTGCAGTCGGTGCTCTAGCCCATTATCCGTTCGCGGCCAGCACCCGCCCCGCGAGATAGAGGGATCCGCAGATCAAAGTGCGCTGGCCTGGCGCACTGACGGCCGCGACGGCCTCGCGCAACGACTTCGCGGGCGCCGCGGCGACGCCGAGCGCGCGCGCCGCCGCCGCGCTTTCCTCAGCGCTCAGGGTGTTCGCCTCGCCCGGAATCGCCACTGCGCTCAATCGCGTGACATGGGGCGCGAGCGGCTTGAGGAAGGCGCGCGCGTCGTGGGTCTTCAGCATGCCGAAGACGAGACCCGTCGGCCGGCGCCAACCGGCGACGAAACGCGCCAGCGCCTCGCCGCCGGCGGCGTTGTGCGCGCCGTCGAGCCAAAGCTCGGCCCCTTCCGGCAGCGCACGGACCAGCGGACCGCGCCGCAGCTTCTGTAACCTCGCCGGCCACTCGATCTTGCCGATGCCGCGCGCCAAGGCCGCGACGTCGAAGGCGAAGCCCGGCAGGCATTCGAGTGCGGCGAGCGCGGCGCCGGCGTTGTCGTATTGATGCGCGCCGGCGAGGCCGGGCGGCGGCAGATTGAGCGTGCGCCGGCCGCGATAGATCAGGCCGCCGCCTTCGGCCTGCTCCGCCGTCCACTCCCGGCCGTAACGATGGAGCGGCGCGCGCAGCTCGGCGGCGCGCGCGGCGATCACCGCCGCCGCCTCGGCCGGCTGGGGTCCGACCACGACCGGCGCGCCGGGCTTCAAAATCCCGGCCTTCTCGAAGGCGATGGCGGCGACGGTTTCGCCCAGGAAATGCTGATGGTCGAGCGAGACCGGCGTCACGACCGCGACCGCCGGTTTGGCGATCACGTTGGTGGCGTCGAAGCGGCCGCCGAGCCCGACCTCGACCAGGGCGTAGTCTGCGTCCTCGCGCGCGAAGGCGAGGAACGCGGCGGCGGTGGTGATCTCGAAGAAGGTGATCGGCTGGCCGGCGTTGGCGCGCTCGCATTCCGCCAGGAGCGCGCCCAGCATCTTCTCGGCAACGAGCTTGCCGGCGATGCGGATGCGCTCGTGGAAACTCACCAGATGCGGCGACGTATAGACGTGGACGCGCTTGCCTGCGGCCTCGAGAAAGGCGCGCAGGAAGGCGATGGTCGAGCCCTTGCCGTTGGTGCCGGCGACGTGGATCACCGGCGGCAGCTCGTCCTGCGGGTCGCCGAGCGTCCTCAGCAGCCGCATGACGCGATCGAGCGATAGGTCGATGAGCTTCGGATGCAGCGTCAGCAGACGCGCGAGGATGCGGTCGCTCGGCCGCCGCCGCGCGCTCAGGCGCGATCCCATCCCGGCTCCGACGCCGCAGCCGGGGCCAGAGCCGGCGGTCCCTTGCGGCACAGTAGGCCGAGAATGCGCTCGAGCGTCGCTTTGAGATCGCGGCGGTGGACGACGATGTCGACCATGCCGTGCTCGAGCAGGTATTCGGCGCGCTGGAAGCCCTCGGGAAGCTTCTCGCGGATGGTCTCTTCGATGACGCGCGCTCCGGCGAAGCCGATGACCGCACCGGGCTCGGCCAGCGTCACGTCGCCCAGCATCGCGAACGAGGCCGACACGCCGCCGGTGGTGGGATCGGCCAGAACCACCAGATAGGGACGACCGGCCTCCTTGACCATCTCGACCGCAAGCGTGGTGCGCGGCATCTGCATCAGCGACAGGATGCCTTCCTGCATGCGCGCACCGCCCGACGACGGCACGACGATGAGCGCCGCCTCCTGCAACACCGCGAGCCGCGCCGCGGAAAGCAGCGCCTCGCCCACCGCGATGCCCATCGATCCGCCCATGAAAGCGAAATCGAAGGCGCAGATCACCGCGGCGATCCCGCCGACGGTGCCGTGCGCCACCACCGCGGCGTCGCGCGACGCGCCCTTGGCACCCTGCGCCTCCCTCAGCCGCTCGGTATAGCGCTTGCGGTCGCGGAACTTGAGCGGATCGACCAATGTCCTCGGCAGCTCGATGACGGTGTATTTGCCGCCGTCGAATAGCATGGCGAGGCGTTTGTCCGGCGCCAGCCGCAGATGATGGCCGCAGGCGGCGCAGACATGGAGATTGGCCTCGAGCTCGCGGTGGAACAGCATCTGGCCGCAGCCCGGACATTTGTGCCACAGGTTGTCCGGAATCTCCTTCTTCGCGACGACGGCGCGAATCTTCGGCAGGACAAAATTGGTGAGCCAGTTCATGGCGCCGCCCCGGCCGCGCGGCGCGGCCGCGCCTGGCGCACGCCCTTGGCGAGCGCGGCAACGTCCTTGAGCACCGCCGGCGTCAGGCTCGTCTTCGCCTTGCCGCGCCGGTCGAGGTTCTTCGCCACCTTCTCCACCAGCGCCGAGCCGACCACCGCGGCGTCGGCGACGCGCGCGACTTCGGCGGCCTGCGCCGGCGTCCTGATGCCGAAGCCCACGGCGATCGGCAGCGCGGTGTGGCGTCTGAGCCGCGTCAGCGCCGCGGCGATCGCCTCGGTGCGCGCCGATTTGGTGCCGGTGATGCCCGCAATCGCGACGTAATAGAGGAACCCGCCGGCGTTGTTGAGGATGGCGGGAAGCCGCCTGTCGTCGCTGGTCGGCGTCGCCAGGCGGACGAAGTCGAGGCCGGCGGCGCGCGCCGGCAGGCACAGCTCGTCGTCGTGCTCGGGTGGCAGGTCGACGACGATCAAGCCGTCGCAGCCGGCCTCCCTCGCGTCCTCGATAAAGCGGGGCACGCCGTAGCGGTAGATCGGATTGTAATAGCCCATCAGAATCACCGGCGTGTCCCGATCCGCTTTGCGGAAGCGGCGCAGCACGTCGAGCGTCTTGGCGAGCGTCATGCCGCTCTTGAGCGCACGCAGGCTCGCCGCCTGGATCGCCGGCCCGTCGGCCATCGGATCGGAGAACGGCATGCCGATCTCGATGAGATCGGCGCCCGCCTTGGGCAGGCGCGCGAGGATTTTCTCGAAGGTGACGCGGTCAGGATCGCCGCAGGTGAGATAGGTGACGAGGCCGGCGCGGCCTTCGGCGCGGAGCTGCGCGAAACGCGTCGCGATGCGGCTCACAGCTTCACCCCGAGAGTCGCGGCCACGGTGTTGACGTCCTTGTCGCCGCGCCCCGAGAGATTGATCACCATCAGATGGTCGCGCGGCAGCCGTGGCGCCCGTTTGGCCGCTTCCGCCACCGCGTGCGCGGATTCGAGGGCCGGGATGATGCCCTCGAGCCGCGTCAGGAGCTGGAAGGCGGCGAGCGCTTCGCGGTCGGTCACCGGCACGTATTCGACGCGCTTCTGCTCGAACAGCCAGGCGTGCTCCGGCCCGACGCCGGGATAATCGAGGCCGGCCGAGATCGAATGGGTGTCGAGAATCTGCCCGTCTTCGTCCTGCAGGTAATAGCTGCGGTTGCCGTGCAGCACGCCGGGTGCGCCGCCGTTGAGCGAGGCGGCGTGGCGGCCGGTGGCGAGTCCTTCGCCGGCGGCCTCGACGCCGATCATCGTCACGGTCGGCTCGTCGAGGAAGGGATGGAACAGGCCCATCGCGTTGGATCCGCCGCCGACGCAGGCGACGAGCGTGTCAGGCAGCCGGCCTTCGGCCCGGTTCATCTGCCCGCGCACTTCGTCGCCGATCACGGTCTGGAAATCGCGCACCATCGCCGGATAGGGATGCGGACCGGCGACCGTGCCGATGAGATAGTAGGTGTCTTCGACGTTGGCGACCCAATCGCGCAGCGCCTCGTTCATTGCGTCCTTGAGGGTGGCGGTGCCCGAGGTCACCGGCCGCACCTCGGCGCCCAACAGCTTCATGCGGAAGACGTTGGGCTTCTGCCGCTCGATGTCGGTTGCGCCCATGTAGACGACACAGGGCAGGTCGAACAGCGCACAGACCGTGGCGGTGGCGACGCCGTGCTGGCCGGCGCCGGTCTCGGCGATGATGCGGCGCTTGCCCATGCGTCGCGCCAGCAGGATCTGGCCCAGCGTGTTGTTCACCTTGTGCGCGCCGGTGTGGTTGAGATCCTCGCGCTTCAGGTAAATCTTCGCCCCCCGGCAATGGCGGGTCAGGCGCTCGGCGAAATAGAGCGGCGACGGTCGGCCGACGTAATGCTCAAGATAGTAGCGCAGCTCGGCCGCGAATGTGGGATCGCGCTTCGCCGCCTCGTAAGCGCGCTCGACCTCGAGTACCAGCGGCATCAGCGTCTCGGCGACGAAGCGGCCGCCGTGGATGCCGAACAGGCCGCGGTCGTCGGGCCCGCCGCGATAGGTGTTGGGACCTGCCATGTCGAAACGTGCGTCTGGGGCCGCCTGGGGAGCCCGAGTTTTACCCCTAAAGCCTTGAGCCTCAAAGGCTCAATTCGGGGCTCAGAGCACCCGCACCGCCGCCAGGAAGGCATGGATGCGGGCGACGTCCTTGACGCCGGGCGCGCTCTCGACGCCGGAGGACACGTCGACCGCCGTGGCGCCCGAAATCCGCACCGCCTCGGCGACGTTTTCCGGCGTCAGACCGCCCGACAGCATCCACGGCAACGGCCAGCGCCGCGCGTGCAGCAATTCCCAGTCGAAAGCCAGCGCGTTGCCGCCCGGCCGCGTCGCCTGCTTCGGCGGCCGCGCGTCGAACATCAGCCAATCGGCGACCCGGATATAGCGGGACGCGGCGGCGAGATCGCCCTCGGCCGCGACCTTGATCGCCTTCATGGCCTTGCGGCCGAAGCGCTGTTTGATCTGGGCGACGCGCTCCGGCGACTCCTCGCCGTGCAGCTGAACCAGGTCGAGTGGCGCCGCGGCGAGCACGCGCTTCAGCATGTCGTCGTCGGGATCGACGAAGACGCCGACGCGCGTCACGGTGTCGGGTACGCCGCGCATCAGCGATCCTGCCCGGGCGGGCGGAAGGTTGCGCGGGCTCGGCGGAAAGAACACGAAGCCGACGAAGCGGGCACCGCCGGCGATGGCGGCGGCGACGGTTTCGGGCGTCGACAGGCCGCAGATCTTGGCGGCGACGCTCACGGCTTGCGGATTTCGGCGAGCATGGCGCGCGCCGCCGCCGGCGGGCTCGGCGAACCGGTGATCGGCCGGCCGATCACCAGATAATCGGCGCCGGCCTGCACCGCGTCGCGCGGGCCCATGACGCGCTTCTGGTCGCCGTGGCCGAGCGAGCCGACACGGATACCCGGCACCACCAGAAGAAAATCGGGGCCCACGAGCCCGCGCAGCTCGGCAACTTCGTGCGGCGAGCACACGATGCCGTCGAGGCCGCTGTCCTTGGCGAGGAGAGCGAGCCGCTTTACCTGTTCGCCGGTCGGACCCTTCTGGCCGACGGCCTCGAGATCGCGCTCGTCGAGGCTCGTCAGCACCGTGACGCCGAGAAGCTTTGTGCGCGACCTGTGCATCGCCTGCTTGGCGGCTTCGGCCGCGGCACGCATCATGGCGCGGCCGCCCGCGCAATGGACGGTGAGGAACATCGGCTCGAGCGCTGCCGCCGCCTTGACGGCGCCGGAAACCGTATTCGGGATGTCGTGCAGCTTGAGGTCGAGAAACAGCGGCAGGCCCTGAGCGACGTCGCGGACGCCGCGCGGCCCGTTGGCGGTGAAGAACTCGAGGCCGAGCTTGATGCCGCCGACCGCGCCCTTGAGTTCGCGCACCAGCGCCTTGGCCTTGACGGGATCGGCGACATCGATCGCACACAGGATCGGGTTGGCGGGCTTCTCACTCATGGCAGATGGGATATAAGGGATTCGCGGCGCGCGGCGCGAGACTATTCTCGCGCCGCGCAGGCCCGCTAGGGACCCGGCAGGGAGGGCGGTGCCGCCGCCTGGCCGGCGCGCAGGCCCTCGATCTCACGCTCGAGCGCGGCGATGCGTCGGGCGCGGGCGCGGAATTCGCGTCGCTTCGCGCCGCCCGCGATCCATGCGAGGAGCATCCCGACCAGCAGGCCGATCAACAGCGACAACAGGACGACGACGAAGAGCCGCGTCTCGAGCACGAACGGAAACGGCCACAGCGTTACCGTGACCTGCGCCCGGTTCGACACCGCGAAAACCACAAGAACCAGCGCCAGCGGCGCGGTTACCAGCCAATGAAACAGTTTCATCTCGTATCCGGCCGCCTCGGCGGCCGCCCGTCATGCCGGCGTGCGCGGCCGGGACGGCGGCCCGCGCCGGCAGTCAAGGCCGCTCGTTGAGCCGCTCGCGCAGCTCCTTGCCGGTCTTGAAGAAGGGGATGTGTTTCTCGCCGACATGGACGCTCTCGCCGGTGCGGGGATTGCGGCCCATGCGTGCGCCGCGCCGCTTGACCGAAAAGGCGCCGAAGCCGCGCAGCTCAACCCGATCGCCGCGCGACAGCGCCGCGGCGATCTCGTCGAAGACCGTCGAGACGATGCGTTCGACGTCGCGCTGATAGAGATGGGGGTTGCGCTCGGCCAGCCGCTGAATGAGTTCGGATTTGGTCATTGCGCAGCCTTCGCCCCCCGCCGCGTTAAATCATTGGAAACCCTGCCAAATTCCGCCCGCCCCGTCAAGAAAACCGGGGCGGGCCGGCGGCCGGGTTTCAGCCGCCCGATTTCTCGTCCTTCTCGTTGCGTCGACTGAGCGCGGCGCCGAGGATATCGCCGAGGCTGGCCCCGGAATCCGACGATCCGTACTCCGCCATCGCCTGCTTGTCCTCGTCGATCTCGCGCGCCTTGATGGACAGCGTCGCCTTGCGGCCACTGCGGTCGAATCCGGTGATCTTGGCGTCGACCTTCTCGCCGACGGCGAAGCGGTCGGGGCGCTGCTCGGCGCGGTCGCGCGACAGCTCCGCCTTGCGGATGAAACCCTGCATGCCGCCTGCCAGCGTCACTTCGATGCCGCTGTCCGTAATCGCCGAAACCGTGCAGGTGGCGACGTCGCCCTTCTTGATGCCCGCGGCCTCGGCAGCCGAAGCGGGCTCGGCCTGCAGCTGCTTGATGCCGAGCGAAATGCGCTCCTTTTCGACATCGACGTCGAGCACGCGCACCCGCACCGCGTCGCCCTTCTTGTAGGTCTTGATCGCTTCCTCGCCCGGTTTCTGCCAGTCGAGGTCGGTGAGATGCACCATGCCGTCGATGTCACCGGGCAGGCCGACGAAGACGCCGAATTCCGTGATGTTCTTGATCTCGCCCTCGAGGTCGGTGCCGACCGGATACTTCTCCTTGAAGCTCTCCCACGGGTTGGCCAGGCACTGCTTGAGGCCGAGCGAGATGCGGCGCTTCTGCGGATCGACGTCCAGCACCATGACCTCGACCTCCTGGCTGGTCGAGACGATCTTGCCGGGATGCACGTTCTTCTTGGTCCAGCTCATTTCCGAGACGTGGACCAGACCCTCGACGCCCGGCTCGAGCTCGACGAAGGCGCCGTAATCGGTGATGTTGGTGACGCGGCCCCTGTACTTGGCGCCGGCCGGATACTTGAGCTCGACGCCCTCCCACGGGTCGGCCTCGAGCTGCTTCATGCCGAGCGAAATGCGCTGCGTCTCCGGATTGAAGCGGATGACCTGCACCTTCACCGTCTGGCCGATATGCAGCGCTTCGGACGGATGGTTGATTCGGCGCCAAGCGATATCGGTGACGTGCAGCAGGCCGTCGACGCCGCCGAGGTCGACGAAGGCGCCGTAGTCGGTGATGTTCTTGACCACGCCGGTCAGCACCTGCCCTTCCTTGAGCGAGGCCACCAGCTCGGAGCGCGCCTCGGCGCGGCTTTCCTCGAGCACGGCGCGGCGCGAGACGACGATATTGCCGCGCGCGCGGTCCATCTTGAGGATCTGGAACTGCTGCGGCGAGCCCAGGAGCGGCGTGATGTCCCGCACCGGGCGGATGTCGACCTGGCTGCCCGGCAGGAACGCAACGGCGCCCGAAAGATCGACCGTGAAGCCGCCCTTGACGCGGCCGAAGATGACGCCCTGCACCCGCTCGTTCGCCTGGAAGCTCTTCTCCAGCAGCGACCAGGCCTCCTCGCGGCGCGCCTTTTCGCGCGACAGCTGCGCCTCGCCGTTCTTGCCCTCCATGCGCTCGAGGAAGACCTCGACCGTATCGCCCGCCTTGAGCTCGGGTGCGCGTCCGGGCACGCCGAATTCCTTGAGCGGCACACGCCCCTCGGATTTGAGGCCGACGTCGATCAGCACCATGTCGTTCTCGATGGCGATGACCTGGCCCTTGACCACGGTGCCCTCGAGCCCGGAGGCGGTGCCGAGGCTTTCATCGAGGAGCGCGGCGAAGCTCTCCTCGCCCTTTTCCTGAGAAGCGGTTGTCTGACGAGCGGCCATGCGGACTCCGGAACTCCCCGTGATCGGGGCCGCGGCCCCACGGGGAGAGGGACGCGGCCGGCCGCCGGCGGGATCGGGTGCGGCGGCGTGAACCCGTCGTCCGTGCAGGACACGCCTAGCGGCGCGTCGTGTGCGCTTCGATGTGTCGGAGCGCGGCCGCGAAAGCGGCGTCGGCATCGAGCGCGGTGGTATCGAGCTCGAAAGCGTCGGTGGCGCGTTGCAACGGGGCGATCTGGCGCTCCCGGTCGCGCGCGTCACGAAGCATCATGTCCTGCAGGACGCGCTCGTATATAGCGGGGCTGCCGCCTGCCTGCAACTCTTTGAATCGCCTCGCGGCTCTGGCCTCGACCGCGGCGGTGAGAAAGATCTTAACGTCGGCGTCGGGGCAGACGACGGTGCCAATGTCGCGGCCGTCGAGCACCGCGCCCGGGCCGCGACGCGCGAAATCGCGCTGGAAGGCGAGCAGCGCCGCGCGTACGGCGGGAATCGCCGCCACCATCGACGCCGCCTGGGCCAGCCTGTCGTCCCGCAGTCGCGGGTCGTCGAGGTCGCCCGCCCCAAACTCCTTGGCCGCGGCCTCGGCGGCGGCGGCATCCGCCGGATCGGCGCCGGCCGCCAGGGTGCGCAGCGCGACCGCGCGGTAGAGCAGCCCGGTGTCGAGATAATCGAGGCCGAAGTGGCGCGCGAGGCGACGCGCCAGCGTTCCCTTGCCCGAGGCTGCCGGCCCGTCGACGGCGATGATCACCGGCGCGCCTCGGCAATGCGCGCGCCGAGCCGGTTCATCAGTTTGACGAATCCGGGAAAGCTGGTGGCGATGGTCGCGCCGTCGTCGATCCGTACCGGCTTGCGCGCCGCGCCGCCCAGCACCAGGAACGCCATGGCGATGCGATGATCGAGCCGGGTGGCGACGACGGCGCCGCCCTTGGGCGGCGCGCCCCGGCCCTCGACAACCAACGTGTCGCCCTCGACGGCGACCGTCACGCCGCATTTCCGGAGGCCGTCCGCAATCGCGGTCAGGCGGTCGCTTTCCTTGACGCGCAGCTCGGCGAGCCCGCGCATCACCGTGCGGCCCCTGGCGAAGGCGGCGGCGACCGCCAGGATCGGATATTCGTCGATCATGCTGGGCGCCCGCGCCGCCGGCACCTCGACGCCGGAGAGTTCGCTCGCCTCGATCCTGAGGTCGGCGACGCGCTCCCCGCCCGCGGTGCGCTCCTTCGCAAAAGCGAGGCGCGCGCCCATCTCGGCGAGCGTCCGATAAAGCCCGGTGCGGAGCGGATTGACGCCGACGCCTTCGACGGTGACCGCCGAACCGGGGCGGATCAGCGCGGCGACGGCGGGGAAGGCGGCCGAGGATGGATCGCCGGGCACCGTCAACTCGGCAGCCGTGAGTTCCGGCTGGCCGGTCAGCGTGATCCGCGTGCCTTCGCCGGCGTTCGCCGCCACCGCGATGCGGGCGCCGAAATGGCGCAGCATGTTCTCCGTGTGATCGCGCGTCGCGACGGGCTCGATGACCGTGGTCTCTCCCGGCGCGTTGAGCCCCGCGAGCAGCACCGCCGATTTCACCTGCGCTGACGGCACCGGCAGCGTGTAGGTGATCGGCATCGGCGATGCCGTGCCGATCACCGCGAGCGGCAGGCGGCCGCCGTCGCGCGCGACGACGCGCCCGCCCGCCCTCGTCAGCGGCTCGATCACGCGCGCCATCGGCCGGCGCCGCAGCGAATCGTCGCCGGTGAAGAAGCTGACGAAGGGATGCGTCGCGACGACGCCCATCAGCAGGCGCGCGCCGGTGCCGGAATTGCCGAGATCGAGAACCTCGGCCGGTTCCACGAGTCCGCCGACGCCGACGCCGTATACGTTCCAGAGCCCGCTGCGGTCGCGCTCGATGCGCGCGCCCAGCGCCCGCAGCGCCGCCGCCGTGCGCAGCACGTCGTCGCCCTCGAGCAGGTTGCGAATGCGCGTGCGGCCGACGGCAAGCGCGCCGAGAATCAGCGCGCGGTGCGAGATCGATTTGTCGCCGGGCACGCGGCAGCGCCCGCGAAGCGGGCGGGACGAGCCGGAGGAAAGCGCGGTCACGGGTAGGACGCCCTCGATGGTGGGCTGTCTTTAGCACAGCGCGATGGCGGGCGCGACCGCACCAGGGCGGCGCCAGCGACGGCCCGGCGCTGGTTCAAGAATTAACTTTTGACACCGGCCCACGGTCGTGGCAAAGGGCCGCCAGAGGTGGTTTTGGGTTCGCATCGTAGCGGAGGTACCGTGTCGAAGCCGGAGTGGGGTGCCAAGCGGATCTGTCCGAATTGCGGCACGCGCTATTACGACATGCGCCGAGATCCGATCACATGTCCGAAATGCGGCGCGCCGTTCGATGCCGAGTTCCTCGTCAAGGCGCGAAAGACGCGCGCGGTCGCGCCGGCGGTTGCGGACGAGGATGTCGCGCCGCTCGACGAAGAGCTTGAGGCCGACTTGGCCGCCGAGCCGGACGAAGCGCAAGCGGAGGTGGCGGAAATTCCGGTCGGCGGCGAGGTCGAGGAGGAGGCCCAAGAGGAGAGCGAGGCCGGAAAGCCGGGTAAAGGCAAGGGCCGCGGCAAGGCCGCGGGCGGCGAGGACAAGAAGGAAGACGAGGAAGAGGACGAAGAGGTGCTCGAAGACGCATCGGAACTCGGCGAGGACGAGGACGACATGGCCGAGGTCATCGAGAACGTCGATGACGAGGACGATCGCTGACCGGGCGAGGCCTTTTCCGCCGCGTCGCGCCGCGCTAGATTCGCCGCGTTCCCGCCGGGGGACGCGTTCAGGGGCCATAGCTCAGCTGGGAGAGCGCTACAATGGCATTGTAGAGGTCAGGGGTTCGATTCCCCTTGGCTCCACCAATCGAAGGCCCGGCGCCCTGGCGGCGCCGGGCCTTCGCCTTTTCCGGCGCCCGGCGGGACCCATGATCGCGCCGCCCTCGACCCGGCGGCCGGGTCGCCGCGGAACGAAGTTCGGCGCCGGTCGTTTGTTTTGCGAGCCGCAGGCCGCGCGCTTCCCCCGTGCTGCGCACCCGTCCCTGGGCTCGCGTGCGGGCACAGCGACTGGGCGACACTCGCGATGTTCGGATCGGCAGCGGCGGTGCTGTGGGCGGGCAGCGTGGCGTGGGCGCTGACGCGCGCCGTCGGACAGTACCGGGCCTATCGCAATATCGAACCGCAACCGCTGCCGCGCCAACCGCCGCGGGTTGCGGTGGTGGTTCCTGCGCGCAATGAGCGCGACACCATCCGCGACTGCGTCGCCGGCCTGACGTCGCAGCATTATCCCGCCGACCGGCTTGCCATCTACATCGTCGACGACAACTCCTCCGACGGCACGGCCGCCATCGTCCGCGATCTGGCCCGGCGCCTGCCGATCCAACCGATTGCGGCCGGTCCGCGACCGCGCGGCTGGGCGGGAAAGCCGTGGGCCTGCCGCGTCGGCGCCGCGGCCGCGGCTGGCGGCGCGGAGTGGCTGTGCTTCATCGACGCCGACGTGACGCCGCGCCCGGCTCTGATTGCCAGCGCCGTCGCGACCGCCGAGCGATGCGGCCTCGACATGCTGTCGCTGGCGCCGGCGCAGCGCATCTCGGGCGTGACCCAGGCCATGGTGATGCCGGTGGCCTTCCTCCTCCTGGCGCTGAGCCAGGATCTGCGCCGCGTCAACGATCCGGCGTCGCCGCAGGCGGCGGCCAACGGCCAGTTCCTCCTGATCCGCCGTGTCGTCTACGACAGGCTGGGCGGCCACGCGGCGGTCGCCGGGGCGATCGCCGACGACAAGGCGCTTGCCTGCCGTGTCAAGCGCGCGGGGTTCCGTCTCGCCCTCCTCGGCGGCGAGCGGCTGTGCGAATGCCGCATGTATCGCTCGTTCGCGGGATGGTGGCATGGCCTCGCACGCAACGTTTCGCATGTGCTCGACCACAGCGGCAAGGCGCTGGCCGCGGCGGGCATCGCCACCGCGGCGGCGTTCGCGGCGCCGCTGGTGCCTTGGTGGCTCTCCCGCCTGGCCGCCGCCGGGAGCGTCTGGGACCAGGCGGCGTTCGGGCTCGCGCTCGCGGCGTCGGCGGCGCTGCTCGTCACGCATATTCGGGCGGCGCGATATTTCGCCGTCTCGCCCATTTACGGCGCCTGCTTTCCGATCGGCTACCTGCTGGGCGCCGCCATCCTGGTGCATAGCGTCTACCGCCGCCGGTCCGGCCGGCTCGATTGGAAGGGGCGCACCTATGTCGGCGCGATGGTTGCCGGGCCCGGCGCCGCGGTCTATTCCGGCGTCGATGGGCCGCACCGCACCGGCGATTGACCCGCCGCCGGCGCCGGACCGCTCCGGCACCAAGATCGCCGCGCTGATCGGGGGTCTCGTCGCGCTTTATCTGCTGCGCTATGCGCTGCTGCCGTTCGTCGTCGCGGCGGCGGCGGCCTACATCGTCAACCCGCTGGTGGTGGCCGCCGAGCGGTGCCTCCGAACCAGCCGCCCGATCGCCGGCGCCGCCGTCTTCGTGGCGGCCGTCGCCATGTGCGTCGTCGTCGCCCTGTGGGTGGGTCTGCCGGTCTGGCGCGACGTGCGCGACATCGTGCTGTCGCTGCCGGAATCGCTGCACCGGACGCTGGCGCAGCTGCTTCCCGACCGCGGCGTGCAGGTATTCGGCCAAAGTTTCGACGCCGATCGGCTGACGGCCGCGATCCTGGAGGACCTGAGATCGTTCTTCGGCGCGCCGCGCCATGCGCTGACCCTGGCGGTTGCGGGGCTCGCCGCGGTCATGGGCGCGACCCTGACCCTCGTGCTCTTCTTCTATTTTGTCGTCGCCGGCGATCGCCTGGTGTACGGATCGGCCCGGTTGGTGCCGGCAGGCCGCCGCGCCCGGTATTTCGAGATTCTGCGCCGCATCGATCCGGTGCTGGGGCGATATGTCCGCGGCGTTGCCGCGATCGCGGCCTATGCGATCGTCGCCTCGGCATTGGGACTGACTTTCCTGCTTCGCATTCCTCATCCCCTGTTCTTCGCGGTGGCGAGCGGCCTGCTCGAGTTGCTGCCCATCGTCGGGCCGATCGTCGCGGCGCTGATGGTGGGGGCGGCGGTGGCGCAGCAGGCGAGCCTGTGGCTGATGGGGACTTTCGTCGTTTATCTGACGGCGCTCCGCCTGTCGATCGACCAGCTGATCGGGCCGTTGCTCCTCGGCCGGGCCACCGCGCTCCATCCGACCGTGGTGATCTTCGCCCTGCTGGCGGGCGGCAGCATCTTCGGTCCGGCCGGCCTGCTGCTGGCGGTGCCGGTGGCGGTGACAGTCAAGATTGCACTTGCCGCCGCCGAGGCGGCGGATTGAGGCGGGAAACCGCCCAAAAGCCGCCGCTCGCGCCGCCCGCCGCCCTTGATCCGGCGCGGCCGCCCTCCCATATCTGGGGCGTCGGACGAGGCCGATACGCGGCTCGTCCGGCCGGTATCGGATCGGGTGCCCGGTAGGGGGCCCGCAGACAGGACTTAGCTCGATCGAGGAGGTCCAGGTGGCTCGCTTGTCGATGTTCAATTCTCCCCTGTTGCTGGGATTCGAGCAATTCGAGCGGGCGCTCGACCGGGTCAGCAAGGCGACCGCCGACGGCTATCCGCCGTACAACGTCGAACAACGTGGCGAGAATGAGCTGCGCATCACGCTGGCCGTCGCCGGTTTCGGCATGGACGAGCTTTCGGTCCAGGTCGAGGACAACCAGCTCGTCATTCGCGGCAAGCAGGTCGACGACAAGGAGCGCGTCTACCTCCACCGCGGCATCGCCGCACGCCAGTTCCAGCGGTCGTTCGTGCTTGCCGACGGCATCGAGGTCGTCGGCGCGTGGCTCGAGAACGGGCTGCTGAACGTCGATCTCGCGCGTCGCGCTTCGGAGCAGCGCGTCAAGCGCGTCGAGATCCGTCACGCGGGCGGCCCGGGCAACGGAAAGGCAGGCAACCATGAATAACCCCGAACTCATCCGGCTCAGGAACATCTCGCCGAGCGAATTCGCCCACTGGGGCATCCAGGACGTCGCCTACATCCGTCCGGTGAAAGTCGGCGATCAGACCGCCTTCGCGATCCACGCCGCGGACGGAACGCGGGTCGCGGTCATGCCAACTCTGACCGTTGCGCAGGCGGCCGTTCGACAGAACGACCTCGAGCCGCTCAGCGTTCATTGAGCCGTCGCCCGCGCCGTCCCGGCCGGAGACCGGAGAGTCGCCGGCTCAGGCGGCGTGGCTCGTGGTGTGGTCGACGAGCAAGGCGTAGAGCGCATCGGCGCGGTCGGTGCCGCGCAGCTTCTCGCAGATCGTCCGATCGCGCATGCGGCGCGATACCAGCGCCAGCGCCTTGAGATGGTCGCCGCTCGCGCCTTCCGGCGTCACGAGGAGGAAGATCAGATCGACCGGCCGGTTATCGACCGCCTCGAAGTCCACCGGTTTCTCAAGCCGCGCGAAAAAGCCGCGCGGTGCCGAAAGGCCCGGGAGCCGCCCGTGCGGCACGGCGACCCCGTTGCCGATCCCGGTCGAGCCGAGACGCTCGCGCTCGAGCAGCGTCTCGAACAGCGTGCGCTCGTCGACCCCCATGAGCGGCGCCGCTCGCTTGGCGAGGTCCTGCAGGGCTTGCTTCTTATTTGCGGCCTTGAGCCGGGTGGTGACGGATTTCGGTGTCAGCAGGTCGGAAATCTGCATCGCGGGGATTCGCTGGTCGTTGCCAAATCACAATTGCAGGGCCTTCTCGCGCCGGCGCCGGACCGAGGAGGGAATGTTCATCGCCTCCCGGTATTTGGCGACCGTCCGACGCGCGATGTCTATACCCTCTTTCATTAAAATTTCCACGATCCGATCGTCGGACAGGATTTCGCGGCCTTCTGCCTCGATCAGCGAACGGATGCGGAAGCGCACCGCCTCGGCCGAATGGGCCTCGCCGGACGCCGCCGGAATCGCCGAGGTGAAGAAGTACTTGAGCTCGTAAATGCCGCGCGGCGTCAGGATGTATTTGTTGGTGGTGACGCGGCTGACCGTGCTTTCGTGCATTTCGATTGCACTCGCGATGTCGCGCAGCACCAGCGGTTTCAGGTGCTGGACGCCATGGCGCAGGAAACCATCCTGCTGGCGGACGATCTCACGCGACACCTTGAGGATGGTGTTGGCGCGCTGGTGCAGCGCCTTGACCAGCCAGTTCGCGGACTGATAGCGCTCGGACAGATATTCCTTCTCCTTCTTGTTCCGTGTCGCGCCGCTGACCTCGGCGTAATAGCGGTTATTGACCAGAACGCGGGGAAGCGTCTCGCTGTTGAGCTCGACCGCCCAGGAGCCGTCCGGCAATGCGCGCAGCAGGACATCGGGCACCACCACTTCGGGCGCGGCCTTGTCAAAGGCCAGCCCGGGCTTGGGGTTGAGCGCCTTGATCTCCGCCACCATCTGCGCGAGATCGGCGGCGTCGACCCGGCAGGCGCGCATCAGCTGCTGGGCGTCGCGATTGGCGAGCAGCGGCAGGTTGGCGATCAGCGCCTGCATCGCCGGATCGTATCGGTCCCGCTCCTTGAGCTGCAGGGCGAGGCACTCGGCAAGGTTGCGCGCGAAGACGCCCGGTGGATCGAATCGCTGGAGCAGCGTCAGGGTTTTTTCGATGCGCGCGGCGTCGCACGACAGCAGCTCGGAGATGGCGGAGAAATCGCCCCCAACGTAGCCCGCCTCGTCGACCATGTCGATGAGATGGCGGCCGATCAGGCGGTCCGCCGGGTCGTGGATCTCGACCGCAAGCTGCTCGAGCAGATGGTCGCGCAGGCTGATCGGCCGGGTCAGGGTCTGGTCGAGGCCCGGCAGCCCATCGGCGGCCGCGGCGGCGGTGCGGCTGCGCCACGCTTCGGGGTCGCCGGCGTAATCGAGGTTGCCCTCGCCCTCGCGGCCCGCTTCCTCGTGCCAGGTCTCGGCCGCCTCCGCGGTGTCGGCGCCGGCATCGGCGCCGCGGCGTTCTTCGGGCGGAGCCTCGCCGTCTGGCGGCGACTCGACGGCGGCTGATTCGCCCGGTCCGGTGTCGTCGGACGACTCGTCGCGCTCGAGCAGGGGATTCTGCTCGAGCTCGCTCTCGACATAGGCGGCGAGCTCGACGCTCGACATCTGCAGCAGCTTGATCGCCTGCTGGAGCTGCGGCGTCATGACGAGCGCCTGGCTTTGGCGCAAATCGAGTCGCGGCGTCAGGGTCATGGGGACGGCCTAAAGGCTGAACCTTTCGCCCAGGTAAACGCGCCGGACGTTGGCGTCGCGCACGATCTCGTCGGGCGCGCCCTCCATCAGCACCTGGCCCTGGTGCAGGATGTAGGCGCGATCGACGATCTCGAGCGTTTCCCGAACGTTATGGTCGGTAATGAGAACGCCGATGCCGCGATCCTTCAAATGCGCGACGAGATCGCGGATGTCGTTGACGGCGATCGGATCGATGCCGGCGAGCGGCTCGTCCAGCAGGATGAAATGCGGCCGCGTCGCCAGCGCGCGCGCGATCTCGACGCGCCGCCGCTCGCCGCCCGACAGCGCCATCGCGGGCGCGCGGCGCAGATGGGTGATCGAGAATTCGGCGAGCAGCGCATCGAGCATGGTGTCGCGCGTCTCGGGGTCGGACTCCGCCACCTCGAGCACGGCGCGGATGTTCTGCTCGACCGACAGGCCGCGAAAGATCGACGCCTCCTGCGGCAGGTAGCCGATACCGAGCCGCGCACGGCGGTACATCGGCAACTCGGTGATATCCTCGCCGTCGAGGGTGATGGCGCCGACATCGGGCCGCACCAGACCTGTGATGATGTAGAAGCACGTCGTCTTGCCGGCGCCGTTCGGACCCAGCAGTCCGACCGCTTCGCCGCGCTGGACCGCGACGCTGACCGCGCGCAGCACCGGGCGCTTCTTGAAGCTCTTGCCGAGATTGGTGGCGACGAGGCCGGCATTCGAGGCGACAAGACGCGGCGTCGCGTCGCGACGGGGCGTCGCCGCCGCATGGTGGAGGCGGCCGTGCGGATGCATCTCCTGCCCGGAGCGGCGTGACGGCGGATCCCGGTCGAACGGCGGCCTGGCCATGGCGCTACCTGCCGCTGTCCACCGACGGCTTGCGGGTCGGCACCAGAAGGCCCTCGACGCGCGTCGTCGTGCCGCCGCGCGCGATCGCGTTCGGCGGCGCGGCAAGAATCTCGCTGACGTTGTTTTTGAGATCGACGACGCCATACTGGCCGCGCAGCTCGTTGTCGCCCTTGGTGAGCCGGACGTGGCCGATCAGCGTCGCGGTCTGGGTCGCGACGTCGTAGACGCCCTCGTCGCCATGCGCGATCTGGCCGGGCGCCGAGACCAGAACGTTGCCGTAGCCGTTGATGCGCGTGATCTGCGCCGGCTGGTCGTCCTTCTTCTCGACATCGGCGGTGACAATGTCGGCGCGCAGGCGCCGGTCGCCGCGGGTCACCGTCGCATCGCCGCGCGCAACCGCGATCTGCTTCTTGTCATACCATTCGACAGAGTCGCGCGCCGTGATGGTTTCGTTCGGCGTCACGATCTGCAGATTCTTGCCGGTCAATACCATGACCGCCTGGTCGACGTCGTAGACTGCGTGGTCGCCGAAGGCCTGCTGGTCGCCATTGGTGAAATGCACGTGCCCATCGGCCTCGATGCGATAGATTTCATTGGCCGAGCCGCCGGACAGCGGGTTTTGCTGGCGTTGGTCCGGAGCGCTCGAAGCCGCCGCCTGACCCACCGGGCGGTAATAGGCGTAGAGGATGTCGGCGGTCACGGTCGCGTTGCCGCGTGTCGCCGAGGCGTGGCCGCGGGCGATATAGACGCTCTTGGCCTGCTGCCACTCGATGCCGCGATCGGCTTCGATGTGGATAGGGCGGTTGCCCGCCTGCGCCCCGGCGAGCTGAGCCGCCGCTTGCGGCGCCGTCCCGCCCGCGGCCAGCGCCGCCAGTGTCAGGACGGCGACCATACGGCCGATCACGGCGCCGCCTTCGTCCGAGGATTCAGATCCAGCGTCGCGTGGCCGGTGAAGATAATGGTCTCGCCGCGGTCGAGAACGCGCAGCCCCTGTGCCTTGACGTGCCCGAACGTGCCTTCGCCCTCGACCGGATCGTGGCTGACCGCCGTGCCCTGCGCCATGTTGATCGTCACGCTATCGGAATGCAGCGCGTTGCCCTTGTCCTGATAGAGTTCGACGTTGCCGAACAGGTCGAGCTGCTGCGCCTGCGGCTGATAAAGCCCGACATAGGCGGTGAGCTCGTCCCAGTTGCCGGCGGCGGTGGCGAGGTCGGCCTTGGGCGCGTCGAGCGAGATGGCGTCGTCCGCCTTGGGCATCTGGCTGGCGGAGTCGGCGGTAACGACGAACGGCCGGTTGTCGCGGTCGACGCCGCTGTAGCGCGGGTCGACCATGCGGACCTGGCGCGCCTGGCTGACGTCGATCTTGGGCAGCTGCGCGAAACGCACGCGGTCGATGGCCGCCTGGATGCGCGGCCAGACCGCGACCAGCAGAAGCAGGGCCAGCGCCGTCGCCGGCAGGATGCGCTTGGCGACACCGACGAAGCGACTGTAGCGGCGCAGCGCGCCCACCCGCAGCGCCGGCGCCGGCCGATTCTGCGCGATCTCGATCCGCGTCTTCACGCCACCCCCGCGCGCAGGCAGTCGTGGATGTGAAGGATGCCGAGCGGTTTGTTGGCCCCGTCGACGACGAACAGGCTGGTGATCGCGTTCTGGTTCATCTTGGCGAGGGCTTCGGCGGCAAGCGCCTGCGGGCGAATGGTCTTTGGCCGCCGGCTCATGACGTCGGCGACGCCGGCACGCAGCAAACCGTCGCCCATGTGACGGCGCAGGTCGCCGTCGGTGACGATGCCGGCGAGGCGGCCGGCGCCGTCGACGATGCCGACGCAGCCGAAGCTCTTCGCCGTCATGGCCAGGATCGCGTCCGACATAACGGCATCGATCGCAACCAGGGGCACCGCCGCGCCGTCATGCATGATGTCGCCGACCTTGAGCAGGCGACGGCCGAGCCGCCCGCCCGGATGAAGCTGCTGGAAATCGTCCGCCGAAAATCCCTTGCGCTCGAGCAGCGCAACCGCCAACGCGTCGCCGAGCGCCATCATCATCGTCGTCGAAGTCGTCGGCGCCAGGCCCATGCTGCAGGCTTCGGCTGCCTGCGGCAGGCGCAGCGTGACGTCGGCGGCCTCGGCCAGCGCGCTCCGGTCGCGCGCGGTGATCGCGATCAGCGGGAGGCCGAAGCGCCGCGCATGCGCCAGGATGTCGGCAAGTTCGGCGGTCTCGCCCGAATTCGACAGCGCCAGCACCGCGTCGCCGGCAGCGAGCATGCCGAGGTCGCCGTGACTCGCTTCGGCGGGGTGGACGAATTGCGCCGGCGTTCCGGTCGAGGCCAAGGTCGAGGCGATCTTGCGCGCGACATGGCCGCTCTTGCCCATGCCGGTGACGGTGACGCGTCCGGCAATCGCGGCCAGCCGGTCGACCGCGTCCGCGAAACTCGCATCGAGAGCGGCGGCGAGCGCCTCGAGCCCGGCGATCTCGGTGCCGAGAACGCGTCGGGCGACGGCGATGTCGGGCACGTCCTTGGTCTTGGCGACAGTTCGGCGCAACGACGGCCTCCCGCTGCGAGCGTCTCCAACCGATACCAACGGGGTGCGGGAACGAAAATCCCCCCTCATCATAGGCGCACTATGCCCCGGCGATCCCCCGAAATCAACGGAACGGGAGATGAACGGCACATTATTTGCTTGGGGAGGTTAAGACTTGATTTCAGTGTTCAAAGAGATCCAGCCCGGCGAAGCCGGCAAGGTCGAGCGCGGCACGCGTCGGCAGGAATTCGAAGCAGGCCTGGGCGAGCGCGCTGCGGCCTTCGCGCGCGAGCATGGCGTCGAGCTTCGCCTTGAGCGCGTGCAGGTGCTCGACATCCGCGGCGGCGTAGCGCTTCTGCTCTTCGCTCAGCTCCGGCGCGCCCCAATCCGAAGACTGCTGCTGCTTTGAGAGTTCGACGCCGAGGATCTCGCGGCACAGATCCTTCAATCCGTGCCGATCGGTGAAGGTGCGCGCGAGCTTCGACGCCACCTTGGTGCAATAAACCGGCGCCGCGCGGACGCCGAGATAACGCTGGATCATCGCCAGGTCGAAGCGGGCGAAGTGGAAGATCTTGAGCACCTTGGAATCGCCGAGTAGCGCCTTGAGCCTCGGCGCGCCGTACTGTCCGGGAGCGAACTGCACCAGATGACAGTTTCCGTCGCCGGCCGACAACTGCACCAGGCACAGCCGGTCGCGCGCCGGGTCGAGCCCCATGGTCTCGGTGTCGACGGCGACGGCGCTGCCGAATGCCAGTCCGGCGGGAAGGTCGCCGCGATGCAGATGCGTGGTCATCGACCGCCCCCTCGCCGAACCGCCCGCAGCGTACGGGGCGGCGCTGGTGCCCAGGAGAAGACTCGAACTTCCACGGCCTTTCGGCCACTAGAACCTGAATCTAGCGCGTCTACCAATTCCGCCACCTGGGCAATCGGCCCTGTGACTTAGAGGCGCCGTCCCGGCCTGTCAACGAATCTCGCAGCGTGCCGTCGCCGGCGGGCTCGCCTGCGGCCGCCCGGCTGTTGTAAAACCGGCGCGGCGAAACCCAGCAGGCGGGGACCATGCGCTATCGCCGTTTTGTGGTTGTCGGCGCGTCCGGCTTCGTCGGACGCTATATCGTCAAGCATCTTGCCGCGGAAGGCGCGATCATCGCCGCGGTCAGCCGCGCCGCGACGGCCGCCGGCTTCCTGCGGACGATGGGCGATGTCGGCCAGATCGCGTTGATCGACGCCGATATCGGCGATCGCGGCCGCCTCGAGCCGCTGATGAAAGGCGCGGACGCCGTCGTCAACGCCGCCGGCATCCTCTACGAGCATGGCGCGCAGCGGTTTTCGACGTTGCATCAGAGCGGACCGGCCGGCCTCGCCGCGCTGGCCGCTTCCGCGGGCGTCCGCCGCTTCGTCCACATCTCGGCGATCGGCGCCGATCCCGCGTCGCCATCGCTCTACGGCCGGTCGAAAGCGGCGGGCGAGGCGGCGGTGCGCGCGGCCTTTCCCGCCGCCACGATCCTGCGGCCGTCGCTCGTCTTCGGGCCCGAGGATTCGTTCTTCAACCGCTTCGCGGCGATCGCCCGCATCGCGCCGCTGCTGCCTCTGATCGGCGGCGGCGGGACGCGCTTCGCACCGGTCTTTGTCGGCGACGTCGCCGCTGCGGCCGCGGCGGCTCTCGATCGTGACGACGCGCCGGGAGTCGTTTACGAGCTCGGCGGGCCGAAGACGGAGACGCTGCGCGGCCTGTTCGAGCTGATCCTGCGCGAGACCGACCGCCGTCGGCTGCTGCTTCCGGTCCCCTTCGGCCTCGCGATGGTGCCGGCGGCGCTGCTCGAATTGGCCGCGCAGATGCTGCATGCGGTCGGCTTCGCCGTGCCGCCGCTGCTGACGCGCGATCAGGTCCGCATGCTGCGGCGGGATGCGGTGCCGGCCGCAGATGCACCCGGCCTCGCCGCGCTCGGGATCGAGCCGACCGCTCTCGACCTGGTTCTGCCGACCTATCTCGGCCGTTTCCGCCGCGGCGGTCGCGCCGCCGGATTCGCGGCCGTCTGACGTCGGCCCGTGTCGGAGCGGCGGCGACTCGCCGCGCCCGACTGACGGCACGCCGCCATTGGCGCTATCATGCGCCGCGATGCGCGTCCTCTATCACCTCTGGCTGTCGCCTTTCTCGCGCGAGATCCGTCTCGTGCTCGGCGAGAAGAGTCTCGATTTCTCGATGAAGGTCGAGAAGACGTGGGAACGCAGACCCGAATTCCTGGCACTCAACCCGGCGGGCGAGGTGCCGGTGCTGGTCGAGCCCGACGGCACGGTGCTCGCCGGCGCCATGCCGATCGCCGAGTTTCTCGACGAGACCTATCGGGAGAAGCTGCTGATCGGGCTCAATGCGGCGGACCGCGCGGAAGTGCGCCGCGTCGCCGCCTGGTTCGACCACAAGATGAACCGCGAGGTCACCGAGGGGCTCGTCTCGGAGAAGATCATGAAGCGCTTTCTCGGATTCGGGACGCCGGATTCGACGGTGCTGCGGACCGCCAAGGCCAATCTCGGCTATCATCTCGAATACATCTCCTATCTGGCCGAGCGGCGCCGCTGGCTCGCCGGCGACCATTTCTCGCTCGGCGACATCGCCGCCGCCGCGCACCTGTCTGTGATCGATTATCTCGGGGACGTGCCGTGGGACGCACACGAGCCGGCCAAGGAATGGTACGCCCGGGTCAAGTCGCGCCCGTCCTTCCGGCCGTTGCTGGCGGATCACATTCCCGGTGCGCCGCCGCCGAAGCATTACGCCGATCTCGACTTCTGAGCCGTCGCCGATCAGGGCGGCGGATTGTCGGTGAGGTCTCGTGCCGCGGCGGAATCTTCATTGCTGTGCGCCAGGTTGCCGCGGGCGTATTGCGCCGCCAGCGATTGCGGCGCAAGCGCGATCACCTTCTGCCAATCCGCCCTGGCGCCGACGGTGTCGCCCCGCAAGTGGCGGATATTGCCCCGCTCGAGCAGGCCGGAAACGGAATCGGGCGCCAGCTTCAAAGCCCGATCGACATCCGCCTGGGCGAGCTCGAGCGCGTCGGCGCCGCCGACATGGCGATAGGCGGAGGCGCGGAAAACGAGGGCGTCGACATTGTTGGGATCGAGGGCGAGCGCGCGGTTGAGATCGTCGATCGCTTCCCAGTAATGGCCGCCTTCGGCCAGCGCTTCGGCCCGATCGATCATGAATTCGGGATTGTGCGGTTCGAAGCCGAGGGCGGCATCGAACGCCGCCTTGGCGCGGTCCAGCCGATCCGCCAGCAGCCACGCCTGGCCGGCCTGGTCGAGGGCGCCGCCGCGCACCGCCGCCGGCTCGGTCATCATCGCGCTGGCCAGCTCTTCGAGCCGCTGCGCCGCCTGGCCGTACCGCTTGAGGCCGATCAGGGCGATGGCGGCGCAATGCTGCGCCGGAAAGCCGCCGCCGCTTTCGCGCCAGGCCTCCGCCGTCTCGAGCGCGGCTCCGGGATCGCGGCGCGCCTGCGCCAGGCAGGCGTCGTATTGCTGCGACGGCGGGCCGATGCGCACCACGGGCGGCTTCGACGGTGCGGCGGCGACCAGCAGGGGAAGCGCAAGCAGCAGCGCCGCACTATTCGCCCGCTTCGGTGGCATGGTCCTGGGCGAGCGCGCCGCGCGACGGCGCCGGCAACGGGGTCGCGCGCGCGGGCGCGAACCACAGCCGCACTTTCTCGAGATAGAGATAGATCACCGGCGTGATGAACAGGGTCAGCGCCTGCGACACCAGCAGGCCGCCCACCACGGCCAGGCCGAGCGGCCGGCGCAGCTCCGAGCCGGCGCCGAAGCCGATGGCGATCGGCAGCCCGCCCATGATCGCCGCCATGGTGGTCATCATGATCGGCCGGAACCGCAGCAGGCAGGCCTCGAAGATCGCCTGCTCCGCGGTGATGTCGTCCGCGCGCTGACGCTCCAGCGCGAAGTCGATCATCATGATCGCGTTCTTCTTGACGATGCCGATCAGCATCACGATGCCGATGATGGCGATGATGCTGAGGTCCTCGTGGAACAGGATCAGTGTGCCGAGCGCGCCAAGGCCGGCCGCCGGCAGACCGGACAGAATCGTGATCGGGTGGATGTAGCTTTCGTACAGGATGCCGAGCACGATGTAGATCACGAGCACCGCCGCCGTCAGCAGCAGGCCCTGGCCCTTGAGCGCCTCCTGGAACACCTGGGCATTGCCCTGGAATCCGGTGGCGACGGTGACCGGGAGGTTGACCTGGCGTTCGAGCCGGCTGATCTCGTCGACCGCGGTGCCGAGCGATACTCCCGGCGCCAGGTTGAAGGAGATCGTGACCGACGGCAGCTGGCCCTGGTGGTTGACGGTCACCGGCCCGACCCCTGAGGCGATCGAGGCAACCGCGCCGAGCGGAACCGCTTCGCCGCCGGCGCTGCGCAGATAGATTTTCGAAAGGTCCGACGGCGACTGCTGGAAGCGCTTTTCGAGCTCGAGGATGACCTCGTAGTCGTTCGACGGCTCGTAGATGGTCGAGATCTGCCGGGCGCCGAAGGCGCTGTAGAAGGTGTTGCGGATCTGATCCACGGTGATGCCGAGCCGCGCGGCCTTGTCGGCGTCGACATGGACGATCGCCTGCCGATTGCGGAGCTGCAGATCCGAATTGACGTCCTGAAACCCCGGCAGGCGCGCGATCCGCCCCTCGATCAGCGTCGCGTACTTGTAAAGCTCGTCGGTATCGGCGTCCTGCAGCGTGTACTGATAGGTGCTTTTGGAGAGGCGGCCGCCGAGGCGGATGTTCTGCAGGCTCTGCAGGAAGGTCCGCATTCCGGGAACCTGCGCCAGCTTGGGCCGCAGCTCCTGGATCACCTCGTCGGCCGACAGCCGTCGCTCGTCGTGCGGCTTGAGCTGGATGAAGAGCCGTCCGTTGTTGAGCGCCGGGCTGAAGTTGGTGGCGCCGATGATCGAGCTCACGTCGGAGACGTTCGGATCGTCCTTGATGATCTGCGCGACTTTCTGCTGGTGGTCGACCATCGACTGGAAGGAGGCGTCCTGGGGACCTTCGGTAAACGCGAAGATGTAGCCGGTGTCCTCGCTCGGGAAGAATCCCTTCGGCACGACGTAGAAAAGCGCGCCGCTCAGAACGATGGACAGAATGGTGATGCCGAGGGTCGCCCTTCGGCGGCGCATCACGCGGACGAGGCCCCATTCGTAACCGGCGCGCATTCTGACGAAAACCGATTCCGACCAGCGCAGGAGCGCGATCTGTTCGTCACCGTGCCGAGTAGGCTTGAGCAGCCGCGAGCACAGCATCGGCGTCAAGGTCAGCGACACCAGGCCGGAGATCAGAATGGTCATGCTGATCGTGACCGCGAACTCGCGGAAAACGCGGCCGACGACTCCGCCCATGAACAGCACCGGAATGAACACCGCCACCAGCGAGCAGGTGATCGATATGATGGTGAAGCCGATCTCGCGCGAACCGCGGAACGCCGCATCCATGATCCGCTCGCCGCGCTCGACGTGGCGCACGATGTTCTCGAGCATGACGATGGCGTCGTCGACGACGAAGCCGACCGAGAGCGTCAGCGCCAGAAGCGACAGGTTGTCGATGCTGTAGCCCATGACGTACATGCCGGCGAAGGTGCCGATGATCGAAACTGGCAGCGCCAGCGCGGGAATGATCGTCGCCGTCACGTTGCGCAGGAACAGGAATATCACCAGTACCACCAGCGCCGCGGTCAGCAGCAGCGTGAACTGAACCTCGTCGATCGAGTTGCGGATCGATACCGAGCGGTCGGCCATGACGTTCAGCTTGGCGGCGGCCGGAAGCTCGGCCTCGAACACCGGCAACAGTCGCTTGATCGAATCCACCACCTCGATGGTGTTGGCGTTGGGCTGCTTTTGGATGCCGAGGATGATCGAGCGATGGCCGTTGTACCAGGCGGCGATCTGGTCGTTTTCGACGCTGTCGGCGACGTCGGCAACGTCCTGGAGCCGCACCGGCGCGCCGTCGCGATAGGCGATGATGATCGGCTTGAAGTCGGCGGCGCGGTGGTACCGCTTCATCTGCAGCGTGAAGCTCTGATTGGGCCCCATGATGGTGCCCACCGGCGTGTTGGAATTGGCCGCCGCGACCGCGTTCTGGACGTCCTGCAGCGTCAGGCCCTTGGCGGCAAGCGCCTCGGGATTGACCTGGATGCGCAGCGCATATTTCGCCGCGCCGAAGACGTTCACCAGCGCTACGCCAGGCAGCGTCGAGATGCGCTCCGCCATCATCGTCTCGGCGTATTCGTCGAGCAGCGACAGCGGCAGGGTGTCGGAGTGGAGCGCGAGCAGGATCACCGACAGGTCGGCAGGGTTGACCTTCTGGAAACTGGGCGGCGTCGTCATCTCGGGCGGCAGCTTCTTCGCCGCCGTGGTCATCGCCGCCTGCACGTCGAGCGCCGCGCCGTCGATATTGCGGTCGAGATCGAACTGCAGGGTGATGCTGGTGACGCCCTGTCCCGAAGTCGACACCATGGAGTCGAGGCCGGCGATAGTCGAGAATTGCCGTTCGAGCGGCGTCGCCACCGACGACGCCATGGTTTCCGGCGACGCGCCCGGAAGCTGCGCAGAGACCACGATGGTGGGGAAGTCGACCTGCGGAATCGCCGCGACCGGGAGCAACCGGTAACCGAACAGACCGAAAATGACGAACGCCATCATCAGCAACGTCGTCATCACCGGACGACGTATGCAGGTTTCCGGCAACGTCATGACGCGGTGTCCGGCTTCGCTCCGGGGCGGCGGATCTCGACCCTGCTGCCGTTGGTCAGGCGCAGCTGGCCGTCGGTGGCAATCTCCTCCCCGGCGGCGACGCCCTTGCTGATCACGCTCTCGCCGTCGATCGTGCGCGCGACGGTCACCGGCTGCATCTCGGCGGTATTGCCGCGGATCACGTAGACGTAGGTCGTGTTCTGGCCGACGAGCACCGCCGACGCCGGCACCGTGAGCGCGTCGGGGTCGACTCGCTCGGTCACCGACACGTTGACGAACTGGCCGGGCCACAGCCGCTGCTCGCCGTTGGCGAAGATCGCCTTGGCGCCGATCGTGCCCGAATTGACGTCGACGCTGTTGTCGAAGAACGCAAGCTTGCCGGTGATCGGAGGACCGGCATCGCCGCCGGGCTTGACCTCGACCGTCACTGGCCCCTTCGTCATCGCCTCGCGCAGAGCGGGCAGATCGCCCTGCGGCAGCGTGAATCCGACGTAGATCGGCGCGATTTGGTTGACGGTCACGAGCGGCAGGTCGTTGGCCTTGATGCTGTTGCCGGCCTTGATGCCGATGGTTCCGGCGCGGCCGTCGATCGGCGCCACGATCGTGTAATAGCTGAGCTGCGCCTTGAGATTGTCGACCTGCGCCTGGAGTGCCTGCTCGTTCGCCAGCGCCGTGTCGTAGACCTGCCGCGAGACGAAGGCCTGCGATACCAGCGGCCGATAGCGCGCGACGTCGCGCCTGGCGTTTTCGAGTTGCGCCTCGGTCTGTTCGAGCTGCGCGCGCGCGGCGCGGTCGTCGAGCTTGAACATGATCTCGCCGGCCTTGACGAACTGGCCGTCCTTGATGAGGACGTCGGTGATGTAGCCGTCGACGCGCGACTTGACGACCACGTTGGCGATCGGCTGGACCGTGCCGATCGTCTCGACGCGCACCGGCATCGGCTTGCGCACGACCGTTGCCACGGTGATCGGAACCGGCGGCCGCACGGGCGCCGGCGCGGCATGCGGCGGCACCGAAACGGTGTAGACGAGAACGGCCGCGACCGCGATCAGCACCGCCGATGCGGCCCAGAACACGGGCCGGCGCCTCGTTTTTTCGCTCGCGGCCATCTGGCGCAACCCGGAAAAGCGCCCTTGGCGCCAATAGTTTAACATGATTCCCGCACTATACTGGGCCCTCTGGTGATACGCCAGGACCCGGATGGACATCCCTCGGCTCGGGCGTCGGTTCCGCACCCCCGGTGGGCCGCGATCGTCTGCTGTCGCCGTTCCGGCGTCGGCATCGGCTTTCTTTTTTCGACCGTCTTTGAGGCGACGTCGCGTCGGCGGGCGCGCCGCCCCCTACGCCCCTCATGGCAGGGCTGCGGCATTGCGGCTTGCCGCTCCGGTGCGACGGGCCATAGCGTCGCTGCCGCCACTGCGAGGGAGCCCTTCGATGCCGCATCCGAACTACCGCGAGCTCGCCGGTGAGGCCTACCGCGCCCTCGGCGTTGTGCACGGCCTGATGAAGGCCTCGTCGATCGAACCCAAACTGGTCGATCTTCTCTATCTGCGCATATCGCAGATCAACGGCTGCGCCTATTGCGTCGATCTTCACACCCACGACCTTCTCGCCGCCGGCGAGTCGCCGCAGAAGCTCTACAATATGACGGTCTGGCGCGAAGCGCCGTTCTTCTCACCGCGCGAGCGGGCGGCGCTGGCCTGGGCCGAGGCGCTGACGCGCTTGCCGATCGAGCATCCGAGCGCAGCGCTGCGCGAGGAGACGCGCCGGGCCTTCACCGACAAGGAGTTCGCCGACCTGACGTTCGTGATCGCGACCATGAACGCCTACAATCGTCTCGGCGTCGGCTTCGAGTTGCGGCCGAAGCCGCGCAATTGAATATCAGCCGAGGAGTTCGTCGAGCGTCCGCGTCAGCAAGGCGATGTCGGCATCGCGCGACAGCCGGTGATCGCCGTCCTTGACCAGCGTCACGTGTACGTCGGTGGTGCTGAGCCGCTCGGCGAGGGCGAGGCTGCAGCTCCACGGCACGTCATCGTCGCGCATGCCGTGCAACAGGCGCACCGGCCCGGCGAAGGCAATCGGCGACCGTGTCACCAGATATTTGCGGCCGTCCTCGATCAGCTTGCGGGTGATGAGATATCCCTGCTCGCTATAGGCCGAGGGAATGCGCGCAGCGCCCTCGCGGACGATGCGTTCGCGAATTTCGGCCGGAAACTGCGCCCACATCAGATCCTCGGTGGCGTCGGCCGCCGCCGCGATGCCGACCAGCGCCTGGATTCGCGCCGGCCGCGCCGCGGCGAGCAACAGCATGATCCAGCCGCCGAGGCTCGATCCCACCAGCACCTGCGGCCCCTCGGTGAGCGAATCGAGGACGGCCAGCGCGTCGTCGCGCCAGCGGCCGACGGTGGCCTCGGCGAAGTCGCCGGAAGATCGGCCATGGCCGAAGTAATCGAAGCGCAGGAAGGCCTGACCACGCGTCGCGCAGTGCCGATCGAGCGCCAGCGCTTTGGTTCCGGACATGTCAGACATGAAGCCGCCGAGAAAGACCACTCCCGGCGCGCGCCCGGCACGGCGATGGTATGCGATTGTGGCGCCGTCCTCGCGTGTTAGAATGGACGGCGAAAGGTCTTGAATCTCGGACATCAGCGATCCGATGAGCGCGGCATGAAGGAGACCGAGCCTAGCACCCGGGCCGCGGACGCGAAACGACGCCCGACCGTGTTGCAGGTTCTGCCGGCATTGGTGGCCGGCGGCGTCGAGCGCGGCACCGTCGACGTCGCCGCCGCGCTGGCCGCCGCCGGCTGGTGTTCGCTGGTGGCGAGCGCCGGCGGCCCAATGACCCGCGAGCTGGCGCGCGCCGGTGCGACCCATTTCGCGCTGCCGCTCGCATCCAAGAATCCGCTGGTGATGAGCGCCAATATCGGCCGCCTCGCTGCGCTCATTCGCGCGCACGATGTCGACATCGTCCATGTCCGCTCGCGCGCGCCGGCGTGGAGTGCGCGCGCCGCCGCACGCCGCGCCGGCGTCCATTTCCTGACCACGTTCCACAATGCCTACGGCGCCCGGTCGTGGCTCAAGCGGCGCTACAACGCAGTGATGGCGTCCGGCGAGCTGGTGATCGCCAATTCGCAGTTCGTCGCCGACCACGCCGCGACGACCTACGGCATTGCGCGCAGCCGCCTGCGCGTGGTCCATCGCGGCGTCGATGTCGGCCGCTTCGATCCTGAGAAGGTCACGGCCGAGCGCATGGCACGGCTGGCGCAGGAATGGCGTCTGCCGGACGGCGTTCCGGTGGTCATGCTGCCGGGCCGCCTGTCGCGCTGGAAAGGCCATTTCGTGCTGGTCGAGGCGATGAAGCGGCTTAACCGGCCGCAGATTCATACGCTGATCGTCGGCGCCGGCAGCGGCGGCCGGTATCGCGCCCGGCTCGATGCGGCGATCGCGCGCGCGGGCTCGGCCGTCACCTTCCGCGTGCTCGACGAGTGCCGCGATATGCCGGCGGCTTACATGCTGGCCGACGTCGTGGTCTCGGCCTCGACCGAGCCGGAGGGCTTCGGTCGCGTCATCGTCGAGGCGCAGGCGATGGGCCGGCCGGTGGTGGCGACCGCGCATGGCGGCGCGATCGAGACCGTCGTGCCCGGCAAGACCGGCTGGCTGGTGCCGCCCGGCGATCCCGACGCCCTCGGTCGCGCGATCGTGGAGGCGCTGGCGCTCAATCAGGACGGGCGGGCGCAGCTTGCGGCCCAGGCGATCGCCCATGTGCGCGCCCATTTCACCACCGCCGTGATGGTGGCGAGAACCATGGCCGTCTATCAGGAGTTGCTGGGCGTTCATCCCGCGCCGCTGCCTGCGATGGTCGCGGCGTAGGCGGGTCGATCGGAGTGACCGAGCGGATTCTGGTCATCAAGCTCGGCGCGTTGGGCGATTTCGTCCAGGCGATGGGGCCGGCGGCGGCGATCCGTGCCCATCATCGCGGCGCCCACGTCACGCTGCTGACGGCGCCGCCCTACGCCGAACTCGGCCGGCAGGCACCTTATTTCGACGCCGTATGGGTGGACGAGCGGCATGGCTGGACCCGCCCCTGGGCGTTGGTGTGGCTCGCCCGCCGGCTGCGCGCGGCGCGCTTCGATCGCGTCTACGATCTGCAGACCTCGGATCGCTCGAATCTCTATTTCCATCTGCTGTGGCCGCGGCCGCCGCAATGGTCGGGGATCGCCGCCGGCGCCTCGCACCGCCACGTCAATCCGGACCGCGACCGCATGCACACCGTCGAGCGGCAGCGCGATCAGCTGGCGGCGGCGGGGATCGCCGACGTTCCACCGCCCGATCTGTCGTGGGCGGCGACCGACATCGCGCGCTTCAGCCTGCCGCCGCGTTTCGTGCTGCTGGCGCCAGGCGGCTCGCGGCACCGGCCGGGAAAGCGCTGGCCGGCGGGCCGGTATATGCGCCTGGCGTCCTTCCTCGCCGATATCGGTCTGGCGCCGGTTCTGGTCGGCGGAGCCGACGACGTCGCCGCCGGCACGGAGATCGTGCGTGACTGCCCGAAGGTCCGCAACCTGATCGGCCGCACCAGTTTCGGCGACTTGGTGGCGCTCGGCCACGCGTGCTTCTATGCCGTCGGCAACGACACCGGGCCGATGCACCTGATCGTGGCAGGTGGCGCGTCCGCCACCGTGCTCTACTCCGCCGCCTCCGATCCCGCCCTGACTGCGCCGCGCGGACGGCATGTGACGATCCTCCGCCGCGACAATCTCGGTGATCTGCCGGTGGAGGAGGTTGCCGCAACGCTTCCCTTGCGATAAACCGGCGCGATGCCCGACGCCAAAGCCGCCGAATCGATCGCCGTCACCCTTCCGGATGGCGCCGTGCGCAGCTTTCCGCGCGGCGTCACCGGTGCCGAGATCGCCAAGGCGATCGGCCCCGGCCTCGCGAAGGCGGCGCTCGCCGTCACGGTCGACGGCAGACCGAAGGATCTGTCGGCGCCCATCGGCCGCGACGCCAGGGTCGCAATTCTGACGCGCGACTCGCCGCCGGCGCTCGAAATCATCCGCCACGATGCCGCGCATGTGATGGCCGAGGCGGTGAAGGAGCTCTATCCCGAGACCCAAGTCACGTTCGGCCCCGCGACCGAGACCGGCTTCTATTACGATTTCGCGCGCGACACGCCGTTTACGCCCGAGGATCTCGCGCGCATCGAGCAGCGCATGCACGAGATCGTCGATCGCGACGAGCCGATCACCCGCGAGGAGTGGGAGCGCGACAAGGCCGTGCAGTTCTTCGCCGACTTGGGCGAGAAGTACAAGGCGGAGTGGATCCACGAGATTCCGACGGACGAGGCGATCAGCCTCTATCGCCAGGGACGCTTCGTCGATCTGTGCGCCGGACCGCACCTGCCGTCGACCGGCAAGCTCGGCCACGCCTTCAAGCTGACCAAAGTCGCGGGCGCCTATTGGCGCGGCGATGCGCGCAACGCGCAGCTGCAGCGCGTCTACGGTACCGCCTGGGCGCACGAAAAGGACCTGAAGCAGTATCTCTTTCAGCTCGAGGAGGCGGAGAAGCGCGACCATCGCCGCCTCGGCCGCGAGCTTGACCTTTTCCATCAGCAGGAAGAGGCCGCTGGCAGCGTGTTCTGGCACCCGAAAGGCTGGACCCTCTACCGCATCATCGAGAACTACGTCCGCATGCGCCTCCAGTGCGCCGGCTATGTCGAGGTGCGGACGCCGCAGCTCATCGACCGCAAGCTGTGGGAGGAATCCGGACATTGGGAGAAATTCGGCGAGTACATGTTCACGGTCGAAAACGCCGACAAGGAAACAGGCGTCAAGCGCGTGCTCGCGATCAAGCCGATGAACTGTCCCGGCCACGTCCAGATCTATCGCCAGCATCTGCACTCCTACCGCGATCTGCCGCTGCGCATGGCCGAGTTCGGCTCCTGCCATCGCAACGAGCCGTCGGGAGCGCTGCACGGCATCATGCGGGTGCGCGCCTTTACCCAGGACGACGCCCACATCTTCTGCACCGAGGACCAGATCACGTCCGAGAGTGTCGCCTTCTGCGATCTGCTGCGCTCGGTCTACCGCGATTTCGGCTTCCAGGACGTCTCCGTCAAATTCTCGGACCGGCCGGCGAAACGCGCCGGCGACGATGCGGTCTGGGACAAGGCGGAGGCCGCGCTCAAGACCGCAGTCGAGGCGGCGAAACTTCCCTATACGCTCAATCCCGGCGAGGGCGCCTTCTACGGACCCAAGCTCGAATTCGTGCTGCGCGACGCCATCGGCCGCGACTGGCAATGCGGCACCCTGCAGGTCGATTTCGTCCTGCCCGAACGGCTCGATGCCCATTACATCGGCGAGGACGGCCAGCGCCACCGGCCGGTGATGCTGCACCGCGCCATCCTGGGTTCGCTCGAACGCTTCATCGCCATCCTGATCGAGCAGCATGCCGGCCGCTTCCCGCTCTGGCTGGCGCCGCTCCAGGCGGTGGTGGCTACCATCACCTCGGATGCCGACGCCTATGCGCGAAGGGTTCTCGAGGCCTTGACCAATGCCGGACTGCGCGCGGAAGCCGATCTCCGCAACGAGAAGATCAACCTCAAGGTGCGGGAACACAGCCTCGCCAAGGTTCCGGCGCTATTGGTCGTGGGTGCTCGCGAGGGGCAAACCCAAAGCGTTGCGCTGCGCCGGTTGGGCGGCAAGGAGCAGGAAATTCTTGCGCTGGACGAGGCCATCGCTAGATTGAAAGGCGAGGCCGCCGTCCCGTCCGCGGGGTCCTGACGTTATTCCCGAGGCAACAGAGGAGAATGCTGGAGGTGTTTCATACCGCCTAGACTACCCCCCGCCGTTGCGCATCGAGGGGCCAGCCATGACGGCCCCCGCGTCAACGACGAAATCGCCGCGGCGCGCCTGCGCCTCGTCGACGAACGCGGCAACATGGTGGGCGTCGTCAGCCGACACGAAGCCCTCACCCGCGCCATGGAAGCCGGCCTCGACTTGGTCGAGGTCGCCCCTCAAGCCGATCCCCCCGTCTGCAAAATCCTCGACTTCGGCAAATTCAAGTACGAGGAGCAGAAGCGCAAGAGCGAGGCGCGCAAGAAGCAGAAGGTCATCGACGTCAAGGAGATCAAGCTCCGCCCGGGCATCGACGACCACGATTACGACGTCAAGCTGCGCCAGATGCTCAAATTCATCGAGGAAGGCGACAAGGTGAAGGTCGTCATGCGCTTCCGCGGTCGCGAGATGGCACACATGGAGTTGGGCATGAACGTCCTGATGCGGGTCAAGGAGGGCCTCGAAAAGGTCGCCAAGCTCGAGCAGTCGCCGCGCACCGAAGGCCGCCAGATGACCATGGTGATGTCGCCCAAATAAAAAGGCACCGCGCTGTCCGACCTGTCGCGGATTTCATCTGCGCGACAGGACGCGTTCATGATCGACTCCCATGGTATCGCCGGCGCATCGGCGCCAACCAGCCATGGAGGGTTTCAATGAAAGTCCTGTTGCCTGCGGCGGCGGCCGCCGTCCTGATGGTCGCACCCGCCGCGTTCGCCGCCGGCCCGGCGCCGGCGGGCCATGCGGCGAAGATGCCGGCCAAGTCCGCGTCGCACATTCGTCCGGTCTCGCGGATGAACGCGGATGCCGCGACCACGGCGCTCAATCTTCTCGAGGCGCAGGGTTACGGCGGCTTCACCAATTTTCGCCGCAACGGTCGCTTCTACGAGGCGACGGTTTCGCAGAGCGGCAAGACGTTCCAGGTGAAGGTCGATCCGGCCACGCGGCAAGTCACGCACGGCTGACGGCGGCGCGCACGGTCCCGGAGCGCGGCGCCGGCGACGATCCGCGCTCCGGCCGCTTGCCATTCCTTCCCTCGGACTGTATAAACCGCGCCGAACCGGGCGGCGGGCTTGCGGGCATGCCTTGACCGCCTTTTTCTGCACAAACGATTATTTCGGAAAGGCAATCAAATGCCCAAGCTTAAGACCAAATCCGGGGCGAAAAAGCGCTTCGGCCGAACCTCCTCGGGCAAGATCAAGGCGGCCAACGCGCACAAGCGTCATCTCCTGATCAACAAATCGAAGCGCGGCAAGCGCAACGCCAAGGGCACCGTCACGCTGCAACCGGGCGACGCCAAGCTGGTGCTGTCCTACATGCCTTATATCAGGGGTTAGGAGCGCGCCATGGCACACGTCAAACGCGGCGTCACCGCGCGCGCCCGCCACAAGAAGATGCTCGGCCTCGCCAAGGGCTATCGCGGCCGGGCCAAATCCTCCTTTCGCGTCGCGATCGAGAAGGTCGAGAAGGGCCTGCGTTACGCCTACCGCGACCGGCGCGCCAAGAAGCGCAATTTCCGCGCCCTCTGGATCCAGCGCATCAATGCCGGCGCGCGCGAGGAGGGCCTGACCTATTCCCAGTTCATGAACGGCCTGCGCCTCGCCGGCGTCGCGCTCGATCGCAAGATGCTGGCCGACATCGCCATGCGCGAGCCGGCGGCGTTCAAGGCCATCGTCGCCCAGGCGCGCGACGCCCTGCCCAAGGCCTAGGAAGCCGCGCCGGCCTCTGCGTAAGATGCCGGAAGCGATCGATCCGGCGGCGCACCAGGGCCGACCGGCCGCCTCGGCCTGAGGAGAATCATTCGGCGATGGAAAGCCTCGACCACATCCGCGACGAGCTGTTGCGCCTGGTCAAGAGCGCGACCAGCCTCGAGGCCCTGGAACAGGTGCGCATCGGTGCGCTCGGCCGCAAGGGCCGGCTCACCGGCCTGCTGAAAGAGCTCGGCACGCTGGCGCCCGACCAGCGCAAGGCGCGCGGCGCGGCGCTCAACCGGCTCAAGGACGAAATCGAGGCCGCGCTCGCCGAGGCCGATGTGCGTCTCAACGACGCGGCGCTCAACGCGCGGCTGGCGCAGGAGCGCGTCGACGTAACCCTGCCGGTCGAAGCGCTGCCGGCAGGCCGCATCCATCCCGTCAGCCAGACCACCGACGAGATCGTCGCGATCTTCGGCGACATGGGTTTCGTCGTCGCCGAAGGCCCGCATATCGAAGACGACTTCCACAACTTCACCGCCCTCAATATCCCGCCGGAGCACCCCGCACGGCAGGAGCAGGACACCTTCTATCTGGCGGCGACTGCATCCGACGGCAGCCGCAAGGTGCTGCGCACCCATACCTCGCCGGTGCAGATCCGCACCATGCTGCGACAGAAGCCGCCGATCCGCATTATCGTGCCCGGCCGGACATTCCGCTCGGACCACGACGCGACGCATTCGCCGATGTTTCATCAGGTCGAAGGTCTCGTCGTCGACCGGTCGACGCATATGGGGCATCTCAAAGGCTGCCTGATCGATTTTTGCCGCGCCTATTTCGGTATGGCCGACCTCCCGGTGCGCTTCCGACCGAGCTATTTCCCCTTCACCGAGCCTTCGGCGGAGGTCGACATCGGCTGCTCGCGCGAGGGCGGCGGGCTCAAGATCGGCACCGGCGGCGACTGGCTCGAGATCCTGGGCTGCGGCATGGTCCATCCGAAGGTACTGCGCAACTGCAACATCGACCCCGACGAGTACCAGGGCTTCGCCTTCGGCATGGGGATCGAGCGCATCGCCATGCTGAAATACGGCATTCCCGATCTGCGGACGTTCTACGAAAGCGACCTGCGCTGGCTGCGGCACTACGGCTTCCTGCCGCTCGACGTGCCGACCCTCGCCGGGGGCCTGACGCGATGAAGACGACGCTCGGCTGGCTCAAGAGCCATCTCGACACCGACGCGCCGCTCGGCGCCATCGTCGCCAAGCTCGTCATGCTCGGCCTCGAGGTCGAGAGCGTCGTCGACCGCGGCAAACACCTGGCGCCGTTCGTGGTCGCACGCGTGCTCGAAGCCAAGCCGCACCCTGATGCCGACCGGCTGAAGCTTTGCCTGGTCGACACCGGCAAGGAGAGAGTCGAAGTGGTGTGCGGCGCACCCAACGCGCGCGCGGGTCTGCTCGGCGTCTTCGCGCCGCCGGGCACGGTGATCCCGCGCACCGGCCAGGCGCTCAAAGCGAGCAAGATCCGCGGCGTGGTGTCGAACGGGATGCTGTGCTCGGGCTACGAGCTGATGCTGTCCGACGATCACACCGGCATCATCGAACTGCCTGAAGGGCCGCACCCCGGCGACAGCTTCGTCAAAGCGGCACGGCTCGACGATCCGGTGCTGGACGTCAAGATCACGCCCAACCGCGCCGATTGCCTGAGCGTCCGCGGCATCGCCCGCGATCTCGCTGCCGCCGGCACGGGCCGGCTGGAGCCGCTCGACGCGCCGCCGGTCGCCGGCACGTTCCCGTGTCCGATCGCCGTGCACCTCGCCGGCCCGGACGCCGCCGCTTGTCCGCTGTTCCTCGGCCGCGTCATCCGCGGGCTCAAGAACGGGCCGAGCCCGACCTGGCTCCAGGAGCGGCTGACTGCCATCGGCCTGCGCCCGATCTCGGCGCTGGTCGACATCACCAACTTCCTGACCTTCGATCTCGGCCGGCCGCTGCACGTCTTCGACGCCGACAAGCTCGACGGCGATCTCGCCGTACGCGGCGCGCGCGAAGGCGAGACCCTGGCGGCGCTCAACGGCAGGATCTACGCGCTCGATCCCGAGATGACGGTGATCGCAGACGCCGGCGGCGTCCTCAGTCTCGGCGGCGTCATCGGCGGCGAATCGTCCGGCTGCACCGAGACCACGACCAGCGTCTTCATCGAGGCGGCGCTGTTCGATCCGATCCGCACCGCCGCCACCGGCCGTAGGCTCAACCTGCAGAGCGACGCGCGGTACCGCTTCGAGCGCGGCCTCGATCCCGAATTCGTCCGTCCGGGGCTCGAGATTGCGACCCGGATGATATTGGATTTCTGCGGCGGTGCGGTCTCCGAGATCCGCGTCTCCGGCGCGGTGCCGCAATGGCGGCGCACCATCCGCTTCCGCCCCGATCGCGTGCGCAGTCTCGGCGGCGCCGAGGTGGCCGCGAGCGAGCAGCGCCGCATCCTACAGGCTCTCGGTTGCATCGTTCGCGAGACCGGCGACCATTTCAGCGTCGAGCCGCCGTCCTGGCGCGCCGACATCGAAGGCGAAGCCTGTCTCGTCGAAGAGGTGCTGCGCGTCCACGGCTACGACGCCATTCCGGCGGTCTCGCTGCCGCGCAACGGTGCCTTGCCGGCGCCGGCGCTCAGCCCGGCGCAGCGCCGCGCCGGTACGGTGCGGCGCACGCTCGCGGCGCGCGGCCTGACGGAGGCGGTGAGCTTCTCGTTCCTCGCGCTCAAGGATGCGGCGCTGTTCGGCGGCGGCGACGCCGACCTGACCCTGCTCAATCCGATCAGCGCCGATCTCGACGCCATGCGGCCGTCGATCCTGCCCAATCTGCTCGCGGCCGCGCGGCGCAATGCCGATCGCGGCCTTCCCGACGTCGCGCTGTTCGAGCTCGGGCCGCAGTATCGTGACGACACGCCCGAGGGCCAGGCGCTTGTCGCCGCCGGTATCCGCGTCGGTGCGGTGAGGCGCAAAAGCTGGGACGAAGCCGAACGCGCTGCCAGTGCCTACGACGCCAAGGCCGATGCGCTTGCGGCGCTGGCCGCTGCCGGGGTCGCGCCTGAGTCGGTTCAGCTCGAGCCGTCGGCGCCTGGCTGGTATCATCCCGGCCGCTGCGGCACGCTGCGGCAGGGGCCGATCGTGCTCGCGACCTTCGGCGAGATTCATCCGGCAGTGTTGCGGGCATTGACGGTGGAAGGGCCCGCAGCCGGCTTCGAGGTCTTCCTCGACGCCGTGCCGGAGCCGCGGGCCAAGGGCGCCGCGAGGCCACTGCTCAAACTCTCGCCGTTCCAGCCGGTGACCCGCGACTTCGCCTTCGTCGTCGACGCCGCGCTGCCGGCCGAGACGCTTCTGCGCGCCGCGCGTGGGGTCGACCGCAAGCTCGTCTCGGAGGTTCGGCTGTTCGACGTCTATCAGGGCAAGGGATTGCCGGAAGGCAAGAAGTCTCTCGCGATCAGCGTGACGCTCCAGCCGCTCGAGGCGACGTTGACCGACGCCGAGATCGAAGGCCTCTCGGCGAAGCTGGTTGCCGCGGTCGAGAAAGCCACCGCCGGTACCTTACGCAGATAGGTTATGACCGATCTCGCGCATATCCGGAACTTCGCGATCATCGCCCATATCGACCACGGCAAATCGACACTCGCCGATCGGCTGATCGAGCGCTGCGGCGGTCTCGAAGCGCGCGAGATGCGCGCCCAGGTGCTCGATTCGATGGATATCGAGCGCGAGCGCGGCATCACCATCAAGGCGCAGACGGTGCGGCTCAACTATACGGCGAAGAACGGCGAGGCCTACGAGCTCAACTTGATGGACACGCCGGGCCACGTCGATTTCGCCTACGAGGTGAGCCGCTCGCTCGCCGCCTGCGAGGGCTCGCTGCTGGTGGTCGACGCAAGCCAGGGCGTCGAGGCGCAGACGCTCGCCAATGTTTACCAGGCAATCGACGCCGGGCACGAGATCGTGCCGATTCTGAATAAGATCGACCTGCCGGCGGCCGAGCCGCAGCGCGTTAAGCAGCAGATCGAGGAAGTGATCGGCCTCGACGCTTCGGGCGCGATCGAAATCTCGGCCAAGACCGGATTCAACATCGACGCCGTGCTCGAGGCGCTGGTCGGGCGCCTGCCGCCGCCCAAGGGTGATGCCGAGGCGCCGCTCAAGGCGCTGCTGGTCGACAGCTGGTATGATTCCTATCTCGGCGTCGTCACGCTGGTGCGGGTCAAGGACGGCGTGCTCAAGCCGGGGCTGAAAATCCGCTTCATGGCGACCGGCGCCGCCTACACGATCGAGCGCGTCGGCGTGTTCACGCCCAAGGGTGTGCAGGCGCCCGAGCTCGGTCCCGGCGAAATCGGATTCATCACCGCCGGCATCAAACAGGTCGCCGATTGCCGCGTCGGCGATACGATCACCGAGGATCGCCGTCCCGCGGCCAAGCCGCTGCCCGGCTTCAAGCCGCTGCAGCCGGTGGTGTTCTGCGGCCTGTTCCCGGTCGACGCCGCCGATTACGACCGGCTGCGCGACAGCCTCGCCAAGCTGCGGCTCAACGATTCGAGCTTCGAATACGAGCCCGAGACCTCGGCCGCGCTCGGCTTCGGCTTTCGCTGCGGTTTTCTGGGGCTACTGCATCTCGAAATCATTGAGGAGCGGCTCGAGCGCGAATTCGGCCTCGAGCTGATCGCGACCGCGCCGTCGGTCGTCTATCACGTCCATCTCACCAACGGCGACATGGTGGCGCTGCACAACCCGGTCGACATGCCGGATCCGGTCAGGATCGATCACATCGAGGAGCCGTGGATTCAGGCGACGATTTTGGTGCCGGACAACTATCTCGGTGGCGTGCTGGCGCTGTGCGAGGAGCGCCGCGGCGTGCAGCAGAACCTCACCTATGCCGGCAATCGCGCCATGGTTGTCTATCGCCTGCCGCTCAACGAGGTGGTGTTCGACTTCTACGATCGGTTGAAATCGGTATCGCGCGGCTATGCCAGCTTCGACTATCAGCTCGCCGGTTACGAGCCGGGCGACTTGGTGCTGATGAACATCCTGGTCAACAGCGAGCCGGTCGACGCGCTCGCCATCATCGTCCACCGCAACCAGGCCGAACGCCGTGGCCGGGCGCTGTGCGAGCGCCTGAAGGATTTGATCCCGCGCCAATTGTTCCAGATTCCGATACAGGCGGCGATCGGCGGCCGGATCATCGCGCGCGAGACCGTCAAGGCGCTGCGCAAGGACGTGCTCGCCAAATGCTACGGCGGCGACGTGACGCGCAAGCGCAAGCTGCTCGAAAAGCAGAAAGAGGGCAAGAAGCGCATGCGCCAGTTCGGCAAGGTCGAGATTCCGCAGTCGGCCTTCATCGCCGCGCTCAAGATGGGCGACGAATAAGGCCCCGGCGGCGCGGGTTGCGTCCCTATAGCCCCTTCATTAGGCTGCGCGCGCCCCGGAGGGGTGGCCGAGCGGTTTAAGGCGCACGCTTGGAAAGCGTGTTTACGGGAAACCGTAACGTGGGTTCGAATCCCACTCCCTCCGCCACCTCGCGCACGCGACGCATCGCACCGCCTGGATCCGCGCCAAGGGCACCACGGCCGTAAACCGCGCCGGTGCCGCCGCCGGCTCTCGCCCGGCAAACCAATTTGACGATTCCTTAAGCTGTAGTTGTTTAAATTCCCACGTACGCCGCGCATGCGACGGATGATTGATCACGGCGCCAAGCGAGGATGGTCTGCATTTGACTAAAATCTGCGTGATGATTTATATCGTAGTTTTCGCATTTTCTTGATACGCACCCGCACTCGTACGTGCCGGGGGGCAAGCCTGAGTTCGGTTCGGCTTTTGGAAAGCGTTTGACGCGGCGGGGGCCGCGCCGCCTGGGGAAGACTGCTTTGGTTCTGAAACGTTGCTTCGCGATGCACGCGGCAATCTGCGGGCTCGTAGCCGGCTTTAGCGGGCTGGCTTACGCCGGCAGCAATTTGCCGACTGGCGGTGAGGTTGTTGGGGGCTCTGCGACGATTGGGCAGACGTCTGCGAGGCAGATGCAGATCACGGCGACGACGCCGCGGTCTG
>Ga0070737_10000313_pt1 | contig 113163 bp, 102 predicted proteins | sample Coa_R1_10_FD_66438 | JGI IMG/M metagenome (GOLD analysis project Ga0070737, IMG submission 66438) | Surface soil microbial communities from Centralia Pennsylvania, which are recovering from an underground coalmine fire - Coalmine... | ecosystem: Environmental > Terrestrial > Soil >...
AGAGCATGAGCCCTGCGGGGTTCGCGCAGGCACGCAGCGTGATGGCGCTCAACGAGGCGCTCGGCGATCTCATCGGCATGTATCGGGACACGCTGCGCGAGTGGGTGTACTGGTTCACGATCTTCGGCGAGCCCTCGGAGCGGCAACGCTGGGCCTGGCAGTTGATGGGTCACCATCTCGTGCTCAACTGCTTCGTGCAGGCCGACCGGATGATCTTGTCGCCGGTGTTCATGGGCGCGGAGGCGATCGAACTGGACGAGGGCCGCTTCGCCGGGCTGCGCGTCTTCGACGACGAACAGATCGGTGGCTTGGCGATGGTGCGGGCTCTGTCGCCCACGCAACGCCGCAAGGCTGTGCTGTATCCCTCGATGCGCCACGCCGACCTGCCGCGCGAGCTCGCGGGTCGCGTCGACGGCCGACACCGCGCCGGCGCCGGTCGCGACAACCTGGTGCTCGACTATGAGGGGATCTCGGGCGGCGAGCTCGACGCCGATCAGAGGCGTCTGCTCATGGCCCTGATCGCGACATACCTCGGTCGGACAGCCGGGCCGCACGCGGCGATCGACATCTCCCGAGCCGCGCGCCACCTCGACGACACCTGGTTTGCGTGGATCGGGGACCCGGAATCCGACGGGCCCTTCTATTATCGCGTCCACAGCCCGGTCATCCTGATCGAGTTCGATCACCATGCCGGGATCTTCCTAACCGCCGATGAGCCACAGCCGTTCCACGTGCACACGATCGTGCGCTTCCCGAACGCGGGTGACTATGGCGAGGCTCTGGTGTCGGAGTGATGCCAGGGATCAGCCGCCGGAGGCCACGACGGCGGTCGGATCGATGCCTTCGCTTGCGTCAGCGAGACTGGTCTCCGGCTGGAGCGTCGGGATCGTGCCGTAAAGCAGGGGCAGCGCATCGGCTAGCTCGTCGGCCTCGAGCCCTCGCCCCCGGGAGCTGCGATACTCGCCGGCGATCCGCCAAGCCTCCATCCGCCGCACCCGGTCGCCCTGTACGTACAGCACCTGCCCGGTGAGCCAGGCGCCACGGTCGCAAGCCAGATAGACGACCAGTGGCGCCACGTTGTTCGGGTCATAAGGGTCAAACGCCTCCGGATCCTCGGGAGCGTCGGGGAAGATGCCCTTCCCCATCCGGGTTCGGGCCTCCGGCCAGATCGCGTTGACGGTCACGCCGTAGGGGCGCATCTCCATGGCGCCAACCATCGTGAGCGACAGGGTCGCGCCCTTCGAGGCGCCGTACAGACCACCGCGCGCGAACCCATACAGCGCCACACCTGAGACCGTGTTGATGATACGGCCGCCCGGACGCTCGCCGCGCTGGGCAAGCTGTCGCCAGTGGGCACACGCGTGGTGGGTAAGCGCGAACGTGCCCTTGAAATTGATCGACATCAGCTCATCGAACGCCGCTTCGTCGGTCTCCGAGATGAGCTCCCAGACGAGGATCCCCGCGTTGTTCACCACGACGTCGAGACGGCCGAGCTCTTCGACCGTCCGATGCACGAGCGCGCCCATCGCATCCCAATCCGCAACCGAGGCCGTATCGACCACCGCTCGGCCACCGGCAGCGCGGATCTCGTCAGCGACGGCGTGCGCGGAGCTCGCCCCCGTACCGCCGACACGGTTGTTGACCACTACGGTCGCCCCCTCCGCAGCCAGCGCAAGCGCGTGCGCGCGGCCGAGCCCTGTTCCGGCGCCGGTCACGATCGCAACCCTTCCGTCGAGCAGTCCCACCTTGTTCACCTCACTCGTGGTCGTCCATCAGGCGCACACAGACCTTGCCGAGCGCTCCACGGCGCACCGCTTCAAACGCCTGCTCGATCTCACCGAAGCCGTATACAGCCCGGACCGGCGCCCTCACGCGCCCTTCCGCCGCCAGCTCGGCGATGGAGCGCAGCAACGGCACCTCCGGCGCCGACCAGACGTTCGTCGCCTCGATCCCGTCGAGGCGCTCAGGATCGGCGGCGCCGATCGTCGTCGCGGCGCGACCGCCATCGGCCAGCACCATCCTGGCCAACGTGGCGAACGCCGCCGGATCACCGGTGACGACGTCGATCAGCGCGTCGAAGCCAGACCCTGCGGTCTGCCGCGCCCTCCGCGCAAAGTCCGGCGCTGACCAGTCAACGACCGCGTCGGCGCCGAGGGAGCGCACGTGGGCCTCCTCGGCGCCGGGCCGCCCGGACCCGACAACGAGCTTCGCACCGCGGGCTTTCGCGATCTGCACCGCGTACCCGCCGACGCCGCCGGTGGCGCCGTTCACGAGCACGCTGGAGCCCTCGTGAACGCCGGCGGCGTCGAGGCACATTGTCGCCGTGACGGCCGCCAGCCCGAGCGCAGCCGCGTGCACGGCATCCACACTGTCCGGGGCGGGAACGATGAACTCCCCCTCGGGGATCGCGACGTATTCGGCAAACGAGCCGTCGTGCGCGTAGTCGCGGGCGATGTAGCCGAACACGCGATCCCCAGGAGTGAACGAGGTCACGCCCTCGCCGATGCGCTCGACCACCCCGGCCAGGTCCCGCCCGATCGTCACCGGGAAGCGGTACTCAAGCCAGTTCTTTGCTTCGCCGCTGGCGATCGCGAGATCGACGGGGTTGATCGACACCGCGTGCACCCGGACCAGGACCTGGTCGTGTCCGATCTCCGGTTGGGGAACTCGGACCAGTCGCGGCGCGTCATCAAAGCTTTGAAGTACGTACGCTTGCATCTTTCCTTTCCTCGCGGCTCGCGGTGAGCGTCGTCGGCTTGATCCAGTCATCATCGGGCAGTAGCGCCAGGCTGCGGGCGAGGAGCGGCCCGGCAAGCTCCCTCGCGCGGCGATCGCGCAGGCGGTCGTACATGAAGTGAAACTTCGCCCTGGCCTGAGCCGGCTCCAGCTCGCCGGCCTCGACGCGCGCGGCAAACAGCTCTGACTGCACCTCCAAGAAGGAGAGCGAATCAGCCGCTTGGAGCAGCTCCGCGTCCGGCCAGCCGCCGCCCTCGTGCACACGTACCAGCGCACCGACCTCCGCGATCAGCTCCGCTGCCGCACCCTGCTCGCCGAGCCACCGCGCAATCATCCGCATTGAGCGATCCTGATGCCAGTCGTGGTAACCGGGCGCCGTGGGGGATGGCGCCGTGTCCTTGGGAGGCGGGAAGGCGCGTTCGATGTCGTGGGCCATGGCCGCCAGCCTGAGAGCAAGGCTCGCGTTGGGGTTGAGCACGAGCAGCCAGTCGAGCGTACGTTCCAGGTGACGAGCGTGAGGATGGACCCGCTGCACCCAAGCTCGCGCGCGCCGCAGCAGCTCGTTTTCGGCTAGTTCCAAAGCGCCTCGGTCGCCAGCCGCGCGCCTTCGGCCAGCGCCCGGAACTTCGCCCACACGACAGTGGGGTGGACCTCCGGAGAGTAGACAGCGCGCGATGAGAACCCGCAATCGGCACCGGCGATCACATTCTCGCGCCCGACAAGCCTCGCGTACCTGACGATCCCATCTGCGATCAGCTGCGGGTGCTCGACGAAGTTGTGCGCATGGCAGAGGAAGCCAGGGATCAGGATCTTCCCGTCTGGGAGCTTGGTGTCCTCCCAGACCCGCCACTCGTGCTGGTGGCGCGGGTTGCCGACCTCGAACGAGTATGCGCCAGCCTCGATCCGCAGCATCGGCCCGACGACCTCCGACAGCGGCACGTCGTGCAGACGCGGGCCGTGGTTGAGCCCATAGCACGTGTGCAGCCGCACCCGGTCCTCCGGAATCCCGCGGAGCGCATGATTGACCACCTCAATGTGCGCCTCGACGGCGCGCCGCCTGTCCTCCGGCGGCCGGTCCTCCATCATCAGATCGATCATGAACGGGTCATCGACCTGAAGGATCAGGCCTGCGTCGATGATCGCCAGGTACTCTTCGCGGAGGGCCTCGCAGATCGCGAGCACATACTCCTCCTCGGTCTCGTAGTGTTCATTGATCCCGAAGGGGTGCGGTGCCGGAGCTGGCATGAACGCCTCGGTGACGTCGAACTCGTGAAGCGCGGCCTTGAGGTTGTCGATGTCGCGCCTGAGCGCGTCGTGCCCCATGTAGGAGACCGGACCCGTGCAGACCATCATGTTCGCCCTGCTCGGTCCCGAGTCTGATGCGTACTTGCGGAGGTACTGCTCGTAATAGTCGGGGAACATGTCGATCTCCAGCTGCCAGGACGGCGCCAGCGACAGGCGCCCCTCGCGAGCTTCCATCCCGGCAAGGCGGTCCGACAGGTACTGGAAGAAGCCGAGCTTGCTCTGCTCACCGTCGGTGACGACGTCGATCCCCGCCGCCGCCTGCTCGCGCACGCTCTCACGGACCGCCGCACGGATCAGAGCAGCGAGTCGCTCGCGGTCGCCGCCGCCCTCGTCTGCCGCCTTGATTGCGTCCAGGAGCTCGTGCGGCCGCGCAAGGCTGCCGACATGAGTGGTCAGAATCCGGTGCTCGCTGCGCCTCACCCCGCCGCCTCCTTGTCGATGGCCCGCGAGCGCCGCAGGCCGGCAACCATGTGCTCCATCGCCGAGCGCCTGCTGGCCGAAGGCGGCCGCAAGGGGCGCCCGGTCTGGGGCCGCGCCTGCAACAGGAAGAGGTGGCGCGTACGGCCGTTGGCGGGACCGATCGCCCACTCCACATCCATCGGCGAGCCTACGGCGCGCTCGAGCCGCCGACCGATCTCCGACAGCTCGCCGACCTCTTCGTCGGTCAGGGAGCTGGCGCGACTCTCCGACGCGCTCAGCACGATCCGGTGCGTCACCCCCGCGTCGCCGTCCAGCCGGTCAGCGAACGGCTTGGCCGCGATAGCACGCGAGCGGACCTCGAGGGTGACCTTGTCGACGCAGTACCGGTCAGGCGTGATCTCGCCTCCAACAAGCGGCGTGCCGAGCCCGATCGTGCTCTCGATCGTGATCTGCGACGGGTCCCAGGTCATCGGGTCGACCGTGAACATCACTCCCGCCGCCTCGGCGGGCACCATCCGCTGCACGACGACCGCCATCTCCGCCTGGTAGGCGGGGATTCCGAGATGCCTTCGGTATGTGATCGCCTCCGCGCTGAACAGACTCGCCCAGCACTGCACGACGTGGTGGCGGACCGCTGCCGCGCCGCGGACACACAGAAACGTCTCCTGCTGGCCGGCATAGGACGAGGCGGCAACGTCTTCGCCGATCGCGCTCGAGCGGACCGCCACCGGTGCCTCGCCCCCGTCGCACAGTTCTTCGTAGGCGCGGTCGATCGCCCTGGACTGCAGCGACCGGCCATCGAACAGCTCACCGATCGCGTCGGCCGCGGCGCGGGTTGCAGCCGTGTCGGCCGTGCCGTGGAGCAGGCGACGAACCTCCCGGCCCAGGCCGCAATCGTCCATCCACCGCCTGAACGTCGCGGTCGTGACCACGAAGCCGGCCGGCACGTCAAGGGCCAGGTCCAGCAGACGGCAGAGGCCGACCGCCTTGCCACCGATGCGTTCGACGTCGGCGCTGCCGCATTCGGGCAACGTCAGCACCTCCTGATCCATCGCGCTTGCCACGCTCACGCCGCGCGCCTGAGAATCCTGACACTGCCGCGGTCGCCATCCACACGCACCAGATCGCCGGTCTGGATCAGACGCGTGGCCGCGCCAGTCCCGAGCACGGCCGGAATCTGGTATTCGCGACACAGGATGGCTGCGTGGGACATCATCCCTCCCACGTCGGACACAGTGGCTCGGACCTTCCCGAACACGGGTGCCCAAGAGGGCGCGGTCGCGGTACAGACGAGAATCTCGCCATCTGCGACTCGGTCGATCTCGTCGGTCGAGAGGACCACGCGCGCAGGACCCTCAACGACACCGGGGGAAGCTCCGGTGCCGGTCAGCTCATCGACGTCCAGGTTCTCGTCTCCGTCCAGCCACCGCTGCACCGTGTCCATCGTGATCCCGAACTGAGCGGTTAGCAGGCCGCCGAGGTGGGTTGGCACGGCTCCCACCGCCGGCTCGGGCACCCAGCTGCGCAGCGCGTCGAGAATCTCCCGCCGCTCGCAGACCAGCGAACGCCAGCGCATGCGCAGACCGGGCGAGGCCTGAGCCCAGCTGTTCGCCGTGTCGAACAACACCTGCCCCGCCTCCCAGCGGTTGAGGTAGAAGAAGTCCTCCTGTGTATCCAGCAGCCCCGCGTCCACCACGCGGTCGGCGAACAGCCGCATCTTGTTCCAGAAGATCGTGTGGTGACGGTGCTCGATGTAGAAGTTGTGGTCCTGCATGTGCGGCGCCACAAGTCGCGCGAGCTTCAGCGCTTCATCGAACGCGACTCGGCGATCCTCTGGGAGAAGCGCGCGGTACTGGTCGGTTACCCGATCCCGCTGGGCCAGCAATTCGCTCCGCGGCCGGTCGATCGCCTCGCCCCGTTCCAGGCGCTCGATGTAACCGCCGATCGCCGCAATTGGCACCGAGAGGTCATCGATCCAGGAGCGCTCATGATGGAACAGTCCGGTGCCGGTGGAGACGAAGAACCAGGGATCCTTGACCTGCTCCATCGCGGTCAGCCATTCGCGACCCTTAGGATGCCGCTCCAGACGCGCCATCACCTCGCCGACGGTGCCCCCAGCGCGCAGCTCCCCGGAGACGCCCAGCTCGAGCGCCAGCCGGGCGAGGCGCTTGAGCTCCTCGTCGGGACGGAACTGCTCGAGCTCCACGCCGCCGGTAAACCGCGCGAGGGCGTGCTGGGTGAGACCGGGAAGCTCAGCGCGCGCCAGCTCGTGGAGGTTCAGCTGCGCCACGTAGGCCAGCACCAGCATCTCGAAGTGGTACTGGTAGACGAGAAACAGATTTGCGACCGCCCGCGCAAATGAGTCGAGCAGCACGTGCGCGCTGCTGAACCCGCGCCCGCTGGTGACCACCGTCTCGTCCTCAAGATCAGGCAGCTCCGGCACACGGATTGCCGCCAGCTCGTCGGTGAGCGCGGCGACCTTCGCCTTCCAGTTCGCGTTCAACTGCTCCCAGTTCTCGAAGTAATGGCCGGCGCGCCGGGCAAACTCGGGCAGCCGCCGCACCTCTTCGGCTTCCTCCGTGAACGGGATGTCGGCTAGGTAGAGGCGGCCGTTGAGCACTCGGCTGGCAGCGGACTTGGCACCCGGGATCGCGAAGACGCGCGAGACCACGGCCGACACCGACATCATGTAGGCCTCGTGAACCAGAGTATCGAACGGGTACTCGACGTCGGGTCGGTGCATCCCGTCCCAGTACCAAAACTGGGCCGACTCCCATTCGGAGTTCTCCGCCGAGAAGAGCAGGTACGGCGGGTACATCTTCTGCCAGCCCTCGGCTCCCGCCGGGCTGCGGACGTCGAGCGGAGAAGGGAAGCTACGCTTTGTGATGGCCGTCACGATCTCCTCTCTCGGGCTCGCACCGGGCCGGAACCATAACGCATCCATCGCGGCATATCAACCAGACTGTCTGACCGGCCTGCCAGACCGATGCTTCGTTCAGACCAGCCCCCGCCGTCAGCCCACCGAGCGGCGATTTCCCAAATGGGCCCGGTGCAGCGTATCCTCGCAAGACCCAAACAAGACCCTAATCAATTCGTCTGACGATCAGACTTGACATTCGTCCGACCGTCCAAGTAGATTTCTCTTCATTGTCGCCGGCAGCGCCCACGCACAACGCCGGGCGGTCGACCGGATGTCTCTAGGGAGAGGATTCAACACATGCGTTTTCTTGCCATGCGCCGGCTTCTGGCGTTCGGTGGGTCGCTGATCGTCAGCGCGGCGATCGCCGCGTGCGGCTCGAGTTCGTCGAGCTCGAGCGCGAGCTCCAGCTCGAACGCCGCCGCAGCCACCCAGGCGGCGGCGAGCTCCTCGGCCTCCACGGGCGCGGCGTCGACGGGAGCCTCGAGCGGGTCGGCAACGGCCGCGGCCGGCACTGCCCCCGCGTGCGTGCCGCCCGTCCCATCGTCGCTTCCGGGTGACCCGGACGGAGTCGCAGCCTCGCTGACCGGTGCGGCACGGGCCGCCATCGGCGGCTACCCGGGTAGCGTGTATAAGAGCCCTTGGTCCAGCTTCAAGCCCAAGCATGGACCGCCGTGGGTCATCGGGCTGTCCAACAACGAGGGCAACCTGAACGCGGTCGACGTGCTCAAGGGGCTTCGCGAGGAGGCCGCGCTCAACCCCGGCTTGGTCAAGAAGATCTTGGTCACGACCCCGCCCACGCCAAACGACGTCCCGACCCAGATCCAGCAGATGCGCTCGCTCGTGCAGCAGCACGTCGACCTCATCATCTCGACGCTCGGCTCGCCGACGGCGCTCAACGCCGTGATCGAGCAGGCCGCGTCGCAGGACATCCCGGTGATCAGCCTCCTGGGGCAGTCGACCGACAAGCACGCGGTGAACCTCCAGCCGAACCCGATCCAGCTCGGATACTGGGGCGCCCGGGGCCTTCTCACGGCGATGGGTACCGGCACCGGAAACGTGCTGTGGGTCGACGGGATCCCCGGGCTCTCGATCGACACCGACATCAACAGAGGGGCCCAGGAGGTATTCCGGGCGTGCAAGACGAACATCGTGGGCACCGTGGTGGGCAAGTTCGATCCGACGATTGCCAAGACCCAGGTGCTGACGTTCCTTTCCGCGCATCCGGGCACGATCAACGGCGTGTTTCAGGTGTCCGACATGGCACCGGGGATCTTCAGCGCCTTCCAGCAGGTGGGTCGCAAGGTCCCGCCTGTCGATGACATCGGGGCCCCGGCCGCGTCGCTGGTGTACTGGAAGCAGCACCAGTCCAGCGGATACAAGGGAAGCGGCGTCGCGATCCCGGCGATCAAGGACGGCACATACTCGATGGCGGTCGCGCTGGCGATGCTCGAGGGCGACGGCATCAAGATCACCGACGTGCCCTACGCCCCGCCGGTGATCACCGACGCAAACCTGAGTCAATGGATCGAGCCCGGCTGGACCGCATCGACCAACGCGCTCGGCGACGGACCGGCCTGTGCGGTGCCGATCAAGTCGCTGCTCGCGACCTACTTCAGCAAGAAGCCGACGATCAACGCTGCTTGCTGATCTGCTGTGATGACATGGAGAGCCGGCGGCAGGCACGCAGCCGCCGGCTCTCCGTCGGAGCCACCGCATGCCACCCACGCGCGTCACGATGGACGGCCTCGCCGCTGAGACCACGGTAGCGGCCGAGGACGACCCGCGAGCCGGAGTGGTGCTCCGGGTGGAGAGCCTCGCCAAGGCCTTCGGCCCAACGCAGGCGCTGCGCGACTTTTCGTTTGAGCTCCGCCGCGGCGAGGTGCACTCGATCATGGGCGAGAATGCGTCGGGCAAGAGCACGCTCGTAAAGATCCTGTCTGGAGTACATCGCCCCGATCGCGGAACGATCGAGCTGGCCGGTGAAAGGCTGCACCACCTGGGGTCCCCGAAGCGCGCCCAGGAGTTGGGAATCGCAACGGTCTTTCAGGAGATCCTCGTAGTTCCCCAGCAGCCAGTGCTCGCCAACATCTGGCTGGGAAGCGATGGTCTGTTTCGGCGCCGGCTCGGCGCCGAGCAGCGCCGGGAACAGGCACGTTCGGTGCTCGCCGAGTTGATCGACACACCTCGTGTGGACGCGGTCGCCGGCTCGCTCCCGCTGAGTGACCGGCAGGCGGTGTGCCTCGTGCGGGCGCTGGTCCGAAAGCCGAGGATCCTGATCCTCGATGAGGCCACGTCGGCGCTGGACGTGGCCACGCGCGACCGGCTGTTCGCCGTGGTGCGCCGGCTGCGCGAGGAGGGCACGAGCACCGTCTTCATTTCGCACCGGATGGACGAGGTCGAGGAAATCGCTGACCGCGTGACGGTGATGCGATCGGGAGAGAATGTCGCGACGCTCAACCGCAGCGAGATCACGACGCGCCGGCTCGTCGAGCTGATGACCGGGGTGGCTGACGCCGGCGCCGAGATGCGTCCGAGAGCAGCGGTCGAGACACGCGTCCGAGACGAGGTCGTCCTGCGGACCGACGGAGTCCGCCTGAGCGAAGGGAGCCGACCGCTCGATCTCCAGATCCGTGCCGGCGAGCTGATCGGGGTGGCCGGCTTGGAGGGCCACGGGCAGGACCGGTTTCTGCGCATACTCGCCGGAATGCAGCCGTTCGCCGGGCAGGTGATTCGGACCGTGGACGGCCGCGACACGCCGTTGCGCTCGCCGGCCGACGCGCTCAAGTCCGGGATCGCGTACGTGCCCAAGGACCGACGCGCCGAGGGGATCTTTGAGACGCGTTCGATCCTGGAGAACTTCCAGATCGCGACGGTCAACTCGGATCGCCGCCGGGGCCTGGTCAGAAAGTCGATCGCGGAGCGGCGGTTCGACCGCTACGCAGCGATGATGAACATACGAACCGGCCATCGCGGGAACGCCATCACCTCGCTGAGCGGTGGCAACCAGCAGAAGGTCGTGATCGCGCGATGGCTCGCCAGCCAGCCGAAGATCCTGCTGCTCAACGACCCCACACGCGGCGTCGACATCGCCACCAAGGGCGATATCTACCAGGTCTTGGCCGACGCAGCCGCCGACGGCGTGGCGGTCGTGATGCTTTCAACCGAGGTCATCGAGCTGGTCGAACTCATGGACCGAGTGCTGGTGTTCCGCGAGAACGAGCTGTTTTGCGAGCTTTCCCGAGGCCGCCTGACACGGTCACGGCTCGTCGCAAGCTACTTCGGGCGGGAGGTGGAGTGATCGCCACACGGATCGCACCGCTGATGCGCCGTCAGTCGACGTTCGCGGTGACGCTCACGATTCTGCTGATGCTCGTCAACGTGATCGTCCAGCCAGCGTTTGCTGCGTCCGGGCAGATCGCGCCCACGCTCGGCACGCTGGCTCCATTCGCGCTCGCGGGGATGGCGAGCACGCCTGCCTTCCTGGCCGGAGGAGGCGGGATCGATCTCTCGATAGCGCCGCTGATGGGCTTCACGAACATCCTGCTCGTCACCAAGCTGCTCGGTACGCCGCTCGGCTCTCCTGTGCTGGCGGTGCCGATCCTACTGGCGATCGGAGCGCTGGTTGGCGCGCTCAACGGCGTGATCGTGACCCGGCTGCGAATACCTCCGGTGATCGCAACGCTGGGCATGTACTTCGTGCTCTCGGGCGTGAATCTTGATCTGGTCCCCAACCCGGTGAGCGCGTCGCCCAACTGGACGGATAACCTGGCGGGATCGATCGGCCCAGTCCCCGGGGCGCTCGTCTCCGTCGGCGTCCCGTTGCTCGGCTGGGCGTGGCTGAGGAGAACGGCGTTCGTCGACGCGCTGCTTGCAGTCGGCGACCACGACGCCACCGCGTTCTCCGCCGGCATGAACGTCGATATTGTGCGGATCGCCGCCTATTCGCTCGGCGGAATGATCGCGGGCGCCGGGGGGATTGCGCTCACGGGACTGGTGCAGTCCGCTGATTCTCAGGTGTGGGGAGACTACGTCCTTGTGGCGCTTGCGGCCGTCGCCCTCGGTGGCACCAATATGGCCGGAGGCCGGGGTGGGATGTTTCTGTCGCTCGTCGGAGCGATGAGCATCTTCCTGCTGGAGAACCTGCTCACGAACCTCCACGCCTCCGCCTACTTCATCCAGGTCGCGTACGGCGGCGTCCTGTTGATCGCGATCCTGCTCGGCGCGCGGACGTTCACCGCCGCGAAAGAGGCACGATGAGCGTCCTGGGGGGTGACGCGTGAGCATCGAGGTCGGCCCCCGGAAGCGGCGGCCAGTTCCGGGACCGTCGGTCGGCGAGCCTGTCCGAGAGCCGATCGTCAGCCGGCTGAGACGCAACGCGCCGCTGCTGCAGCTTGCGTCGGTGATCGCGCTGCTGCTCGCGTGCGGGATCACGATCTCCGGGTTCGTCAGCAAGAGCTCCATCTACTCGACGCTGATACTGGCGTCCTTCCTCGGCGTGGCCGCGGTCGGGCAGACGCTGGTGATCCTCATCGGCGGCATCGACCTGTCGGTGCCGGCGTTGATCAGCGGGGCGAACCTGATCAGCACCTGGCTCGCCGGCAAGAACTGGCCCTTTGGGCTCGTAGTCGTCCTCGTGCTGACCTGCGCAACCGTTGTCGGCCTTGTGAACGGATTCATCACGCACCGGTTCCGCGCCCCGCCGCTGATCGTGACCCTTGCAACCGGCGCGGTCGTCACAGGCCTGACTCTCGGGTTGACCGACGGTGGACAGGTGAGCGGCAGCCCGCCCGGATGGCTGACCCGTTTCTCATCGCCGATCGGAACCGTGGTCGGCATCGGGATTCCGCCCGTCGTCGTTCTCTGGCTCTTGATCGCAATCCTCCTCGGGATCGCGCTTCACCTCTCGGGCAGCGGCCGACGCGTTTACGCGACCGGCGCCAATGAGGAGGCGGCGAGGCTCGCAGGGGTCCCCACCGAGCGGGTGTGGCTTGGGTCATTTGCGGTCAGTGGAGTCGCATCGGCGCTTGTCGGGATCCTGCTCGTCGGGTTCACTGGACAGGGCGAGGCCGGCGTCGGCGATCCCTACCAGTTCCTGTCGATCGCGGCCGTGCTGGTCGGCGGGACGTCTCTGATCGGAGCCCGCGGAGACTATTGGCGGACCGTGCTCGGAGCACTCCTCATGACGCTGTTCACAACCCTGCTGGTCGGGCATGGCGCGGGAGAGGCGATGCAGGAGCTGCTTACCGGCGTCCTGATCCTCCTGTTCGTCGGCATCTACGGCCGCGAGCAGCGGGTTCGGGACCGGGTGTGAGGATGACCGCTGGCGAGCGATCAGACAAGCGGCAGCGCGGTATCTCTGGTGCGGTCACCCTCGGCAACTCGCCGGGCGGCTCGCAGCTCACATGCGCGCGCCCGGGCTTCAAGCCCGGCGGCGCGCCAATGGCGCGCCAGGGCTCCGCTGCGGTAACCGCCAGCGCTCGGACGCGCCTCCTGGTAGGTGATGGTCCTCAGGAACCGACCCGGAGACAGCGGGTGGCACCCACCGGTTCCGGGCAGCGCGCCCAGACGGAGCGGCCCGCCGGTGAGCGGAGCGGCAGCATGCGCCCCGAGATACAGCTCGTTGCAGCGAGTGAGCCTCGGCAAGAGCCGGCGCGGTTCGGCGGTCAGCACCTCGATGCGCGCGAGCGAGTACCGATTTGCGAGAGAGCAAGCGTCTCGAAGGTCGTCGACAACGTGCAACGCCTGCGCGCGACGCCAAGCTCGGCGCGCAAGCGACGCATCGGGGAAAGAGCGCAGCTGGCGATCCGCCACCGTGGCGACCGTAGCAGCGAGCGCTGGCGAAGTGGTGATCAACACGGCCCGCGCTGTCGGGCTCGCCTCCACCGCCGCAATCAGGTCGGCTGTCACGAGCTCCGCGTCGGCCGACTCATCGGCGATCACCAGCAATCCCGCCACGCCGTCGCGTCCGGTCGCGCACAGCTGCGCCTGCGCCGCAGCGAGTGCGTCGTCTCCGAGAGCGAGTGGGAGGTCCACGCGCGGGATCGACTCGGTACCGATGGTCAGGGCGGCGAGTCCCAGCGGCCCAGACACCCGGTAGAACTCGTCGGCCCCGGCGAGCGTGAGCGCGGCTACCAGCAGCGGCGAGCCGCTTCCGACGCACGCGACCACCCGTTCGACGCCGGCCACCCTTGCCGCGATGGCCGCCGCTTGGATCGCGCACGGGTCTGTCGACGCACCACCGCCCTCGGGGACGCACAGTCCGACGGATCTCAGCGGCACATGGCGCACTCCGAAGCGCGAATCGCCGGTCCAACCGGTTTCGAAGTCGACGAGCGCGGCCCGCTGGGCCCGGGCGAGCCGCCGCTGCCGTCCCTGCATCGCGCGCAGATCCTCCAGGACGTCAGGACTCAGCGATCTGATGCAGTCGTTGATCTCTTCCTGGGTGAGCGCCACGGGATCAGCTCCCGATGCTGCGCCTCCGAGAGCTGCGTCGCCTCGTCGCCTGACCGAGTCAACCTGCGTGGCGACGCGCTCAGCAAGGCGGCGGCGTTCGTAATCCTCCAGATCGGTAGCAAATGCCGTGCTCATGACTACGTAGGCATAGGCGAGCATATCGGGTAAGCTAGGAACCGTCAAGCATGAGCCGTCGCCCGTCCAAGACCACAAGTCACGACGTTGCACGCGAGGTCGGAGTGTCACAGTCGACCGTATCGCGAGCGTTGCGGAGAGATCCGCGCGTCGACCCGGAGACGGCCGCGCGCGTGATGCGCGCGGCACGGCGGCTCGGCTACCACCCCAATGCCTCAGCGCGGAGTCTCGTGACCCAACGGACGCGGACGGTTGCGGTCGTGCTCGCCGATATCACAAACCCGTTCTATCCCCTGCTGGTCGAGGCGCTCCACGAGCAGCTGGGACGGGCCGGGTACAGGATGATCCTGTTCAACGAACGGACCGATGCTCGCGGCGACGGCGGCATCGAGGCACTGCTTGCGGGTGGCGGCGCCGACGGCGCCGTCTTTCTCTCGGTGACGATCGACGCGGGCGCATCCAGCCTCTTGACCTCAACCTCGGTTCCCGCCGTGCTTCTCAACCGAGACGCGGCCGGCCCTGCAATCGATCGTGTGATGGCCGACCACCACGGGGGGGCGATGCAGGTGGCCGAGCTGCTCATCGGGCTGGGACACACGCGGCTCGCGTTCATCGCCGGGCCCGCCAACACCTCGACGAGCCGCGACCGCGAGGCCGGCTTCAGGATGGCGCTGGAGCGCCATGGCCTGCGGCTTGACCCGGCGCTGCGGCGCGCGGGAGAGTTCACCCACCAGAGTGGGTTTCAGTGGGCGACCGACCTGATGCGGATGCCGGATCCGCCGACCGCGATCTTCTGCGCGAACGACGTCGTCGCGTTTGGCGCGCTCGACGCGATGCGGCGACTGAGGATCGCGGTGCCCGACGAGGTTTCGATCGTCGGGTTCGATGACATCACGATGGCCGGCTGGGAGGCGTTCTCGCTGACCACCGTCCGCCAGCCCCTGACCGAGATGGCGCGTGACGCCGCTCGGCTACTGGTCTCGCGAATCGAGGGCTCGAACGAGACCGAACCGAGGCGAATCGTGTTTCCAACCCATCTGATCCAGCGCGCGACGACGGGTCCAGCGCCCGGACGCAGGAGCGCCCCACGTCTGCCGGCAGCCCCGTGACCGGAACGATTACAGCCGGGGCGCGGGTCCTCATACTCGACCAAGCTGACAACGTCGCGGTCGCGCTCACTGACCTCCCGCGCGGCGAGGTCGTGGCCACCAGCGGCGACGGCGTCGTGGTCGCGACGGTCGAGCCGATCCAAGCCGCCCACAAGCTCGCGATCCGGCCGATCGCCGCTGGTGAGGCCGTCATCAAATATGGCGAGGCGATCGGCCTTGCCCACGCCGCGATCGCGGCCGGCGCGCACGTTCACATCCACAACGTCTCCAGCGGAAGACTGCCCGGACCGCACCGGTGAGGAGCTGCGACCTGACAGGCTATCCGCGTTGCGACGGCACCGCGGGCGTTCGCAATCTGATGCTCGTCCTACCGTCGGTCGTCTGCGCGACCCAGGTCGCACGCGAACTCGGTAAGGCTGCAGGGGCCGTTGCAATCGTGCACCAGCACGGCTGCCTGCACGTCGGCGACGACTTGGCGCACACCGAGCGCATGCTCGTTGGGGCCGCCTTGAACCCGAACATCGGCGCGGTGCTGATCGTCGGCCTTGGCTGCGAGACGGTCCAGGGCGCCAGCCTCGCGCGGACCCTGTCCGAGCGCCGACCGCGCGTCGACTACGTCGGGATCCAAGAGGCCGGCGGGACCGCTCAAGCGCTCGCGCAAGGTCGCGCGATCGTCGATGGCCGACTCGCCCAGCTGTCGGCCACACCCCGCGTTGCGCTCGAGCGCGGGACGGTCCGAGTTGGCATAGATCGTGCTGGCGACCCGCTCGTCGAGCCGCTGCGCGAGGCGCTGGAGACGCGCGGGTTCCCGACCTGCGTCGCGGAGACCGCCAGCGTCGGCGGTGCGCACGTCGAGCTCGCCGCAGCGGGCATGCAGGCGATCGTGTCGCTCTGCGGGCCCGGCGAGCCGCCGCTCGGATCGGCGATCTGTCCCGTGATCGCGGTCGCGCGCGACCGCGAGATGTATCTCGCGCTGGCGGATGACTTCGACCTGGGCGCAATTGAGGGAACGCATCGCGAGCATGCGCAACTGATCGCAGAGACGGTGGCATCGGTCTGTGCAGGTGAACCCACGGCGGCCGAGCGGCGTGGCGCTCTGGACTTCGTGCTCCAGCGCCTGGCGGTGACGATGTGAGCGAACTGCTCGGATACCCCCGCGACAGTGGGCGCTGGGGAATCCGCAACCACGTCCTGATACTCGCAGCGCGAGCCGCCGCCAACCGCGCCGCCGAGCTCATCGCGGATAAGAGCGGTGGCGCGATCGCCGTCGGTCACGAGTGGGAGGCCCGGCCGGGCGATGCCGACGCCGAGCTGATCGTTCGCACGCTCGTTGGATTCGCCGCCAACCCGAACGTAGGCGGTGTCGTCCTGGTGGCGGCGACGGACGCTGATCGGGAGCTTGCGGACGAGATCGCCGCCCGAGGCCAGACGGTGGAGACGGTCGTGATGACAGAGCACGGCGGCACGCTCGGGACCGTTGACGCGGGTGCAGAGCTCGCGCGGCGGCTGAGTGGCGCCGCCGCGCGCTGCCGACCGCAGCCGATGCCGCTAACGGCGCTGTCCGTCGGGCTGGAGTGTGGGGGCTCGGACGCTTGGTCCGGTATCACCGCCAACCCAGCGCTCGGAATTGCTAGCGACCGCCTCATCGCCGCCGGTGCGACCGCGATCCTTGCCGAGGTCCCTGAGCTCGTGGGAGCCGAGCGCTTTCTCGCCTCCCGCGCGGTCACGCCGGACATCGGCCGTCAGGTGATCGCGCTGATCGAGGGCTTCGAGCGCTCGGTGCGAGAGCTTGGCGTCGACATCCGTGGCGCCCAGCCCACTCCCGGGAACATCCACGGAGGGCTGACCACGATCGAGGAGAAGTCACTCGGCGCGGCGCGCAAGGCGGGGACGGCCCCGATCCAGGGGGTGCTCGCGTATGCACAGGCACCATCGCGGCCGGGCCTCTACATCATGGACACGCCCGGGCACGACATCGAGCAGATGGTCGGCCTGGTAGCCGGTGGCTGTCAGGCCATAGCCTTCACCACCGGCCGCGGGACGCCAACGGGCTCTCCGATCGCGCCGTGCCTGAAGATCTCGACCAACTCGCGCATCTATGAACGGATGCCAGGCGACATCGATCTGGACGCGGGTGGAATCATCGATGGTTCCAAGACCGTTGAGTCGGTTGGAGATGCGATCTTCGAGACGCTGCTTGAGATCGGACGGGGCCGGCGCACCTGCTCGGAGCTACGGGGCAACAGCGAGTTTGCGATCCGTCGAGTCCACTACGACTAAGCCTGCTCGTCCTTACGAAGCCTGTACAGGCCCGCGAAGGATCAGCAGCCCGACCTCGGCGAGGTGCCCACAACCAGCCGGCCCCGACGAAAGTGCGCCGGCGCTATCGATCGAAGGCCTCGGTGATCGTGGCGCTTTCCGGCTCGCCCTGACCGGCACGCCCGTGTGCTGAGGAAGCGATCCGCACGGCGCGGGAGCTCGGGCCGGCAATCGGCCGCTCCACTGCGGGCACGGGCGGCACGGCACACCTGTCGAAATTCGCCTCCTGTGCTTGACCGCGAGCGAACCGACAGCGTGGGACGCGACCGGTGCCCCTCGTCCGGTGGGTCTAAGCTCGGTGCACCGATGACGACCGCCGCCGAGCACCTCGCCGACCCCGAGCTTCTGGACGCAGCGTGGGATCTGGACCCCCTGGTCCACGGAGAGGGTGCCGATGGCGCCAGGCGGCTGCTGAGCGAGGCGCTCGAGCGCGCAGAGGCGTTTGCCGCGGCCCATGCCGGCCGCGTCGCGCAGCTGGACGCGGCGGGCCTGGAGGCCGCGATGCGCGAGCTTGAGGCGATCCACGACCTCGTCGGCAGAGCCGCCTCGTTCGCGTCGCTTCGGTTCGCGACGGACACCGCCGACCCGGAGCGCGGCGCCCTGCTGGCGCACGTGCAGGAGCGCGGCGCCGAGATCGAGACGCGACTGGTGTTCTTCGAACTGGAGTGGGCGGCGCTCGACGACGAGCGCGTCGAGGAGCTGCTGGCCGGGAGCGCGCTCGACTTCTGCGCGCACCACCTGCGCAGCGCGCGGCGCTACCGCCCCCACCTGCTCAGCGAGCCTGAGGAGCGGATCCTGGCCGAGAAGTCGATCGCTTCGCAGAGCGCCTGGGCGAGGCTGTTCGGCGAGCTCGTGGCCGCCCTGCGCGTGCCGCTGGACGGCGAGCAGGTTGCCCTCGACGTGGCGCTCAGTCGCCTGCAGCACCCCGATCGCGAGCTTCGGCGCGCCGCCGCCGAGGCGGTCTCGGCAACGCTTGAGGGCGGCCTGCGCACGCGAGCGTTCATCTACAACACGCTCGTCCACGACAAGGCCGTCGAGGATCGCCTGCGGTCCTACCCTCACTGGCTCGCCGCGCGAAACCTCGCCAACGAGGCCTCCGACGAATCGGTGCGCGCGCTGATCGAGGCCGTGCGCGGGCGCTTTGAGATACCGCAGCGGTGGTATCGCCTCAAGGCGAGGCTTCTGGGAGTCCAGCGGCTGGCGGACTACGACCGATCAGCGCCGATCGGCACACAGGACGTGACGTTCTCCTACGCGCAGTCGCGGGACCTGGTGCTTGACACCTACGAGTCATTCTCCCCCGAGGCCGGGCGGATCGTGAGGCGCTTCTTCGACGAGCGCTGGGTCGACGCGCCCGTGCGTCCCAACAAGCGGGGCGGGGCGTTCTGCTCCTACGCGGTGCCCGGCGTGCACCCGTACGTGCTGCTGAACTTCACCGCGCGGCGCCGGGACGTGCTCACGATGGCCCACGAGCTCGGGCACGGCCTTCATGCCGCGCTCTCGCAGAAGCAGGGGATCTTCCACCACAGCACGCCGCTGACGCTGGCCGAGACCGCGTCGGTGTTCGGCGAGGCGCTCGTGTTCGGCCGGCTGCTGGAATCCGCGCCTGACGACGAAGCGAGGCTGAGCCTCCTGGCCGAGCGGATCGACGGCGCGATCGCGACCGTGTTTCGCCAGATCGCGATGAACCGCTTTGAGCACCTGGTCCACACGCGCCGGCGCCAGGAGGGCGAGCTCTCGGTGGACCGGATCTGCGAATGCTGGCTGCAGAGCCAGTCGGAGCTGTTCGGCGACTCGGTCGCGATGAGCGACGGCTACCGGATGTGGTGGTCATACGTGCCCCACTTCATCAACACCCCGGGCTACGTGTACGCCTACGCCTACGGCCAGCTTTTGGCCCTGTCGGTCTACGCACGCTACGTCCAGGAGGGCGCGTCGTTTGCGCCCGATTACCTGAGGCTGCTTGAGGCGGGCGGCTCCAGGCCGCCCGAGCAGCTGGTGACGATGGTCGGCATCGATCTCGCCGACCCGGGGTTCTGGGACTCCGGCCTGGACCTGGTGGCCCAGCAGCTGCGGGAAGCCGAGACGCTCGCGCTGGCGCGCCTTTAGGTCGCGGGGACGACCGTCGCGCCCGCTTTCAGCTCGGGCGCCCGGCGGGCCGCGCGCGGCGCGTCCTGGTCCGCTGCTCGTGGCGCTCGACGACGCTGACGATCAACCGCAGCACCTGCTCGACGCCGGTGGCGCGGGCCTCCCCGTGCTCGAACGCCGCCCGCCAGTCGGCCAGCCTGCCCCTGGTGGCCAGCTCGTTGAAGCGAGCCCGCTGCATCGACAGGGTCACCTTCGCATCGGCCGGGATGTCCTTGGACACCTGTGGCCCCGGCAGCTGGACCCGGTAGATCTGCAGATCACGCCCACCCCGCAGCTCGAGCCCGACCACGAGCTTGAGCCCCTGCAGGGCCGGCACCTCCTCGGCGAACCGCCGCACGGCGGTCTCGATCAGCGACCTGGTGTCCGATGGGGACGACAGGCCACGGAGTGTATGTGCTCGATCGCGGCCCGATGCTCGGCGGTCTTTGCCCGGGTGCGCTTCGGCGAGCGGACGGCGAGCTACACGCGGTGGCGCTGCAGGAGCTTTCGACCGATCACCATCCGCTGGATCTCGCTGGTTCCCTCGCCGATCAAAAGCAGCGGCGCGTCCCGGTAGAGCCGCTCGACCTCATACTCCTTGGAGTAGCCGTAACCACCGTGGATGCGCAGGCACTCCTCGGCGCAGAACCGCGCCGCCTCCGATGCGAACAGCTTCGCCATCCCCGCCTCGACGTCGGAGCGCTCGCCCGCATCCTTCATCCGCGCAGCGCGCTGGGTCAGCAGGCGCGCCGCCTCCACCTGCGTGGCCATGTCGGCCAGCTTGAACTGGATCGCCTGGTGCTCGGCGATCGGCCTGCCGAACGCGCGGCGCTCCTGGCTGTAGCGCAGCGCCAGCTCCAGCGCTCGCTGGGCGAGCCCCACGCCCCGGGCGGCCACGTTGACGCGGCCCAGCTCGAGCGCGTCCATCATCTGGGCAAAGCCGCGGTTGAGCCCCTCCTGCTCGCCGCCGAGGATGCTGTCGGCCGGCGTCCGGTAGCCGTCGAACACAAGCTCGGTGGACTCGACGCCCTTGTAGCCCATCTTCCTTATCTGGGGCGGCACGTTGAAGCCCCTGTAGGCGCCCGTGTTCTCGGCGACCCCCGGCTCCTTCTCGGCGATGAAGCAGGTCAGCCCCCGGTGCCTGGGCTCGGCGGCCGGGTCGGTTCGCACGAGCACGAACACCAGCGCGGCCCGAAGGCCGTTTGTGACCCACATCTTGGTCCCGTTGATCTCGTAGTCGCCCTCCGCGGTGCGCCGGGCGCTTGTCTTGATCGCCGCCACGTCCGAGCCCAGCTCGGGCTCGGAGAGGCTGAACGCCGCCCTCACCTCGCCGGTCGCCATCGACGGCAGGTATCGCTCCCGCTGGGCCTCGGTGCCGAACTTCATCAGCAGGTACGAGCCGATGAAGTGGGTGTTGACGATCCCCGAGATCGAGATCCAGCCGCGGCTGAGCTCCTCGACGATCATCGCGTAGGTGCTGAGGTCCAGGCCCATCCCGCCGTAGCGCTCGGGGATCGTGACCCCGAACAGGCCGAGCTCTCGCATCTGGGCGACGATCGGCTCCGGGAACTCGTCCTCGTGGTCGTAGTGCGCGGCGTTGGGGATGATCTGCTCATCGGCGAACTGCCGCACCATCTCGCGGATCGCCTGCTGCTCGTCGGTCAGCTCGGTGGTGGCCATCGAGGTCTCGCTCCTGGGGCTCCGTGCTCGCGTTGGGCCCGGAGGATGTCACACCGCAGCGCACTCGGCGATCAGCGCGCGGACCGCGCGGACAGGTCCCGCGCGCGAACCGGCGCGAGGCCGCTCATCGCCGGAGGCGCGAGGCCGCTCATCGCCGGAGGCGCCAGCCCGCTCATCGCCGGAGGCGCGAGGCCGCTCGTCGCCGGTAGCTCAAGCGGACGCCCCTCCGAGCGCGTCGCCGGCGCCCGAGCCCGGGGGCCGAGCGCAGGTTCGCCGGCGGTTGCCGAGCGCTGCCGACCGGCCGCCGCGACCGGTCAGGCTTCCGTCTCGCCCAGCTTCGGGCCCGCGGCGATGGTCATCTGCTGCGCTCCGGTCCCCGGGAGCCGTGTCGGCGCTCGAGGAACCCCAGCACCACGGCGTCGGGGTCCCTGGCGCCATCAAGCACCCTCTCCAGCGCGGCGATCGCCAGCTCCTCCGCGGTCCCGGCCGGGAACCACTCGTATACCCGGCCGCGGCGACGCCGCGCCACCAGCCCGCGCTCTGCAAGCCGCGTGAGCAGCGTGGACACGGTGGTGTGCGCGCGCTGGGCGCCCGAAAGCGCCTCCTGGACCTCGGCGACCGTCATCGGCCGCTCGCGGGCGAGCAGCAGCTCCAAAACGTCGGCCTCGAGACCCGGGAGGCGGTGTCCGCACACGTAGCGGCGCCCCTCGCTCATCGGAACGGGCACCTCCGCTCGCTCATCGGAAGGGGCACCGCTCAAGATCCGGCGTGGTCGCGTTCACGCCTGTGAGCCTACCGTCGCGACCTGCGCCAGCAGCTGGCCCATCGTCGCCCCGGGGCTGCTGTTGACGTAGACCACACGCCCCTGGCGATCAAGCAGATAGTAGATGTCCAGGTAGCCGCTCGGATCGTAGGTCGCTGTCAGCTTGGGCGACGCCATCCCCCACGTCCAATCCGGGTCGTTGTAGTAGGCGCCGGCGAGCTGGCTGCCGAACTCGGTGATCGGTGGACCGCTCTGGCCAAAGTCGTTGGCCACCTCGAGCTCGACGACGCGCACGTGGTGCGCGGCGAACGTCGGGATCTCCTGAGCCATTGCCTGAGTGCCCGCCTGACAGCTGGAGCACCAGGTGGTCACAAGCCACAGCAGCGTCGGCTCACCGCGCAGCGCCGAGACCGTCTCGCTGCGCCCGGCCGTGGTGGTGAATGTGGCGTTGGGCGCCACCTGACCCGTTGCGGCGGCCTGCGTTTGAGTGCTGTTGGAAGCCGTGGCGACGATCACGACCGCGATCGCGGCCACGAGCCCAAGCCCCACCGCCGCGCGGGCGACCCACCGCCGCGGCTGGGTCCGTCGGCCTCGCCGCTGGACCGATCGCCCGACCGGGGCGGAGGGCCCTCTGGTGGGCTGCTTCGTCGGCTTGCGCTTGCTCATCTGTTCAGTCCTCCCCGCCTGCGGATGCGCCCGCCGGCGTCATGCGCCGCGCCGCTGCGGACGGCTCGACCATCCGATGGGCGTCCTCTGGGAGCGACGCGCAGCACTCGCCCTCCAGACAGCTGGCACGCGCGAGCTTGCGCATCGACCACAGGCAGCTGAGCAAAAGCAGGGAAAGCGCGCCGAGCAGCAGGGGGTTCTCCTCGGTGGCGAAGAAGTGCTGAAGCTGGACGGTCGTGCTCAGCCGAGCGGTCGCCGAGAGCCCGATGACCCCGATCAGCGTGGGCAGGATAGGGCTGCAGCACAGCAGGCTCGGCAGCACGCTCACCACCGCCGCAAGCGCACCCGCCGGCCCGGTCCGCCTCGCGAGACGCTCGCCCGCAGCCACCCGCGCCACGCGACGCACGGCGTGGACCTGGAGCGTGATCAGCCACGCCAGACCGACCGCGAAGGCGACCGTGAACGCCACGTAGCGGGTGTCCAGAAAGCTCCAGTTGGCAAGCGAGATCCGCTGCGTGTACGCGTATGGCAACAGCAGCGAGTAGCCAAAGCCGACCAACACGACGCTCGTTGCGAACACGGCCCGATCGATGCGATCGTGCGCCATCGACCAAGCCAGAGCGCGCCACGCCCCGCGCCGCCGCACAGCCCAGCCGTCCATCACGGCCGCGCCGCCCGCCGACGCACCAGGACAACGCCCACGACACCAAACACCAGCGCGACCAGTCCCCCCAGGACCCCCCAAGTGGCCGCCCCCGCCGCCGCCAACGCCCCGACCAGGGCCGGCCCACCGCAACACGCCAGCGGCAGCAGAAGCACAAGCCAGCCAGGGCCTACCCCTGAACCCTCGCCCGCCGGCCGGCAACAGGCCTCACCCGGCCCGGGCAGCCGCCGCTCGGATGCCGGATGCGAGTCGGAGACTGGCACCGCCGCACGCGAACTGGCGACCGCTGCGCCGGGGCTGTGAGCCTCCGAGGGCGAGCCGGGCGGGGCCGCCGCCGAGACACGCGCCGCGACCTCGCCGAGCGCTGAGCTTCCTCGCTCGTCCAGCGTTGAGCTTCCTCGGGATCTCATCGTTTGACCTCCACAGGGATTCTCCACGGGGGCTGTTGACGGGTTGAGCAAGTGCTTGGCGCTCGAGCTTTGGCCCAACTCAGATTCTACAAGATTGTAGGAGATGCCGCGCGCAACCCTCTCACCCGCGCCCCGGAGAGCGCACCGGCACGCCTCCAAAACGGACCGGAATGGCCCCACGGCCGGGCCAGCTCCGGCTGTCGGCGTGAGCGCCCCCGCGGGCTGGGCGCCCGGCATTCAAACCGGTGTGTGAAGGTGCCAAGAGCCGCGCTGCCGTACCCAGTTGTTCTACAGCATTGTAGACATCCAAACGAGCTGCTGGCGCAGCGGCGGTGCGTGGCGTAGCTCATCCACGGTCGCGATCGGCCCCTCGGGAGCGCCCGCTGAGCAAGCCGAGGTTTGAGACGATGAACGGAACCAGGAAGTTCAGCGCGCAGCGCACCGCTGTTGCTGTGGTCGCTTTGCCTGAGACGATCACGCCTCCCTGGTTGATCGCAGTCAGGGCAAGCCCCACGGCGAGCGCGATCCTCGCGGTGCGGCGCAGGTGCTCACGCCGGGCGCAATAGCGACAGGCGTCAACGATCCCGGCGGCGGCCGACGCGGCTCCGTCGCGCGGCGCGGCGCGAGGCGAGCGCCCCATGCTCTCACCCGTCAAGCGCGCGACAGGCGGCGACGTGCTCGGCGTTGTCGGCAAGCAGGGAGCGGGCCAGGTCGAGCATCTCTGCGATCCGCCGGTCGGCGAGGCGGTAGCGAACGGTGCGCTGCTGGCGGCGCGCGGCCACAAATCCGCACCAGCGCAGGCAGGCCAGATGCGCCGAGATCCGCGGCTGGCTGGCGCCGACCAGCTGCACGATCTCGCCGACCGAGAGCTCCTGGTCGCGGACGAGCTCGAGGATGTGCAGGCGCGTGGGGTCACCCAGCGCGCGGAAGTACTTGGCCTGAAGCTGGCGCTGGCTGGGCCGCCCGGAAAGCCGAAATGGGGATGTCTGGATCACGCTCACCCGCCCGATCCCCTTGCGGCAGCCGAGCGACCAACCCCTGAAGAACGTGGGTAGCGAGACATGGGAGTAATATATACGCTGTTTCGTATTCGTCGACCTCTGAGGAGCCCCCGCGATGGAAATGGACGCTGCCGAGCTGGAGATCTCCGGGATGACCTGCGCCGACTGCGCCGAGCATGTGCGCGCCGCGCTCGAGCGGGCGGGCGCTCGCGCAGTGTCGATCGACTGGCGTCGCGGCAGGGGGAGGATCGCTGCCGGCGGCCCAAGCCAGATGGAGATGAACGAGGCGCTTGCCGGCACGCGCTATCGCGTGCAGCGGGTGACCGAGCCCTCCGCGTCAGCCTGGCCGCAGGACCCGGGCCGCGGCACTCGCGACTATGAGCTGGTGATCCTCGGATCCGGCAGCGCCGCGTTCGCGGCGGCGATCCGGGGCCGCGACCTCGGCGCGCGAGTGCTGATGGCCGAGCATCAGACGATCGGCGGGACCTGCGTGAACATCGGCTGCGTGCCGTCCAAGAGCCTTCTGGTCTCCTCCGAACGTCACCGCATCAGTGGGGTCGGGTCGCTGGCGCAGGGGGCGTCGGTCAAATCGGCGCTGGTCGAGCAGCTGCGCCAGCAGAAGTACATCGACCTGGTCGGCGTGTACGGGTTTGAGTTGCGCCCGGGCAGGGCCAGGCTCCTCGGTGCCCACACGGTGCAGGTCGACGGCGAGGCGGTGTCGGCCGACGCGATCCTGATCGCGACCGGCGCCCGGCCGGCCGTCCCGCCGATCCAGGGGCTCGATCAGGCCGGCTTTCTGACCTCGACATCGGCGCTTGAGCTGACCGAGCCGCCCGGGCGGCTGGCGGTGATCGGCGCGGGCGCGATCGGCCTGGAGCTCGGTCAGATGTTCGCCGGCTACGGCTCGCAGGTGACGTTCATCGAGCTGCTCCGGGTCGCGCCGTTCGACGAGCCCGAGATATCCGAGGCGATGCGCGGCATCCTCGAGCAGGACGGCCGGGTGGTGCTGGAGGGCGCGAGAACCGAGCGGGTGCGCCTCGACGGCGCCGAGAAGGTGCTCGAAGGGACCGTCGGGTCCGAGCGCTTCGAGGTGCGGGTCGACGAGATCCTGGTGGCGACGAGCCGGATCCCGAACACCGAGGGCCTTGGGCTCGAGGCGGCGGGCGTGCAGACCGATCGGCGCGGCGCCGTGATCGTCGATGAGCGCCAGCGCACAACCGTGCCCTCGATCTACGCCGCCGGAGACGTCACCATCCAGCCGCAGTTCGTCTACGTGGCGGCCGCCGGCGGCGCGGCTGCCGCGGAGAACGCGCTCGGCGATGGCGACCGGCGGCTTGATTTCTCAAACCTGCCGCGGATCATCTTCACCACCCCGCAGATCGCCTCGGCCGGGCTGACCGAGCAGCAGGCGCGCGAGCAGGGCTTCGAGGTCCAGACGAGCGTTCTGGCGCTGGAGGCGATCCCGCGCGCGCTTGTCAACGGCGACGCGCGCGGGCTGTTCAAGCTGGTGGCCGAGACCGGCAGCCGGCGGCTGCTGGGCGCCTCGATCATCGCCGAGGCAGCCGGCGAGGTGATCCAGTCCGTCGTGCTCGCGATCAAGGCCGGAATGACGATCGACGATCTGGCCGCGACCTGGGCGCCGTACCTGACGATGGCCGAAGGGCTCAAGCTCACCGCCCAGACCTTCGGACGCGACGTCGCAAAGCTCTCCTGCTGTGCCGCATAAGACCACCGTCATCTGGCAAGGCGTCTGGCGCAGCTGACCTCTCCGGGACGGTGCTCGGAGTGCTCGCTTCGGCGCTTCCGGGGCTGTGCTCGATGCGTGAGCAGTCCCGCGAGCCGGCAAGGCGCTTGCGTCTCTGGGTGGCGCGCTGGCGGCGATGGCGACAGTCATCCTCGCGTCCTTCGTGGCTGGAGCGCGACGTCAGGTTGGCTTGCCTCGCGTACGGCGCGATCCACCACGGTCTCCGTGATGGCGGCGGTGGTTGCCGGTTGGCTGGCCGCCACCCTGCTCAACGGACCCGCGGCCTTCGCGGCCGCCTCGTTCGGCGCGGTGGTCGCCTGCAACGGGCACACGCGCCGGATGTGATCGAGCCGGGCCTCGATTCGCTGTGGCGGCGAGGGCGAGTCCGGCGAAGCGGTGGCGGAGGTCCAGGAAGCCGGGGCGGACCAGCGCCAGCTCCTGGAAGTCGTCGGGGGCCCAGGTCGCCCTCGACATCGACACGGAAGTCCTCGAGGACGACGTCGTGCCGGGGGCGAAGCGCGCCGCCGCGTGGGGGCCGATCAGCGCACGATGGCGCTCGGCGCGTCCGACCCCTCGTCCGTGCCGCGGCGAGCTATGCCGCTGTGACGAAGCCCGGCGACGCGGCCGACCTCGCGCTCCGGGGCGACGGAGGGCTCGTGATCCGTGATCGCCGGGGCGCAGGTCCGGTAGCGCGTGCGCCAGAGCACGACCGCGATCACGAGCGCGCCGACCGCGGCCAGCCCTATCCCCAGGTCGGCGAGCGAGATCGCGCCCGCGACCACCGCGATGATCAGCAGCGGGCCGCCGCAGCAGGCGATGTGCGGGAGCACAGCGAGCAGAGGGTTATCGGAGTCGCGGTTCATTTCTACGACATTGTAGAACATCTGCGGAGACGGCTGCAACCGACCGCGCGGCGCAGCGCCTCAGCGGCCAAGCGCACAGCTGTGGCCAGTCGCCCCGCGGAGCTTTGAGCGGGGGCCGCGACCGCGCCGGGGACACAGGCAAGCCACCGTCGCTCGCCCGCGATGCCACAGGCGTCTCACTTCAGCGGGCGTTGAGCTCCGCCTACGTCGGTGCCACCGACCCTTCCCTCCAGCGCCGCAGCGATGCCCGCGGCCAGCTGCGCGGTCGTGCTGATGCCGATGACGTGGCCGACGACCCGGCCGGCGGCATCGATGAAGAAGGTCTCCGGCAGCCCGGTGACGCCGTAGCTCCGCGCGACGGCGTTCGACGGGTCATGGACGCTCGTGTAATCGATCCCGTACTGGCGCGCGTACGCATATGCGTCGTCGGGGGCGTCCTGCATGTCGAGCCCCAGCAGCAGCACGCCGCGCGGCCGCGCCAGCAGCCGCCACGCCCGCTCGAGCGTGGGTGCCTCCGCCCGGCAGGTGACGCACCAGGAGGCGTAGAAGTTCAACACAACCGGCGTGCCGCGCAGCGCCCGGAGGGACACGAACGGCCCGCGCAGCGTGTCGGCGAGACGCCCGCCGAGCACGGGACCGAGCCTGCCGCGGCTCAGGAGCGCGAGGCGAAACTGTGGGGCGACCGGCGCCTGGCCACGTGCGAGACCCACGTCGATGCTGGTGTTCGGGCTTTGGGCCATGACGCCATAGGCGAGCAGCGCGACGAACGCGCCAGCCAGAGCGGCGGCGAACACCGTCGCCAGCCCTCGCAGCCCCAGCCGCTGGACCAAGCGGCCGGGCCGAGGCAGCTCGATCGCTTGAGGGACGGCCAGCCTCACAGCCTCATGTCCGCTGCGCGAAGCCCCTGTTCGATCTGGCCGATACTCGGATCCGTCGCCCGCAGCACAATCCGTCCCCGCCCGTTGTAGATGATCATCGTCCCCAGCCCCTCGATCGCGTAGGCGGCAGCAAGCCGGCCGCTGGTGTCGATTGCCAGCGGATAGGAGGGATCGCCGACAACCATCGCCCAGCCCCGGAGGGCCGACGGCGGCTCGCGCGAGTCGACGTCGACCATCACGGCGTCAAGCCGCGACCCGAGCCGCGCCTTCACCGCGCTCAAGGCCTTTGCCGCCGGGATGCACGACACACACGTGCTCTGCGCGAACAGGATCACGCCAGGGCGACCGGCGACCGGAACAGACACCCATCGCCCGCCAAGTTCACGCAGCTTGAACGGGATCACACGGCTGCCGACACCAGCTGGGCCCGCCGGAGCACCGGGAATCGCGCGGGTCGCGACGACAACCGCGAGCGCCAAGGACGCGAGCGCGATCGGAGCCATCGCGGGGAGCCGGCCCCACCGGCCGGCGCTGACCGCGCCAAGCCGCGCTGAGAGGCCACGGGGCTCGCCCGCGGGGGGCTCGCTGATCCTCGCCCAGCGCCGCATCCCGTCAGACATCGGCCCTTGCGGGCGCCGAGCGCGCCGCTCGAGATCCGCTCCGCGAGCCCCCACGCGAGCTAGAACCCGTCCCGGATCGACACGGCGAACGTCGCCTGCCGGCTGTCAGCCCAGGCCCGCGCCTCTGCGTCAGAGTCGAAGAAGTGAACAAAGCAGCGTCAGTTAGAGCGAGAAGTCGATTGCGGCGCCCACGGGCTCCTGCGTCATTGATCACCAGGGCGGGATCCCAGGACTGCCTTCTACAATATTGTAGTCGCTTCTGGCCAAGCGACAGCTGCGTTTCGGCGGGTTCTGCGACCGGAGGCATGCCTCTACAATGTTGTAGAGTTTCGAAGCCGTGGCACCTGACGCGGGTCAGAGCACGTCGCGCCCCTGCCGCGCTGCGGGGTTTGGCCCCGTGCGCACAAAAAGCCTGGCCGGGTTCCTCGCGGCGGCCGCGCTCGCGCTGGGGCTGGCCGCTTGCGGCGGCACAGGCTTCGGCGGCGCTACCCCGCCAGCCCCGTCGGGCACCGGCAGCGATGCCAACGCCAGAGCAGCCGCGCCGGCGACAGCCAGTAAAGCCGCGCCGGCGACAGCCAGTAGAGCCGCGCCTTCAAGCGCCGCGCTCACCCTCCTTGACGGCAAGAGCGCGACACTCGCCGCCTTTCGCGGTCGTCCGCTGCTTGTGTGGTTCGTAGCCGATGGTTGCGCCAGCTGCGCGGTGAGCATCCCCGCCGTTGCACGGCACTTTCGAGCCTTCAACCAAACTGGGACTCGCATCCTCGTGCTCGGGATGTACGGCGCGTTTGGCAGCGGCGCGGCCGGACGAACGCAGCTTGCCAGCTTCGGCCGGTCCGCCGCCGGGCCCGCGTTCAACAACCCCACATGGACCTGGGCCCTGGCCTCCGCCAGGCTGAACATCGCCTACGACCCGAGCGGGGTGCCCGACGCGTACTTCCTCCTCAACGCCGACGGCCGCCTCATCTATCAAAACTCGGTGCCGGTCTCGACGATGGGCGCGTTGCTCGCCCACCTGCGGCAGGCGCGCGCCTGAGCTCGCCGATCACGAGCGGACCGCTCTTCAGACGATGTCTCGCGCCGAGTCGCAAGGCCCGGTGGCTGGTCGCAGCCACCGAAGCCCACCCCCGCCAGGCTACGCGGAGAGGCTGGTCAGGCCGAGGGGTCTGGAAGAGCCAACCTTTGGACACCGTCTCGCTGGGCGTCCTCGACGATCAGAACCTTGGCGCTGCTCACCTGCCGCAGGCGGGCGGCCGCCGGGTGGTTTGCAGCCCGCAGCGGGCGCCTGCGTGCGGGCAGCACGACGACGGCCACATCCGCGACGCCAGCTATCCACCGGTGCAGCGCCGGGTCCCTGTCCTCGACCAGCAGCTGGAACACCGCGCGCTCACCGACGGCCCCCAGGCGCCCGCGCGCCTCTTTCAAGTGCTGCGCGGTGTCCTGCCGGACAAGCCGGTTGTACTCCGCAAGGGGGAGCGCTCCTCCGCAGCATCCCCCTCTGATCCTCGACTGCGGCGCCACGGCGACCACGGTCAGCTCCGCACAGCCACGCTCGACGAGCTCGCGGGCCACCTCAAGCGCCGCGGCGCCAGCCCTTCCGGGCTCATAGAGCACGACCACGCGCCGCCCATCCGATGGCGCGAGGGCCGTGATGCTCGCGCAAGATCCGACCTGGGCAGCTACCTCGCCAGTCGACCGGCAACTCCTACGATCGCGCAAGCGCATCAAAGTCAATGCTAGCAGTGATCTCTACAAAAGTGTAGAGAGTGGTCCGCGACGCGGCCGCGACCGCACGCCTGCAGCCGGCCGAACGCCGCGGCCGGGGTGAACCGTCCTGGAGTCGCACCTGAGTCCTCTACAGTACTGTAGCGAGACGCGCTCGCGGCAGGCTCTCTCTCAACCATGTACCCCAACGATCCTCCTAGCGACCCGGTCCCCCAGCGCTCAATCGAAGCCGCCACCCCTCTCGTACGCTGCGCCCGCAAGGCAGGCCGGTGATGAGCGCTGCCGCCACCTTCGCATTCGGCGCCGGGCTGCTCGCTACCGTCAACCCGTGCGGCTTTGCGATGCTGCCGGGCTTCCTGTCGCTGTACTTGGGGTCCGCCGACACCGCCGAGCGCCCCGCGCTGGCCCGCGGCGCGCAGGGCTTCCGGGTCGGGCTGGCGCTGACGGGCGGCTTCGCTGGCGCGTTTGTCATCGCGGGGCTGATCCTCTCGATCGGCCTGCGCTGGTTCGTGCACGTGATCCCGTGGGTGGCGGTCGCGATCGCGGCCGCGCTCGTGCTGGTCGGCATCGCGATGCTGCTCGGCCGGCACGTCGGGCTGACCGCGGCCAGTCGCGTCCGCGTCGATGGGCGCTCGGTGGAGGGCTACTGCCGGGTGGTGCTCTTTGGAGCGAGCTACGCGGTCGCGTCACTGTCGTGCACGCTGGCGGTGTTCCTGATTGTCGTCGGCCAGGCGGTCGCAGCGGCTGACCCGATCCGGCTGCTGGCCGTGTTCGGCGCGTACGCCGCCGGCAGCGCGACGGTGCTCGTGGCGCTGTCGCTGTCGGTCGCGCTGGCCAAGGCGGTCGTCGCCCGCGCGGTGCGCTGGCTGGCGCCGGTCGTGAGCAGGCTGGCCGGCGCGCTGCTGGCCGCCTCGGGGGTGTATCTGGTGATCTACTGGCTGCCGACGCTCAGGGGAGAGTCGAGCTCCACGCCGGGGGTGGTGACCTTCACCGAGCGCCTGTCTGCGACGCTCGAGACCTTCCTCTCGGCCCATATCGGCCTGTTCGTCGGTGTGTTCGCAGCGCTCCTCGCGCTCGGCTGCATCCTCCTGCTGGGCAGCGGCAATCGCCGGTCGCGCGAGGCGCGCGCCGAGTCGGTCAAGGTGTGCGTTGCTCAGCGTCCAAAGAGCGCTGGGCACACTCCCGCATCCGAGCTGGTGCTGGGAGGCAGATCGGTGAGCGGGCACCGGCGTTACGACGTGCGCGGGCACCGGCTGCCGGCGAGGGAGGCAGACGTGCCTGAGCTGCTTGCGCACGCCGGCGCGCCGAAGACGATCGGCGAGGCGCAGGATGCGCTGGCGGGCCCGCGGCGCGCGTCCGGGCGCCCGCACCGAGGCCGAAACGGCGGCTGAGGTGGGCGTGGGAGCGATCTTCGCGCTCGCCGGCCTGCTGGCGTTCCTGCCGGCGGTCGTGGACCGGTGGGCGCTCAGGCGCGGCGCATCGCCGGAGACGCTGGCCGCGTTGGCGATCGTCACCCTGTTCGGGCTCGCGGCCGTGCCCGTCGCGTTCACCGTCTGCACCGGCTTTCTGGCGGCCGGCGGCGATCACGGCGCCCCCGGCGCGGCGGCCGTCATCGGGCTTTTGGTCGTGGCGCTCGTCGCAGGCCGCACGCTGGCGCGCGTGATCGCGATTCGCAGACGCTGGCGGGCGCTCTCGCAAGTCGCCAGAGCGCTGGAGCTGCCGGACCCGCACGATGGGGTCAAGGTGCTGCCTGTCGACGAGCTCCTGGCGTTCGTCGCGGGCAGCCAGGCGTTCATCTCCCGGGGGCTGCTTAACCACCTTGACCCGGCGCAGCGCCAGGCGGTGATCGCACACGAGCGCGAGCACGCCACCCGCGGCCACGCTCGACTGCTCGGCGCCGCCCGGGCCCTGGCCCACGGGGCGTTCGGCCTCGCTCCGGTCAGCAAAGCCGCCGCCGCGCTCGACCGCGAGCTCGACGCGCTGGCCGATCGAGCCGCGGCGCGCAGGCTCGGAGACCCGGCCGTCGTCCAGGCTGCCCTGCGCTCCGTGGCCGCCGCGACCGCCACCGATCCCCGGGACGCCGAAACACTGCGGCGCATCGAGCGATTGGCCCGGCCTGATCCCCCGGGGCGTCCGCTGATCGATGGCGCGGTTCGCCTCCTGACGCTCGCGATCGCAACGTTCGTGCTCGCCGCCATCTGCCTCTCGATCCACGCCGGCACCGTCCTGCTGGGCGCCATCGCGTGCGCCCTGCTGATCGCCAGCCTGATCATGTTCACAAGGCCCGTCCTCGCCCGCGCACCCGCACCCCCAAAGGACACCCCGAGGCCCCACGGCCCCGGTCGGCCGACAGCGCAGGGCGCCTGCCGGAGCTGCTCTACGGCGCACGGCGGCGAGGCGCGGGCCGCTCAGGACCCCGGGCGCGGCTGAAGCTCGCCGTCAAGCTCCAGGTCGACGCGCTCGCTGTAGAAGCAGACCATGCCGGCGATCCGGCCCACCTCCGGCAGCGGCCGCTCGTAGCACCAGACCAGGTCGTCACCGGCCGGGTGGTCCACCGACCAGTAGGACGCGGTCCCCTTGTAGGGGCAATGGGTCACGGTTGCCGAAGGGCGCAGCTCAACGAGCACGTCCGCGCGTGGCATGTACCAGCGCGCGGGAAGGTTTGACTCAAACAGCGCGAGCGCCCGCCGCGTATCGGCAAGCAGGACGCCGTCGAGCAGCACGCGGATGTGGCGGTCGGTGCGCAGAACGTCGATGCGGTGGTAGGGGTCTCGCGGGTGACCCTCGATCTGCTCGTCCTCCTCAAGCCAGCGTCCCATGGCTTCAAACCGAAACGCGATCAGCCCGGCGATCGCGCGCAGGCCCTCCGGCGGGTCCGGGTGACACCAGGCCCCGCCGGGCACCGTCTCGCCGCCCGCGGCGACCGTGTAGTGGGACGCCTGCCCCTTTCTGGGGCAGCTTGTGCGGTGCGAGGTGGGGATCAGAGCCGCCGGGCTGACGTCCTGCGCCGGGAAGTAATAGACGGGCTGGCGGCCCGATTCGTGCAGGATCATCGCCCGCCGGCTGTCGGCGATCGTGACACCGCCGAGCTGGACGCGCACGCGCTTTGGGGTCGGCTCGACGTAGACCGCCTCTCCGGGCGGTGGCGTCTTGAAGTTGAACGCGCCCGCCGGGGAGCGTCCCAGCGGTCCGGTGCCTGTCATCAGGCCCACGAAGGCAGCGTAGTGGGAGCGCAGCCTCGATGGCTCCTGTCAGACTGCGGCGCGCCGATGAACTTCGCGCGTGACGTCATCGACGCAGCGCCCCCGGGGCGCCTGGCGCTGGTGGAGATCGACCGCGCCGGGAGCCGGCGCGAGATGACCTTCGGGGAGATCTCCGAAGCCTCGGCGCGTTGGGCCGGGGCGCTCGCCGCCCGTGGGGTCCGCCGCGGTGACGTCGTGCTCACGCTGATCGGCAACCGGCCTCAGTGGGTGCTGACGATGGTCGCGTGCTTTCGGATCGGAGCGGTGGTGCTGGCCTGCAGCGAGCAGCTGCGGGCCGGCGACCTGCGCGCCCGCCTGCAGGCGGCACGGCCGCGCGCGATCGTGGCCGACGAGCGCAACCTCGGCGAGCTTGAGGGTGCCCTTGCCGCCCTGCCGGCCGATGAGACGGCGCGCACCGCGCTGATCCTCGTCGGCGCGCAGGGCTCCGCGGCGGCCGCCGCCCGCGCGAGCGCGCCCCCGCGACGGCCCGCGTGGCGGGAGCCCGAGGACGAGCGCGCGCTGTGGGCCGGCACGCCGGCGGCGCCGGTCGAGCTAGAGCCCACCGATCCGTGCCTGGTCACGTTCACGAGCGGGACGACGGGCGAGCCGAAGGGGGTCGTCCACGGTCAGCGGTACCTGACGGGGCAGCGACTGCAGGCCTCGCACTGGCTGGGGGCGCGTCCGGGTGAGCTCGTGTGGTGCACCGCCGCCACCGGCTGGTCCAAGTCGGCGCGCAACGCGTTCATCGCGCCGTGGCTCAGCGGGGCGGCGGCGCTCGTGCACGACGCGCGCTTTGACCCCCACGAGCGCCTCGAGATCCTCGAGCGCGAGGGCGTCAACGTGCTGTGCATGGCCCCCACCGAGTACCGCGTGATCGCCAAGCGCGCGCGCCTGCGCCCGCTGCCGGCGCTGCGGGGGCTGGTCGCGGCCGGCGAGGCGCTCAACCCCGAGGTGCTGCAGGCCTTCCGGGAGGCGACGGGGCTTGAGATCAGAGACGGATACGGCCAGACGGAGACCGGCCAGCTGACCGGCGTGCCGGCCGATGGCCGGGTCAGGCCGGGCTCGATGGGCCGCGCGCTGCCAGGCGTGCGGCTGGAGGTGCGCGATGGCGAGCTGGTTCTGGCCGACCCGCGCACCGATCCGACGTTCTTCATCGGGTGGCTGGACGGCCCCCCCGCGCCGGAGGATCGGCCCTGGCACACGGGTGACCGGGTCACGATGGACGAGGACGGCTATCTCTACTTCGAGGGCCGCGCCGACGATGTGATCATCTCCGCCGGCTATCGGATCGGCCCGTTTGAGGTCGAGTCGGCGCTTGTCTCCCACCACGCCGTGGCCGAGGCGGCCGTCGTCGCGGCGCCTGACGACGAGCGGGGCGCGGTCGTCCGCGCGGTGGTCGTGCTTCGCGAGGGGCATGCGCCAAGCGACGAGCTGGCGGCGGAGCTGCAGGACCATGTCAAGCGCCAAACGGCGCCGTACAAGTACCCGCGCATCGTGGAGTTCGCCAGCGAGCTGCCCAAGACCTCAAGCGGCAAGGTGCGTCGCGCGCTGCTGCGCGAGCGCGCGCGCAGCCAGTGAGCGCGCGCCCGGGGACGGCCGCGCCGGGACGGCCGCTCCGGGACGGCCGCTCCGGGACGGCCGCGCCGGGACGGCCGCTCCGGGACGGCCGCTCCGGGACGGCCGCGCCGGGGATGGAGCGGAGGCAAGGCGGGCATGCCGTCTTGGTCCGGTGAGTCGGAGGGCCCGCTTCGGTGATGCTGAATGGGCGCATGGCGAGGCGGCATGCTGTCTTGGGCGCGCGAGCTGCGGTTGGGCCGTTGGCGCAGGCCGCCGTTGGGGCCGGTGCCGCGCGCGCTAGGCTCGGTGTCAGATGGAGCTTCCGGCGATCGGGATAACGGCCGCCTTTGCCCACGCCGAGTTCGGCGTGTGGAGCGAACGCGCGGCCGTGCTGCCCGCTGGCTATGTGGAGGCGGTGCAGAGGGCCGGTGGCCTGGTGCTGATCCTTGCGCCCGACGCGTCGGTGGCCGCCCACCCGGATGAGGTGCTGGAGCGCATCGACGGGCTGATCATCTCCGGCGGAAGCGACGTCGACCCCGCCGCCTATGGCGCCGAGCGCGACCCGGCGACCGGCGAGACCGATCCCGAGCGGGACGCCTTTGAGATCGCGCTCGCGCGGGGCGCAATCGAGCGCGGACTGCCGCTGCTGGCGATCTGCCGGGGCATGCAGATCCTGAACGTGGCCCTCGGGGGCACGCTGCTGCAGCATCTGCCCGACGCGCTCGGACACACCGACCACCGCCGGGTGCTGGGCAGCTTCGCCGGAAACGATCACGCGGTGCACCTTGCGCCGGGCTCGCTGGCAGCGCGCGCCGCGGGCGAGGAGCAGCACACCGTCAAGTCCCACCACCACCAGGGCGTGGACAGACTGGGCTCGGGGCTGATCGTCTCAGGCACGTCCGCCATCGACCCTCTGGTGGAGGCGATCGAGCTGCCCGGAGACGGGTTCGTGCTCGGCGTCCAATGGCACCCGGAGGCAGATGAGTCAAGCCGGGTGATCGCGGCGCTGGTGCAGGCCGCAGACGAGCGACGCCGCCGCGACGCGCGCAGCAGCACCGACGCGAATGCCGGCGCTGGCGCCGACGCAGGCGCCAAGGTGACGAGCGGCCACGATGGGCGCCTGCGGCGCGCCCGTCAGCCCGCCGGCGCCTGATCGGCAGCATTGGCACCAACACGCGGCCGCCAGCATGCCGGCGGCCGGCCCAATCGGTCGCGGCGCTACGCGCAGGTCGCCGTGCGGCTGTTGGGCCGCGGCGCTACGCGCATGGCCGCGCGCTCAGCGGGGCAGAGCAACGATCGCGTCCATCTCCACCTGCGCGCCGCGTGGGAGCGCCGCGACCCCGATCGCGACCCGCGCCGGCGGATCGTGCTCAAAGAACGACGCGTACACCTCGTTGACCGAGGCGAACGCGCCCATGTCGGTGAGGTAGATCGTGACCCGCACGGCGTCCCCAAGCGTCGCCCCGGCGGCCTCGCACACGGCCGAGAGGTTCTCAAGGCAGCGTCCAGCCTGGTCGGCGGCGTTTGACCCGACGATCTCGCCCGTGCGCGGGTCCAACGGGATCTGGCCCGAGCAGAACAGGAGCCCTCCCGCGGCAACGGCGTGGACGTATGGCCCGATTGCCGCCGGGGCACGCGGCGCATCGACCGCCTCGCGATGTGAAGCCAAGGGTCTTCTCCTCCTGTCCGGGTTGGGTGGCGGGGTAGGCTCATCATCATGCCCAATCGGCTCGCCTCGGAGTCGTCCGCCTACCTGCGCCAGCACGCCCACAATCCGGTGGATTGGTACCCGTGGGGCGAGGAGGCGATCGCCCGGGCGCGCGATCGCCAGCGACCGCTGCTGGTGTCGATCGGATATGCGGCCTGCCACTGGTGCCACGTGATGGAGCGGGAGTCCTTCGAGGACCCGGAGGTCGCGGCGCTGATGAACGATCGGTTCGTGTGCGTGAAGGTCGACCGCGAGGAGCGCCCCGACGTCGACGCGATCTGCATGGAGGCCTGCCAGACGACGACCGGGCAGGGAGGATGGCCGCTCAACGCGTTCCTCACCCCCGAGCTTGAGCCCTTCTGGGTCGGCACCTACTTCCCGCCAGAGCCGCGACACGGGCTGCCGAGCTGGCGCACGGTTCTGGAGGCGGTGGCCGAGGCCTGGGACGAGCGCCGCGACCAGGTGCGTGCGCAGGCCGCCTCGCTGCGCCGCGCGCTCGGCGCCGCCACGCGGCTCAGCGCTCCGGAGGGCCCGCTTGACCCCGCGGTCCTCGACGAGGCGCTGGCGGAGCTGCGCCGGCGCTACGACCCGGTCCACGGCGGGTTCGGCGGCGCCCCCAAGTTTCCGCAGGCGTCGGCGATCGAGCTTCTGCTGGCACGCGGCGAAACGCAGATGGCGCTGGGGACGCTGCGAGCCATGGCCGCCGGGGGGATCTTCGACCAGCTCTCAGGCGGCTTTGCCCGCTACGCGGTGGACGCCTCCTGGACGGTGCCCCACTTCGAGAAGATGCTCTACGACAACGCGCTCTTGGCGCGCGCCTACCTGCACGGTTGGCAGGTCTCAGGCGACCCGCTGCTGCGCAGGACCTGCGAGCGCACGCTTGACTGGGCGCTTGGCGAGATGCGCTCCCCCGACGGCGGCTTTTACTCATCGCTGGACGCCGACTCCGAGGGGGTCGAGGGCCGCTTCTACGTCTGGACCGCGCGCGAGCTGCGCGACGCGCTGGGCGAGGACGCCGAGCCGGCCATGGCGCACTTCGGCGCCACCGAGAGGGGGAACTTCGAGGGCGCGAACGTCCTGTGCGCTCGCGGGCCGGTGCCCGAGCGGCTTGAGTCGATCCGCGAGCGGCTGCTCGAGGTGCGCTCTCGGCGCACCCGGCCGGGCGTCGATGACAAGGTGCTGACGTCCTGGAACGCGCTGCTGATCTCCTCGCTGGCCCAGGCTGGCGCCGCGCTCGGCCGCCGGGACTGGCTTGAGGCGGCCGAGGCCTGCGCCGAGCTCTTGCTCTCACGCACGGACGGCGCCGGCCGGCTGCTTCGAACCGACCGCGTCCCGGGCTTCCTGGACGACCACGCACACCTGCTGGAGGCGCTTCTAACGCTGTATGAGGCGACCTTCCGCCCGCGGTGGTTTGCGGAGGCCCAGGCCCTGGCTGCCACGCTCGTCGGGCGGTTTGCCGACCACGAGCGCGGCGGCTTTCTGATGACCGCCTCAGACCACGAGCACGGCTTCGAGCGCCGGCGGGACCTGGAGGACTCGCCGCTGCCCTCGGGGAGCTCCTCGGCCGCCTTCGGCCTGCTGCGCCTGGCCAGGCTCACCGGCGAGCGTGCCCACGAGGAGCGGGCGATCCGAACGCTTGCGATCGTCGCGCCCTTCGCCGCGCGCCATCCGCACGGCTTCGGCCACGCGCTCTGCGCGATCGACTTCGCGCTCGCGGACGTACGCGAGGTGGCGATCGTGCCCGGGGCCGACGCGCGCGCGGCCGATGAGCTGGCGAGCGTCGTTCGCGGCGCCTACCGGCCCCACGTCGTGCTCGCCGGCGGGCGGGCCGACGGCGTGCCGCTGCTGGCCGGGCGCGAGCCGGTCGGCGGCCAGGCCACCGCATATGTGTGCCGGAACCTCGCCTGCAGGGCGCCGGTCACGAGCGCCGCCGAGCTTGCGGCCCTGCTCTGAGAGCCCCGGCTGCACGGCTCCGCGGAGCGCCCGCCCGGGTCCACGCTCTCCGCTGCGTGCCCCGCCCGGGTCCACGGCGTCCACTGGGCACCCGCCCCGGGTCCAGGCCGTCCACTGGGCACCCGGCCCGGGTCCAGGCCGTCCACTGGGCACCCGCCCCGGGTCCAGGCCGTCCACTGGGCACCCGCCCCGGGTCCAGGCTGTCCACTGGGCGCCCGCCCGGGTCAACGCTCGCCACCCGGCGCCGACTGCCCCCCCAGTCCGCTGCATCAGCGCGTGCCGAGCGACCGGCGGCCTTGCGGCCTCAGGTGAGCTCGTAGATGTCAAGCGGCACCGCGCGTTCTCAGGTGACCTCGTAGATGCCAAGCGGCACCGCGCGTTCTCAGGTGACCTCGTAGATGTCAAGCAGCACCGCGTTTGGCAGCCTGAGCGCCGAGCAGACGGCCACCACGTGGTTCAGCGGGCTGCTCTCGGTCGCCTCAAACTGGATCGCGGTCCGAAAGCGGTAGCTGCCCGGGTCCGGCCGCTCGCCGGCCAGCAGCCGCTCCATCACCTCCGGCGGGCCGTGGCGCAGTCCGCGGCTGGTCACCGATATGAGCGTGCCGTCCTGCGCGCGCAGCGTGTAGCGCGCGAGCACGGAGACCCAGCCGCCGGGGTGAATGACCTGCCAGTCAGCCCCTCCCGGCAGCACCTCCGCCACCAGTAGCGGGCCGTCGAAGCGTCCGCCCGCGATCGGCACCACCCGGCGGTGCCCGGCGGGCGTCACACCGAGGTCAAGCGGTGCACCGAGGGTCACGCGTCCGCGTGCCAGCAGCTCCAGGCCGGGCGCGGGCGGGCTCTCGGTCACGCTTGACGTGGGCGCTCGGTCACGGGCAGGCGCACTTGGTCTTCAGTTGACGTGGGCGCTCGGCCCGCGGGGCAGGCGCACTTGGTCTTCAGTTGACGTGGGCGCTCGGCCCGCGGGGCAGGCGCACTTGGTCTTCAGTTGACGTGGGCGCTCGGTCGGCGGGGCAGGCGCACTCGGTCACGTCGGACGGGAGCCTGTGCCCGGCTCACAGCACGGGCAGGTAGCGCTGCAGCTCCCAGGGAGTGACCTGGACGCGATAGTCGTCCCATTCCTGGCGCTTGATCTCGATGTAGCGGTTGAACATGTGCTCGCCCAGCGTGCGCAGCACGAGCTCTGAGCGCGCCGTCAGCTCGATCGCCTCCCCCAGTGTCTCGGGCAGCTGCTCGATCCCCAGCCGGCGGCGCTCGTCGGCCGAGAGGTGGTAGAGGTTCTTCTCCATCGGGTCGGGCAGCTCGTAGCCATGCTCGATCCCCTCCAGGCCGGCCTGCAGCAGCACGGCGAACGTCAGGTACGGGTTGCAGGCCGGGTCCGGGCAGCGCAGCTCCATCCGCGTCGCGCGCTCGCGCCCGGGGTGATACAGCGGCACGCGCACCAGCGCGGAGCGGTTGCGCCGCGACCACGCGACGTACACCGGCGCCTCGTAGCCGGGGACCAGGCGCTTGTAGGAGTTGACCCACTGCGCGAACACCGAGCAGATCTCGCGTGCGTGGTGCAGCTGGCCGGCGATGAACCGCTTGCCCACCTCCGACAGGTAGTACTGGTCGTCGGGGTCGAAGAATGCGTTTCGCTCGCCGCGGAACAGCGATTGGTGGGTGTGCATGCCCGAGCCGTTGGCGCCGAACAGCGGCTTTGGCATGAAGGTGGCGTGCAGGCCGTACTTGAGCGCGTACTCCTTGACGGTGATGCGGTAGGTCATGCAGTCGTCGGCCATCTTCAGCGCGTCCGCGTAGCGCATGTCGATCTCGTGCTGGCTGGGGCCCACCTCGTGGTGGGTGTACTCGGTGTGGATCCCCAGCTGCTCCAGCGCCAGGACGGTCTCACGCCGCAGGTCAGAGCCCGCGTCGAGCGTCGTGAGGTCGAAGTAGCCGCCCTCATCGAGCACCTCCGTGGACTTGGAGTCACGGAAGTAGAAGTACTCGAGCTCGGGGCCGACGTAGAAGTGGTCGAAGCCCATCGACTCGGCCCGTCTGAGCGCCCGGCGCAGCACGTGCCGGGGATCGCCCTCGTAGGGCTCACCCTCGGGCGTCAGGATGTCGCAGAACATGCGCCCGACGCCGGCCTCCCGCGGCCGCCACGGCAGTACGCAGAACGTGGTCGGGTCGGGCTTTGCGATCATGTCGGACTCCTCGATCGCGTTGAACCCCGTGATCGACGACCCGTCGAACCCCATGCCGTGCTCGAAGGCCGCCGGCAGCTCGGTGACGTTGATCGAGAAGGACTTCAGCTGCCCGAGGATGTCGGTGAACCACAGGCGGATGAAGCGGATCTGCTGCTCGTCGACGATCGCCTGGACATCCTCGGCGGTGAGCGGCACGTTCGGCTGCGCTGGCATGGCTGGGGAACGTTACCCGTGGTCGCGGCGCTCGGTCGCCGGGTACCTGGCGTCCCCCGGTCGTCGAGGTGCTCCGAAGCCACCACGTGCCTCCGGGAACCACCACGTGCTCCAAAACCGCCGGGGACCGGTTCGGCGATCCAGAGGATGTCAAGCCGCCGGCGGATGGGTCGCTCGTCTCACGCATCCGGCCAGGACGTCGACGGTCCGATGATCCCAAACCGCCGCGGGGCCGGGCCGGGCGTCCAGCGGCCGGGTTCAGTCGTCGAGGCGGTCCGCGGCCTCCGGGCGGCCGCTACCGTCGCCGAGCCAGCGCCAGGCCCAGCGCTGGAGCTCGATCAGCGCCGGGCCGAGCTCTGCTCCCATCCGCGAGAGCTCGTAGCGGACGCGCAGGGGCGGGCCCGGGATCACGGTTCGTCGAACGATCCCGCGCGCCTCGAGCTGCTTCATGCGCTCTGACAGCAGCCGGTCGGAGAGCTCTGGTATCGCCTGCGCGATCTCCGAGAAGCGCAGCGGGCCGTCCATCAGGACGCGGATGATCGCGCCGGTCCAGCGGCGGCCGACGAGCTCGACCGCCTCGTGGTAGAGCGGGCAACAGCTCGCCGGGCTGCGCTCCCCGCTGGCCGTCTGTTGCTGCACGGGCTGCGCTGACATCCCGGGCGGCAAGCTTAACGCTCGAGGCCCCCGATCAGGCGGCCTCGAGCGTCCGGGTCGCCTCCGTGGAGCCGTCGACTGGCACCTCGCCGGCGACGTTGACCATTGCCGTGAAGCTCTCGAGCGCCACCGCCGCGATCGCCTCCAGCAGCTGCTCATCGTCCCAGCCCGCCTCGCGTGCCTCCTCGTGTAGGTGCAGCTCCGGCCGGCCCTGCACCAGCAGCGCCTGCAGGTAACGAAGCAGAGCCGCCTCCCGCGGGTCCCGGGACTTGAACTGGCGAGCGAGGGCGACCTCGTCGAGCGGCAGCCCCGCCGCCCGCGCGGCCCGAGCGTGCATGGCCAAACCCGGCTCGGAGTGGTAGTGCTCGGCGACCGCCAGCGCGATCCGCTCGAGGGTCGGAAGCTTCAGGCGGCCATGGCGCAGCTCTGAACGGAACCGGGCGTAGGCCCGAAGCGCGGCCGGCGAGCCGGCCAGCACGCCGAGGAAGTTGGGCAGCTGCCCGCCGGCGGATAGCGCGCCACGCAGCACGGCGATCGACCCCTCGGGCGCCGTCAGCTCGTCATGGATCTGAAATCTGCTCATCGATGTCTTCATGGCTGACCACCGCTGGTTGCTTGAGAGGTGCGGATCGGGTCCGTCAGGCATTCCTTCACTTTGAACATCTGCTTACTGGACATAAGTGTAAGACGACGGGGGCGGGCTCGCAAGTGCGGCCGTGCAAGATCACGGACGTTGTACGGCGCGCCGGTAAAACCGGGTCACGGGGCGGCTAATGGTTCTCTAAGCGTCGCTACCCGCCCGCGGCCGATCTCAAGCGGCCTTCGCCGCTCTCACGGCCGTCTCAGGCGCCTTCGCCGCCTCGAGCGCAGCCCCAGGCGGTCGCGTGAAGGGCGCGTCAGCGGCCGGCGCCAAGCCAAGCGACCGCGTGCAGCACGTCGGCGTGCGCGCTGCTTGCCGCCAGGATGATCAGCAGCACCCCCAGCAGCACGGCCCACAGCGCCGCGCGGTCCGGGCGAAAGCCCGCACGCTCGTGGCGGCGCTCGGGACGCCTGCGGGTGCGTCCGTAGGCGACCGCCGGCCCACGCTCGGCGCCACGGCCGCGGATCGTGATTGTCCGCCGGCCGGAGAGATCCCCCGCAGCGGCTCGACTGGCGCCGCGCCCGGCTCGGTCCACGTCGCCGGCAGGGGCCCCGAGCGGGCGCGGAGCGGCGAACGGGCGCGGAGCCCGGAACGGGGGCGACGTGGTCCTGAGATCGTCCTGGGCCATGAGAGCCGGGCGATCCTAACAGCGGCGCCGGCGCCAGCGTCCGGCCGGGCAGCGGCGCAGCGCGCCCGACCGGTGCCGCTCGCCCCGGCGGCCCCCGTATGCACCCTGTCGGGCGCTGCGCGCCCGGGCGCCCGCAGCGTGCACCCGCCGCTCACGGGCTGCGCGCGGCTCGCCGTGCTCGGCTGCCCGCAGCTCCTCGGAGTCAACTGCCCACGGCTCGCCGACTCGGCTCCCGCGGCTCGCCGGAGTCAGCTGCCCGCGACGGCGGCGACGAACGCCGCCACGTCCTGCGCCTGGTGGCCGGCGACGATGCCGGCCGGCATAACTCCCTGGCCGAGGCATGACTGCGCCGAGCCGCTCGGGGCGTTGGGGAGGCAGCCGTTCTCGATCGTGTGCAGGACCAGCGACTCGGCCGGATGCAGGATGTCCAGGTCCGGCCCGACCTTGCCGACGGCGTTGGCCTCAGACAGCGTGTGACAGACGCCGCAGTGCTCGCCGAACAGCTCGCGTCCGATCTTCTCCCCCGCGGTGAGGCGGATCCCGTTGATCTGGGCGCTGGCGTTGGCATGGTTGCCGGTCAACAGCAGCACCGGCAGCGCGACGCCGAACACGATCGCGGTGGTGATGAACATCGTCAGCGCGGCGCCGACCCCGCGCCGGCTGGGGGGACGCGACGGCCGCCCGCCGCGCATCGCGAGCATGACCAAGCCGAGGGCGACGATCACCCAGAAGGCGGCGAACAATCCGACTGCGAGCACCGTGCGGCACCTTATCGCGCGGCCGCGTGAAATGACGCGCTCGGCCGTCGCCGATGATCGGCGTTGGGCTCATCGTCGCCTTGCGTGAGGAGGCTCATCGCCGCCCGCGTGAGAGCGGCGCGCCACATTCGGCCAAGGAGGCGGCCCCGGCCGAGGGCTCATCGGCGCCCGGGTGAGCAGGCTCATACCCACCCGCGGCCGACGAGGCTCTCTCGGCACGCCGCGACGGGGCCGATCGCCCCCACCGCCGACGAGGCTCGTCACGGGGGCGTTGGCGAGCTCATCGTCGGCGACCCGCCGCGAAGCTCATCGCCGGAGGCGCGACCGCACGGAAGCCATGAGCTGCGGCGCGATCGCCTGAGCCCGCCGCCGCGCGCTCCCGGTCCAGGCCGCGGCGGACGCTCTCGTCCAGCAGGGAGAAGTCCTTGATCTCCGCCAGGACCCGATCGGGGACCTCCAGCGCGGCGAGGCGGCCGACGAGCACGTTGATCGCCCCGCCGGCCGCCGGGAGCTTCTCAAGCCGTCCCTCGGCCATGATCAGCGGCTCTGTCCGGACCACCAGACGGTGGCGCTCATAGACCCTCGGCGGCACGATCAGGTTGATCGTGCCGTGCTCGTCCTCAAGCAGGAGGAACACGACCCCGCCGGCCGTGCCCGGCCGCTGGCGGGCGACCACCAGGCCGCCGACGCGAACCCGGCACCCGTGGCTCAGGCGCTCCAGATCGATGCTCGTGACGGCCCCTCCGCCGATTCGCTCGCGCAGCAGCGCCAGCGGATGCGCGCGCGTGGTCAGCCCAGTGGCGCCGTAGTCGGCAATCATCGCCTCCCACTCGGACAGCCGCCGCAGTGGCGGGGGCGCCGGCAGATCGAGCGGCAGCGCCAGCTGGGTGCCCCCGGGCACGCGGCGTCCGGGTGCCAGGACACCGAGCTGCCAGAGCGCCAGGCGGCGGGCGAACCCGGGGCGCATTCCAGCCCCCGCCGCACTGTCCGCGGCGATCGCCAACGAGTCGCACGCCCCCGACCAGGCGAGCAGCTGAAGCGCCGCCGAGCCGCAGCCGGCGCGCGAGGCCAGATCGGAGAGGCCGCGAAAGCGGCCGCCCGCCCGTCGGGCCTCGACCAGGGCGGCGGCATCGTCGCGATGGATCCCGCGAACGTAACCGAGCCCGATGCGGACCCGCAGCCGAGCGCGACCATCGCCGACGTTCACGTCCGGCGGCGCCACCTCGATCCCGCGCTCGACACCGCCGGCACTCGCCGGCGGCGCCACCTCCTCGATCCCGCGCTCGACACCGCCGGCACTCGCCGGCGGCGCCACCTCCTCGATCTCGCACTCGACACCGCTGGCGTTCACGTCCGGCGGCGCCACCTCGATCCCGCGGCGCTGGGCCTCGTGGATGAGCGCGTCGGGCGGGTAGAAGCCCATCGGCTGCTCGTTGAGCAGCGCGCACAGGAACTCCAGCGGATGATGCACGCGCAGCCAGGTCGACTGGTAGGCCAGCAGCCCGAACGCGGCCCCGTGCGCCTTGGGGAACCCGAAGCCCGAGAAGCCCCGGATCATCTCCCAGACCCGCTCGGCCGTCTGGGCGTCGACGCCGTGCGTGCGCCGGGCGCCGGCGATGAACCGCTCGTGGTGGGCCTGGAGCGCCTCCAGGGAGCGCTTGCGGCTCATCGCCCTGCGCAGGCCCTCGGCCTGTCCGGGCGTGAAGCCGGCGAACGCGATCGCCACCTCCAGCACCTGGTCCTGGAAGATGATCGTTCCCAGCGTCTCCTCCAGCGCCGGGCGCAGCGACGGGTGCGGGTAGGGGACCTCGAAGCCGGGATCGTCCCGCAGCCGCTGGCGGCGCTCGATGTAGGGGTTGACCGCCCCGCCCTGGATGGGACCGGGCCGTACGATCGCCACCTGGATCGTCAGGTCACGGAGGTTCTCCGGCCGCGTGCGGCGCAGCGACTGCATCTGCGCCCTGCTCTCGATCTGAAAGGTGCCGGTCGTGTCGGCCCTCTGGATGCACCTGTAGACGGCGGGATCGTCGTAGGGGATGCGCGAGAGGTCGATCCGCTCGCCGCGGGTGCGGGCGATCAGCTCCACCGCCCGCTCGACCGCCGACAGCATCCCCAGCCCCAGCAGGTCGATCTTCAGAAACCCGGCGTCCGCGCACGAGTCCTTGTCCCACTGGGCGATCTGGCGCCCCTCCATCGCCGCGGGCACGATCGGGCAGCAGTCGACCAGCGGCCGGGTGGCGACGATCATCCCGCCCGAGTGCTGCGAGAGATGGCGCGGCAGCCCGTGCGCCTCCGCCGCCAGGCGTGCCAGCCAGGCCCAGCGGCCCGACAGCGGGCGCCGGAGCGCCCGCTCGATGTCGAGCCCGACCTCGCGCGCGTCCCAGCCCTCGCTCGAGCGCGCCACGCGCTCCAGCTCCGCCGGCGGCAGCCCGAGCGCCTTGCCGAGCTCGCGGATCGCACCGCGGGCCCGGTAGGTCGGGAAGGCGGCCACGAGCGCCGAGCGGTCGCGGCCGAAGCGATCGTGGATCAGCGGGATCAACCGCTCACGGATGTCACGGGGGAAGTCAAGGTCGATGTCGGGCAGCGCCGTGAGCTCCTCGTTGAGGAAGCGCCCGATCGCAAGCTCAGAGACGATCGGGTCGACGTGCGAGAGCCCGGTCAGGTAGCAGACGATCGAGGACACGCTCGAGCCGCGTCCCCGCCCCGGCGGCAGCAGCGCCCGCGCGCTGTCGGGCCCGCGCACCTGGAGGGCGACCTCCCGCGCCAGCTGCAGCACCTCGTGGTGCAGCAGGAAGAAGCCGGCCAGGCCGAGCGAGCCGACGATCCGAAGCTCCTGCTCCAGCCGCGCCGCGGCCCGCTCGCGAACCCGCTGGGGCGAGTCCGCGTAGAGCTCGCGCAGCCGCGCATCGCACAGCGCGGCCAACCGGCGGCCCGCCAGCTCGTCCTCCGAGCCCGGATAGCGGTAGCCGAGGTCCCCGGTCAGATCGAAGCGCAGCTCATCGGCCAGCCGCTCGGTCTCGGCGACCGCGTCGGGATGCTCGCAGAAGCGCGCCGCCATCGCCGGCGGCGAGCGCAGCACGTGGCTGAAGTTGCCCCGCCGCTGCGGCTCGCAGGCGTCGAGCGTCGCGTGCAGGCGCACGGCCACGAGCGCATCCTGAAGCGGCGCCCGGCGCGGCGCGTGGGCGTGCACGTCGCCGGTCGCCACGCACCTGAGCCCCAGCCGCCGCGCCAGCTCCACAAGCCTTCGGTTCCGGGCCCGGTCATCGCGCAGGTAGGGGCGCTGCAGCTCGATCCTCAGCCGCTGCGGGCCGAACGCGTCGCAAAGCCGCGCCAGCGTGGGCTCGTCGCGCACGCCGCGCAGCGCGCAGCCGCTGAGGCACACCAGGCCCTCCGAGCGCTCCAGCACGGTCTCAAGCGGGACGCACGGGTCGGCCGCCGGAGCGCCCGGGCGCACATCGCGCGTGTGGGCGTGGGCGCGCGTGAGGATGCGGCAGAGGTTGGACCAGCCGCGGCCGTCGGCCACCAGCAGCGTCAGGTGGCGCCCGTCGTCCAGGTCAAGCTCGGCGCCGTGGATTGCGCGCAGCCCCAGCGACCGGGCGGCGATGGCGAACTCCATCGAGCCGGAGACCGAGTTGTGGTCGGTGAGCGCAAGGGCCCGGTGGCCGAGGCTGGCCGCCGCCCCGGCGAGCTCTTGCGGGAGCGAGGCGCCATCCAGGAACGAGAAGGCGGAGTGGCTGTGCAGCTCCACGTACATCGAACGTATGTTCGCACGATCTCATCCCGGGCATCGGTGCGGACGCAGAGCCGCCGGAGGCGCTGCGCCAGCTCATGCCGCCCAGGGGTGACGCGCGTGCTCGCGAGGGGCGATGCGCGTACCCCGCCCCTCAGAGGCGATGCGCGTCCTCGCGCGCCCCTCAGAGGCGATGCGCGTCCTCGCGCCCCCCAGAGGCGATGCGCGCCTTGCGCCCCTCAGAGGTGATGCGCGTACTCGCGCCGCTCCCAGTCGGTCACGCGGGCCAGCTCCGCCCGCCATCGCTTCAGCTCGTGGCGCTTGATGTCGGTGAAGGTCCGGCACAGCTCGGCGCCGATGCCGTCCCACACCACGGGGTCGGCGGCCAGCGCGTCCAGCGCCGACGCCAGCGACGCGGGCAGCGGCGGGCCCAGGCGATCGGGACCGAGCTCGTACGGGTTGCCGCTCACCGGGGGCGGGAGCGCCAGCCCCCGTTCGATGCCGTCAAGCCCCGCCCGCAGCACCCCGGCGATCGCCAGGTAGGGGTTGGCCGTGCCGTCAGCCGAGCGCACCTCCGCCCTGGTCGCCGGGCCACGCTCGGCCGGAAAGCGCAGCAGCGCAAGGCGGTTCTCCAGGCCCCAGTTGATGTGCGTGGGAGCCAGCGAGTCGGCGATGAAGCGGCGGTAGGCGTTGACCGTTGGGTTCAGGAAGGCCGTCAGAGCCGGCATGTGCTCAAGCACACCGGCCGCGAACGCGCGGGCCACGCCGCTGAGGCCGTCGGCCTCAGCGGGTTCGTGGAACGCGTCGACGCCGCCGGCCCCGGCGAGCGAGACATGCAGGTGCAGGCCCGAGCCCTCGTCGTCGTCGAACGGCTGGCCCATCGCGGTGGCCAGCAGGCCGTGGCGACGGGCGATGTCCTTGGCGACCGCCTTGAAGCGAAATGCGCGGTCGGCGGCATCCAGCGCCGGGCCGTGCATCAGGTTGACCTCGTACTGACCGCGCCCGTACTCCTGGGTGGCGGCGGTGGGCGCCAGCCCCAGGTCGCGAGCGGCGGCGACGATCTCCGCCAGCACGCCGCGGGGGTCCGAGACCGGACCGACCGTGTACACCGACGAGTCGTGCTCCACGTAGGGGCGAAAGCTGTCCGGGTCAAGCAGGTAGAACTCGAGCTCGGTCGCCGCGACGGCCGTCAGGCCCCGCTGCGCCAACGCGTCGCAGGCGGCGCGCAGCGCGACCCGCGGATCGACCCTCCACGGCCGCCCGGCGCCATCGCGAGCATCCGTCAGGCACCACGCGACGGTTGGGTCGTCGGGGCGGCGCACGAGCGTCGCGAGGTCGGGGATCGCGCGGAAGTCGCGAAAGCCGTGCTCGAAGCCGGAGACGATGTTGTGCCTCAGGTCGATCGTCATGACCGCTTCGGTCTGGGCGATCCCGTGCTCGGCGACGTGGGCAAACGCCTCCGCCGGCACGTCCTTGCCGCGGCAGACGCCGTGCAGGTCGCAGTAGGACACCCGCACGGTCTCGACCCCCTCGGGCAGCGCCGGCGAGACGGGGGTCACGCCCGCACCGCCAGGGCGCGGCGGTAGGCGTTCGCGATGTCGGCGCGGCTCCACGGCCCGGGCTCGATCGGGATCCATCCCTCAAGCGCCAGGTCGACCAGCGGCTCCACATCGGCATCGCTGACGCCAAGCGAGCGCAGCGGCGGGCAGCCGACGAGCCTCAGCAGCTCGCGCACCGCCCGCACGGCTCGGCTGCCGTCAGGGGCATCGGCCGGCGGCGCTCCCAGCACATCGGCGATCCGCTCGGCGCGCTCGGGCACGAAGCGGCGATCGTGCTCGAGCGCTTCGGCGATCATCACGCCGACGCTCAGGCCGTGCGGGATGCCGTGCCGTGCCCCGAGCGCGTGACCGAGCGAGTGGTCGGTGCCGACCTCGGACAGGTTCATCGCCATGCCCGCCATCAGGCTCGCGCACGCCATCCGGCTGCGCGCGCCCGCGTCGCCGCCGTCGCGCACCACGGCCGGCAGCGCATCCCGAGCCAGCCGCAGCGCCTCGAACGCGATCGCGTCAGCGACCGGCTGATGCGTGGCCGCCGTGATCGCGCCGATCGCCTGCGAGAGCACATCGAGGCCGCCGGCGAGCGTCGGCGCCGGCGGGAGCCCGTGGGTGAGCGATGGATCGACGAGCGCCGCCTGAGCGCGGTTGTGCGGGCTGGGGGCCGAGACCTTGAGCCCCCGTTCGTGGTCGACGAGCACGATTCCACCGCTCACCTCGCTGCCCGTCCCGGCGGTTGTGGGGACCGTCACGAGCGCCAGGTCAAGCGGCGGGACCGGCTCGGGGTTCCCCGGCCAGGCGAAGCGCTCGATCGGACCGTGCTGGCAGATCAGCCGTGCCGCCTTGGCCGTGTCAAGCGCCGACCCTCCGCCGATGCCGACCACGCCGTCGGCCGAGGCCGCGGCCACGAACTCGCCGGCCAGCTGGGCCGAGCGCACGGTCGGCTCGCCCGGCGCCAACCGGTGCACCGCGGGGTGCCCGAGCGAGGCCAGGACGGCGCGCACGGCGTCGAGTGAGAGGACGGCCGGGTCGGCGATCACAGCGGGCCGGCTCACACCCAGCTCGGCAAGCGTCGCCGGGAGCTCGGCGAGCACCCGCTCGCCGAAGCGCACCCGCACCGGCAGCTGCACCGCGAACGAGCCGACCTCAGCGCCCACTCGCACGATCCTAAGCGGTGCGACGATGATCGGCCGTGGCCAGCGTTGAGATCAGGCGCGCCCAGGCCGCAGACCGGGCGCAGATCGTGAGCCTGCTGCGCGAGCGCTGGGGCTCTGAGATCGTGGTCAGCCGCGGGCGCGCGCACGACGCCTCGCGCCTGCCGGCGCTCGTCGCCTGGGCAGACGAGCGGCTTGCGGGGCTGGCGACGCTGCGCTTCCAGGCCCGGGAGTGCGAGCTCGTCACGCTCGACGCGCTGCGGCGAGGCCGCGGCGTTGGCACGGCGCTGCTGCGGGCGGCCGCGCGCACGGCGGCCGAGCGGGGCTGCTCGCGGCTGTGGCTGATCACATCCAACGACAACCTCGAGGCGCTGCGCTTCTACCAGCGGCGGGGGATGCGGCTGGTCGCGGTCCACCGCGGCGCCATCGACCGGGCCAGGGAACTCAAGCCGTCGATCCCGGCGGTCGGCGAGCACGGGATCCCGATCCACGACGAGCTGGAACTGGAGCTGACGCTCGATTCAGAGCCGCCGCAGGACGGCTGACCGCCCCGGGTTGGCTTCCCGACGGCCGAGGGGGCGCCGAGTCCGCGCCGCCCGCATGCGCACCGCTCCGTCGGCGCCGTCGGCGACGCAGCACTCGAGAGGGGGCCGAGTCCGCGCCGCGCGCATGCGCACAGTGCCCCGCGTCGCCGGAGCCACAAGCGGCTCTTGACAACTTTTTAGTTGCTGCTATCTTGTGGAGAGTAGTTAGTGCATACTAAGTACTCTCACGAGGGAGGTCGGGCCGTGGGCAGACAGAGCGCTGACGCCGTGCGCAGAGAGGCCACTGGCGCCGTAGGCACAGAGACGATCGACGCCGTGCGCACAGAGAGCGCGAAAGCCGTGCGCGGACGCGGCGCAATCGCCGCGCGAACGGCAAGCGTGGAGCGGGTCGTCATGAAGGCGGCGTCCCGAGCGACCCACGTCGGGTGGACACGATGAGCAAGTCGATGAGCCCCGCTCGGACCCGCGGCTGGACCCTGGCGATCGTCTCGATCGGCCTGTTCATGACGGTCCTTGACAACCTGGTCGTCAGCGTCGCGCTGCCATCGATCCGCCGCTCGCTCGCGGCGTCCGTGCAGACGCTGGAGTGGACGGTGAACGCCTACACGCTCGCCTATGCGGTGCTGCTGCTGACCGGAGCCGCGCTCGGCGATCGCCTTGGCCGCCGCCGCGTGTTCGTGGCGGGGATGGCGCTGTTCACCTGCGCCTCGGCGGCCTCTGCGCTCGCGCCGACCGGACCGGCCCTGATCGCCGCGCGCGCGGCGCAGGGCATCGGCGCGGCGATCGCGACCCCGCTCACGCTGACGCTGCTGGCCGAGGCGTTCCCGCCCCAGCGCCGGGGACTTGCGCTGGGCATCTGGTCCGCCGTCAGCGGGGTGGCCGTCGCGGTCGGCCCACTGGTCGGCGGGGCGGCGATCAGGCTTGGCGGCTGGCACTGGATCTTCTGGATCAACGTCCCGATCGGGGCGGCGCTGGTCGTGCTCGCGCGTGCGCGCCTGCGGGAGAGCCATGGCGCGGCGCGGACGCTTGACCTGCCGGGGCTGGCGCTCGGCTCCGCGGGCCTTCTGGGCGTCGTCTACGGACTGGTGAGAAGCCAGACCGCCGGCTTCGGCGACGGGGAGGTGATTGCGGCGCTCGGCATCGGGGCCGCGCTGATCGCGGCGTTCATCGCCGCCGAGCGACGGTCGCCCGAGCCGATGCTGCCGCTGGGGTTCTTCGCCGATCGCACGTTCACGCTCACAAACCTGGCGCTGCTGTCGATGTACTTCGGCATGTTCGGCTCCGTGTTCTTCCTCAGCCAGTTCCTGCAGAACGTGCTGGGTAACACGCCGCTTCAGGCTGGGGTCAAGCTGCTGGTCTGGACCGGGGCGATCATGGTCGTCTCGCCGGCGGCCGGGGTGCTGTCGGACCGCTGGGGCAGCCGTCTGTTCATGGCGGCCGGGCTGGGCGCGCAGGCGTTGGCGCTCGGCTGGCTGGCGCTGCTGGCCGGCGTGCACGAGAGCTATGCGTCGATGATCGGCCCGTTCTTGCTGGGCGGCTCGGGCATGGGGCTGGTGTTCGCGCCCTCCTCCTCCGCCGTGCTGTCCTCCGTGCGCCCGGAGCAGGCCGGCCAGGCGTCGGGCGCCACCAACGCGATCCGCGAGCTGGGCGGCGTGCTGGGCGTCTCGGTGCTGGCCAGCGTGTTCACCGCCGACGGCGGCTACGGGTCCGCGCATCGGTTCATCGCCGGCATGGTGCCGGCCGTCTGGGTTGGGGCTGCGGTCCTGGCGGCCGGGTCGCTGGTCCTGCTCGCCGTGCGCTTTCGCCCTGCTCGCTCGGCGGCGCCCGCGCCCGAGCCGATCGCGCCCGACGGGAGCGGCTTGGCCTGGTCTGCCGGCATCGACTCGGCCTCGGCCGGTGGCCTTGACCCGGCGCCGATCCGGGGGATCGACCCGGCCGCACCCGGCGGGATCGCCGCGACGGTGACGTAGGATCGCGGAAAAGCACAATGGCCACGCCCGAACCATCCGCCTCGGACCGACGGCGCGTCCCGGCCGCCGAGCGCCGGGACGCGCTGATCGAGGCGGCCGTGCACGAGTTCGCCCATGGCGGCATCCACGGAACGCCCGTGGATCGGATCGCGCGCCGGGTGGGTGTGGCCCAGCCGTACGTGTTCAGCCTGTTTGGATCAAAGCGCGCCCTGTTCCTCGCCGCGGTCGAGCGCGGCTTTCAGAGGGTGGCCGAAACCTTCTCGGAGGCGGTGGCCACGATCGAGCACCCGGGCAGCGAGGAGGCCGATCCGCTCAAGGCTATGGGCCTCGCCTACATCCGGATGCTCGGCGAGGAGCGCGACGTGCTGATGCTCCAGCACCACGCCTACGCGGCCTGCGGGGATCCGGTCGTGCGCGAGCACGTGCGGGGGCTGTTCGCGGCGCTGATCGGGCATGTGCAGCGGCTCTCCGGGGCCGACCAGGAGCAGATCGACGAGTTCTTCCGCTACGGCATGTGGTTGAACGTCGCGGCGGCGATGGGCGTCGAGGACCTGTCGTCCGGCTGCGACTGGGTGCGCGAGCGGCTTCCGGAGGGTTGACGGCAAGGCCACCGGGCGCCGACCGCTCGCCGACCGCTCGCCAGACCGGGCGCCGACCGCTCGCCAGAGGACGAAACTACGCTGGAGGCATGCGCTCCGGGTAGCGCGGCAGGCCGTCGTCGGGGATCGGCTCCCAGGGCGGAGCATAGGCGACGAACTGCCGGTAGGAGGGCCTGATCCCCGGGTCGCCGTCAAGCGCCCCCAGCCGCACGCCGATCGCGCCGGGCAGACGGCTGAACAGCGCCGAGCCGCAGTCGCCGCAGAAGCACTTCTCCGCCCCGTCGGCCGGCTTGAAGGAGCGGATCCGGTCCTCGCCGCAGACGATCCGAAACGCCTCCTCGGGAACGCGGCCATTGACCGAGGCGGCCGTGCCGGTCCGGCGCTGACAGCGCGTGCAGTGGCAGTAGCCGGCCGAGACGAACGGCGCGGTTACCTCAAAACGGACCGCGCCGCACAGGCATCCGCCGGTCATCGGCAGCACGGGCTCGGTCATGCGGCCGGGCTCGGCCGCGCCACCGGACTCGGTCATGCGGCCTCCGCCATCACCAGGTCACGCCGCGGGTCGATCCGCCACCGGGCCGCGACCTGCTCCAGGCGCTCGTCCAGCGCCCAGCGGTCGGGCAGCTCGCCGCCCTCGTGCGCGGGCGAGGCGCCCTTGAGCGCCATGCAGCCGGTGTTGTCGCCCAGGCGCCTGATCCGCTCGACGTCGGCGGCGTCGAGCCTGGCCTCGGCCGGCAGCGCCGCCAGCTCAGCCCGCTTGTCCTCGATCGCCCGCGCGGTGGGGCCGATCTCCTGGATGAGCGTGGGCACCACGCACGCGACCGCCGGATGCGCAAGGTTCCACTGGCAGGCGAGCTGGATCATCGTCAGCTGCGCGCGGCGCGCGATCGGGCGCATCGACTCCATGCGCCGCACCCCCTCCTGGATCCAGCCCGGCGGCCGAAATCCGCGATGGTCGCCGGGCGCCAGCTCGCCTCCGGGTCGCAGGTCGTCCCAGAACAGGCCGCCGTGATCGACAACCCGCGTGATCACGCGCACGCCGGCCGCCGAGGCGGCCTCCAGGCACAGCTCGCCGGGCCAGGGCTCAAGCGGATTGAGGATCACCATCGCCCAGTCGATCAGCTCGCCGAAGCGCTCCAGGCAGTCGATCAGGTCAAGCGTGAAGCCGTTGGCCGGACCGGGCGCGATTCCGATCGCGCCCGTCAGGCCGTCGTCACGCAGCGCCGCCATCCCCCGCCAGACCGCCTCGCTCGTGTAGCCGGTTCGGTCCGGGTTGTGCAGCAGCAGCACATCGAAGCTGTCGATCCCGCAGCGCTCCAGGCTGCGCTCGGTCGCCATCCGCAGGTAGGCGGCGTAGCCGCCGGGCTTGCGCAGAGACGGATCTGTGAAGCGCGGAAAGCCCCTGGGCCCGTCGCGCTCGCCGGTGTAGAAGTCGTGCCCGATGGCGCCTATCACGCAGGCCCGCTCGCGCGGACGGCCGGCGAGCGCGCGGCCGAGCATCCGGTCGGCCTCGCCGGTGCCGTACACGTCGGCGGTGATGACCGTGTCGATCCCGTCCCCGGGGGCGACCAGCGCCAGGAAGCGATCGTCGTCGATCGGCTCGCCGAAGCGCATGAAGCGCCCGCCGCTCCAGGTGCCAACAGCGACGCGGCCGGGCGTGCGGGGAGTGTGGTCGCGGGCCATCGGAGCTCAGTCTATGAGGGGAGGCTGGGCGGCGTGCCGGGGGCGCGCCGGGTGCCGGACGAGGGCAGGATGCCCAACGAGGGCAGGATGCCCAACGAGGGCAGGGCGCCGGACGCGCTCAGCCGCGGTGTCGCCACCACCCACCCCCGATCAGGTCGTGGAAGACGACCTCGTCGCGGCCGCAGACGGTCACCACCTCCCAGTAGCGGCGGCGCAGCGGATGCTCGGTCCACCAGCGGTCCTCCACCAGCCAGGACTCGCGCACCGAATCGACCCGGCGGCCGTCGACGGCCAGCGGACGACCGTCGACGGCCGCCGTCACGGGGACGCGCGCGGGCAGCGACAGGCGTCGCGGGCCGCTGGTGGACGCGGCTTTGGCCGGTGGACGAGCCCGGCGCCTCATGGCACGGGCCCGGCCGGGCCCTCGAACGGGGTCAGCACCGCTCGGCGCTCCGGAATCCGGGAGCCCGGGTCCACCTCCAGGACCCTCATCGCCGCCTCGGGACCGGCCGCGATCCGCGCCTGCTCGATCGCCTGGCGCAGCCTTGCGATGCGCGCGGCAGCCGGATCCTCAAGCAGCGCCAGCTGGGCCGATGCGGGCGGTCCGAAGCGCACCACCTCCAGCGCCAGCCGCTCGGCCGGAGCGGGCAGCTGCGTCAGGCTGTGCGCAAGCGCGAGGCGCATCCGCGCCGCGTCGCAGAGCGCCTCGCGGAAGACCACCCGCCGGCGCCATGTTCCGCCCCCCTCAACCAGCGCGGCGGACACGACGACCGCGCGCAGCGTCCGTCCACGCCGCTCGCGCCGAGCCAGCAGCCGGTCGATCACGAGCCCCAGAGCGCGCTCCAGCTGCACCCCGGACATCGACTCCGGAAGCTCCAGCGACTCGTGCAGGCGCTCGCTCGCCGGCCGCGGCGCAAGCCGCGTGTCGCCGCCGCGGGCCAGCTCATGGGCGATCAGGCCCAGCCTGCCGAAGCGGTCGGCGAGCGCCGCGGGCGGCAGCGCCGCAAGCTCTCCCAGGGTGGTGATCCCCAGCCGCTCGAGCGTCTGCGGCAGCTCTGCGAGCTCGGGGCGCGCCCTGAGCAACGCCACCGGAAGCGCCGCCAGATAGTCGCGCGCCAGCGCCCTGCCGTCACGCCCCGGGGCCGCTCCGCGGCGCAGCCCCCCGCGGCCCACGATCTCAGGCCGCCGCACCCGCGCCTTGGTGGCCGCTGCGACGGCGGCGAAGCGAGACGGCGCGGCCCCGAACCGGGCGGGCGTGCGAAGCGCCCGGCGCGCGGCGTCCAGCACGCCCTCAAGGCCACCGTGCAGGCGCTCGAGCCCACTGGCGTCAAAGCACGCCAGCCCGGGCCGCTCAGGCTCCACGGCGGCGCCGATCGACTCCAGGCGCACCAGCAGCCGCTCCCAGCGGTCGGCGACGCCAGCCGGGTCGGGCGGCACCAGGCCCAGGCGAGGGCAGCGCGCAAGCGCCTCCCCCAGCCGCATCCCCGGGTGTATCCCGAACGCCTCGGCCGCCGGCGAGACCTCGCCGACCCGCTGGGGGGCGCCGGGCTCGGGCGCCAGCGCGACCGGAAGCGCCAGCAGCTCCGCGCGGTCGCCCACCGCGGTGGCAAGCGACAGGCGTGGGATCAGCACGCAGACGATCACGAACGTATGTTCGCCCCAGCTCGGCGTGCTGTCAACAGCCGGGCGGCCGGCGGCCCGTGGCCTGAACGGCGGCGGCCCGTGGCCTGAACGGTGGCGGCCCGTGGCCTGAACGGTGGCGGCCCGTGGCCTCGGGGCCACAAGGCCGCCTCAGCCAAGCAGGCTGCCGCCGGGCGGCAGCACCCACAGCGCGGGGGCGAGCTCGGCCAGCCGCTCGGGCGGCAGGTCGGCGACGGTCAGGGCTCCCTGTGTCGCCATCGCCACCGCAAGCTCACGCCATGCGCGCGCGACCGGCGCGACCCGCGCCGTTGGACCGAAGCCGACCGCCGCGTGCAGCTCCTCGGCGCGCAGGCGCACATCCTCCACAGTCAGCTCACCAAACGGCCGGCCGGCGCCGCGGATGTGGACCGGAGCCCGCAGCAGGGCACCGACCGCAACGCCGCCGCGCACGCGCTGCGCGCCACCCCCGCTCACCGCGCCGCTCTCGCGCTCGCCGCCGTTCACCGCGCCGCTCACGCGCTCGTCGCCGCCCACGCGCTGCGCGCCACCCTCGCTCACCACGCCTCCTCCGCGCACCGGCGCGCGGCGACCACTGCCTGCCCATAGGAGATCCCCCCGTCGTTGGCCGGCAGCCGCGACGGGATCAGCACGCGCAGCCCCTCGCCCCGCAGCGCCCCGGCGACCGCCTCAAGCAAACGCCGGTTCTGGAACACCCCGCCGGAGAGGACCACCTGCCCCGCGCTGTGCACCGATGCCGCCTTTATGCACGCCTCGGCCGTCGCGGCCGCAAGCCCGTTGTGGAAGCGGGCGGCGATCGTGGGCACCCCCACGCCCGCGGCGGAGTCGGCGACCGCGGCCGCGACCGCTTCTCTGGGGTCGAGCACCAGCGGGGCCGGACCCTGAGAGGCCTCGTGCACGGCCACGGGGTATGCGCCGTGCTGGGTGGGGTCGCAGGCGGCCTCCAGCTCGACTGCTGCCTGCCCCTCGTAGGTCGCCTCGGCCCTCAGGCCGCACAGCGCCGAGATCGCGTCGAACAGACGGCCCGCGCTGGAGGTCAGCGGGCAGACGGCGGCGCCAGCGGCCGGCGGGGAGGCGGCGGCGCCGGCGGCCATCCCGGCGACCAGCCGCCACTCGCGCTCGCCAACGCGGCCGCGCAGCGCCGCGGGCAGCGGCGGGGCCGGCTGCCCGCAGGCGACCAGCCACGCGCAGGCCATGCGCCAGGGCTGGCGGATCGCCCGCTCGCCGCCAGGCAGCGGCACCGGCAGGATCGTCCCCACTCGCTCAAAGCCCGCCGCGTCGCCGTAGAGGATCTCCCCGCCCCAGATGGTGCCGTCGGCGCCCAGGCCGCTGCCGTCGAAGATCGCGCCCACGGCCGGCCCCTGAGCGTCGTGCTCGGCCAGGCAGGCGGCCAGGTGCGCGTGGTGGTGCTGGACGCCGACGAGCCGCACGCCATCGCGCTCCATCGCCCACTTCGTCGACAGGTACTCGGGGTGCAGGTCGTGGGCGACGATCCGAGGGCGCACGTCGAACAGGCGCTGGAAGTGCGCGATGCCCTCTGTGAACGAGCACAGGGTCTCGTAGTTGGACAGGTCGCCGATGTGGTGCGAGACCCAGGCGCGCGAACCCTTGGCCAGGCAGAAGGTGCACTTCAGCTGCGCGCCGCAGGCCAACAGCGGAGCGGGGGCGCCGCCGGGGAGCGGCACGCCTGACGGCACCCAGCCGCGGGAGCGCCGCAGCAACATGGGACGACGCCCCGACGGCCCCTCCCCGACGGCCACCACCCGCGCCACCGAGTCGTCGGTCCGGGTCTCGATCGGGCGGTCGTGGGTCAAAAGCAGATCGGCGATGCCCGCCAGGCGCGTCAGGGCATCGTCGTCGCGGTAGGCGATCGGCTCATCTGAGACGTTGCCGCTGGTCATCACCAGCGCCGGGAGGCCGCGCGCCCGCAGGGCCGCAAGGTCGGCGAGCAGCAGATGGTGAAGCGGCGAATAGGGCAGCATCACGCCGAGCTCGGGCAGGCCGGGGGCAACCGACGTGGCCACCGCGGCTTTCGGCAGGCGCGGCGCGAGCACGATCGGCCTGGAGGGGGAGGCCAGCAGCTCGCGCTCGGGATCGCCGAGCGCCACCAGGCGCGCCGCGTCAGGCAGTGAGGCGGCCATCAGCGCAAACGGCCGGTCCTCCCGGTGCTTTCGCGCCCGCAGCCGCGCAACGGCGGACTCATCGCCGGCAAGGCACGCAAGGTGATAGCCGCCGATCCCCTTGACCGCGACGATCGCCCCGCCGAGCAGCGCGCGGGCGGCGGCCGCGATCGGGTCGCCGGGCTGCGACGCCTCGCCTGCGCCCCCGGGCGAGGCGGGCGCGTCCGGTCCGGCCGGCCTCCGGGCCGCCAGCAAACGGACCGACGGGCCGCAGACGGGGCAGGCGTTGGGCTGCGCATGGAAGCGCCGGTCGGCGGGGTCCTCGTACTCGGCCCGGCACAGCTTGCACATCGCAAAGCCCGCCATCGTCGTCAGCGGCCGGTCGTAGGGCACGCCGCGCACGATCGTGAAGCGCGGCCCGCAGTTGGTGCAGTTGATGAACGGGTAGCGATACCGGCGGTCGGAGGGGTCAAACAGCTCCCTCAGGCACTCCTCGCAGGTGGCCGTGTCCGGAGCGACTGGCGCATCGGCGGAGCTGTCGGCGCGGCTGGCGCGGATCGCAAAGCCGCGCTCGCCCAGCGCGGGGACCCGCCGAGAGGCGGTGCGCTCCACGACCGCCAGCGGCGGAGCCTCGGGGCCGAGCCTCAAAAGCAGCGCGCGCAGCGCCGCCTCGGGGCCCTCGGCCTCGATCAGCACCCCGCGCGCGTCGTTGAGCACCCAGCCCGCCAGGCCAAGCTCGTTGGCCAGCCGGAACACGTAGGGCCGAAAGCCAACGCCCTGGACGGTCCCCTCGACGCGGATGCGCAAGCGGGCGCACGGTTGGACTGCGCCCGCGCGCGGCCGCCGCGTGGCGGTCATCCGACCAGCTCCCGCAGCACGTGGTAGGCGGTCGCCTGCGCCTCCTGGATGCGGGGTATGTGCTCGGAGCGGGTGACGATCACGTGGTCTGCAAGTCGCTCCGAGAGGATCCGCCCGCCGTCGTAGCCCACGAGCGCGATCGTGCGCATGCCCAGCCGCCGCGCCTGCGCCAGGGCGGCGAGCACGTTGGCGGACCCCCCGGAGGTCGACAGGGCCAGCAGCGCGTCGCCCTCGCGGCCGTGCGCGATCACCTGGCGCAGGAAGATCGCCTCGGCGCCGATGTCGTTGGCGATCGCGGTGAGGATCGCCGGGTCCTCGGTGAGATCGATCGCCGGGTGACCCGCGCTGGCGAGACCGACGCGACCCGCGCTCTTCGGGCCAAGCGCCGGGGAGCGGAAGTCGGCGACGACGTCCATCGCGTCGGTCGCCGAGCCGCCGTTGCCGAGCGCCAGCAGCTTTCCGCCGCGCTCGAACGACGCTCGCAGCGCCTCGGCGGCCGCCTCCAGCTGGGCGGCGTTGTCGGTCAGCGTCTGCGTGCGCAGCGCCGCGATGTCGGCGGCCTTGGCCAGCACCGAGCGGCGCACGTCGTCGATGACGGGCTCGAGCTCGGACTCGCGCTCGTCCAGGAACGGGTACAGGAACGCCGAGGCGCCAGCGTCGTGGCGCATGCGCGACCGGCGGCCCGAGAGCAGGCCCCGGTGCTCGAAGAACACGTGCACCAGCTCCCACAGCACGTGGTAGAGGGTCTCGACCAGCTCCTGGGCGACCGCGGGGTCCTCGGCGGGCGGGATCAGCTCGTGCTCAGCGCCGCAGCGCGCGAAGGCGATCGTCAGCGCGCCCGCGCCACGGGCCACGGCCAGCGCGCGCGCCGCCAGCCCGCCGTCGCCGTCGGCTCCGAAGGCGATCACGATGTCCTCGGGGCCGACCAGGAGCCGCAGCTGCCCGTCAAGCTCGCCGCCCTCCTGCGCGAGCGCGAGCGCGGGAAGCGCCCGCTTGCCGACGATCACCGGATGCACGAACTCGACCGCCACGTGGCGCGCGTCGGAGCGCGCCGCGGGCGTGGCCCCCAGCGCGATCAGCCGCCCGCCGCGGGCGAAGCGCTCGGCCAGCGCATGGCAAAGCCGCGCGAGCCGCTCCGCATGCTCGCCGAAGAACTCCCGGCCGGCGCGCACGCGGTCCTCCAGCAGCTCCTCGATACGAGCCGCCGTGCTCGCGGCCGGGCGTCCCGCCGCACGGGTCGCGCCGCGCGCGCTCAGGCCGCGACCCTCCTCCGGGCGGCGACCTGCACCAGCCAGCCGCGAAGCTCGTCGACGCCCTCCCCCGTGCGCGCGCTGGTCAGGATTCGGCGCACCCCGGGGTTGACCTGGTCGATGCGAGACAGCAGCCGATCAAGGTCGACGTCCAGGTGCTCGAGCAGGTCGATCTTGTTGACCACCACCAGCTCGCAGGCGCGGAACATGAGCGGGTACTTGAGCGGCTTGTCGTCGCCCTCGGTGACCGAGCAGACCATCGCGCGGGCGTCCTCGCCGATCCGAAACTCGGCCGGGCAGACGAGGTTGCCGACGTTCTCGACGACCAGTAGGTCTAGCTCGTCCAGCGGCAGCGCCGGGATCGCCGAGCGGACCATGTTGGCGTCCAGGTGACACTCGCCGCCGAACCCCCTGCCGGTGTTCAGCTGGACGACCGGGACGTGGCGGGCGGCCAGGCGGTCTGCGTCATGGGACCCCTCGATGTCGCCCTCGAGCACCCCGGCTCGGATCCCTGGCAGGTCCTCCAGGCAAAGCTCAAGCAGCGAGGTCTTGCCGGCGCCGGGCGCGCTCATCAGATTGACGACCGTCACGGAGAAACGGTCGAAGTCGGCCCGGTTAGCCGCCGCGATCGTGTTGTTGGCGTCAAGCGCCTCCTCGATGACCCTCACCCTGGTGCGGTGCATGCGTCCACCTCCTGTGCGTCGTTTGCTGCCCGTGGCGGCGGCGCGGCCCGCGGCTCGACCAACGGCGCAAGCTGCCAGGTGACCGGCGGCGCCGGCTCGTCGATCACCTCGATCGACTCGACCAGCAGCTCGTCGCCGGAGCAGATCCGTACCTCGGCGGTCTGGCATCGCGGGCAGCGGAATCCGGGCGCCGCAAGCTCCCACTCCAGCGCGCACGCGTCGCAGGCGAGCCGGGCCGGCACCACGACCAGCTCCAGCGCCGCGCCCTCGCAGACGCTGCCGCGCGTGACGAAGCCGAAGTAGAACTCAAGCGTCCGGGGCACGACCTGGCGCAGCGCCCCGATCCGCACGGCCACCGCGGTCACCCGCCGCCCGCGGGCGTGACGGGTCGCCGTGTCGAGGATCGCCGAGCTCAGCGACAGCTCGTGCATCAGCTCACGGACAGCTCGCGGATCGCATCAGGCCGGATCCGGCAGCGCGCGAAGCTGGGCGACGGTCTCGAGCACGAGCGCGGCAGCCCGCTCCACGGCGTCGGACACCGCACCCGACAGGCCCCAGCCTGCCCGCTCGGCATCCGCCGGCTCGCAGGCGATCACCACCACCCTGCCGGGCCACGCGCCGGCGCCGCGCACGAAGCGAAGCACCGTGCGGGGGTCCATCCCGTGCGGGTCGAGCGTCTCGCCGTCCTCGATGCTGGGCGCGACGGTGGACTCGTCGACGTCGATCACATACAGGGTCCCGGGCTCGCCGCCCCGCCGGCTGACGTCGACGAGCACAAGCGCGTCGTATCCGCGCATCACCTCGTAGGCGAGGTCCAGGCCACCGGTGCCCGCGTCCATGACGGTCACCCCGTGGGGGAGCGCCAGCTGCGCCAGCCGCCGCGCGACCGTCCCTCCAAAGCCGTCGTCCCGCATCCAGGCGTTGCCGACCCCGGCGATCAGCACGGAGCGCAGTGGCTCCGCGCCGGCGCCTTGCAGCGGCTCCGCGTCGGCGGCGCGCAGCGGCTCTGCGCCGGCGCCTTGCAGCGGCTCTGCGCCGGCGCCTTGCAGCGGCTCCGTGTCGGCGGCGCGCAGCGGCTCTGAGTCGGCGCTCAAAGCGGCTGCACCTCCTCGGGGAAGAAGTACAGCAGCCTGCCGGTGTCGCGCATCAGGTCGCGGCCCGGGTCCGAATCGATCGTGACGCCCAGGTGAACGCGGCCGTCGTGGTCGATCAGGATCCGCTCGATCGTCGCCGAGCAGCCCTCGAGCATCCGCGCGTGCGCGTCAGCGCGCGGCCCCGGGCGCAGGACCAGCCGCCCGCCGCGGCGAAAGCGCACGCCGCCGGCGACCGCCTCACGCTCGCCCCGGGTGGGGTCCGGCAGATCGGCGGGCGGCCTTGGGGGCTCGGTCGTCAGCGGGTCGCGCAGCGTCACGCGCCCGTGCAGGGCCATGATCTCCTCGGGCGTGGCGGAGGCCGCCCTGGCCACCGTATCCCGCAGCCGCGGATCCTGGGACTCGATGTGCGCCCGCTCGGCGTCGGAGAGCGCCTGGACGTGCAGCAGCAGCGCCTCCTCGATCTCGGTGCAGTCGAACAGGTCGCCGCGGCTCTCGGGAGCGATCTGCGGATGGTCGGGCAGCGCGATGCCGGTGCCCAGAACCGCGTCGTCGCGCTCGCCGACCAGAACGGGGTAGGTGTTGACGCTGCGACACCCACCCTCAAGCGGCGAGCGAAAGCGCCCGCGGGAGATCCGAACCACGATCTGGGTCGACAGCAGCGAGCGCGCGAGCGCGCCAGCGCGGTCAAGCTCAGCCCCACCCGCCGCCGTGTTGTGCACGCAGCAGCGCACGAGCAGCTCGCCTCCGGCGCCCCACTGAGAGCGCAACGCGGCCCGGCCGCCGTCGAAGGCCTCGGCCGCCTCCTCTCCGGGCTGCACGGGCCCGAGCTCCAGCCGCCGCTCTACGGCCCGGTGTCGCCCGCCCACAGCGGCCAGGTAGTGGACGCTCGCGCTCAGCAGCGCCCCCGGCTCGGGCAGCGCTACGCATTCAAGGCGCGCATGGTCAAACGCTCCCGGGCAGGAGGCCGCATAAGCGGGCGGATAGACGATCCCGAACGGCGTCGGCGTGGCGTTCTTGATCGCCTGCGGCGTGTACGGGTACAGCGCGTACCCCTCCCACAGGAGCGCCTGAACGAGCTGCTCGAGCTCGTCGGGCGTCTCCCCGCGCTCAAGCTCGTCAGGGGTCTCCCTGCGCTCAAGCTCGTCGGGCATCCCCGTGCTCTCAGGCTCGTCGGGCATCTCGGTGCTCGGCCTCGCACAGCAGCTGGGCGACCGCCGCATCCATCGTCGCCAGCCCCCGCTGGCGCTTGGCGCGCGCGAGCGCCTCGTAGGTGTGGCGCGATACCGCGATCCACGTGCGGTCGGCGTAGTGGTGCTCGATCGCCTCACGCCAGACCGACACCGGCATGCGGTAGTCGATCGACTGCGTCCAGGGGACCAGCACGATCCGCAGGCCGCCGCACGCGTCCCGGTAGTAGACGGTGCCATTGAAATGCAGCGCCAGTGGGGCGACCCCTTCGGGCAGCGAGTGCAGGTACCTCGCCGCCGCAAGCTCCAGGTCGTAGTGGCAGGCGACGGGAACCGGCACCACGGTCGAGCCCGTGAACGGCCCCACGAGCACGTCCAGCCTGCTCCACAGGAGGCTGCGGGTGGTGACGGCCCACCGCTCGGGGGCGCCGAACAGCTCCACCAGCCGCTCGCGCGCCTCATCGTCGTATGCCCGGCGCGCCGGCTCGATCATCAGCTGGATGGAGAGCGCGATCATGTAGACGGGCGTGCCGGTGTCCTCTGAGACCTCAAGCTCCAGGATCAGAAGCGGCGCGGCGCTGTGGCGCGCGGGCCGCACACCAAGCACCGAGAAGGCCAGCTGGGGCTGCGCCGCCCCCGGCTGCGTGGCCACAGCGCTCACGGCCGCCGGCCTCCCCCGCCGCCCTGGCGGCCGAGGCGCTCAAAGAACGCGTCGATCGCCTCGCGCACCGCGGGCCCGCCGGAGATGCCCCGCCAGGCGAGCCTGATCGCCCCGGTCAGCTCGTAGCAGCGGTCGATGGGGGCGATCACGTAACGCGCCGGCTGGGAGATGCGGTCCGCGATCAGGCCCTCGACGTCGCCCTCGAGGTCGGCGATCAGGGGGTCGAGCGCGCTGATCGCCGCCCAGGAGTCGAACCGAAGCTCGGACTCGGTGGCCCCGGCCGGGCTCGGGTACATCGCCACCACGCAGCCGGTGACGGTCGAGTGCATGAAGAAGGCGAGCGAGATCGGGATCTGCAGGCGCGCCCACAGCTCGTCCGAGATCCGCAGGTCAGACAGCCACACGACGCGCGTGCCAACCGGCCGGTAGTCGCCCTCGGCCGCGCGCATCGCCCAGCAGCCCTCGCACGCGCACACGATGCGCCGCTGTCCCAGCTCAAGCAGGTGGCGGTGATCGGAGGAGATCGCAAGCCCGCACAGCTCGCAGCGCTCGCCGGGCGGGCGGGCGACCGGGGCCGCCGCGCGGCGCAGGCCGCCGATCACCCGGGCGCGGCGGCGCACAGCCACCGCGCCGGCCAGCCGCGCGGCGCCGTTCGGCCGTGCACCGCCGTCCGTTGCACCGACGCCGCCCGCGCCACCGACGCCGCCCGATCGACTGACGCCACCCAATCGACTGACGCCGCCCACTCGACCGACGCCGCCCGCGCCATGCCCGCCGGCCGCCAGGGGCGCCACGCGTCCGGCCCCCAGGGGCGCGACACGTTCGGCCGCGCGACCGTCGCCCGGCGCGGTCGTGTCGGCCCCGGCGGCAGTCCGCGCGGTCATCCCGGCAGCGCCACCCTGAGCATCCCGTCCTCACGCAGGAGGGGGACCGGCGACAGCGCTAGCCCGTCGCCGTCAAGCGACCTGCCAGCCAGCGGCAGGTGAAAGGCCCGCCCGCAGGCGGGGCAGGTGAGCGTGCCCGCCACCAGCCGCCCTTCGCGCAGCGGGCCGCCGCAGCCCGCGCAGCGGTCCTCGTAGGCAAGCAGCGTGCCCTGCACATCGGCGATCACCAGCCGATGGCCGCCGACCGTGACCGCCGCCAGTTCCCCGTCGCGGCGGGGGCCGGCCGCCTCGCGCAGCTCATGCCAGACGCCCGCCGGCGGCGCCTGGGCGGGCTGAGCCGCCGTGGCGGGCACGCCGCCGTCGACGATCAGCTCCTGAAGATCCGGGGCGCGCTCCTCGAGCGCCTGCTTGATCGCGAGCTCAAGCGTCACCGACGAGGCGGCGCAGTCCGAGCAGCTTCCACGCAACGCGATCCGGGCCACGCCACCGTCCAGCGACAGCAGGCGCACGTCGCCGCCGTGGGACTTCAGGTAAGGCCGCACCGAGTCCAGCGCGTCGCGCACTCGCCGCTCTAGCGCCACCGGGTGCAGGTCGTGGATCAAAAGCAGCGTTGATACGAGCGGGTCGGCGGCCAGCGAATCGAGCACGCCCGCGCCGCCGGGCTCCTGCGCAACGCGGGCGAGCACCCGCGCGAGGCCCTCTCCGTAGAGCTCGACGACCGCGGCGACCAGCTCATCGGCCAGCCGCACGGCCGGCGAGGGCTCCAGCGCGCCGATCGCCTCCTGCAGCTCCTGCACGCGCGCGAGCAGGGCGTCGCCCGCGTCGGGGGCCGCCCGGCGGCCGCTGTCGTCGGACGCGGCCCGGCGGCCGCTGTCGTCGGACGCGGCCCGGCGGCCGCTGTCGTCGGACGCGGCCCGGCGGCCGCTGTCGTCGGACGCGGCCCGTCGGCCGCCTGCGCCCGGGGCAGCCCGGCGCTCGCCCCCGATCGCCGCCTGCGCACCGGCGAGCCGCACCGCCATCGCTATGCCAGCGCCGTCGGGCGGTGGACGACCTTGCGCACCCGCCCGCCGCCGCTGTAGATGTGCACGCCGCAGGGCAGGCACGGGTCAAACGAGCGCACGGCCCGCATGATGTCCACGCCCTTGAAGTTCTCCGGCCCGTTCTCCTCGAAGATCGGGGTGTTCTGGACCGCGTCCTCGTAGGGTCCGGGGGTCCCGTAGACGTCGCGCGGGCTGGCGTTCCAGGGGGTCGGCGGATACGGCTGGTAGTTGGCGATCTTGCCGTCACGGATCACCATGTGGTGGGAGAGAACCCCGCGAGCGGCCTCGTGGAAGCCGCAGCTGATCGCCTGCTCGGGGACCCTGAAGCTGGTCCAGCTGCGGGTGCGGCCGGCCTGCACCTCCTTGATCGCGCGCTCCAGGTTGTGCAGCGCGATCAGGGCGCTGTATGCCTGGTGGTAGGTGCGCGCCCGGTCACGCTCGATCGCGTTTGACTTCTCGGGGATCTTCCACTCGAGCTCCATCTCGGGCATGTTCGGCGAGCGCGGGAGCACCATCTGGATCGATTCGCCGGTCGCCCTGGCGTAGCCGAAGTCCACGAGCCCCGCCTTGGCGGTGCACCACTGGCGGGCGAACGGGCCGCCGCCGGTGTCGCAGCACACGTGCGTGTCGGTGCGCTTGTCGTAGATGCGCGGCGAGACCACCCAGGTGTACTTGTCCGCGAAGTCCCGCTTCTGCGGGCGCGGCAGCGTCACCTTGTTCCAGGGATGGTGCTTGTCCACCGGGTTGCCGAGCGGGTCGTGGGTGACGAACGTCGGCTCGTTGTCCCAGGGGTCGAAGTACGACGATCCCAGCAGGATCCGGATCATCAGGTTGATCTCCACCAGGTCGGTCGATACGAGCTCGCCGCCGATCACCACACCGGGGGTGATGTAACGCTTGCGGCCCCAGTTGGTCATGTTGCGGTAGTCGTAGTCGACGTAGTCGGGATCGTCGAAGGATCCCCAGTTGACGAGGTTGGTCGGGCGATAGCCGACCATGTCGTACCCGGGCAGCTCCTGCAGGAAGAAGTCGTACAGGTCATCGTGCATCGGCACGCTGCGCTTGACATAGTCGAAGTAGCGCATCAGCCGCACGTAGTAGTCGGTGCAGGTCTGGTGGGTGATGTCGGCGCTGCACCCGCCCGGCATGATCGTGGACGGGTGGGTGTGACGGCCGCCGAACAGGCAGTACATCTCACGCGTGTAGCGCGCGACGTGGAGCGTCTCCAGGTAGAACTCGCCGGTGAACGGGTTCAGCGCCCGCATGATGTCGGCGATCGTCTTGTACCCGTGGATGTCGCGGCCCGGTGCGGATGTCTGCTCTGCCTTGGCCAGCAGGGTGGGGTTGGTCTCCTTGACCATCTGCTCGCAGAAATCGACGTTCGCCATGCAGTCGTTGAAGATCGCATGGTCGAAGATGTAGTCGGCCGTCTCGGCTAGGTTGAACGCCAGATCGCCGAGCTTGGGCGGCTTGACGCCGTAGGCCATGTTCTGGTTCAGGCACGAGCAGGTGCAGTGGTTGTCGCCGCAGATCCCGCAGATCCGGCTGGTGATGAAGTGGGCGTCACGTGGATCGATGCCGCGCATGAAGATGTCAAAGCCGCGGAAGATCATCGAAGTGCTGTAGCACTTGAGCACCTGGCGGTTTGTGAAGTCGATCTCGGTGTGAATGCCGAGGCTGCCCACGATCCTGGTGATCGGGTCCCACGACATCTCCTTGACGACGACCTTCTGCTTGGGTGGGGTCTCGGTTGACATCTGCTTTCACCGCCTTGTTCGTTCAGGAGCCGTCTGGGCCGTGGCCGCCCGTGCGCGGTCTGTCGGCAGGCTCACCACCGCTTCTCGTAGCCCGTGGTCAGCGTGCGGCCGCGCCGGCGCCACTCCGGCTCGCGATCCTTGTCCTGGGCGATGTGGCGCCTGCGGAAGTAGCGCACGATCGGCCCATAGCTGAAGCGCATCACGTCCGCGGCGACGGCGCCCCACCGGTCCTCGTCCATGAAGGGCATGAACTTGTCCGGGAAGCCGGGCATCGTGCACGCCATGCAGATCCCGCCGACGTTCGGGCAGCCGCCGACCCCGCCCACCCAGCCGCGGACCGGCACGTTGCACTTGACCACCGGCCCCTTGCAGCCGAGCTTGACCAGACAGCGGTGGTCTGAGCCGTACTCGGTGGCGAACTCGCCCTGTTCGGCGAAGCCCGCGCGGTTGCAGCTCTCGCGCACCGTGCGCCCGAACAGCCACACCGGCCGCAGCGCCTCGTCCAGCTGGGGCGGGGGCGCGAGGCCGGCGAGGTGAAGCGCCAGGTAGAGCAGCACCTCGGTCATGTTGTCCGGCTGGGCCGGGCAGCCCGGGATGCAGATGATCGGCAGCCCGGCGCGCGAGCGCCATCCCCAGCCCAGGTAGTCGGGCACGCCCATGGCCCCGGTGGGGTTGTTGCGCATCGCCGGGATCCCGCCGTAGGTGGCGCAGGTCCCGATCGCGACCACGGCCGCCGCCCGTGGGGCGAGGCGGTCAAGCCACTCGTTCATCGTGATCGGCTGCCCGTTCGAAGGGTTGACGGCAAACCCGGTCCAGTGGCCCTCGCCGTTGATCTCCTCGTTGCCCAGCGATCCCTCGATGCACAGGACGAAGGGATCCAGGCGGCCCTGCTCGGCGTCGAACCACGCCTGCGCGTACTCCTGCCCCACCGCGTAGTCGATCACCTGGTTGTGCACGACCACCTTCGGCATCCCGGGGATCGCCTGCAGGATGATGTCCTCGAGGCTCGGGTTGGTGGCCGAGGTCATCGCCACCGAGTCACCCTCGCAGCTGAGCCCGGTCGTCATCCACAGCACGTGGGCGGTCACCGCCTCGGTCTTCTTCTGCGCCGCGTACGGGCTCTCGGTCGTGGCCATCGTCTCTCCTTCGCTCGCCCTCGCTCAACAGATCCGCGGCAGGGGGTCGCCGACCAGCTGGTCCATGACCCTTCTGCCAAAGCTGGTCTCCACCAGCACCATCCCGGGCGGCTGCGCGCGCACCTCGCCGATCTCGCACGCAAGCTCGCAGCCCGCCACCCCGCGCAGCGCCGAGAGCGCGCGCGGGACGGCCCGCGCCGCCACGAACGCGACCAGCCTGCCCTCGCAGGCCACATACATCGGGTCGATCCCCAGAAGCTCGGCTGCGCCGGCGACGGCGGGCAGCACGGGCACCGCGGCCTCACGCACCACGATCGCCACCGATGAGGCGCGCGCGAGCTCGTTGAGGACCGAGGCCACCCCGCCCCGGGTGGGGTCGCGCATGCACCGCAGGTCCGCCCCTACGGCCTCAAGCAGCGCGTCCACCGCCGGCCACAGCGGTCCGGTGTCCGAGACCACCTCGGCATCCAGGTCGAACTCGCCCCGGGCGAGCATGATCGCCGTGCCGTGCTCGCCGACCGAGCCCGACAGCAGCACGCGGTCGCCCGGCCTCAGCGAGGCGGGCGACAGCTGCGCGCGCTCGTCACATAAGCCGATCCCCGAGGTGCAGATGTACATGCCGTCGGCGTGCCCGCGCTCGACCACCTTGGTGTCCCCGGTCACCACCTGCACGTCGGCGGCCGCGGCCGCGGCCGCGATCGCCTGCACCTCGTCGCGAAGCTGCTGGGCTGGCAGGCCCTCCTCCAGGATCAGCGACAGGCTCAGCGCCAGCGGCCGGGCGCCGGACACGGCCAGGTCGTTGACGGTCCCGTTTACCGCCAGCTCGCCGATCGAGCCTCCAGGAAACCGCAGCGGGCGCACCACGTAGGCGTCCGTCGAGAGGGCCAGGCGCGCGGCGCCCGCGCTCACCAGCCCCGCGTCCCCCAGCGCCGCCAGCGCGTCGTTGTGCAGGGCGGGCTCGAGGAGCGCCTCGATCAGCGTCTGCGTCGCCCGCCCGCCCGCTCCGTGGGCCATGGTGATCTGCTCGTCGCGGAACCTGGCGCGCTTGCCACGGGCGGTCTCGATGATGCCCAGCACGCGCTGTTCGCGGTCCGAGAGGGCCTGTTGCGCGCTCACGCCGCCGCTCACACCGCCTCGCGCACGCGCGCGAAGCGCCCGAAGTTGTAATAGGCCGCGCACGCCCCCTCGCTTGAGACCATGCAGGTCCCGATCGGCCGCTCAGGAGTGCAGGCGGTGCCGAACACCTTGCACTCCCACGGCTTGATCACGCCCTTGAGCACCTCCCCGCACTGGCAGGCCTTGGGGTCGGCGACGCGCACCCCGGGCACCGAGAAGCGAAGCTCAGCGTCGAAGTCCGCGTAGGCGGCCGACAGCCGCAGGCCGCTGTGGGAGATGAACCCCAGCCCCCGCCACTCGAAGTGGGGCCGGAGCTCGAACACCTCGGCCATCACCTCAAGCGCCCGCGGGTTGCCCTCGTAGGGCACCACGCGCGTGTACTGGTTCTCGACCTCGCAGCGCCCATCCCTGAGCTGGCGCAGGATCATCACCACCGACTGCAGGATGTCCAGCGGCTCAAAGCCGGAGATCACCACCGGCCGCCGGTAGTCGGCGGGTATGAACTCAAACGGCCTGGCGCCGACGACCGTGCACACGTGGCCGGGCCCGATGAACCCGTCCAGGCGCAGGTCCGGCGACTCAAGCAGCGCCCGCAGCGGCGGCACGATCGTCACGTGGCTGCACATGCAGCTGAAGTTGGCGACCCCCTCGGCTTTCGCGCGCCTGAGCGTCAGCGCGGTGGACGGAGCCGTGGTCTCAAACCCGATCGCGAAGAACACGACCTCGCGATCAGGGCTTGCGCGGGCGATCCGCAGCGCGTCAAGCGGGGAGTAGACCATCCGCACATCGGCCCCCTCCGCGCGTGCGTCCAGCAGCGTCCCGCTTGAACCCGGCACGCGCATCATGTCGCCGAAGCAGGTGAAGATCACGCCCGGCTGGCGGGCGAGCGCGATCCCGTCATCGACGCGCCCCATCGGGATCACGCACACCGGGCAGCCCGGGCCGTGCACGAGCTCCACGTTGGCGGGCAGCAGGTCGTCGATCCCGTACTTGTAGATCGAGTGCGTGTGGCCGCCGCAGACCTCCATCAGCTTGTAGTGGCGACCGGGCGCCACCAGCGAGAGGATCTCGGCGGCGACCGCGCGACCGAGCTCGGCGTCGCGGAACTCGTCGACGAACCTCACGCCCGCTCCAGGTCCATGGGCCTCAAGGGCGCCTCGCCTCCGACCGCCCGACGCCCGCATCGGTCCGGAGCCGCACGCGCACCGCTCCTTGGAGCCTCACGCCCACCGCTCCTTGGAGCCTCACGCGCGCCGCTCGCCGGTCTACGCGATTCGCAGCGCGCGTCATGAGCCCTCCGCTGCGCGGGCGATCGCGGCGCCGGCGTGCACGAGCAGCACCTCGCCGACGGCGACCGGCTCGACCAGCGCCGTCTCGACGGTCATGCGCCGGCCGCCGGCCTGCGCGCACAGCGCAAGCCCGCGCTCGACATCCACGCGCACGACGCTCATCGGGACGCCGTCGTCGGCGCAGGTGATGCAGTGATCGCCGTCGCAGCTCACTCGATCACGCTCGCCTTCAACTCCTCCAGCTCCTGCTCGTAGTCGCGGCCCATGCCGACGAGCAGATCGTGCGTGGCGCGCGCCTCCAGCTCGTCGACCTTGGAGATCGCAAACCCGACGTGGATCAGAACCCAGTCGCCCGGGACCACGCCCCCGCCGACGTCATCCAGCAGGCCGACGTTCACCCGCCGGCGCACACCCGCGACCTGAACCGTCGCGAGGCGGTTTGCCTCATCGACGATCTCCACCACCTGGCCGGGGATCGCCAAGCACACGCGAGCGGTTCTACCACCGGCCCTCGCTCGCTCCGGACGCCCGGTAACCCGGCTTACGTTCGCTTCGGTAATCCCACTTACAGGGCTGTCACGGGAGGCCCGGCACAGTCGAACAGGCTTTGGCCCGATCAGGCAGGCCCCGATTCGAGAACGGGCGTGATCCCGGGCGCTGCTCCTGCGCCCACCGACTCTCGATGGGGCTGACGCTGAGCGAGTGGAGCGTCTGCGGGCGCCGAATGTAACCCCGATTACAGAGAGATGCGCGGGCGGCGGAGGCCGTTTCCGGTTGGCGCGGGCAGCGGTTAGACTCGCCCCGCGCCGTGCCCCAGGACTGGCTCATCCGCGGTCCGCCGGCGCGCCGCCCGGAGGCGAGCGCGCTCCACACCTACCTGCTCGACGCCGACGACGAACTGGCCGAGCAGTTTGACCTGAGGACTAGGATCGCCGTCCGTCAGGGCACCACGATCCGCGTGATGGCGACCGAGGTGGGCGAATGCGACCTGCGGCAGCTGCTCGAGCGGGTGCGCGACGGGTTCGGGTTGCTGGTGCTGGACGGCTTGCTCGCGCACGAGACCCGGCTCGGCGGACGCTCGGCAGCCGAGCTGGTGGGCGCCGGGGATCTCGTTCAGGGGACCGTGGCCTGCGACGAGGAGCTTTTGGAGTGCGAGGACTCATGGCGCGCCCTGTGGCCGTCGAGGCTGGGGCTTTTGGACGCCGAGTTCTGCGAGCGCGTGCGGCCGTGGCCGGCGGTCGCACGGGCGCTCGTGCGGCGCGGCAGCCGGCGAGCCGCGGCGCTCAACCGGGTGCGCGCAATCAGCTCACACCCCCGGCTGGAGGTGAGGCTTGACCTCCTGTTCTGGTTCTTGGCCGCACGCTGGGGGCGCGTGGAGCGCGGCGGGATAAGGCTCACGCTGCCGCTGACGCATCGCCTGCTGGGTGAGCTGGTCGCCGCCGAGCGGCCGTCCATCTGCCACGCGCTCGCGCGCCTGTCGCATGCGGGGCTTGTCGTCGGACAGACGGGCGACTGGCATCTGGTCGGGGGCGCCGTGGAGCATCTGCAGGTGCTGCTCGACCACCCGGTTCGGCTGGCACCCCGCTCAGGCGCAGGCCCCGGTCGCGGAAGGCCCGCGTGAGCGGGGCGCCGAGCCCGCCGGCGCAGGGGGCCGGCGCGGACGGCGCCGCGGCGGATGCCAGGCGCACAGCCGAGCGCCAGCCGATCAGCGTCCTGTGGCTGACCAGCGGTCTCGGCTGCGACGGGGACTCGGTCGCGCTCACGGCCGCCACCAGCCCGAGCCTCGAGGAGCTGCTCGCTGGCTGCCTGCCCGGCATGCCGCCTGTGATCCTCTACAACCCGATGCTCGCGTTTGAGACCGGCGACGAGTTCGTGCGTGCGTTCGAGCGCGCCGCCCGGGGCGAGCTTGACCCGTTCCTGCTCGTGCTGGAGGGCTCGGTGCCCAACGAGCGCATCAACGGCGGGGGCCACTGGTCCGGGATGGGGGTCGGCGCCGACGGGCAGCCGATAACAACCGACCTGTGGATCGACCGCTTGGCGCCCGTGGCCGGTGCGGTGCTCGCCGTCGGGACCTGCGCGGCCTACGGCGGCGTGCCAGCGATGCGCAACAACCCGACCGGCGCGATGGGGCTGCGTGACCACCTTGGCTGGCGCTGGCGATCGCGGCTTGGGCTGCCGGTCGTCAACCTCCCCGGCTGCCCGGTCGCACCCGACAACATCACAGAGGTGATCCTGGAGTTGGCGCTGGCGATCGCGGGACTCGGGCCGCCGCCCGAGCTCGACGAGCAGGGCAGGCCGGTGCGAATGTTCGGGCTCACCGTACACGAGCGCTGCGACCGTGCCGGGCTGGCCGAGCAGGGCCAGTTCTCCGATTCCCACGGCGACGGCCGCTGCCTGGCCAAGCTCGGCTGCAAGGGGCCGGTGGTCAAGTGCAACGTGCCGGTCCGCGGCTGGGTGGGCGGGGTCGGCGGCTGCCCGAACGTCGGCGGGATCTGCATGGCCTGCACGATGCCGGGCTTCCCCGACCGCTACATGCCGTTCGTGGAGGCCGACCTGAGCGCACGGCTGTACGCGCGGACGGCCAGGCTCGCGCACGGCCCGCTGCTGCGCTACCTGCGCGAGCGACGGATCCGCCACCGCTACGACGTCGAGCCTGATTGGCGGCGCCCCGGCGCCACGCTGACAAGCGGCTACCGGCCCGTGAACGCAGCCACCGGCGGTCACGCGGCCACCGGGGGCGGCACGCGGGGAGCTGTTGGGACCGAGCCCTGGCGGCCGGGAGCCCGGGACTGAGGTCCAGGGGATGCCGGTGCGCGTGGTCTTTCGCTGCGAGCTGTGCGGGGCGCGCCCGGACCCGGCGTCTCAGGAGGCGCTCGAGCGCCAGCTGCTGGACCTGCGCCACGGCGAGTACCTCGACGCGGGCGAGGGCCCCCCGCCCCCGTGGCTCACCTGGCACGGCCGCGGGATCTACGGCCCGCTGCGCTACGCATGCGGCGCCCACCGCGGGGAGCTGAAGGCGCTGATCCGCGAGCAGTACGGGACGCTCGGGTGGCATCCCTGGGCGATCGGGCCGCACCCGTGGGCGGGACGACGCGGAACCGACCGCGCTCGCGCGCTCGCACGAGCGCTGCGCTGAACTTGCCAGGCAGGCGAGCGCCCGGCGGCGGGGAGGCGGCACCCGATTTTGGCGGCCCGACCCGCACTCAAAAAATCCCGACCGGCGCGCTCTGTATTCGGGTACCCTAATCTCCGTGAAGACGATGAGCGCAGGACGGCACCGTGGGATTCGCTGAGACCGTCGCGCTGGGCGCGATCGCCGGCTTGACGATCTATCTGGGCCTGCCGGTGGGACGCGCGCTGGGCGGGGGTGGCCGGCCGCGCGTGGCGCTGGCGATGCTTTCGGCCGGGATCCTGGCGTTCATCTTCATGGACGTCTCAAGCCACGCCGAGGGCATCGTCTCTGCGGCGCTGCAGCAGTTCAGGCACGGAAGCGACGGCATGGGGCACGTGGTGTGGCTGTTCGCGCTGCTGTGCGCGGGGTTCACCGCGGGCACCGCCGGCATCTCGGCGATCGAGCACGCGGTCCGCCGCCGCGCCACCGCGCCGCCGCCGATCGCCGGCGCGGCGCAGGACACGGCCCTGGCGGTGGCGCTCGAGGCCCCGCATGCCGTGGCGGCGGTGGACGCGCGGCGACGCGCCCTGCAGACCGGGATGACGATCGCGCTGGCGATCGGGCTGCACAACTTCGCCGAGGGCCTGGCGATCGGCGTCTCTGCCCAGAGCGGGGCGATCGGGCTGGCCGCGGTGCTGATCATCGGCTTTGGCGCGCACAACGCGACCGAGGGCTTTGCGATCGTGGGCCCGCTCGGGGGGGTGCGGCCGTCCTGGCGGTGGCTGGCAGCCGCTGGGCTCGTCGCCGGAGGCCCAACGTTCCTGGGCACGGTCGTCGGCTACCAGGTGCACGCGCCCGCCTTCCAGCTCTGCTTCTACGCGCTCGCCGGCGGCGCGATCCTGTTCGTGATCGGCGAGATCTGGGCCGGCGTGCGCCGCTATGGCTACCGGACGCTTGGCCTGTACATGATCGCGGCCGGGTTTCTGCTGGGCGTGGCGACCGACCTGATCGTCTCCTACGCCGGCGCCTGAGGCCGCCTGCCCCGCCTGAGGCCACCCTGCGCCGCGGGTCCGCGGTCGCCCACGCCGCGCGTTCGCGGTCGCCTGCTTCCGCGCGCGCTCGCCCGCAGCCTCAGCGCGCGCTCGCCCTCAGACTCAGCCTGCGCGGCCCACGGGCTCCGACAGGAGCTTGCCCTCAGGCTCCCACGGGCGCTTGCCCTCAGGCTCCCACGGGTGCCGGCGCCGAGGTGCGCCACAGATAGGCGCCGCGCGGCTCGCCCACCGGGGCGCCGTCGAGCAGCACGGTGCGCCCGCGCAGGATCGTGCGCACCGGCCAGCCGGTGAGCTTGAGGCCGGCAAACGGCGTGTGGTCCTGGGCTGACAGCAGCCTCGCTGGCGTGACCGTCTCGACGCGGTCGAGGTCGACGATCGCCAGGTCCGCGTCTGAGCCGACCGAGATGCGGCCCTTGCGCGGAAACAAGCCGTAGGCACGGGCCGGCGCCTCCGAGACGAGCTCCACGATCCGCTCCAGGCCCAGGCCGCGTCGCGGGCCCTCGGTCAGCATGTAGGGGTACATGAGCGCCGAGCCGCCGAACCCCGGCAGCGCCGCCCACATGTCGCCCAGCTTGTCGGCCTCCGAGCAGCAGGCGTGGTCGGAGCACACCCAGTCGATCTCGCCACGCAGAACGCCCTCCCACAGCGCCTCGCGGTCGGCCTCGGCCCGGATCGGGGGGTTCACCTTGCCGCGCTGATCGTTGTAGGTCTCATGGAGAGCGCCAGGTGGTGCAGCGTCGTCTCGAGCCTGACGTCCAGCTGCGGACGCGAGCGCCGGAGCTCCACCGCGGCGTCCAGCGCCTCGGCGCTGGACAGGTGCAGCAGGTTGACCGGGCAACGCGTCGCGGCCGCGAGCACTCCCGCCTCGCCGATCGCCAGGCGTTCGGTGAGCGGCGGCCGCGCCTCGCTGTAGGCGTGCAGGCCCCGCAGCGTCGGATGGGCTCGCACCCGCTGCATGAACACCCTGATCAGCTCGGGCTGCTCGGCGTGGATGCTGACCGACAGCCGCAGAGCGGACCCGCGCTGCGCCGCGGCTGCCACCTGCTCGAGGATCTCGAACAGGTGGCCGAGATCGTATGTCTCCGACATCGTCTCGGCGTGCGCGGGGCGCACCCCGGAGAGGTCGAGCCCCTTGTAGAACATGTAGTACTTGAACGAGCCGACCCCGTGGCGCTCGATCAGCTGCGGGATCTCGCCCAGGTGGACCGAGTCCATCGGGGCCAGGTGAAAGCCGTAGTCGGTGCGCGCATGCCCTGCCACCGCCGCCAGGACCTCGGGGAGGATCTCGCTGTAGGGGCCGGTCCGGTGCAGGTAATGGTCGCCGGTGCGAAAGTAGGACAGGACGCTGGTCACGCCGCCGGCCAGCGAGGAGAGCGTCTCGCTCTCGGCATCCTCAGCCAGACCCCGGTAGATCCCGAGGTGGTAGTGGGCGTCGATCGCACCCGGCAGCACGGTCAGGCCGCGGGCGTCGATGCGCTCGGCGGCCGTGGCGCCTGACAGGTCCTGCGCCACCGCGGCGATCCGCTCTCCGGCGATCCCCAGGTCCACCTCGCGGCAGCCGATCCCCGCAAGCACACACCGGCCGCCCTGGACGACGAGATCAAAGTCTGTTCCGCTCATCGGAACAAACTTCAAGCAGCTCCACTGCTGGCCATCGCGGCCGGCGATTCTAGCGGGCTCAGCACGCGCTTGAAAGGTTGACCCTGCCGAGGGTAAGCTCCACTCTAGAGGAAGCAGCAGAATGTTCCGATGAGCGGAACGAGCACTCCACCGGATACGGGCACCCAGTCGGCGGCACGCGTCGCCGACCTGCTGCTGGCCCTGGCGGACGGTCCGGCCGGGGTGAGCGCCCTGGCCGCGCGCACCGGGATGAGCAAGGCGGTCGCCCATCGCATCCTGCAATCGCTTCGCTCGCGCGACCTGGTTGGAGCCGACGGCCGCGGCAGCTACCGGCTGGGGGTGGCGGCGGCCGCGCTGGGAGCGCGCGCGCTGGCGCGCCTTGACCTGCGCTCCTCAAGCCTGCCGATCCTCCGGGAGCTGCGAGAGCTCACCCAGGAGACGACCACCCTGTCGGCGCTCAGCGGCCTGGCGCGCGTCTACCTCGCCCAGGTCGTCTCCCCCCAGGAGGTCAAGATGACGGTCGAGGTCGGACGCCCGTTTCCGCTGCACGCCGGCGCGTCGAGCAAGGCGATCCTCGCGCACGCCGACCCGGAGCTGCGCGAGCAGGTGCTCTCACGGCCGCTGGTCGCCCTCACGCCGTACACGCCGGTCACGCGGGCCGAGCTCGAGCGAGAGCTCGCGACGATCGCGGCCGAGGGGGTCGCCGTCTCACGGGGGGAGCGCCAGGCAGGCGCCGGCAGCGTCGCCGCGCCGCTGTTCGGTCCCCACGGCGAGGTGGTCGGCTCGATCAGCGTCTGCGGGCCGGTGGACCGCTTCGACGGCGAGCGGGCGCGCCTGCTGGCCGAGCCGGTGCGCGAGGCGGCGGCGGCGATCACCCGCAGGCTGGGCGAGCTTGACCGGACGGGCGGATGAGCGACGGCGACGCCCGCCACGACGGCGCGCTCGCCGGCCTGACCGTGATCGACTGCTCGACGCTGTTCGCGGGCCCGATGGCCGCGATGCTCCTGGCCGACTACGGCGCGGAGGTGATCAAGATCGAGCACCCGGCGGGCGGCGATCCCGCCCGCAGCCACGGTCACGCCCGGGACGGGGTGGGCCTGTGGTTCAAGACCCTGGGACGCGGCAAGCGATCGGTCGCCGCGGACCTGAGGACCGCAGACGGCGCCGAGCTGCTGCGCCGCCTGTGCGAGGGAGCCGACGTCCTGATCGAGAACTTCCGCCCCGGCACGCTCGAGCGCTGGGGGCTGGGGCCCGAGCGCCTGCGCGCCCGCAACCCCGGCCTTGTGGTGGCGCGCGTGACCGGGTTTGGACAGCGCGGCCCGCTCGCGCACAGGCCCGGGTTCGGCACGCTCGCGGAGGCGATGAGCGGCTTTGCGCACATCACAGGCGAGGCCGACGGGCCCCCGACGCTGCCGCCGTTCGGCCTGGCGGACGGGATCGCAGGAATCATGGCGGCGTTCGCGGTCATGGTGGCCCTGCGCCACCGCGAGCGGACGGGCGAAGGCCAGGTGATCGACATCTCGCTGATCGAGCCGATCCTGCTCGTGCTCGGCGCCCAGGCGACCGTGTTCGATCAGCTGGGCATCGTCCAGCGCCGCTCGGGGAACCGCTCGGCCAACAACGCGCCACGCAACACCTACCGCACGCGCGACGGACGCTGGGTCGCCGTCTCCACCAGCGCGACCCCGGTGGCCGAGCGGGTGATGCGCCTCGTCGGCCGGGACGACCTGGTCGCCCAGCCCTGGTTTGCCACCGGACGGGGCCGTGCCCAGCACGCCGACGAGCTCGACGAGGCTGTAGGGCGGTGGATCGGCGAGCACGACCTGGAGGAGGTCGTGCGGCGCTTTGACGAGGCGCAGGCCGCGGTCGCGCCGGTCTACGACATCCAGCAGGCGCTCGCCGACCCCCAGTACCGGGCGCTCGAGACGTTCATCAGGGTGCCGGACCCGGAGCTTGGGTCGGTGCTGATGCAGAACGTGCCCTTTCGGATGCAGGCGACGCCGGGGAGGGTGCGCTGGGCCGGCGAGCCGCTCGGCGCCTCCACGGATGCCGTGCTTGAGTCGGTGGGCATCGCGCCCCGCGCGCAGCGCCGGTGCAGGTGATGCGCGGCCCCGAGCCGGCGGGCTGCTCGCATGCGGAGCTTGCACGCTCGCGCGCGGACCTCGCACGCTGCTCGCACCGGCAGCTCGCGCGGTCCTCGCGCCCAAAGCTCGCACGGTCCTATCTGTATGTGCCCGCGGACCGCCCGGAGCGGATCGACCGGGCGCTGGCCGCAGAGGCGGACGCGGTGATCGTCGACCTGGAGGACGCCGTCGCGGCCGATCGCAAGGCGCTCGGGCGCGCGGCGGTGCGCGAGCTTTTGTCGCGGCCGAGCCCAAAGCCGGTCTGGGTCAGGGTCAACGCGCCCGACAGCCCCTGGCTTGGCGACGACCTGGAGGCGATCCGCTCCGTGCACCTGGCGGGCGTGCGGATCCCCAAGTGCGAGGACCCGGATCAGATCCGTGCGGCGGTCCTGCGGCTCGCCGGCGATTCGCCGCCGCCGGCGGTTCACTGCCTGCTTGAGTCGGCGCTGGGCGTCGAGCGCGCCGTGGAGATCGCGCGTGCGCACCCGGCCGTCTGCGCCCTGGCGCTCGGCGAGGCCGACCTGGCCGCCGACCTCGGGGCGACCGCCGACGACGCGCTGCAGTGGGCGCGCCTGAGGATCCTCTACGCGTCGCGCGCCGAGCGGCTTCTGCCCCCGGTGCAGAGCGCCTTCGTCGAGCTGAGCGCGCCCGATGAGCTTGAGCGCAGCTGCCGGCGGGGGCGCGCAATGGGCTTCTTCGGACGCGCGGCCGTGCATTCGTCGCAGGTGCCGGTGATCAACGCCGCCTACACGCCGACCGCCGACGAGGTCAGGGCCGCTCGCCGGGCGCTTGAGGAGGCGCAGGCCGCCGGCGCGGTCTCGGTCTCCGAGAGCGGGCGCATGGTCGACCGGGCGGTGCTGCGCTCGGCGCAAGCGGTGGTCGAGCTGGCCGACCGCCTGGGGGTGAGCGCATGAGACGAGGCGAGCCTGCCGCCGGGCCGTTCACCGGCGCCGTGGGCGGCCGCCGGCTGCTGGTCTACGACCTGGGGCAGCCACTGCACGCCGGGATCCCGTGCTCCCCCAACCATCCCGGCTTTCGCATGGCGCTCACCCGCCGCCACGGCGACACGGTGCGCGCCGACGGCTCGTCGGCCGCCAGCGAGCTGATCGTCACGGGCGGCCACGTCGGCACCCATGTGGACGCGCTGGCGCACGTCTCGCACGCGGGCCTGTTGCACGGCGGGCTGGACGCCGAGAGCGCGCAGCGGGGTGGCTCGTTCTCGGTCCACGGGGTGGAGCGGCTGCCGCCGTTCGTCGGTCCCGCCACGCTTCTGGACATCCCCCGCGCGCGCGGCGTGAGCCGTCTTGCGGCGGGCGAAGCGGTCACCGCCGAGGACCTCAAGCTCGCACTGGCGCTGCACGGCGAGCGGCTGCAGCAAGGGCAGGCGGTGCTGATCAGGACCGGCTGGGGGCAGCTGTGGGAGCGGCCGGAGGAGTTCGTCGGACTGCGCGACGGAGCCCCCGGGCCCGACGAGCGGGCCGCCGAGTGGCTGCTCGGCCACGGTGTGGCGCTGATCGGCTCCGACACCGCCGCGTTCGAGCGGATTGCGCCCGGCCGCGGCCACGCGCTGCTGCCGGTGCACCGGCGCCTGCTTGTGGATGCGGGCGTGCCGATCCTGGAGATGCTCGCGCTGGAGCAGCTCGCGGCCGAGGGCAGGCTCAGCTTCACGCTCGTGGTCGCGCCGCTGAAGCTCGCGGGCGCCACCGGCTCGCCTGTCAGGCCACTGGCCCTGGTGGACGGCGCGGAGGACGACGGTGAGCGGTGAGGGGCTGGTGCACCGGCTGGCGGCGCTGGCGGCGGCGCCTTTGGACGTCGGGCCCGACGGGCCGCTGGCCCGCGACGTGGCGCGGCGCCTGCGGGACACGATCGGCCTGCAGTGCGCGGCGGCCGCCGTGCCCGAGGCGATCGCCGTGCGCTCGGTGATCGCCTCATGGTCCTGCGAGGAATCGAGCCTCGCCGCCCGCCAATCGCGGCCACCGGGCGCCGGGCGCCAGGGCGCCGCGCGCCTTGCGCGGCCCGGCGCTGCGAGCCTTCGCGCCGCGCACCGCCCCTCGCACATCGACGGTCGCGCCACCGTCGCCGGCCAGCCGGGGCGTCACGCACCCGCCCAGGCGGCGCTGCTGGCGGGAACGCTCGCCCATGCCCTGGACTTCGACGACACGCACCTGCCGTCGGTGCTCCATCCCAGCTCGCCCGTGGTGGCGGCAGCCCTGGCGGTCGCGCAGGCGCGCCACCGAAGCGGCCCGGCGCTCGTGCGCGCGATCGCCGTCGGCGAGGAGGTTTGCATCCGCCTTGGGATGGCGGGCTTTGACCCTCAGCGTCGGAGCTCCGTCTACTTCGATCGCGGCCTGCACGCCACGTCGATCTGCGGCACGCTCGGCGCCGCCGCCGCCGCAGCGATCCTCATCGGGCTCGACGTCGATGGCGTCGCCAACGCCCTGGCGGTGGCCGCAAGCATGGGCGCCGGGATCATCGAGGCCAACCGCACGGGCGGCGGCGTCAAGCGCATCCACTGCGGCTGGGCCGCGCATGCGGGGGTCAGCGCGGCCGAGCTTGCGGCCGCCGGCGTGACCGGGCCTCCGACGGCGCTGGAGGGGCGGTTCGGGCTGCTCGGCGCCCTGGTGGGCGAGCGCCGGCGCGATCGGGAGCTGACCGACGGCCTGGATGAGCTCTGCCGCGGGGACGGGCGCCCCGCCGTGCTCGACGTGCACTTCAAGCCCTACCCCGCCAACCACTTCACCCACGCCGGAATCGACGCGGCGCTTGCGCTGCGCGCCGAGGGGGTGGCGCCGGAGCAGATCGAGTCCGTGTCGCTGGGGGTGCCCGAGCCGGTGCTGCGGACGATCGCCGAGCCAGCCGACCGCAAGGCCCGTCCGCCCGACGGCTATTCGGCGCAGTTCAGCGGGCCGTTCACGTTCGCCGTGGCGCTTGTGGGCGGCGGAGGGCTGGGGGTGTACCTGGACGACTTCAGCGACGCCGCCGTGCGCGACCCGCGGCTGCTGTCCCTGGCGGCCCGGGTTCGCTGCCACGCCGACCCGGAGTGCGACCGGCTCTTCCCGGTGGCGCTGCCGACGATCGCACGGGTGGCCCTGCGCGGCGGTGGTCGGCGCGAGATAGCGGTGCTGGCCAACCGCGGCGGCCCGCAGCGGCCGCTCAGCGACCAGGAGCTCGCGCTCAAGTTCGAGCTCAACGCGGCCCGGTCACTGGACCACGTCGCGGTGCAGCGACTGTCCGAGGCGCTCGAGCGCCTGGTGGAGTGCGAGGATGTGGCAAGCGAGCTTCAGGCGGTCTGAGCTCGGGTCAGGCCCTGCGCCGCCTGGCGACCACGCGCGCCAGCGTCACCGCGATCACCAGCGCGCCGCCGTAGAAGACGTCCTGCACCCAGCCCTGCCCGCCGAGCAGCTGCAGGCCCGTGATCCCGGTCACCAGGAAGTAGGTCGCCACGAACGTGCCCCAGGGGTTGAAGCGCCCGGGGGTGATCACCGTCTGGCCCAGGAACGCGCCGGCGAAGGCGGGCAGCAGATACGGCGGCCCGCCGCCGGGGTCGGCGGCGCCCACGACCCCCGCCTGCATGATGCCCGCGACCGTGCAGATCATCGTCGTGGACACCAGGGCCAGCGCCCGCAGCGAGTCCACGCGCAGGCCCGCCAGGCGGGCCACCTCGCGGCCCTCGCCGACGAACACAAGGTGGCGGCCAAGCGGCGTGTAGCCGAGCACGTACCAGAGCACGAAGCACAGCAGAAGGCCGATGTAGAACGCGTATGGCAGCCCCAGCAGGAACGTGTCCTGCATCGCGTTGATCAGGCTCTGCGAGATCCCGCCGATCGTCACCGAGTCGCTGATCCCGAACCCGATGCCACCGAGCAGCGTGCCCATCCCGAGCGTGACGATCAGCGACGAGACGCCCACGCGCACGACCACGAACGCGTTGACCAGGCCGATCACGAGCCCGATCAGCAGCGTGCAGGCGATCGCCGCACCCAGCGGCCAGCCGTCGTTGACGTTCAGCACCGCCACCATCGTCGCCGCGAACCCCATCACCGAGGCGACCGAGAGGTCGAACTCGCCCGCGGTCAGCGAGACGATCAGCCCCAGCGTGATCACCAGCTGCACCGCCTGGGTGCCGAAGATCGTCTGGAAGTTGGCCGAGGTGGCAAAAGTGCTGGGCCGAAGCAGCGAGAACCCGATCGCGATCGCGGCCCACAGGACCAGGATCCCGTAGCGCTCCCCGAGCTCCACCGGATCCCAGCGCGAACGCAGCGCGGCGCGCGGCGCGGGCGAGCGCGTGGCCTCCGGGCCACCTCCCTCAAGCCCGGGCCCGCCGGAGCGCAGCTCAGCCATCGCTCGCTGCGCAGCCGGCGCCGACCGATGCGCGGAGGCTCCCCGCCTCGCCGGGCCCGTCGGTCACGCCGGCCATCCGCGACTTCGCATATTCCATACGCGCATATTGCATATGATCTTCGCACCGTAGTCAAATCGCGTCGATCGGGACCGGTGTGCCCGGCGCGCGCAGGAGGGAGAGGAGCAATGGTCAAAGGTCGCATCGTCCACCTGATCGCCACCGCCGCGGTGGCGGCTGGGCTGATAGCCGGCTGCGGCTCGTCGTCGAGCTCGTCGTCCTCGAGCTCGAGCGCGGCGTCCAGCAGCGCGTCGTCGAGCTCGAGCACCACTGGCATGGCAAGCTCAAGCTCGGGAGTGTCCGCCGGTGTCGCCGAGGCGCAGAAGCTCGTGGCCCAGTGGATGGCCCCGCCGGCCTGGCACGGCCCGACCGCACCGGTCGACATCGCCAAGGCCAAGGGCAAGTCGGTCTACTTCATCAACCTCACCGAGGAGATCCCGGCGCTTCACGAGTGGGGCGTGGTGATGGCCCAGCAGCTCGCGCTCGCCGGAGTCTCAACGCAGAAGTGCGACGCGAAGGGCAGCCCCAACGGGATCATCCTGTGCCTGCAGCAGGCGCTGGCCGCCAAGCCGTCGGCAATCGTGGCCCTGGCGCTGGACACCAAGTTCATCGCGTCCTACATCGCCAAGGCCAAGTCCGAGGGGATTAAGTTCATCACCGGCCAGACCGGCACCCCGGGGATCCCGACGATTCCGGGCGACGACGCGGAGGTCACCTTCGACTACGGGCAGGTCGGAAGGATCCTCGCCGACTGGTATGTCGCGACGTCCCACTGCTCGAGCGCGCCGCAGATCATCACGAGCACGAGCAGCCGCCAGCCGTCGCTGGCCGAGGTTGCCGGTATCGAGAGCGAGGTCAAGCGCCTCTGCCCGGGCATGACGCTGCCATCGGTGCAGAACGTGCTGATCCCCGACTGGCCGACGGAGCTGCCGACGCTGACACGGTCGCTGCTGACCTCAAACCCCAAGCTCCAGTACCTGCTGCCGCTGTATGACGGGATGACGATCTACATGAACCCGGCGATCGAGGGGATCCACCGCTCGGTGCCCGTCGAGGAGGCGTCGTTCAACGGCACGCCGGTGGTGATGCAGAACGAGCTGGCCAAGCCCTCGCCGCTGGCGGCCGACATCGGCGGCCCCAACGAGTGGTACGGCGTGGCGCTCGCCGACCAGGTGCTGCGGGTTCTCACTGGGGCGCCGGTCGTCGCCAGCGAGAACGTGCCGCTGCGGCTGTTCACGCGGGCAAACATCGGCTCGATCAACGTGCACGCCAACGAGGCCACCTGGTACGGCAGCGTCAACCCGATCTGCGAGTACCACAAGCTGTGGGGCCTGCCCTGCAGCTGACGCCAGCCGAGTGCAGCGGCGGCGCGCCGGCGGTGGCCGGCGCGCCGCCCGCGCGCATCGGCCACCCGCGTCCCCGTCTTTGCGGGCGCCGATGACGCCGGCGCTGGAGGTGCGGGAGCTGTCGAAGTCGTTCGGCGGCGTGCGCGTGCTCGACCGCGTCAGCCTGCAGGTCGCCGCCGGCGAGGTGCACGGGCTGGTGGGCGGGAACGGATCGGGGAAGTCGACCCTGATCAAGATCCTGTCCGGCTACCACGCGCCCGACCCGGGCGGAGCGCTGAGTGTGCACGGCAGGCCGGTGCCGCTGCCCGTCCCGCCGGATCGCGCAACGCGGCTCGGCCTGAGCTTCGTGCACCAGGACCTCGGGCTCACGCCCGCGCTCAGCGTGCTGGAGAACCTGTGCGTCGGTCGCTTCCGGCCCCGGCGAGGCTGGCGGATCAGCTGGCGAGACGAGCGCGCGCGGGTTGCGCGGGCGCTCGAGCGCTTTGGCGTGGAGGTGCGGCCGGAGGCGCGCGTGAGCGAGCTTTCAAGCGTCGAGCGGGTGCTGGTCGCGATGGTCCGCGCGTTCTCCGACCTCGAGCACGCGCAAGGAGGGGTGCTGATGCTCGACGAGCCCACCGCCTACCTGCCCATCGACGGCGTCGATCGGCTGTTCGACGCCGTCCGGCGCGTGAGCCGCGAGGGCGTTGGCGTGATGTTCGTAAGCCACCGCCTCGAGGAGATCGGCGCGCTCACCGACCGGGTGTCGGTGCTGCGCGACGGGCGCCTGGTCGGCACCGCCGACACCGCCTCGCTGACCGAGAGCAGGCTGGTGGAGATGATCGTGGGGGCGGCGGTGCCTCAGGCCTCCGGCTCGCCGCCGGCCGGCGGCGAGCCGGTGCTGCGCGCGCGAGGCCTGACCGGCCGCACGGTGCGCGACGTCGAGCTTGAGCTTCATCGCGGCGAGGTGCTGGGGCTGACCGGGCTGATCGGCATGGGCCATGAGGAGATCCCCTACCTGCTGTTCGGCGCCGCTGCGGGCGGCGGCGAGGTGGAGCTGCACGGGCGGGCGGTGCCGGTCGCCGAGATGTCACCCAGGCGGGCGATCGCAAGCGGGATGGCGCTCCTGCCCGCCGACCGCAAGGGCGCAAGCGGCGCGGGCGGGCTGTCGGTGCGTGAGAACGTCACGCTGCCGACGCTCGAGCGCTTCTTCGCCCGTGCGCTGCTTCAGACGCGCCGGGAGCGCTCACGGGTGCTCGAGGTGCTGCACGCGTTCGACGTCCGTCCGCCCGAGCCCGACCGCAAGCTTGAGACCCTCAGCGGCGGAAACCAGCAGAAGGCGCTGCTGGCCAAGTGGCTTGAGCTCACGCCACAGATCCTGCTGCTGCACGAGCCCACCCAGGGCGTCGACGTGCGCGCGCGTGAGGAGATCGCCCGCACGATCGCGCGGCTCGCGCGGGATGGCCGGTCGTTGATCGTCTCAAGCTCCGAGTACGACGACCTGGCGCGGATCTGCGCTCGCGTGCTGGTGTTCCGCCACGGACGGGTGGTCGCCGAGCTCGCCGGCGCGACGCTCAGCAAGGAGCGAATCATCGAGCGCTGCTACGCGACCGAGCTGGCGGCCTGATCGCAGCCGCTCACCGCGCCGCCGCGCCGGACGGCTCGCCGGCCGTGCGAGCGCTCTGCGGGAATGGGCCGGCCCGGTGCACCATCCCCGGCAGCTCGCGCCCCATCACCTCGCCCAGCCACCGCGCGACCTCGATCAGAGCCTCCAGATCGGCGCCCGTCTCGATCCCCTCGCGCTCGAGCATGTACACCAGGTCCTCGGTGGCGATGTTGCCCGTCGCGCGGGGCGCAAACGGGCAGCCTCCCAGGCCCCCGATCGAGGCGTCCAGCAGCGACGCCCCCGCCTCGATCCCGGCCTGCGCGTTAGCGTAGCCGGTGTTGCGCGTGTTGTGCAGGTGAAGCCCGATCGGCCTTCCCGGCGCGGCGCTCAGGGCCCCGCGCACGAGCTGCCGTACCTGGGACGGGACGCCGACGCCGATCGTGTCGGCGAGCACGATCTCGTCCGCGCCCGCGTCGGCCATCCGTCGCACGTGCTCGACCACCACGCCTTCGTCGACCTCGCCCTCGAACGGGCACCCGAAGCATGCTCCCAGCGTGGCGGTGGCACGCAGGCCCGCCTCGTGGGAGCGGGCGATGATCTCGGCAGCCGCCGCGGCGGCCTGCTCCAGGCTCGCGTTCTGGTTTCGCAAGGCGAAGCTCTCGGTCACCGGGTAGGCGACGTGAACCTCCTGCGCCCCCGCCGCCAGCGCCCGCTCGAACCCGCGCAGATTGACGACCAGCGCCGCGAAGGTCACCCGCTTCTGGCGCCCCAGCTCGGCGAACACCTCCTCGGCGCCCGCCATCTGGGGCACCAGCCGCGGGTGCACGAAGCTGCCCGCCTCGATGCGGGCGAGCCCCGCCGCGGCGAGCCGCTCGCACAGCCGTGCGCGCAGCTGCGGGGCGAGCGTCAGCGCCTCGTTCTGCAGCCCGTCGCGCGGGCCGACCTCGCACAGCGCGACCGTCGGCACGGCGCTAGGTGGGCGAGCCGGCGCGCTCGCGCTCGGCACCCGAGCCGGCCCCAGCGCTCCCGCCGTCCGAGCCGGCTCCCGCGCCTGCGCCGTCAGAGCCAGCCCGGCCGCGACTGTCGGTCGACCCGGCCGCGCGCTCGGCCTCAAACGCGCGGCGCACCCGCTCGAGCGCGTGCTCGGGCGCCTCCAGGGGCGACCAGCGCAGCGGCGTTGCGGGCCTTGGAGCGGGCAGGCCCGTCTCCTGCTCGCAGCGCGCGACCAGCTCCTCCAGCGGCGGGCCGAAGTCAAACGGCTTCACCGGACCACGCTGCGCGCGCTGGCGCTCGCGCTCGGCCTCGGTCGCCTGCTCGTCGACGGTTCCGTCGTCGCGCAGGACCACGCCGTAGGCGGATCTGGCCTTCTCGCGGCTGACCAGCCCGTATGACACGTCGCGGGCGACCCACTCGACCGGCCGGTCCAGCCGGTCCTTCCAGCCGCCGCCCCCGGCCGTGCGGTAGATCAGCATGTCGCCGGGCTGGACCTCGATCTGGTCGCACTTGGACGGCAGCACCTGGCGCGAGCCATCCGCTCGAACGAGGATCTTCGTGGAGCGCTGCCCCGGCTCACCCCCGAGCACGCCCCAAGGCGGGGTCAGCCAGCGGTCGTCGTGGATCGAGATCTCCCCGGGCTCCAGGTACACGTAGCGCTTCTCGATCCCGTTGCCGCCGCGGTGATAGCCGGCGCCGCCCGAGTCGGTGATCGTCTCATAGCCGTCGATCCGCAGCGGGTAGTAGGCCTCCAGGTACTCGGTCGGGATGTTCTCGAACAGCGGCCACCAAGAGTGGCCGTCCATCCCGTCTCCGATCGGGCGCCCGGGAATGCCGCCGTAGGAGATCTCCATCGCGTAGAAGAACTTCCCGTCGGAGTCCCAGCCCGAGTAGAGCATGTAGGGGCTGGTGCCGTAGCCGGCCGCGGTGTTGAGCTCCGGGGCCTGCTTTGAGAGCGCGCCGCCAAGCACGTCGAACAGCCGGGTCAGAGCGTGCGTGCGGCAGCCCAGCGCCGCCGGAAAGCGGGGGTTCAGCAGGCAGCCCTCGGGGATGATCACGTGCAACAGCGGATAGAAGCCGTCGTTGAACAGGATCTGGGGGTCGTTGACCATGATCAGGTAAACCCCGATGAACATCTTGAACATCCCCTCGGAGAGGTAGAAGTTCACCGGCCCCAGCGACTGCGGCGCGGTTCCCGACCAGTCAAAGAAGGCGTGGTCGCCCTCGCGCCAGATCGTCAGCTTCATCCTGTAGGGACCGTTGCCCAGGCCGTCGTCGTCGATGTAGTCCTCGAACGTCTGCGGCTGCTCGGGGATCGCCACCTGGATCAGCTTGCGCATCGCCTCGTAGGTGCGGTCAAGCAGCGCCTGCAGCGCGGCCAGATAGGTCTCCTTGCCGAAGCGCTCGCACAGCTCGATGACGCGCCGCTCCCCCGCGCGGCAGCCGGCGATGATCGCAAACAGGTCGGCCCGGTTCATCTCCGGCAGGCGGACGTTGTTCAGGATCAGCCTCAGCAGGTCCTCCTGGACCACCCCGCGCTCGACGATCTTCAGCGGCGGGATGATGATCCCCTCGTCGTAGATCGTCTTGGCGTCGGTGGGCAGCGAGCCGGGAAGCCGCCCGCCGGCGTCCATCTGGTGGCCGAACTGGCTCGACCAGCCCACCAGCTCGCCGTCGAAGAAGATCGGCACCAGCACAAGCCAATCGTTGGTGTGCGAGATCGAGGCCGAGCACTTGAACGGGTCGGAGGTGAGGATCACGTCACCCGGGTACACGCCTCGATCCCAGCTGGCCATCATCTCGTTGATGTAGGCGCCGAACTGCCCCACGACCATCCGCCCGCGCGGGTCGGTGATCATCGGGAACTCATCGTGCTGCTCGCGGATCACGGGGCTCATCGCCGAGCGGAACAGCACCGCGTCCATCTCGTGGCGGGCGTTGCGCAGCGCGTTCTCGATGATGTCCAGCGTGACGGGGTCGATCTCGATGTCGGGGATCTCGGCGATGCGCAGTGGCTCGTCGGCGACGCTCATGGCCTGCCCTCCAGCTCGATCGCAGCGCTCATCGATGGTCCTCCGGTTCGATCAGGATGTTGTAGAAGCGGTCCACCCCGGCGCGGTAGCCGGGCAGCACGACCGTCGTCGAGTCAAACTCGGTGACGACCGCGGGCCCGCTGAAGCGGTGTCCCGGCGCCAGCAGGGCGCGGTCGTAGATCGGCGCGGTCACCCGCCTGCGATCGGCGAGCATCTCGTGGTCTGGCTCTGTGATCGCGGCCGACGCATCCGGGTCGCCGGGCTCGCCCGAGGGCAGCTCCGGGTCGGGCAGCTCGCCGGAGGCGATCGCGCGCAGGTTGATGAACTCGGCCGGCGTGCTGGGCATCCGGAACCCGTACAGCTGCTCGTGCAGCTCGCAGAAGAGGTCCTCCAGATGCGCAAGACCCTCGGCGCGGATCCGCCCCGGGTCGACAGCCACGGGGATCTCATAACCCTGGCCGTGGTAGCGCATGTCAGCGTTGAAGGAGACGCGCTGGTCGCCCGCCGCGATGCCCTCGGCCTCAAGCCATGCGCGGGCGCGAGACTCGAGCTCGCCGAGCACGCCGAGCACCTCGTCGGCCCCCGCCTCGCGCACCCGCCTGATCAGCGTCTGGCCGAACTCGTTTCGAAAGTCGGCCACCAGGTCGCCGAGCGCGCACAGCAGCCCCGGCGAGGGAGGCACGATCACGGGGAAGGAGCCCATCAGCCGCGCGACGGCGTTGGCGTGCAGCGGACCGGCGCCGCCGAACGCCACCAGCGCGAAGTCCCGCGGGTCGTGGCCGCGCTGGACCGACACCAGGCGCAGCGCTCCCGCCATCGTCTCGTTGGCGATCGCAAGGATCCCGTCGGCCGCCTGCTCCACGGAGAGGCCGATCGCATCGGCGATCGTCGCCACCGCGGCCCGGGCGCGCTCGACGTCGAGCGTCATCTCGCCGCCGATCAGGCGGGGCGGGAGGTGGCCGACGACCACGTTGGCGTCGGTCACGGTCGGCCGCTCCCCTCCCAGCCCGTAGGCGGCCGGACCCGGGTCCGCGCCGGCCGATTCGGGGCCCACCCGCAGGGCCCTGGTGAGCTCGGGCACGTGCGCGATCGAGCCACCGCCGGCGCCGACCGTGTGCACATCGACCGCTGGGACCTTCACGCGGAACTGGCCGATCTCGGTCTCGCGCCCGATCGTCGTCTCGCCGTCGCGGCACAGCGACACGTCGGTGGAGGTGCCCCCCATGTCGAACGTGAGGATGTTCCGGTAGCCCGCGCGCTTTGCGACATACAGCGCGCCCGCGACCCCGCCAGACGGCCCTGACAGCACGCCGTAGACGGGGTTGCGGCTTGCCTCACGGGGAGTCATCACGCCCGCGTCCGAGCGCAGGATGTTGACCTCGCCCGGCCGCCCCAGCCCCCTGATCCCCTCCTGCAGCTGGGAGATGTAGGCCGACACCCGCGGCCTGACATACGAGTTCATGCACGCCGTCAGGGTCCGCTCGTACTCGCGGAACTCCGGCAGCACCTCGGAGGACAGGGTGACGGGGAAGCCCGGGTACAGCTCCTCGACGATCTCCCCGATCTCCCGCTCGTGCTTGCCGGAGATGTAGGAGTTGATCAGGCTCACGGTCAGCGACTCCACCCCGGACTCCACCAGCTCGCGCACGATGCCCGCGACCTGCTCGCGATCAACCGGCACCAGCGTCCGGCCCCGGGCGTCCATGCGCTCCACCGCCTCCCGCGTGTCGGCCAGCGAGGCAGGGGGATCCGGCTTGATCATGATGATCCAGCCCGCCAACGGCCCGGGCGTCTGGGAGCGCGCCAGATGCAGGATCTGGCGAAACCCCTTGGTGGTGATCAGCCCCACCCGGGCCCCCTTGGACTCGAGCACCGCGTTGGTGGCCACGGTCGTGCCGTGCACGATCGAGCGCACGTCGGCGGCGGCGATCCCGGCCTGCTCCACGATCCTCGCGACCCCGGTCAGCACGCCGCGGGACGGGTCCGCCGGGGTCGATGGCGTCTTCACGCGCCACCGCCCGCCGCCCTCGTCATCCACCAGCACCAGGTCTGTGAACGTGCCGCCGACGTCAACGCCGAGTCGATAAGCCATCCAGGTCTCTCCCACGCTCTGCTCGCACACGCCCTCCACGGGCCCGACGCCCCAGGAGGCGGACTCGGGCGAGCCCGTCCGGCCCAGGGCCTTGCATGTTGCATACGATGTCACCCCGGGGCTCGCTTTGCAAGGTGACCTCCTGACGCGCCCGGGCGCAAACCGTTCGCCCCGGGCTGGGCCCTGCCAGGCTGAGGCTGGCACCCGCGTCTGGTGGCGCCGGTCGCGGTGCGCGCGCGGTCGCGGTGCGCCCGGGGCCACCGGTGCGCCCGGGGCCGCAGTACGCCCGGGGCCGCAGTACGCCCGGGGCCGCAGTACGCCCGGGGCCACGGTACGCCCGGGGCCGCGGTGTGCTCGCATCGGGCAGGGCCCGGGCCACATTCGCCATCGCACGGTTGCGCCCGCTGTCCGGGTCGCGGCCGGCCCACGGTTGCGCCTTGACAATTCTGTATGCAATCCTTGGACGGATGGACTTCGGCAACCGCGCGGGGGCCGGCGAGCGTCCGGCGATCGTCGTGATCGACATGAACTTCGGGTTCACCGACCCCGCCTCGCCCCTGGCTTGCGAGCTGGAGGGGGCCGTGGCGGCGATCGCCACGCTGCTTGCGCGCGCGCGATCGCTCTCTGTCCCGGTCATCTACACGACGGTCGCCTACGCGCAGGCGGACCTCGAGACCGCCAGCGTGTTCCTGCGCAAGGTGCCGGCTCTGCGCCGCCTGCAGGCCGGCACGCGCTGGCCGGAGATCGACCCGCGGCTTGAGCCCTCGCCCGGCGAGCCGGTCCTGGTCAAGCTGTTCGCCTCCGCGTTCTTCGGCACCCCGCTTGACACGCTGCTGCGCGCGCGTGGGAGCGACACGCTGATCGTCTGCGGGGCGTCGACCTCAGGCTGCGTGAGGGCGACCGTGGTGGACGCCCTACAGCACGGGCTCGTGCCGGTCGTGCCGCGCGAGGCCGTCGGCGATCGTGACCCGGCTGCTCACGCCGCGAGCCTGCGCGACATCGACCTCAAGTACGGGGACGTGATCAGCCTCGCGGAGACCGTTGACTACCTTGGACGCGTGGGGCGACCGGCGTCCTGAGGCTCAGGCCGAGCCGCCGCGCCCGAGCGCGCGCTCGGAGGCAGCCTCGCTGCGCTGCACGCGCAGCACGAGCGCGTCGCGCCCCTCGTAGATGTGCTCCTTCATCAGCAGCTCGGCGCGCTCGGGGTCCCTGCTCGCGAGCGCCGCGAGGATCCGCCGGTGGAAGTCCTCCGAGCGCTGCGATAGGCGCTTGGTGTACCAGGAGAACGAGCTTGCCACCAGCGGGACCTGGATCGCGCCGCGAACGAGCTCCGCGAGCTTGGGCGTGCCCGCCGCCTCGGCGATCGTGAAGTGAAAGCGCAGGTTCTCCCGTGTCATCGCGGTCACGTCATGGGCCAGCCGTGCGGTTCGGAACCTCTGGCAGCTGCCCTGAAGCTCGACCAGCTGGTCCTCGGAGACGCGGGTGGCAGCGCGGCGGGCGGCGTAGCTCTCGAGCATCGCGCGCAGGTCGTACATGTCGGCAAGCTCGGTGCTGCTGAACGCCCGGACCACCGCTCCGCGGTTGGGAACCGACTCGATCAGGCCCTCGGCCTGCAGGAGCAGCAGCGCCTCGCGGACCGGGGTCCGGCTCAGCCCCAGGTCGCGCGCCAGCTGCTCCTCCTTGAGGCGCTCGCCCGGCAGAAGGCGGCCGTACAGGATGGCGTCGCGGATCAGCTCGCTGGCGACGTCGCTGGCGTTGCGGTTCAGAGGCGCCGCGGGCCGGCCCAGAAGCGATGTGTCAGCTGACATGCTGGTCGCTCATGATCGCATACGATCAAGCGGCCGGCGGACGGCCGCCCGGGAGATCGAGCCCTCGGGCGCAACGCAGCCACCGGCGCCGTCACGGAGAAGACAGCCACGTTCGCACGTCACGCGGAAGGCGGCCACGCGCGCACGTCACGCGGAGGGCAGCCACGTTCGCACGTCACGCGGAAGGCGGCCCGGCGAGCCGTCACGCGGATGAGGACCGACACGACACGACAACGCGCGCTCGCCCGGGTTTCGCATACAATATGCTAGGGTCTCCGATCGGCGAAATGACGGCCACTCAGACGATCAAGCCGGCAGACGAGGGCCACGAGCAGGCTGCCAACGGGGAGCCGCTCCGCGGCGTCCGGGTCATCGAGTTCGGCCAGCTGCTGGCAGGGCCCTACGTGGGCACGCTCCTGGGAGACTTCGGGGCCGAGGTGATCAAGGTCGAGCCCCCGCCTCACGGCGACGCGATGCGCGACTGGGGCAGGCTGCGTCACAACGGTCACTCGCTGTGGTGGTCGGTGCTGAGCCGCAACAAGCAGTCGGTGACGATCGACCTGCGCACCGATGAGGGGCAGGCGATCGCCGCGCGCCTGTGCGACTCGGCCGACGTGCTGGTGGAGAACTTCCGTCCCGGCACGATGGAGCGCTGGGGCCTCGGCCCCGATGCCATCCATGCGCGCAACCCACGCTGCGTTTACGCGCGCGTGTCCGGCTACGGCCAGACCGGCCGCTACGCGAACCTCCCAGGGTTCGCGTCGGCTGGCGAGGCGATCGGCGGGCTGCGCTACATCAACGGCTACCCCGGGCAGGCCCCGCCGCGCTCGGGAATCTCGCTCGGTGACACGCTTGCCGCGCAGTCGGCGTTCCAGGGGATCCTGCTGGCCCTCTACGCGCGTGACACGCGGGGAGCGGCCGGACAGGTGGTCGACGCCTCGATCGCCGACGCCTGCTTCGCCATGCTGGAGTCGGCGATCGTCGAGTACGAGAAGACCGGCTTCGTGCGTGAGCCCACCGGCCCGCGTCTGCCCCGGGTGGCGCCGTCCAACGTCTACCGGACCGGCGACGGCCGCTGGATGGTGATCGCCGCCAACCACGACACCCTGTGGCGCCGCCTGGCGGCGCTGATGGGACGCCCGGAGCTGGCCGACGATCCCAAGTTCCGCGACCACCACGCGCGCGGCGAGCACGAGGACGAGCTGGACGAGATGATCGGCGCGTGGGCCGCTCGCTACCCGGCCGACGAGCTGCGGCGAATGCTCGACGAGGCTGGCGTGGTGTGCGCTCCGGTCTACTCGGTGGCCGACATCTACAACGACCCGCACTTCCGCGAGCGCGGCCTGCTGGTCGCCCACCACGACGACGTGCACGGCGAGATGACCGTGCCCGGGGTGATCCCCAAGCTCACCGGCACGCCCGGGTCGATCCGCCGCTCCGCCCCCTGGCACGTGGGGCAGGACACCGACCGCGTGCTGCGCGGCCTCGGGTTCGGCGACGAGGATCTGGAGCGCCTGGAGCGCGAGCGGGTGATCGTGCGCGGGCGCCCGCAGGACGGCTGACGGACACCTGCAGGACGCCTGACGGACACCTGCAGGACGCCTGACGGACACCTGCAGGACGCCTGACCGACGCCCGCAGGCGCCTGACGCACGGCCCGCAGGACACCTGACAGGCCCTCGGGCAGCTCAACGCGCCGGCGCCCACGTCAGTCCGCGCAGGCGGCCGGTTTCGTCCGGTGCGTCGTTCAGGATGACCGGCCCCGTGCCGCGCCACAGACAGCCATCGGACCGCCCGCCGCTGCGCGGCTGGCAGGCGCGCGCGCTGGACGCGCTGGCGCGCTGGGACGACGGCCCGTTCCTGCTGTGCGCCGCCCCCGGGGCGGGCAAGACGCGGCCGGCGCTGGAGCTCGCGCGCGGCGAGGCCAGGCGGGGAGCGGCGGTGGTCGTCGCCTGCCCGACGGCGCCGCTCACCCGCCAGTGGGCGAGGGCCGCGCACCGGCTGGGGCTCGAGCTGGCGCCCGATGCCGGCTCGCCCCGCCCGCCGCGCGGCTTTCATGGGGTGGCGGTCACCTATGCGCGGATCGCCAGGGCGCCGGCTCGCTGGGCGAGCGCGCTTGAGCCGGGCGGCCTGGTGATCGCCGACGAGGCCCATCACCTCGGGGAGGAGCTCGCCTGGGGCGAGGCTTTCTCACGCGCGTTCGGGCGCGTTGCGCGATGGCTGCTGCTCTCTGGCACGCCGTTTCGCTCCGACGCAAGGCCGATCCCCGGGGTGCGCTACGACGCCGACGGACTGGCGGCGCCCGACAGCTCCTACGGCTATCGCGAGGCGGTCGCCGACGGGGTCTGCCGCCCGGTCGTGTTCGTCGCCTACGACGGCACGCTGTCGTGGCGCAGCGGCGAGGAGGTGATCGAGTCAAGCTTCGACGAGGTCCTCTCCACGCGTGAGGCGGCGCGCCGCTACCGCACCGCGATCTCGGCGCAGCTGCCCGACGGCCTGCCCCGGATCCTCGCCCAGGCCGATTGCAAGCTGCGCGAGATCCGTCGCGACGGGCACCGTGACGCGGCCGGGCTTGTGGTCACGGCCGACTCGCACCACGCCAGGTCGGTGGCCCGGCTGCTGCGCGAGGCCACCGGTCAGACGCCGGTCTTGGTGCTTCATGCGGAGGCGCGCTCGGCGGCCAGGCTGCACGCGTTCGCCGGCTCGACGGAGCCCTGGATCGTGGCCGTGAACATGGTCTCCGAGGGCGTCGACATACCGCGGCTGCGGGTGGGCGTGTACGCGACCGCGGCCAAGACCCCGCTGGTCTTCCGCCAAATCGTCGGACGGTTCGTGCGCACCGGTCCGGGCGCGGGTCCAGGCGAGCCCAGCTGGCTGTACATCCCGGCCGACCCGGTGCTGCGCGAGCACGCCGCGACGATCGAGCGGGAGCTGCGCGGCCATCTGCGCCGCCGCGACGACGCCGAGGCGATGGGCGAGGGCGACCAGCGCGAGCGCGCCCGTGCCCAGCCCTCCGACGTACCGGAGTTCGAGCCGCTGAGCGCCGACGTCGCCCCTCAGCTGACCCTGTTCGGCGGCCCCCAGCCGCCGGCGCGGCGAAGCCGCGAGAGGGGTTCGTTCGGCGTCCCCTCCGACGACGCCGACCGCGGTGCTCGCGGTCATCGCCAGGCGCCCGCCTTCCAGCGCCGAGCGGCGCTGCGCGAGCAGCGCCACCGGCTGGTCGGCGAGCTGCGCCGCCGCGAGGGGGCAAGTCCGCGAGAGATCAACGCCTGGCTCAACCGCGAGCTGGGGATCTCAGGCGTCGAGCAGGCGACGATCGCCGACCTGGAGCGCTCCGTTTCGCTGCTGGTCCGCAGGCTCAGCGCCCGCCCGCGCGGGTAGCGCGGGTAGGATGCGCCAGGCCCCAGAGCGCACACCCGTGTTGTCAGAGCCGATCAGAGCCAGCCGGCCTCGCGGCGCGCGCCGCCCGCGAGCCGCCTCGCTGGCCGCCGCGATCGCGGCGGCGTGCGCGCTGGCCGGCTTGACGGCGGGCGCCCGAGCGCGCGCGGCCGCCGGTCCGTACGTGGCGCTGGGCGACTCCTACACCGCCGCGCCCCTGGTCGGCCTGCCGAGTGCAAGCCCGATCCTGTGCGGACGCTCGACCGCCAATTACCCGTCGCTGGTGGCCCGCGCCATTCACCCGTCCGCCTTCCTGGACGAAAGCTGCGCCGGCGCGGCGACGATCGGACCGCGACTGCTGTGGCCGGCGAGCTGAGCGAGATCGCCGAGCTGGCCGCCGGCGGCCTTCGCACGCTGCGCGAGCTGGGCCAGCGGATCCCGGTTGGAGGCGGGGTGCTGGCCGGCTCGCTGCATGAGGCCGTACGGGGGCGCAAGATCCTGATCACCGGCGCCTCCTCGGGGATCGGCGAGGCGACCGCGCTCGAGCTGGCCGACGCCGGCGCGACCGTGGTGCTGGTGGCGCGCACCCGGCGCGCGCTGCGCGCAGTCGCCGCCGAGGCGCAGGGACGCGGCGGAACCGCGTTCGTGCATCCGTGCGACCTGTCCGACATCGAGCAGGTGCAGCGCGTGGCCGGCGAGATCCTGGAGCGCCACGGACACGTTGACATCCTGATCAACAACGCTGGCAAGTCGATCCGCCGGTCGGTCGACCGCTCCTACGAGCGCTTTCACGACTACCAGCGAACGATGGCGCTCAACTACTTCGCGCCGGTGAGGCTGGTGCTGTCGCTGCTGCCGGTCATGCGCGAGCGCGGCTTCGGCCACATCGTGAACGTCTCGACGATCGGCCTGCAGGTCAACACGCCGCGGTTTGCCGCCTACCTGGCATCCAAGGCCGCATTGGACGCCTTCTCCCGCTCGATCGCCCCCGAGGTGATCGGCGACGGGGTCCACGTGACGACCGTCTACATGCCGCTGGTCAGGACGCCCATGACCGCGCCCACGCGGATGTACGACCGCCTGCCCGCGCTCTCGCCCCAGCAGGCGGCGCACATGATCTGCGAGGCGATCCGAAAGCGCCCCAAGCGGGTCTCAACGCCGCTTGGCAGCCTTGGCCAGCTGACCTATGCGATCGCCCCCGGAGCACAGGACCTCGTGGTCAACGTCGCCTACAAGCTGTTTCCGGAGGGCGACGAGCCCACCGACCGGCGCACCGAGGTCGAGCAGCGCGCATTCGGACGCGCCACGCCCGGCGTGCACTGGTAGCTGCCTGCGCTCGGGGCGCGGCGCTCGGTTGCGCCGCGCCCACGGGGTGCGCGGGGCGAGCACGGATGCCGGCGTCTGCACTGCCGGCCCGCAAGGGAGCATCACATGCTCAGGCTGCCGTGGCTGAGGGCGAGGGCGGGTGGCCTGCGTCAGGGTGGGCGATCGGGAGCCCGAGCGTGAGCCAGTCGTGCATTCCGCCGCGGTAGTAGCGCAGGACCCTCGCCGGGTGGCCGTGCGCAAGCAGGATCGTGATCGCATCGGGCGTTGCGGCGCATTGGGGTCCGTTGCAGAAGAGGATCGCGGGAGTGTCGCGGTCAAGCTCCCCGATGCGCTGTGGCAGCTCGACGTGCGGCAGCGAGCGCGCGCCCGGGATCGTGCCGGCGGCGAACGCCTCCCGCCGGCGCGTGTCGATCAGCGCCATTCCGGCTTGGAGGTGCTCGATGACCTCAAGCTCGCCGACCGTCTCGATCTCAGGGTGCAGGCGGATCGGCTGGATCCGCCCCCAGGTGGTGTCGACGATCACCCGCTCCGGGATGCCGGGGAGCCGCAGCGGGACGCGCATCGGATCGCCGCGGGCGGCCGTCCGCTCAAGCGGCTGGCTGGACTGGTGAGATGAAGCCGTGGCGCGCATCTGATCGAGCTCCCTGGTGTCGTTGGGCACGTCATTCCCCTGGCAGGTGGTCCATCAGCAGATGGGTTGCGGGCACCCCGAACGCGGGCGGCCTGCCGCCGGTGCGGAAGTACATCTCCTTGAAGGCGAGCTTCATCGCGTACGGCGCGTGGCCGAGCTTGAACACGGACGTGCTGCCGCCGTACCACGTGTCGGAGTGGATGTAGAAGCCGCGGTGGCCGCCGATGTCCCCAAAGCACAGGATCTCGGGTCGATACTCCGGTCCGGCCTCGCCGCTGCCCACCGCGCCGACGTCGATCGCGATCTGGCGCGCAGCGATCTCCGCCTGCTGGTGGCCGAGGCTCCCGAGCTTGGGGACCGTGAGCGCGGCCGCGTCGCCCACCGCGAAGATCTCCGGGTGGGTCGGGTTGCGCATCCGGCGGTCGGTGACGATGAACCCGCGCTCGTCGCTGATCTCAAGTCCCTCGAGGAACGGGTGCGGCACCCAGTCCGGCAGCACGAGCTTGATCTCCGCCTCCAGGCTCGCGCCGCTCTGGAACTCGATCCCGTCGGCCGTCAGGCGGACGACGTCCTGCGTGTTGCTCAGGTAGCCAAAGCCCATCCTCGACGCCATCTCCAAAAACCGGCGCACGATCTCCTCGCCCGCATCCTCGGCGATCATCGCGGCCGGCGTAAACAGCGTGATGCGACTCGCGTCGCCCTTGCCGTGCTGCCCCAGCCAGTGCGCGAGCGCCAGAGCCAGCTCCAGCGGCGGTCCCTCGCACGCCGCCAGGCCGACCGGCAGCCATTCCGGCTTGTCCTTGAGCCCCTGGTGGAAGCGCGCGGAGCCGATCGCGATCGGACCGCCTCGATACGACCTCAGCCGGCGGCGCAACCTGTTGCCGTAGAACGCGCTCGACACGGCGTCGCCGTGCTCTCCGAAGCCGTCGATTCGATCGTAGGCCAGCCGAGCGCCGAGGGCCACCACCAAGAAGTCGTAGGAGACCGTCTCCGGCGCGGAGCCCGGGCGGTCGCTGGGGACGATCTTCACGCGCCTGGAGTCCGGCTCAAGCGAGACGACCTCGGCGTTGAGGAACGTGTTGCCGTCCCTGGCGTGGATTGGAGCGGTGTCGAGGAGCATCGACTCCAGCGGGTCCCGGTCGGCGAGCACCTCCATCTGAACGTTGGGCACGAACGTCAGATAGGGGTTGCGATCGATCACGACCAGATCGACCGCGTCCCGCGCGTGCTGACGGATGAGACGCGACAGCGTCAAGCCGGCGAAGCTGCTTCCGAGGACCACCACTCGGGGCGGATTGGCAACCATCACTGGGCCTCCTGTTGCGGGATTGGCGGGGAGCCGATGGACCTCGCACTCGCCGTCGGCCAAGCCGCAGATGCGAGCACGGTGGGCGTCCGGCACGTGAGGACCACGTGCGCCTCGGGGCGTGCGGGCATGCCGCTTGACGGAGGGGCGTTGACAGTGGGTTCCACGCGGACTAGACTACCACTAAACCGTTGTACAAGCGAACTGGAGCAGAAATGTCGACCACCTCCCCCCCAACGAGTTCCCTGCATCCCCGCCGAGCGGCGCGAAACGGAGAGCTCATGCTGCCGCTCATGCTCGGCACCGGGCTGGGGATCGTGCTGGCGATCGTGTTCGTGGCCGAGGTTCCAACGACCTGGGCGATGGCAGGCGCAGCGATCCTTCTGGTCCTCGCCGTCGCCGGCGGCCTGATCTGGCTTGCGAGGCTGCTCTCGGACGAGCAGAGGCCGGCGCAGATCGTTCCAGTCCCGATGCCGCAAGGGCCCGAGCCAGCCGACGGCGACGCGCGTCCGACGAGCTCACATCGGGATCGGATGGCCGCCTGAAGCAGAAAGGGGGCCAAGCCGGTCGCCCCCACATCCGCCTCGCCGCGCGCGGCAGCTCGGTCCAGCCGGTCTATGCGATCAGCGCCGCGAAACGGCGCGGGTCCACGTTTGCGCCTGAGAGCACCACGCCCACGCGCAGCCCGCGGACCTCGACCAGGCCCGCCAGCAGCGCCGCCAGGGCGCTCGCGCCGCTGGGCTCGACGACCAGCTTCATGCGCTCAAAGCAGAAGCGCATCGCCTCCACGATCTCCTGGTCTGTGACCGTGACGACCGAGTCCACCCGCGCGCGGATGATCGGCCACGTGAGCTCGCCGGGCGACGGCGTCTGCTGCCCGTCGGCGATCGTGCGCCCCACCCGCACGCGCTCGCGCCTGCCGCTGGCAAGCGAGCGCGCCACGTCGTCGGATGCGGAGGGCTCGACGCCGACCACACGCACGCCGGGCGCCAGCGCGCCGGTCACGGTCGCACAGCCGGAGATCAGCCCGCCTCCCCCGACCGGCACGACGAGCAGGTCAAGCTCGCCCGCCTGCTCGAGCAGCTCAAGCGCGACCGTCCCCTGTCCCGCGATCACGGCGGGGTCGTCGAACGGGTGCACGAGCACCAGCCCGCGCTCGCGGGCCAGCTCGCGCACGAGTTGCTCCCGGTCCTGCGCGTAGCGGTCGAACTCCAGGACCCGCGCGCCGTAGCCCTCGGTCGCCGCGCGCTTGATCGCCGGCGCGTCCGCCGGCATCAGGATCGTGGCGCTCGTCCCGCACAGGCGTGCCGCCAGCGCGACCGCCTGCGCGTGGTTGCCCGACGAGACCGCGCACACGCCGCGCGCGCGGGCGGCCCGATCAAGCGAGGAGATCGCGTTGAACGCCCCTCTGAACTTGAACGCGCCGGCGCGCTGGAAGGTCTCGGCCTTCAGCCACACCCGCGCGGCCAAAAGCGCGTCGAGCGTTCGCGAGCGCACCAGCGGCGTGCGGTGCGCGACCCCCTCAAGCCGCCGAGCGGCTGCCCGGATGTCCTCGATGCAGACGGCCGGCGGCGCAGCGCCGGCCGCGGCCGAATCGGTCTGCGAGCGCACCGGACGGCGCGACGCCGGTCAGTCGACCGCCTCGGCGTGGTGCAGCAGCTGGCCCACCGGAACGGCCGACAGGTGCTCCTCGCGCAGCGCGGCCGCCAGCTTGCCCAGCAGCGGCTGCAGATCAGACGGCGAGCTGACGTCGAACTCGATCACCTCGCCGGCGTGCAGCGCCCCGAGCGGGTCGTCGCCGTCGCGCAGGCGAACCGCCCCCTCGACCAGGCTGCCGCCGGCGCCGTGCGCGACCAGCCACTGCCCCAGGCTCGGGCCCTTGGACGCATAGAGGAAGTGGCGGTGGTAGCCCAGCCAGCGCAGCAGCCGCTCAAGCTGTGCGCGCGCGCCCAGCCAGCGAAACAGCCCGCCGCCCGGCAGCCACGGCAGCGCCTGGTCGTGGTGGCCCACCACGCTTGAGAACACCGGCGGCGACGGCTGCCCGAGCGCAAACGACGCGTGGATGCCGTAGCGGGCAAGCTCGGACGCCAGCGCGGGGACGTCGGCCGCGGGGGCGGTGACAAGCACGCCCACCCTCGGCTGGTCGGTGGCGACCGCCGTCACCGGCCGGATGTGCGCGATGTGCGACACCAGCGAGTAGGAGGCTCCGGTGGTCAGCGTCCAGCCGGCGAGTGCGACCATCGCCGCCAGCGAGGTCGCAGCGCGCGCCGTGCGCAGGCGCCAGGCGGGGATCTGCGGCGCGCGCCGGTTGTCGGAGAGGATCAGCGAGGCGGTTGACGGCCGCCGGGCGAAGCGCAGGTCCGGCTCGGGCCGCGGGCGGGCGAGCGCCCGCTCGATCGCCGGCCGAAGCTCGTGCTGCTCGTGGGCGACATCGGCCAGCGAGAAGCGCTCGAGCGCGGCGTTGGTGGCGCGCACGTGGCCGTAGTCGAAGCCGTAGGAGATGACCGGACAGCCGCGGATGATCGCCTCCAGGATCGTCAGGCCGGCGCTCGAGTGCACGAGCACGTCGGCCGCGGCCAGCACGTCACCCATCCGGTCGGTGAAGCCCATCACGCGCAGCCTCGGCTCGGAGCCGAACTGCGCCAGGATCCTCGCCCTCAGGCGGTCGTTTCGCCCGCACAGGCACAGCACGGTCGCGTCCTGAACCTCAAGCGCCGCGCGTGTGGCGCCCAGCAGGTCGCCCACCCCCCAGCCCCCGCCGGAGACGGCGATCACGCGGCCGGTCGCAGGCAGGCCAAGCGCGCGCCGGGCGTCCGCGCGCGCGCGGGCCGCCAGGAACGCGGGCGAGGTGGGCGGCTTGGCCCAGCGCACGCTGCCCGGGCCGGCGATCCGCTCGACCTCCTCGGCGGACTCGGGATGGGTGATGAAGTGCAGGTCGATCCCGGGGTGCGCCCAGAACTGCAGCCCGGCCAGGTCGGTGATCGACGAGTAGCAGGGCACCTTCAGGCGGCCGCGCCGTCGAAGCTCGCCCAGCACGGCCGTGACGCCCGGGTAGGTTGAGACGATCAGGTCCGGGTTGTGGGCGCGGATGATCCGCTGCAGCCCGCGGCGCCCGAGCATCGTCAAAAGCCGGCGCGCCAGCCACCGCGTGGGGCCGAAGTGCATGAACAGCCGGTACTGCAGATCGAACAGCCACGGCACGAACGTGAACATGAACGCCGAGTTCTCGCGCAGCAGCTTGGTCAGCAGGCCGCCCATCGCCGGCAGCCCGTTGACGATCGAGACCAGCACGTCTGGATCCTCGTCGCGGAACTCGCGCGCCACGGCGCGCGCCGGCAGGTCGTGGCCCTCGCCGATGTCGGCCGAGATGATCAGCACATGGCGGGGCGGAGCCTCCGCGTCTGGCTCGCCGGCCGGGATGATCGCCGCCTCCTCGAGCTTGAGCCGGCGGCGATCCTGGTCCTCGCGCCACTGGATGTAGCGGCGCACGCCTTCGGAGAACGGGGTGCTCGCGCTCCAGCCGAGCTCTCGCCGCGCTCGCTCGGAGGAGACGACCTTGCCGCCGAAGTCCCCCGGCCGCGCGGGCGTGTGCACGATCTCGACGTTGCCGATCAGCTCGCGAACCGTCTCGGCGATCTGCCGGATCGTGACGGTCTCGTCGCTGGCGAGGTTGTACACGCGGTTGACCGCGACGTCGGCGAGCCCCAGCGCGACGCCCTCGGCGAGGTCCTCGACGTAGACGAACCTGCGCGTCTGCATGCCGTCGCCTGCGATCGTCAGCGGCTCGCCGCTGCGCGCCCGGTTGACGAACGCGGGGATCACCGCCGCCTCCCGTGCGCGCGGCCCGTAGGGGATGCCGAAGCGCAGGATCGTGTAGTCGATCCCGTACAGCTCCTGGTAGGCCTTGCAGTACAGCTCGCCGGCCAGCTTGGTCGACGTGTACAGGTGGCTGGGCGGGGGCAGCAGCGTGTCCTCGTCGACCTCGTCGCCCTCGCAGTCGGAGTAGACCCAGATCGTCGACGCGTACAGGATCCGCCTGACCGACGCCCGCCGGGCCGCCTCCAGGACGGCCACGGTGCCGCGCGCGTTGACGCGCTCGGCGTCCTCGGGCTCGGCGTGAACGTCGTTGACATCGGCCACGGCAGCCAGGTGGGCCACCGCGTCGCAGGAGTGCAGCGCGCGCTCGAGCGCCTCTCGGTCGGTGATCGAGCCCAGAACGGTCTCGACCGGCTCGCCGCCATGCTCGCCGGTGTGCCAGGGCGACGGCCGCAGGTCGTAGATCACCGGCTCGTGGCCGTGTGCGCGCAGCCGGTCGACCACGTGGGAGCCGATGAAGCCCGAGCCGCCTGTGACGAGGACCCTCATGCCGGTAGCGACCGCGGCCGGGAGTCGAAGCCGACCCGATCGTCGGCTTGAGCCGGCTGGGCGGCCGGCCTGTAGTACAGCGGAACGCACGAATGGTTTCCAGCCACCCAGTCGGAGTTGGGCAGCTGCGCGTCGGTGTGGCCCATGATCCGGTGGCAGGGCTGCTCGTAGACGCGCCCGGTGGAGCGCTCCAGGCGCTCGAACACGATGTACTTGTAGAGCCCGGAGATCATGCCCTCCGGCAGCCGCAGGCGAGCCGGGTGCACCGGGTCCAGATGCTCGCGCGCGACCTCGTTCTTCCAGGCGACGATCTCGTCCAGGCGCTCGATCTGCACCAGCCCGAGCGCGGCCGTGAACTCGCTCATGCGGAAGTTGAGGCCGCTGACCTCGTGCGACGGCTTGCCGTAGTTGCGAAACGCGCGGGCGTGCTCGAGCACCTCCGGCCTGCGCGACACCAGCACCCCGCCCTCGCCGGTGGAGATCGTCTTTGTCGCATAGAGCGAGTAGACCCCCGCGTCGCCCCAGGTGCCGGCGCGGCGGCCGTGCCAGGAGGCCCCGTGAGCGTGCGCGCAGTCCTCGATCAGGAAGATCTGATGCTGGGCGCAGTAGTCGGCGATCCGCTGCACCTCAAAGGCGATGTGGCCGCCGATGTGCACCAGGAACGCGGCTCGCGGCCGGTGGCGCTGCGCCTTGCGCTCGAAGTCCTCAAACGACATGCACAGGTCCTCCCGGTTGCAGTCCACAAACTGCACCTGGGCCCCAGCTCGGATCGCCGCCAGCGGGGTGGCCATGAACGTGTTGGAGGGGCAGAGCACCGTCTCGCCGCGCACGCCCGCGAAGTCCAGCGCCGCAAGCGCCCCCCCGGCCCAGCTGGACATCGCCACCGCGCCCGCGCCGTTGTGCGCCTCCCAGGCGGCCTCAAAGCGCGCGTTCATCTGTGCCTCCGACCAGCGCTCGGAGTCCAGGACCTCGTCGATCAGGGCGTGCAGGCGCTCCCGGTCGCGATGGTCAAAGCCGATCGCAAAGCGCGCAAAGTCAGGGGCCTCGCCGGGCGCTGTGATGGATTCTGTGGTCATCTGGGGGTCGGATCGGGGCCGCCGGCGCCGATGGCGGGCGCACCGGGCCGCCGGCTGTTCGGTGCGGCGCCCGTACACCGACCTCGGACGCCGTAGCGTGTCAGCCCGGTAGGACGGTATCGAGTTTGCGAGCGTTCAGCGCCGCGAGGATATAAGCAAGCGCGGCGACAGTCCGGCGGTGCGATCCTCGCGCGCTGTAGAAGTCGGCGTCGTGCAGCAGGATCACGTCGCCCGCGAGAAGCTCGCGCGTGGCGCGACGGGCGATCCGCTCCGGGGTCGTCAGCGCGCGCCAGTCCCTGCCCCAGCGCGACCACAGCAGCGGGCGCATACCCGCCGCGCGCACCCACTCAAGGCCGGCCGGGCTGTAGATGCCGTACGGCGGCCGGTGCCACACGGCCGCCCGGCCGGCGGCCTCGGCCACCGCCTCGGCGCCGCGCGCGAGATCCTCGGCGACCTGGGAGGGGGTCATGCGCAGCTGGAGGCGGTGGCGGTGGGCGTGCAGCGCCACCTGATGACCCTCGGCGAGGATCCTGCTCACCAGCTCAGGCCGCCGGAGGACCTGCTCGCCGACCAGGAAGAACGTGGCCGTGGCGCCGGCGCGCGCCAGCGCATCCAGCACCGCGGGCGTGCCCTCGGGGTGCGGGCCGTCGTCGAAGGTGAGCGCCACCCCGCCGGAGGCGGGCAGCGTGCGCTGCAGGCCCAGCGCGCGCGCGGCGGCGGGCTGGACGGGGGCGAGCGCGTGGCGGATCATGCTCCGATGATGGCGACTGCGCCCGGTCGGAGTGCACCCGACCTGGACCGCTGGCTGCCGCGGCCCGGGCTGCGCGTGGCCCACCGGCGCCAGGGGCGGGTGGGCGACCGGCAGCTGTGGGAGGCGGCGCGCGCCGTGCGCCTGGCCGACACCGCCACGCTGGGGCGCCTGATCCGCTGGCGGGTCCCGGGGTCGCGGTCGGCTGGGACCTTCGAGGAGCTGTTTCGCTGCGCCCCGTTCGTGGTCCTGGAGGAGGCCGAGCTGTCGCTGGTGTCCGGGCTGGTCGGGGCCATCTGGGCGGTGCGCCCGGATCTGCCGCCCCTGGCCTGCGCGCAGGAGTTCATCAGCTGGCGCCGTCCGGGGACGGCGCGGGTGCTGTTCGCGCACTGGGCGCTGGGCGGCGCGCTGCACTGCGAGGTGCGCGTCGAGGCGTTCGGCGCCCAGGGCAGGCTGGGGCTGGCGGCGATCCGGCCGCTGGTGGCGGCGTTCGGCTCGCTGGTGGGCTCTGAGGGCATCGCCGCGGCGCTGCGCTCCGTCGAGCGCGACGGATAGCGTGGCGGCGTGGACTTCGACGCGGAGGTCACGATCCGCAGCGTCCGCTTCGCCGACCCGCGCTCCGGCTGGGCCGCGCTCGCGGCCGTCGCCGCCGACGGAGGCCAGCTGTCGATCGTCGGGCCGCTGGCGCACCTGGAGGTCGGCGAGCGAGCGCGCGTGGTGGGAGAGTGGGTCGCCGACCCCCGCCACGGCCGTCAGGTGCGCGCCTCCCAGGCGCTGCCGCTCGCGCCCGCCGACCCCGAGCTGGCCGCCGCGGTCCTGCGGCGCGTCAGGCACATCGGCCCGCGGCGCGCTATGGCGCTTGTGGAGCGCTTCGGGGCAGAGCGCGTGTTCGACGTCATCGACGCCGACCCGGCCCTGGCGTTCTCGGCCGCCGGGCTGCGCGGCGCCCGCGCGGCCGAGGCCGCCGACGCCTGGCGCGCGCAGCGGGCCACGCGCCGCCTGCACATGCTGCTGGCACCGCACGGCCTGGGCCATCTGGCTCCACGGATAGACGAGCGCTGGGGCGCCGAGGCGGCGGAGCGGGTGCGAACCGACCCGTACTCGCTGACGAGCATCTTCGGCGTTGGGTTTCAGACCGCCGACCGGGTCGCGCTCGGCCTGGGGATCGCCCCAGACAGCCCTGGGCGCCGCCGCGCGGCGGTGGTGCACGTGCTCGGGGAGGCCGAGCGCGCCGGCTCGACCTGCCTGCCCTCCGGTGTGCTTGAGGCGCGCGCCGGCGAGCTGCTGGGGGAGCCGATCGGGCTCGCAGAGCTCGAGCGCATGGCGGCGGAGCGAGCGGTGGCGATCGAGGAGGGGTGGGTCTACCGGGCGGCGACGGCCGAGCTGGAGGCGGAGCTCGCCGCGCAGGTGGCGGCGCTGCTTGACGGCGCGCCCAACCAGCGGCTGTCGGGCGGCGCCGGCGAAACGGGGAGCGACCGCGGCGCAGGACGCGGGCACGCGGTGCCGCTCACCGCCGAGCAGGCGACGCCGCTCACCGCCGAGCAGGCGACGCCGCTCACCGCCGAGCAGGCGGCGGCCGTGCACGCCGCGCTCGCCCACCGGCTGTCGGTGGTCACCGGCGGCCCGGGCACGGGCAAGACCGCGTCGATCCGCGCGATCGCCGCCGCCGCCGAGCGCCTGGGGGGGCGCGTCTTGCTCGTCGCGCCGACCGGACGCGCCGCCGTGCGGCTCGCCGAGTCTGCGGGCATGCGGGCCAGCACCGTGCACGCGGCGCTCGGATGGGTGCCCGGCAAGGGCCCCGAGCGCGACCGCCACCGCCCGCTGGCGTGCGACCTCCTGATCGTCGATGAGACCTCGATGGCCAACCTCGAGCTCCTGGTCGCGCTGCTGCGCGCCGTCGCCCCGGGGACGCACGTCGTGCTGGTCGGCGATTCAGACCAGCTCGCCCCCGTCGGGGCCGGAAAGCCGTTCTCGGAGCTGGTCGGCTCGCCGAAGGTGCCCGTCACGCGGCTGACGAGGATCTTCCGCCAGGCGGCCGGCAGCATGATCGTGCAGGGCGCGCACGCGGTCCGTCGCGGCCGGCCGCCGAGCTTCACGCCCGCCGAGGGCATGCGCCGAGACCTGTTCATGATCGAGCGGCGCGACCCGCGCGCGGCGCTGGAGGAGATCGTCGCGCTGGTGTGCGAGCGGCTGCCTGCCCACTACGGGGTCGATCCGGTGGCCGACATCCAGGTGTTCGCGCCCGTATACCGCGGGGAGCTGGGGATCGACGCGCTCAACGCCGCGCTGCGCGCGCGGCTGAACCCCGACGGCGCGCCCGTGCTCGGCGGCCGCCTGCGAATCGGCGACAAGCTGATCATGACCGGGAGGAACCTCCACGAGCTGGGGCTGATGAACGGCACCGTGCTGCGGCTGCTGGACGAGCAGCCGCCCCGGCCCGGCTCGCAGGGCGCGGTGATCGTCGGCGGCGATGGCGCGAGCTTCCGCCTGGCGCCCGCGGAGGCCGAGCGGCTGGCGCTCGCGTACGCCTGCTCGGTGCACCGCGGCCAGGGGATCGAGCTGCCGATCGCCGTGATCGTCGCGCACTCGGCGGCCGGCTCGTTCTTCCTGCGACGGGAGATGCTCTACACGGCGCTGACCCGCGCGCGCCTGGCGACGATCATCGTCGGCGAGGCGGCCGCGGTGCGGCGCGCGGCGCGCACGCCGGACACGGCCCGCCGCCACGGGCGGCTCGCCGAGCGCCTGGGACGGGCGCGTTCACGCGATGAACGCCCAGCTTGCGAACTGGGCGCTGTAGAAGGCGAGCGCCGCAGCCCCGCAGACCAGCAGCCCGAGCCTCACGACGCGCCGCCGTCGCGCCAACCAGCGCCCCCCGGCCATCCACAGCGGGAAGATCGTCAGCGCGTAGCGGTCGAAGGACTCAAGCGGCTGGGTGGCCACCGGGCTTGAGAGAACCATCGCGAGCGCCAGGGCCGCGTAGGCCACATAGCCGCGCGGCAGGTGGCGGGCGCAGCCGCAAAGCGCCGCCGCACAGACGCCGAGCACCGCCAGCAGGATGATCGCCTCCGCCGCCGAGCTGAACGGCCCGGCGAGCGAGGGCGAGTAGACGGGCGCGCCCCGGGCGAGGGCGATCGCGGAGCGAAGCGCAGTCCAGATGGCGCTTGCGACGGCGATCACCGGCCCGGTGCTCACTCGGTCCCACCGCGCGCCGATCGTGAAAGGGGAGAGCGGCGGATAGCCGGCCAGCGCCAGCGCGGCCAGCCAGCCCGCCAGCGCGCCGGGCACCGCCAGCGCCCACGCAAGCGACCTGTCACGGCGGCCCCGAGCGATCCGCCCGGCGACCAGCGCCACGACCAGCAGCACCCCCACCGAGCGTGCGAGCGCCGCCAGCGCCGCCAGTCCGCACGCCAGCCGCCAGCGGTCCCGGCGGGCCGCCTCAAGGCTTGCGACCGACAGCAGCAGAAACAGCGACTCCGTGTAGACGGCCGAGAAGAAGAACGACAGCGGCGCGAACGCCAGCGCCAGCACCGTCGCGTCGGCAGCAGCCCGCCCCAGCTGGTGCTCGCAGAGCCGGTGAAGGACCACCAGCGCGCCGGCGAACGACAGCTGGGAGATGGCGGCGCCAGCCAGGACCGCGGAGCCGCACAGCGGGACGAGCGCGCGGATCAGCAGCGGGTAAAGCGGGAAGAAGGCGACCCTGCCGGAGGCCAGCGCGCCGTAACCGTGCGCGGCGATCGCCAGGTAGTAGGCGGAGTCGAAGCGGTCGACCGCTCCCGCCAGCGGGTAGGCGACCGGCCCCAGCAGCCTCCGCAGCGCATTCGCGGCGGCCGCGTCGTGCGCACGGAGCGCGAGCGCTCCGATCGCGCCGGCGCCGAGCACGAGGATCCTGGAGGCTGCCACCGCGCCCACCAGGCCCAGCGCACCGTCGGCCCGACGGGCGCCGCGCGCCCGCGCGCTTTGCATCCCCACTGGGGAGGGGAGCGCGCTCACCTGAGGCGGCCCGTGGTGCGGACGTAGAGCACCGCGCCACCCGCGGCGCCCACGGCGGCAAAGCCGCCCAGGTGCGCCATCAGCCGCTGGCTCGGGGAGCCGAGGGACACGAGCACCACGCTCACCGGCGCCACCAACGCGCGCAGGCCCCCAGGAGCTCCGGCCAGCCAGTCCAGGTAGGCGGCCTGCACCGGCGCGGGGAAGGCGTCGATCGGGTCGCCGGCCCAGATCCGCCCACCGGCCAGGGCCACCTGCTCGTCGATCGAGCCGTCGGCGAGCACGGGCGAGCCGTGCGCCAGCGCCACCGCGCGGGCGACCAGCGATCGAGGGGCGCCCGCCGCAACCGGGCCGCGCACCATCGCCGCCGCCGTGACCGCGGAGGGGGCGGCGATCGCAAGCGCGGCCAGCGCCGCGGCGGTCGCGCCCATCGCGCGCGGGCGCACGGTTGGCCCTGCCAACACGGGACGCTTGGCTACGGTCGCGCCCATCGCGCGCGGGCGCACGAGGGACGGCCGCGCGCCCTGGAGCGCCGTCGGCCGCGCGCCCAGGGCCCCGGGCGGCCACGCGCCTCGGGCCCCCGTCGGCCACGCGCCCCGGGCCCCCGGCGGCGCTCTACGGGTCCTCGGCTCGATCACCCCGCCGGCGGCCGGCGCCCCCGCCATCAGCCCCCGGGCCGCCGGCGCCACCAAGAACAGCATCAGCCAGACGCCGTTGCGATCCGCCCGCACGGTGGCGACGGAAAGCGCCGCGATCACCGCCCACTCCCAGATGCGCGGCCTGGCGCGGGCGGCCGCCCCAAGCGCGGTCACGGCGCACACGATCAGCAGCAGATCGAACGGTGAGCGCAGCGACAGCGGCGCCCACAGGCCGGCACCGCGCTGCGCCGCCACGTTCTCCAGCACGCCGCGGTAGTAGGCGATGGTCGACGGCCCCGCCGGGGTCGCGCACAGCGCCGCGGCGGCCGACACCACCAGCGCCAGCGACTCGCCGGGGCGACGCCGCGCCCTGGTGAGCGCCACCTGGCAGAACAGCATCCCCAGGCCCAGCAGCGCACCCCCGTGCAGGTTGGACCACACCGCGAGCAGCGGCACGGCCAGCCAGATCCGCCGCGATTGGAGGCGTGCGTCGGCCCGCAGCAGCAGGACCAGCGCGGGCATCAGGATCAGCGAGAACAGCTGCACGCGCGCGATCGCAAGGCTTGTGATCGACCCGAGGGCGGCAAGCGCCAGGGCCGCGGCGGTCGGGAGGCCCTGCGCGCCGCCGGCCCGGGCGTCGCGCGCTGCCAGCGCCAGCCCCACCGCCACCGCCACCAGCTGCGCGAGCATCAGACCGCGGTCGCCCAGCGCCGACTCAAGCGCGGCGAACAGCAGCTCGGCGGCCACGAGCGGGTTGGGCCAGTGCGGGCTGGCGGCGGCTGCGAACGGCACGCCGGCGGGAACGCTCCCGCGCGCCGCCACCTGGCGGCCGAGCGCCGCCAGCCAGCGCGCGTCGGACCCGATTCGCACCGACACGGCCACCAGCGCGACGATCACGGCGATCGCCAGGCAAGGCGCGAGCGCGGATCCGGGGCGCGCGCGCGAGAGGGCCGGCCAGAGTCGCATCTGCGCACGTGATCGCCACCCCGCCGTCGCAGTGCACCTGGACCTTGGTCTGGCGGCCCTCGTCGAAGGTCCGGTCCCGGGGCCGCGCCGCCCGCCGACCAAACTGGCGATGAGCACACGGGGGATGACCCGGTCCCTTCGCGTTCGCGCGGGCGAGGAGCGTGGTGTGGTGCTGATCCTGGTCGCGATCCTGCTGACCGCGATCCTGGCCTCCGCCGCGCTGGCGATCGACCTGGGCTCCTTCTACCAAGCCCAGACACGAGCGCAATCAGCCGCCGACGCCGCCGCCCTGGCCGCCGCACAAGACCTCGCCGGCTCAAGCTCCACCGCCGCCGCCGCCGACGGCACCACGATCGCCCAGACCAACTACCCAGGCGCGACCGTCACCGTCTCACAACCCACCACCAACGAGGCCAAGGTCACCGTCAACGCCAGCTCGCCCAGCATCTTCGGCCAGGCCCTCGGCCTCACCTCCGCCCGCGTCGGCGCCACCGCCGTCGCCGCCGTCACCGGCACCACCACCCGCTGCACCAGCCCCGG
>Ga0070737_10000314_pt1 | contig 112940 bp, 96 predicted proteins | sample Coa_R1_10_FD_66438 | JGI IMG/M metagenome (GOLD analysis project Ga0070737, IMG submission 66438) | Surface soil microbial communities from Centralia Pennsylvania, which are recovering from an underground coalmine fire - Coalmine... | ecosystem: Environmental > Terrestrial > Soil >...
ACACCGCGCATACGGCTTCCACTCCGCCGACGCGCTGATCGCGATGATCTACCTCTGCTGCGCCGGCATCACGATCCCCCTTCCTCACCGATGAGTCACCCCCAAATCGAGAGGAGAGCCCAAAATCCAACCGCCCTGGCCGCAACGCGCTGGGGTAGCACTCGCGAACTGCGGAAAACGGGGCTAGCGCTCTTGCGCGACCGGGGGCTCGAGGTAACAGAGATCGAGGTTAAGGACCACAGCGAGGCCGGCCTGCGGGCGGCCGAGGACGCCACCCTCGCCGCAATGGCTGCCGGCGTCGACATCGTCTATCAGGCCACCTTCTTTGATGGTCGATGGCGCGCACATGCCGACTTTCTCCGGCGCGTTGCGACGCCACGCGGCCACTGGGATTGGTCTTACGAAGTCATCGACACCAAGCTGGCCCGTACAGCGAAGCCCTATCACGTGCTCCAGCTTTGCGCCTACTGCGAGCAACTCGAACGTCTCCAAGGCTGCACGCCCCACCAGGTGCACCTCCTTCTCGGGACCGGAGAGGAGTAGGCGTTCAGGGTCAAGGCCTACGCCGCGTACTACCGACGCGTGCGCGACGGCTTCCTCGCATCGTTGAGCGTCGCGGAGCACACGTATCCCGAGCCCGTCGAGCACTGCTCCATCTGCGACTGGAATGAGCGTTGTACGGCCGTACGCCGACGCGACGACCACCTCAGCCTCGTCGCCAACATCCGCCGAGACCAGATAGTCCGCCTCAGCGGCGAGCGCATCACCACCGTTGCAGCGCTTGGCGGCGCCACCGTTGCCGCCCGCCCAGCGCGGATGGCATCAACATCGTTCGACACGCTGAGAAACCAGGCGTCCCTTCAGGTCGCCGCGCGCGAGGCGGAGGTGCCAGCTATCCGCTTCCTCGAGCCCGCAGCCGATCGTGGCTTCGCTCTCCTTCCCCCGCCATCTGAAGGAGACGTGTTCTTCGATCGATCTTGAGGGCGATCCATTTGCAAACCAGGGGGGCGGCCGAGGGCGTCCGGCTTTCTGTGTAGGCGGGTTATGTTTAGCCTGGATCCAGCGCTATCGCCGGGGTGGCTGGAAGGCGCTTGCGAAGCGCCGGCGGGGTCGGCGGCCGGGTGAGCAGGAGGCGCTGAGTGCCGCACAGCAGGCCCGGATCGTTGAGGCGATTCGCTCAAAGAATCCTGATCAGCTGCGGATCGAGGCGTTGTTGTGGACGCGCTCCTCGGTGCAGGATCTGATCGAGCGCTGGTGCGGGGTGCGGCTTGAGGTCGGGACCGTGGGACGATATCTGCGTCGTTGGGGGTTCACGCTCAAGCGCCCCACCCGCTGGGCGCTGGAGGCCGACCCGGTGTTGGTCGAGGCGTGGCTGTCCGACGTGTATCCCAAGATCCGCGCCAAAGCCCGCAAGGACGGCGGGATCATCCTCTGGCAGGACGAATCGGGGTTGCGGCTGGACAGGCTTGTGGCCAAGCAGGGCTACGCGCCGCGCGGTCAGCGCGCGATCGCCCCATCGACCGGCAACCGCCAGGGCATCAACATGATCAGCGCGCTGGCCAACTCGGGAGAGCTGCGCTTTCAGATCTTCGAGGGGCGCTTCACCGCCCGGGTGTTCATCGAGTTCCTCGACCGTCTGATCCGCTCGATCCCCGATCGCAAGATCCACCTGATCTGCGATAACCACACAACCCACCACGCCAAGGCAGTCAAGCGCTGGGTCGCTGAGCACGCCGATCGGATCCAGCTGCACTTCCTGCCCGCCCACAGCCCCGAGCTTGACCCCGACGAGCAGCTCAACCAGGACGTCAAGCGGCACATGTGCGAGGTCGATCCCAAGCCGATCGACAAGGCCACGCTCAGGTCAGAGCGGCGCGGTTCCTGCGCCGCCGCCAGCGTCAACCGAAGATCGTGCGCGCCTACTTCCAGGAAGCGTCAGTCCGCTACGCCGCCGCCTGACCAGGACCCATTTGCGGCTCGCCGTGATACCTCCTCCTGGGCGGGCTGCGGCAGCGATCTGGCGTCCCGACTCACACCCCAAACTCTACCAAATCCGTGATCTATTTACCACGACTGGTTAGTATCTCGACTTTCGGAATCTCAGGCGGCGGTGAGAGCTGACGGTGCTTGGTACCGTGCGATTTGTGGTGAGGGGGTCCGGCGGGGTGCTTGTGAGCGAAATTCGGCGCGGATCAGCTCGCGTCGGAGCGCGGCGAGCATGTCGCTGTAGCTGACGGTCTGCTTGTGCGGGTACCAGGGAGCGAGCCGGCGGCGGGCGCGGAGGTCGCGGTCGGCGTCGCCGTGGAGCTGATACCAGATGATCGTGAGTGTCTGGCAGAGGAACCCGAAGGGGACGGTCCGCTCGACCGCCTTCCTGACGCGGTTGCGGGCTTGGCCGACGCCGTTGGCCTTGCCCTCCTGGAAGCACGTCTTGATCGTCCAGCGGCTTGCGTAGCGGTCGATCAGCTCGGCCGCGCTGGCGTCGGTGTCGGTCGAGGCGATCGCGATGTCGTGGCCGTGGGTGCGCTCGACGGAGCGGACCAAGAGCAGCTTGACAGGCCGCGTGTAGAAGGGGCCGTACCACAGGCAGACGAGCTCGGCGACCTGCTCGGTGCGCTCCCTGCCGTCGGGGCCGGTGATCGTGACCGGCTTGAAGGGAATTGTCTCGGCGAGCTTCGCCAGCGACGGCAGCCTGCGACCCTTCAGCGCCGGGCGGCCACGCCTGCCGGTGGGAGGCGGCGCCATCTCATAGATCGCGGCGTTGCCGCGCACCCTGGTCGTGATCGTGACGCGCTGTTTGAGGCCCCGCCAGGCCTTGGTCGCGTACGCGCCGTCGCACAGCAGATGCACCGCGCGGCCTGGGAATCGGCGGAGGATCAGCTCGACCATCTCCCTGGCCAGCTCCGGCTGGGAGAGCCGATCCGGCTGGGCCTCATCGCGGGGGCGAAGCAACCTGAACAGCACCGGCAGACAGACACGGCGCCCGCCCAGGCACGGCAGGCAGACGACCAGCCCGACAACGACAAAGCAGTTGCCCCAGCGGGTGCGGTGGCCCTGCCCAGCGGGCTGGGAGCCGTCGTGCAGATAGTGCGCGCCGAGCACGCGCCTGCCCGAACGTCCGAACAGCGTGTCGTCGATCCGCCACCGTGATCGCGGTGCCCGGCTTGACGAACACCGTGACCAAGAACTCCAGCAGCATCACCCCGAGCCGGTCGGGATCCCAGCGGCGGCGGGCGAAGAAGTCGTGCGCGATCAAATGGTGAACACGGCCAGCCAGCCTGACCGCCTGCCACATGCCGCAGACCGTGTGCTCGCCCACGCGAGCGATGAACCCCACCACCAGCGCCCGGAAGGTCTGAAACGCAGGTTGCGAGAAGCACGGCTCAAGCAGGGACAGCAGGCGACCGAGCGAACCGGGAACATGCACGGGCATCGGCGGTACCTCCCACAGGGACTTGGACATCCCGTGGATTCGAGGAACCCGCCGATGCCCCTGCGCCCCCTCAGCCCGTCGCCGCCGAACTCAAAACTCCTTCAAATCTCCCGGAAAGCCCGAAACTCGAGTTAGTATCGGGATGGTCGACATCTGCATCGGATGCTTCGGACTCGGCGTAGACAATTCCAGTCGCGCGAATCACCGCACCTCCCGAAAGGAGCGCATTCTCCTCTGCCTCTCGGTGCCGGGCATTTCTCACGCGCTCGCGATGCGCCTGCTGAGCGGCGAGCACAGCCTCGGGGGCAGGAGCATGGCGGCAACGGGTGCAGCCAGTGAGGTTGATTTCGGCGATCTTGCGGCTGCAGAGCGAGCAGGGCTGGTAGTACATGTGCTCCTCGCGCTGGAGACGAGTTGCATCGCGGCTGCGTCCGAGCGCGTAAAGAAGTTCGCCCGGAATCAAGTCCCAGCGACCGCGGTCGAGTACGACGTTCGATCGAACGGTGATCGCACCAGCTTGAGGCTTTGTTCGCTTTCGGTTTGTCATGCCTGGCCGAGTCGCAGACCGAACTCAAGGTCGTGTAGTTCGAGGCGACGGGAGTCCTGGAAAAGACTGGACGTGAGGTCGACGCGCACAACGAGGTCGTCGTCAACGCTGAGCCTGACGTCAAGCCTCTCGGCGAGCGGGTGTGCGGTTGGGTCCACGGCGATCACCGCTACGCCATACGGATCGCGCGCGTCGGCCGGTGAGGTGCGGCCAGGAGTCGCCGGTCGAGCGAACAGGAACCGGGCGTAGCCGTCACGCGGATCGACGCAGTACATAGCGAACGATGTAGCCACCGTCTTCCCCTGGGTCGGCAATGAAACATCGGCCTGCAACAGCGGCACGTAGGACGCGTCGGCGTGAAGGAGCTCAAAAGGCTTCGCGAGCGTCAGTGCCTGTTCATCCGACGCGATCCATGCGGCGCCTTCGGCAATGATCCGGTCGCCGTGCTCGAGGAGTGGGACACGGCCGGGTCCTCCGAACCGCTCGATGAGCCCTGAACGAATGGCCGGCATCTGAACCATCCCGCCCGTTGCCAGGCACAGCTCGATCGCCTCAGCGGGAATCCCGACATGAGCCAGCAGTTGGTCGATGCAGCGCAAGCCCTGATCGACGAGGTCTCTCGTGTGCGCCTCGACGTCGTCGCGTGTGAGTCGGTCCTCCAGAGTGTGCGCATCGCCCTCTGCCTTCGCGTAGTGCGCGACGAGGATCTCTGCCGTCGGGGCCCGCGAGAGGCGGATCTTGGCGAGCTCGCAGGCCGCGTTGAGCTTCGCCGTCGCTCCGGGAATCAGGGCCGGCTCTGTCCGCAATCCATGCTTCGCGACGTGCCGATCATGAATGAGCCGCATCAGCCGCTCATCAAAGCGGTCCCCGCCAACGTCCGGGTCTCCCGCGTTATGAATTTGAATCAGGGACCCATCACTGACCATGCACAACGTCAGATCGAGAGTTCCCCCACCCCAGTCGAAGACCAGCGCTCGCCGGCCTTCGAGCTCCTCCATCCGACGCCGCGAGTCCGCCGAGCCGCGAAGGTATCCGTATAGTGCGGCGAGCGGCTCGTGTACGAATTGATGGATGTCGAAGCCGGCGAGCTGGGCTGCGCTGCGCAGCGCACGGCGACCGCGCCCGTCCATGGTCACGGGCACCGCGGCCACGACGTTGCCGAACTCGGTCGCGCCGCCGAGCTGGTCCTCCGCGTGATCGCGGACATGACGCAAGATCTCGGCCACAACTTCGGATGGATCGCGGGCGACTCCGCCGACTGTGAGATCCATGCCCTTGCCCAGAAACCGCTTGGGCGAGCGGACAAAGTCGCCGATCACCCCAACCTCAGGGGCATCTAGCTGGTCCCGTGCCTCCCGACCGACGACGACCTGTGCGCCGTGATAGCGCACAACGGAGGGATGCGGACGCCCCCGATCGAGGAAGGGGCGAGGTTGATCGTCGCCCGTGTAGTGAACCGCCGCCAGCGTGTTCGTAGTACCGAGGTCTAATCCGAAGATCTCAGCCATTGCACTTTGGTTCGGGCCGCGTGGTCGGCATCCTCGAGTCGCTCGAGAGCGAACGGAACACGCGGCGGATTGAGTTCAAGCCCCTCCCGAACAGCGGAAAGGAGGACGAGGAGCTCGTCCTCCAGGAATCCCGCCATCGAGCTGCGGAGCTGAGAGCCCTCGTGCCGTCTTGCAAGAGTCGCACCTCGCTTCTGGTCGGATAGTTCGTCGATCTCCTGACGCAACTTTGCGATTTCGGCGTTCGCCCGCTCGTTCTCACGGTGTGCGTCGGCGAGCTCGTGCTCGAGGCGATCGACGATGCCCTTGAGACGCTCGACATCCACGGCCGCCTTCTCCGCCGTCCGTTCTGCTTCCAGCGCGCGCTCGATCCACGGCGTCAGCACATCAAGCCATGTTCTGAGGGAGTCGACCGTGAGTCGGGTATCGCCGAGTGACCTGAGGCGTACCACCCTCGGGTTGCGCCGCTCGCGTCGCAGGGCCGCCGGCACACCGAGGGTCCTTGATAACAGCGGCACGGCGTCCTGGATATCCAGGCGGTACCTCGCCATGAGAATCGACTGGGCGATCATCACGGCGTTGAAGAGTCGCCGTGGCGGCTCCTTTTCGCCGAGAGCCGCGGCGTGGTGATCGAGCAGCGCGGCAAACAGCGTGGGGCCATCGTCTCCATTCTGCGGTGGCCATCGCGGCGTACCCTCGAGGACCGGAGCGACCGCGCGCACGATGAACGACTCGAACGAAGCCGCGAACCGGCCGTCGTGACTCGTCGCGACGTGCTGGGCAAGCGTCCGCGTCTTGGCCAGGTCTGGATCGCGCTCGCTGAGGAGGCCCAGTGCCTGCTCCTGGTCTGCGCTACTTGTGATCCACGCTTCGTGCTTGGCCAGTCCGGTCAGCAGATCCGGCGCCGCGGCCTTGGGAACTGTGTACAGCTCAACTAGCGACTCAGGCCGGCGGCGTTTAGCGCGGGCAAGATCCTCGTTCGGCTGGTCGTCGACATCGAGGGAGGTGCTCACCGGTGTGGGCTCGGGCGCGCTTTCAGCGTCGTCCACGCCGTCGCGCGGCTCGAGGGGATGCTCGTCCGAGCTCGGGTTCGCGTGCGGTTGGGTGTCGCCCGGGGCCCCTGCATTGGGCGATGAGCCGGCCCCTGGGCGTTCATCGCTGGACGGCTGGGCGCCCGGACGGCCAGAACTCACGCTGTCTTCCACCGGCTGACGGCTCCTTCAAAGATCGGATCGTTGTAGAGGATCGACGCGCATCGGCGGACCATCTCGCCTCGTCCGGTCCGGCTGGCCCACTCGCCGAGGACCACCGCGAACTTGGTGCGGTCAGGGGCCGTGAGCGTTCCGTGCTCGATCCGCTCGAGCGCAGCCGACGCTGACGGCGTTCCTTCGGGCTCCCCTAAAGCAAACACGAGATCAAGAAACGCGAAGGTGGCGTCGTCGACTGGACAGCGCAGCGCAGACGGCTGACCCAGCGGTCGTTTCGGCCATTGAGGCGACACGTCCGACCCTCGAAGGTGGCGCAGGAAGCCCAACGCCGCATCGACCCCTGGCAGACCGGTGGGGATCGACGCGCTACCGATGTCGTTGAGGTTGAGGGACGCACACGCGGCCACGGCCGCCGCCACACGCCGGTCACGAAAATCGGCCAGATGGAACGCCGCGCGGCCAAACGCAGCAAGGGCTCGCTCGAGACTCTGCGGGTCATCCGCGGTGGCCGGTTGATCCTTTGCAAAGACCCCCAGCACGTAGCTCGCCAGCCCGTCGCGGTAGAAGTTCGCCAGCCCGTCGGTCTCATCGGAGAACCGCGTCACGTCCTCGCGCCGCGCGTCGTCGCGGGCGAGATGCTGGAGGAACAGCTCATCGACGCGGTCCAGCTCAGCTTCATCTGCGACGTCGAGACGAATCCGGTACTCAACAGCCGCAGCGGTGCGATCCTCGACCCGCTCATTGGCGAGGCGGACGTTGAGCATCTGACGCGGTCGTGCGCCGATGATCTGCGCCGCCTCACGAACAGAAACGGGGCGCTCCGAGTCGCCATCGACACCGATCTCGATCAGCGTCGCGTTCTCGATGACGACGTCGGCTTCGGACGGGCGGCGCGTGATGACCGAGTTCGGACCCAGCATCTTTCCTCCGACTATCAGCACCGGTCGCAGCAGAGGATGCTCACGCGCAATGTGTCGGGCCAGCGAGTCGGCAGCAACCTGTGCGTCCGCAGCGGGAAAGGACCGCTCGCAGAACGGGCAAGTCAATTCGACCTCGTGAACCACGACCGGCATCGGAGCGGTCGCTTCCAGGTAGCGGTCTTCGGCTGCTTCCAAGATCCAGGTCGTGGTAGGCACTGCTGATCGCTCCGTCGACGGGTCGGCTGACCCTGCAGTCGCCAGCCTACATGCTACTCGCCGGACGTCTCGCCGGCCGAGTCCGGCGGCCAGCGACCGCTGTGGACCACTGGTTCCCAAGGTTCTTCGAGGAGGCCCTCGGCCCGATGGTCTCGATCCACCCGCCGGTAGCGCTCAGTCCATGCGAGCAGGACGAGGTGCTCGACCCAGACCCCCGCTGCGCAGTCGCGGTACCGCCGACAACGCAGTTCCCCGGTTGGGCACTGCTGCCCGACGAGGAAGACAGCGGTTTGGTCACCGAAATCGACGTTCCCTTTCCCGAGGACGTGGCGAGGGTGCCGGTGGTGACGAGGGGCCTGCTCCGTCAGGCATGTTCAGCGAGGAGGAGTCGGCCGGTGCCGATGCCATCGCTCACTACAAGCCCTGGCACGTCTGGGGCGACGATTGGGGTATCTACTTCTTCGCCGGGCCATTCCGCGACTTCGTCGTATCGACCGCCCGCCTCTCAGGCGCTCCCTTCAGGGGCCTCGAGCCGTTCGTGATGCGGCAGATCATGGAACATTAGCTGACCCACTTTGAACTCGAGGTCATCGGGACCAAGCTCGACGCGATCTACGGTCGCTCGCTCTACCGGTCGTACATGGTCCGACGCTTTTCGCGGCCGACGCGCTGGACCGGTCCTCCATCGACGCGAGGGCAACATCCTGGGCCGGTCGAGGAAGCAGTCGCAACGTGGCGCGAGGTCCGATACGGGCGACGGAAGAAACCGACTCCGCCACGCGGATATCAGGCAGCGGCATCAAAGCTCGTTGACGCATCACCACCGGGCTACAACGCCCGGCGGCGCGCCGACTCCGGGAACGCACATCTGTCGGGACTGGTCCTCGCCAGCCTAGCCAGCCTCATCGCGGATGAACCTCAGGTCGTTCCACCAGCTCACGAGCTCGATGCTGAAGACTTCGGCGATGTACCGGTGTACTGGCGCGGCCGTCCAGCCCTCATCGCGTCTTCAGCGCCAGCAAAGGACTGCACACGACCGAGTCCCCGACGCCTGGAGGCTTGGCTCAAGAAGAACAAGGCCTACGTCGAGCGCAGCCGAGGACAGGGCGCGCACGTCGGTTTCACCTGGTGCGGACAGACCGGTTTCTTCTCAACCAGCCGCGATCCCGTTCCCAAGGAGCCATGCGAACAAATCAGGGTGATCTTTGGGTTTCCTAAGCTAGCTAGGAACTCCTCGTCGCTGTCATAGCGGGTTGCTGTCGTCGCCGGCTGAATACTGGACCACCTACGCCGGTTGAAATCTGACCCCACCCGGAGGCGCTGGGTGTCGTCCGGTCGGGTCCCGAGCCTGGCGCGATCGTCGTCGATCGAGTCAGGAGATGAGGGGTGGTCAGCGTGGAGCAGTGGGCGGAGGTCCGTCGGATGCGGTTCGTGGAGGGGCTGGGGATCAGAGAGATCCGCCGGCGGACGGGTCTGCACCGGGAGACGATTCGCCGGGCGTTGAGCTCGTCGACGCCGCCGAGCTACTCGCGGCCGGCGCGGGGGTCGAAGCTAGTCAGTATGGACGCATGGGGCTGGTCCTCGTGCGTCGCATCTTTCGCGGGTTGAACAATGCGCGGTTGTTGAGGGCCGAGCAAGGCCAGAGCCGCATACGACCGTGGAGGACCAGCCATGCCTGACGTTACCCCGTGCCTGCATCCGGGCCAAGTGCGCCGGTGGGTCGCGCTTGATCAGCACAAGTTCTCGATCGTGGCCGCGGTGCTGCCGCCGGACGGCGGCACGCCGGAGGTGTGCCGGATCGAGACGACCGAGAAGGCGATCCGCCGGTTCATCGCCAAGCAGGGCGGTTCCGAGGGGCTGTCGGTCTGTTATGAGGCCGGTCCGGGCGGGTTCGCGCTGTGGCGGCTGCTGGCGAGCATGGGGGTTGCGTGCGATGTGGTCGCGCCGTCGCTGATTCCGGTCCGAGCGGGTGACCGGGTCAAGACCGACCGCCGGGACGCCAAGAAGCTGGTGGCGCTCTACCGGGCCGCGATGTTGCGGTTCGTGCACCCACCCACGCCCGAGCTGGAGGGACTGCGGGACCTGCTCCGCGCCCGAGACGATCTGCGCTTGGCGCGGATGGCGGCCCGCAACCGGGTGCTCAAGCAACTGTTGCGCCACGGGCGGATCTACCGCGAGGGGAAGCGGGCGTGGACGCAGATGCACCGCCGCTGGCTCTCCCGCCAGCGCCTGGACGATCCGCTCGCCCAGCAAGCGCTGGAACAGCTGCTGACCCACCTGGACGGAATCGAGCGCCAGCTCGACCTGCTGGATGCCCGGCTGGTCGAGATCGCCGCCGGCGAGCGGTGGCGCGGCCAGGTCGAGATCCTCACCCGCTTTCGGGGGATCTCGACGCTCACCGCGCTGGGACTGATCGCCGAGATCGGCGACTTCGTGCGCTTTAGCCATCCGCGCGAGCTCGCCAGCTGGCTAGGGATCACACCCAGCGAGTACTCCTCCGGTGATCAGCAGCACCGCGGGCACATCACCTTGTCGGGCAACCGTCACGCCCGCCGACTGCTGATCGAGGCCGCCTGGCACTACCGCCACCCGCCCCGTCGTCCCACCAGCGGACCGCAGCCCGACGAGCGCGCCTGGCAAGCCCAAGTCCGGCTTCATCACCGACACCGGCACCTCACCGAGCACGGCAAACGCACCACCGTCGCCAACGTCGCCGTCGCCCGAGAGCTCGCCGGCTTCCTCTGGGCCGCAGTGACAGACCAGCCGCTGCGTCGCACCGATCCCGCCCCCACCCACGACCAGCGCCAGGAGCTCTCCGCCTAACCACCCCCCGGCCACCCGTCCCAGCTTCTCCCCTGCGGTGGGGCCGGGCGGCGCGGTGCGACCCGCCCGGAGAAACCCTCGCTGAGGTCTATGCGATCCCGACTCGCGATGCTAGTGCGAGGCAACTCACGACCGGACACTGTCCTGCGGTCCCGACCCGCGCATCTCAGAGTGACAGTCGTCGTTGCGCTCGCACCCGCCGCCCGGCCCCACCACCCACCACCATGACCAACACCAACAACACGGCTCAATCCCAACCGCCCCTTGACACGCGGGTCCATCTCAGACCCGTTCAAGGACCAGGTGCACGAGCTGCTGCGCGAGGATTCGGAGATCGAGAGTCAGCGGATCCGCGAGATCCTGATCGAGTCCGGGTTCGAGGGCGGCAAGACGATCGTTGACGACTACGTGCGCGAGGTGCGCCCGTTCTTTCGCGATCAGCGGACCTTTCAGCGCACCGTGTATCGGCTGGGTGACGTGATGCAGTTCGATCTGTGGCTGCCCAAGCGGCAGATCCCGGTCGGCTATAGCCAGACGCGCAGGGGGTATGTGGTCGTCGGCGTGCTGGGCTACTCCCGGTTCGGCGCGGGCGCGCTGGTGTTCTCCAAGGAGGCGCCGGACGTGCTGTGGGGGATGCGCCGGTGCGTGTGGCGGGCCGGCGCGCTACCGAAGCGGCTGGTGGTCGATCGCGAGGGGTGTCTGCACGCTGGCGGGGGTCGGCCGACCGAGGAGTTCGCCTCGTTCTGCGGGCAGCTGCAGGTTGGCTGGCGGATCCTTGATCCCGGAGACTGCCAGGCGAAGGGGGTCAGCGAGCGGCTGCAGGGATTCATGGAGAGCAGCTTCGAACCGGGCCGGTCGTTCGCCAATGAGCTGGACTTCCAGGACCAGCTGGACCGCTGGTTTGATGAACGCGCGAACGTGCGGCTGCACCGCACGCTGCGCGAGCGACCGGTCGACCGGCTTGAGCGTGAGCGCAACAGCATGCGACCGCTGCCTGAGCCTGGGCCGGATCTGGACCGGCGACTCGTGATCCGGGTGCCGCCGCAGCCCTACGTGCACGTCGACCGCAACGACTACTCGCTCGATCCGCGGCTGGTCGGGCGGCGTATCGAGGTGCGCGTCTCACAACGCGAGATCATCGCGGTCGCGCTCGACACCGGCGAGCTCGCCTGCCGGCATCGCCGTGTGTTCGCTGCTGGCCAGGAGCTCACCGATCCCGCCCACCAGGCGTTGCTCGAGCAGCTGCGACTGGCGCGCTACCGCGGCAAGCCCGGGTCCGGCGACGATGTGCAGATGCGCGATCTGTCGGTCTATGACCGCCTGGCCGAGGCGGCGTGATGGGCCAGCAGGCCGAGCTCACGCACCTGTTCCGGGCGCTGAAAGCGCCGGCCGCCGCGAGAGCGCTGCCGAAGCTCGCCGACCGGGCCCGCCAGGAAGAGTGGAGCTACGAGCGGTTCGTGCAGACGCTGCTGGAGACCGAGGTCTCCGCGCGCGACAGTCACGGCGGCGAGGCGCGGATTCGCCAAGCGCGGTTCCCTGCCCGCAAGACGCTGGAGGAGTTCGACTTCACCTTCCAGCGCAGCGTCCGAAAGACGGTGATTGAACACTTGGGGCAGCTCGACTTTTTGCACGCCAAGGAGTGCATTGTGGCTCTTGGCCCGCCCGGTACCGGCAAGACACACCTGGCAATCGCGTTCGGGATCCGCGCCTGCCTCGCCGGTCACCGCGTCAAATTCGCGACCGCGACCGAATGGGTCGCCCGGCTCGCAGATGCCAAGCGCGACAGCCGGCTCGAGGACGAGCTCACAGCGCTCGGCCGGATCCCACTGCTGATCGTGGATGAGGTTGGCTACATCCCGTTCGACCCACAGGCCGCGAACCTGATGTTCGCGCTGGTGTCCTCCCGCTACGAACGTGCATCCATGATCGTCACCTCGAACAAGCCGTTCTCCCGCTGGGGCGAGATCTTCGGCGACGACGTCGTCGCCGCCGCGATGATCGACCGGCTCGTCCATCACGCCGAGATCCTCAACCTCAAAGGCGATTCCTACCGCCTCAAGGACAAGGACCTCGGCTCCCCACCGCCCGCCAAAAGCCCCGAACTCGGGTGACCAAACGATCGCGGCGCCCTCGCCGAGGGCCGCAGACGGGCTTACAACGCGCCGCGACTCACCCGGGGAGCCCGATCGAGACGCTTAAAGCGCCTATCGCCGCTCAGGCCTGGCCCTCGGGCTCGGCCTTCGCGTCGACAGGCGCTCTTCTCTCAACCCCCGACGCGAGTCAGTTCCAGCCGGCACGTGGTCCACTTTTCAACCGGCGCAAGTGGTCCACTTTTCGTCCGGCCTTGACACCGAGCACCAGCTGCGAGACGCCGCCCAGCAAAGCGAGGTGCAACGCCAGCCAGCGCAACCACCAGAGCCCACAGGCGACAAACGCGATCAGCGCCGCGAGGCCGGCCAGCAGCATCGTCAGCCCTGCGCCAAAGAAGGCCACCAGCACGTCGCTGGGCCTCATCTCGCCGGGCTCAGGCTTCCGGTGCGCGCAGCGGCGCCCCTCACCGGGCCCGCGGGGCGTGCGCCGGCCGGCTGCGGCTGAAGGGTCCACGCGCGGCGAGTTTATACATCAGTAGTAGCTAAAAGATGGGCGACGCTGCATGCTCTCGCTCGCGGGCCTGGCCGCGGGGCAGTAGGCTCCGGCTCGGCATGCAGGGACGGTGGGACCGCGTCTGGTTTGCGGCGACCGCGGGGCTCGCGTTCGCCGGGGTGCTGATCAGCGTGCTCGTGGCGGGCGCCTCGCGCGCCGCCCATCTCGTCGACTACTTCCCGGGCTCCACGGCGCGCGCGCTCAACACCTTCGCCTACTTCACGATCCAGTCGAATCTGCTCGTGGGTGCCTCGACGCTGCTGCTCGCGCTTCGCCCCGAACGACGCGGGCGGTGGTTTGCGGTCCTGCGCCTGGCGGCGCTTGTGGCGATCACGGTCACCGGGATCGTCTACCACGCCGCGCTGCGCGGGTTGATCGACCTCAAGAGCTGGGCGATCGTGTCCGATCAGATCGTCCACACCATCGTCCCTGTCGGGGCGGTTGCGGGCTGGCTCCTGTTCGGCCCGCGCGGGCTGATCGACCGCCGCACGGTGCTGCTCTCGCTGGGCTTCCCGGTGCTCTGGGTCGCGTTCACGCTGATCCGCGGCGCGCTATACCCCTGGTACCCGTACCCGTTCATCGACGTGTCCAAGCTCGGCTACGGGGTGGTGGCGGTCAACTGCGTCTGGGTGGCGGCGCTCATGGCCGCGCTTGCCGCCGCTGCGCTCGCGGTCGACCGGCGCCTCTCGCGCACGGCGCGCGAGGGCTGACGTCGCCGCGCGCTGTGTCGGCCACAGGCGGCCGCGCCGTCGCGCCCGCGCGGTCGAAGCCGCCGGGAGGGGTCGCATCGCACCGAGCTCCTGCTTGCGCAGCGCGTCGGTCTCCGCGCCGTCGCGCCCGCGCGGTCGAAGCCGCCGGGAGGGGTCGCACTGTACTGCTGTGGCGCCTGCGACGGTTGCGGCGGGGGGTTTCGATGGCGGGCTGGCGTGAGGTCCTTGCGCCGTCGGCGGTCGGCATCCGTCGTCCGCGCCGGGCAGGGCGCCGCCCTCACCCACGGGTCTACGGACGCCGCCAGCCGGGCCGACAGCGAATCGAGGATCGATTCTGTATTCTCATGTCCCTGAGGATCATCGCCGTCGAAGAGCACGCCTTCCCGCGCGACCTGGCGGCCGCTGCGGGAGTGGATCTGGGCCCGCGGGCCGCGCGGGTCGCCGACGCCCTCGACGACCTCGGCGAGGGGCGGCTGGCGATCATGGACGAGGCCGGGATCGATGTGCAGGTGCTGTCGGGCGGGCTTGGCGGGGTGCTCCAGGGGCTTGAGGCGCACCGGGCCGTGGAGTGCTGCCGGGCGCTGAACGACCGCCTGGCGGCGGCCGTCACCGCGCACCCCAACCGCTTCCGGGCGTTGGCCACCCTGCCCATGTGCTCGCCTGAGGATGCCGCGCAGGAGCTCCGGCGTTCGGTCGAGGAGCTCGGGCACGTGGGCGCGATGATCCACGGCCAGACGCACGGCGTGTTCTTGGACGACCCCTCGGTGCGGCCGGTGCTGGCGGAGGCCGAGCGCCTGGATGTGCCGATATACCTGCACCCCGCTCCGCCGCCCCCGGCGGTTCGGGAGGCCTACTTCTCCGGGCTTTCGCCCGCGATCGCGCTCGGGCTTGCCACGGCCGGCTGGGGCTGGCACGCCGAGTGCGGCATGCACGTGCTGCGGATGGTGGTGGCGGGCGTGTTTCAGCGATTTCCCGGCCTTCAGGTCATCGTCGGGCACATGGGCGAGAACCTCCCCTTCTCGCTGGTGCGCTCCGACGAGATGATGCGCCAGGCCCTGGACGCCGGATCCGATGGGGTGGCGCAGACGGTTCTCCGCCACGTCCACATCTCAACCTGCGGTTACCACACCGAGCCGCCGCTGCGCTGCGCACTGTCGGTGTTCGGTCCTGAGCGGATCATGTTCTCCGTCGACCACCCGTTCGGCGACAGCAGGTCGGCAGCCGACTTCCTGCGCGACGTGCCGCTGGAGCGGGAGGTCCGCGAGGACATCGCGCACCGAAACGCCGAGCGCCTGCTGCGGCTGTGAGGCAGTGCTTCGCCCGGGGCGCGGCGCTTGACCGCTGAGCAGGGGGTTGGTCCGGTGACGCATTGGCTCGCCCAGTGACCCAGAGCTTTCACCAGTCCCGAAGCGAAGGGCAGGCGCCGCCGGCCACGCTCAGCGGCCGCGTCGCGATCGTCACCGGCGCTGCACAGGGCATCGGCGCGGCGATCGCGCGGGATCTCGCCGCGAGGGGCGCGATCGTGGAGCTGGGCGACCTGCGCGATCCCAACGAGACTCGCGCGGCGATCGAGCGCGCCGGTGGCACCGCGCAGGCGACGAGGTGCGACATCGCGGACGCCGATTCGGTGAGGGCGTTCGTGGCGGCCGCCTTGCGGCGCCACGGCCGGATCGACGGCCTGGTCAACAACGCGGCCGTGTTCAGCGGCCTGCGCCCACGCCCGTTTGAGGAGATCCCGGCCGAGGAGTTTGACCGCGTGCTGCGGGTGAACGTGCGCGGGACCTTCGAGATGATCAAGGCCGTGATGCCGGCCATGCGCGCGCAGGGCTACGGCAAGATCGTCAACGTGGGCTCAAGCTCGGTGTTCAAGGGGGCGACCCTGCTTGCGCACTACGTCTCGTCCAAGGGCGCCGTGCACGCGATGACGAGGGCGCTGGCGCGCGAGGTCGGCCCTCACGGAGTGCGAATAAACACGATCGCCCCCGGCCTGACGATCAGCGACGGCGTCAGGCAGGCCGGAAACCTGCCGCCTCGCGCATCGAGGAGGACCGGCTGACACGGGCCCTGCCGCGCGAGCAGACCCCGAGCGACGTCACGGGCGCCGTCGCGTTCCTGCTGTCAGCCGAGAGCGACTTCATGACGGGCCAGACGCTCGTTGTCGACGGCGGCTCGCAGCTGCACTGACGGCGTCCCGGCGGCTCCGTCGGCAGCGGCCGGTGGCTCTCCGGGGCGCCTGGTGGGCGGCCTGCGAGAGCCGGCGGGTCAGCGGCTCCTCTGGGCCTCCGCGGAGGCGAGGAACCGGCCGAGCAGCTCGTTGAAGGCCGGGTGCAGCTGCGGCAGGTGGTGGCCGGTCGGGATCACGGCGTGCTCTCCCTCAAGGCGTGTCGCGAGCGCGTCTGCGATCGCCTCCATGCTCGGGCTCCAGCCGCCGGTCACCGCCAAGAACGGCGGGCGGGCACGGGCAACCGAGTCGATCGCCGGGCCGGCGTCCCACTCCCAGGGTGGGCGCATGATCGACAGGCCGTGGCCCATCCGCGCCCGCGTGGCCTCGTCGTAGCGCGCCGTGAGCTCGTCCGGGATGCCCGCCAAGCGGGCGAACGCGAGGTAGCGGTCGCGCGGCGGCATCTCCTCGCGCAGCGCATCCCGCATCTGCGCGCGCGCCGCGGACACGTCAGGGTTCTCCGGCGCGGCCGAGTAGGCCGGCGGCTCGATCAGCGTGAGCGAGCGCACCGCCCCCGGCGCAAGGCCGGCTGCCGCGAGGGAGATGCACGCACCGTAGGAGTGGCCGACGAGATGCATGCCGTCACCCAGCAGCTGGGCAACCCACAGGGCCTCCTCCTCGATCACCTCGGGGCCTCGCGACGGACTGCGCCCGTGGCCGGGGCGATCTGGCACCACCAGCTCCCAGCCATCGGCGGCCAGCGGCCGCTGTGCGCTCCAGAGGGCCTCTCCGCCGGCGGGCCCGCCCTGGGGCCCGCCGTGAATCAGCAGAACGCTCCTGCCGTGCCCCCAGCGCGATACGTGAAGCGACCCGTCGTCTGTCATCCACACATCATAGATGATCGATCCGCTGCCCGTATGCAGAGCGGATCGCAGAGCCGGTCATCAGCAGCGGCCACAAGAGAGTGCCCACGAGGGCGCCCACGAGAGCGGCCACGCCACCAGAGAGCGGCCAGGAGCGAGCGGCCAGGAGAGAGCGGCCACCAGAGAGCGGCCACCAGAGAGCGGCCAGGAGAGAGCGGCCACAACAAGGCCGACCACGAGCGAGCGGCCGCACGAAGGCCGTCACAAGAGGCGGGGCCACACGAGCGCGGGCTCAGGGGCTGTTCGATCGGTCTCAGGCCGCTCGAGCAGCCGCCGGCCGCTCGCCCTCGCAGCAGACGCGGTTGCGGCCTGTGGACTTGGCGGCGTACAGCTGCCGGTCCGCACGCTCAAGGAGCGAGCTGTCGATCGCCACCCCGCGGGCGCTGGACACCCCGAGCGAGGCGCTCACCGTGATCCCCTGGCAGGCCTCGCTGGCGATCGCCTTGCGGATTCGCTCCGCGATCGCGAGGGCATCGGTCAACCCGACGCCGGGCAGGAGCACCAGGAACTCCTCGCCGCCGAGCCGGTAGGCGGGCTGGAACGCGCGGACGTTGGCGCGGATGCGGTCGGCGACCTCGCGCAGCACCGCGTCCCCGGCCGCGTGTCCGTGGTGGTCGTTGATCGCCTTGAAGTGGTCGATGTCGATCGCCACCACGCTGAGCGGCGCTCCCGCCAGCGCGCCCTGGTGCGACAGCTCGGCGAACCGCTGGGTCAGCGAGGAGCGGTTCAGCAGCGAGGTGAGCGGGTCAAGCGTCGCGGCCGCCCGCTGTGCGAACTCGGTCCGCATCTGCGTCAGCGACAGGCACGCGAGCATCGTCGCCAGCAGCAGGAGCGCGGCGGGGAAGGCGGGCGAGCGCACGACCGCGCGCAGATCGGTGACGTCGACGCACAGCAGCGCGCAGAAGGTGGCGGCGATCACCAGGCGGCTGCCGGAGGCGTTGAGCACGTACGGGGCGGCGGCGACCGCGGGCAGCAGGCACAGCAGGAGCACGCCGTGCGCACCCTCGAGCGTCGCCGCGACCGCGGCGACCTCGAGCTGGACCGCCACCGTTGTCCACGTGCCCCAGACCTCGGGTCGCGCCCGGCGGCGAGCGACGGCGAGAAAGAAGATCGCCGTGGTCAGAGAGGTCAGCGGGCACAGCGTGAGCACGAGCCAGCCCGTCTGCGCGGCTGCGCTGACGATGATCCCCGTGCAGCACACGGCGACCACGCCGATGCACCACGCAAAGTTCCGCGCGTTCTCGCGCAGGCGGCCGCGCTCCAGCTCGGCGAGCCTCATCGCCGTCATGACCTCGTTATCGACCGCCGCGCTGCGTTGCGCCAGCCCGTTGGACGCCGTCCGGCCGGCTCTGGCCGCGCCGGTCGGCGGCCCGCCCAGGGCGACCGGGCTGCCGGATCTCCCGCCCCGCCGCGTGCGATCTCACACGCAGCGGCGGGCGATGTCACACGCAGCGGCAGGCGATCTCATACGACGCGGCGGCCGATCTCCCACCCGGTGGCGATCTCCCACCCGGTGGCGGCCGATCCCTCACCCCGCGGCGGGCGATCGCAGAGCGGCCGTCAGGGGACGACGACCTGCTTGACGCCTCGCGTCCCGGCGCTCTGCCGTCGCCAGGCCGCGGTGATGTCGGCGAGCGGGACCGTCTGCACGGCGACGCGAAGGTCGCCGCGCCGTGCGGCGTGTGCGAGCTCCCGGTAGGCGGCGGCGCGAACCTCGTAGGGGGCCTGGAAGACCGCGTGCCCTCGGATGTCGGCGGCACGGCTTCGCACCAGGGCGGCGGGCACCCGGGCCTCCAGGCCGGCGAGCTGGCCGATCTGGACCATCCGGACGCCGCTGGCCGCGCCGGCCAGCGCGGCGAGGGCCGGCTCGCCCCAGAGCAGGTCGACGATCACGTCCGCGCCGGCCAGCGCGGCGGGGAGGTCCTCGACCGCCCCGAGCGCCACGGTTGCGTCCGCGCCCAGCTCGGCGGCGCGAGCCAGGCCCTCCGGATCGCGTCCGGCGGCGATGACCCGCCCGGCGCCCAGCAGGCGGGCGACCTGCACGGCGAGCCCGCCGACCACGCCCGTGGCGCCGAGCACCAGGACCGTCTCGCCCTCCCGCAGGCCGGCGCGCCACCGAAGGCCCGTGTGCGCCGCCAGTCCCGCGTTGCCGAGCGCCGCGGCGGTGCGCGGATCGACGCCGTCGGGCACCTCTATGACCGAATCGGCTCGCACAAGGGTTCGCTCGGCCATCGAGCCGAACGGGGCGATCGGCGCGTCGAAGTAGACGAGCCGGCCATCCGCACGGCGGCCGACCCCGTCGCTGCCCACCACCGAGGGCAGGGGCGGCGGCCCGGTGTAGAAGCGGCCCGTGGCCCGCATCAGGTCAACGTGGTTGACGGCCGCGGCCATCACGTCGAGCACCAGCAGGTCCGGGCCCGCCTCGGGCTCGGGGAACTCGCCGAGCTGCGGCTCGCCGAACTGCGTGATGATCGCCGCTCGCACCGGTATCAGCGCCCAAAGCGGTCAGAGCGCGCGCCGGCGGCCTTCATGTGGGCGCAACGGTCATGGCAGACGGGTTGGCGACGGCTTGCGCGGCGCGAGGCAGAGCATCCGCGGCCGGCGCGGTGCACCGGTCCGGGGCTGCCTGGGTGTCGCGGCGGCCGGGGGTTGAGGCGCAGCATCTACAGGGCGAGCATCAGCGGTCGTTCAAGCAGGCCGGCCACGGTCGCCAGAAAGCGCGCGGCGTCGGCCCCGTACAGGATCCGATGATCGCATGACAGGCGCAGCGTGAGCACGTGACGCTCGGTCAGGCGGCCGTCGGCGATCGCGGGCACCGTCCTGGTCGCGCCGACCCCGAGGATCGCGGCCTGAGGCGGGTTGATCACCGGCGAGATCGCCGTGGCGCCGTACATGCCGAGGTTGGACACGGTGAAGGTTGCGCCGGCCAGCTCGGCCGGCGTGATACTGCCGGCCCTGACGCGCTCCGCGAGCCGCCGGGTCTCGGCGGCGATGCTCCCGAGCGACCGGCTGTCGGCGTCGAAGACCGTGGCGACCACGAGCGCATCCTCGGCGGCGACCGCGATCCCGACGTTCACGCGCCCGTGCAGCTCAAAGGCGCCGTCACGGTAGGAGCCGTTGACGCGCGGGTGCTCGCGCAGCGCGAGCGCGCACGCCCTGACCACAAGATCGTTGAACGATGGGGCCCGGTCGCCCGCCTGCAGCTTGAGCTGCTCGCGCAGCGCCAGCGCGGCGTCCGCTGAGACCTCGCGCTCGACCTCGAACGCCGGGATCGTCGCGCGTGACTCGGCCATCCTGCGCGCGATCACCCGCTGAAGCCGCGTCGGCTCGATCGTCTCGATCGGCCCCCGCGGCGTGGCCCCGCCCTGCGCCGGCGGCGCCGTTTCAGGGGCGCGACCTGCGTCCGAGCCGATCCCGACCGCGCGCTCGACGTCCGCTCGCCTGACGCGGCCGTGTGGCCCGCTGCCGCTGAGCCTTGAGATCTCCACGCCGTGCGCGGCTGCCAGCCGCCGTGCGAGCGCCGTGGCGCGGGCGGCCGGCCGGCGGGCCTCGCCCGGCGCTCCGGCCTGACCCGGCTGACTCGGAGGATCCGGCGCCTGCGGGGCCGCCCCCGGCGGCTGGTCTGCCGCGGGCTGCTGCTCTGCCGCGGGCTGCTGGTCGGCCGCGGGCCGCGAGTCTGCCGCGGGCTGCTGGTCTGCCGCGGGCCGATGGTCTGCCGCCGGCTGCTGGTCTGCAGCGGGCCGCTGGTCTGCCGTGGGCTGCTGGCGTGGGGTCGCTCGCGGGTCTGCCGCCGGCCGCGGCTCCGCAGTCGGCGGCGTCTCGCACGGCTGCGCCGCGACGGACCCGCTCGGCGGCGATCCGGCCGGCGCAAGCCGCGCGATCACCTCCCCGGGGGTGGCGGTGGCTCCGGCCGGCGCGAGGATGCTCAGGATCCCCGCGGCGGGCGCCTCGTGCGTGACGGTCGCCTTCTCGGCCTCGATCTCCACGAGCTCCTCGCCGAGCGCCACCTCCGCCCCGTCGGCCTTCAGCCAGGAGAGGATCGTGCCCTCCTGCATCGCATCCGAGAGCCTGGGCATGCGGACCTCGACCGCGGCTGCCATCGCATCGGGCTTCCGCGTCGCGGTCATGGAAGGAGGTCGATTGCCGCGTCCACGATCGACTCGGCGTCGATCCCGAAGTGCCGGTAGAGATCAGCCACGTCGCCGGATTGCCCGAACGAGTCCACACCCAGGCAGGCGATCGGCTGAGCGTGCACAGCGCCGAGAAACGCGAGCGTATGGGGGTGGCCGTCGAGCACGGTCACGAGCGGCGCCGCGCGCTCGGCGGGAAGGATCCGCTCGAGGATCCAATCCGGCCCGTCCCCCAGCGCGCTGCGCGCCCGCAACGCGCGGAACACCAGGTCGGCTGAGGTCAGGCAGACGACATCGGTCTCATATCCGCCGGCCGCAAGCTCGGCTGCGGCGCGCAGGACCTCGGGCAGGACGGCCCCCATCGCCACCAGCGTGACCGCGGGACGTCCGGCGGCCCTGCGCAGCAGGTAGCCGCCGGCGAGCACCTCGTGGCGGCGTCGCTCGCGGGCCACCGGGTCGTCGGGGAGCTCTGCGAGCGACTGCTCGAGTGGGCGCGTGGACAGGCGCAGGTAGGCGGAGCAGCCATCCGGCCGTCCCAGCCGGCCGAGAGCGTGGAGCATCACCCATTCCAGGTCCTGCGCGAACGCTGGCTCCCAGGCCACGCACCGTGGCTGCTCGACGCCGATCGAGGGGGTGATGATCGACTGGTGCGCGCCCCCCTCCGGTGCGAGCGTCACGCCGGAGGGGGTTCCCACCAGGATCGACTGCCCGCCTGCGTACAGGGAGAACGACCAGGGTTCTAGGGCCCTGTTGACGAACGGGTCATACAGCGTGCCGACGGGCAGCAGCGGCTCGCCGTCCCTGGACCAGGTGAGGCCGAGCTCACCCAACAGACAGACCAGGTTGCACTCCGCGATCCCAAGCTCGATGTGCCGGCCCTCCTGCGACTCCCGCCAGCGGACCAGCATGCCGGCCTCGTCGGCGAACCAGTCGTGGCGCTCGCCGACGTGCCAGACGCCGACATGGTTGATCCAGCCTCCGAGGTTGGTGGAGGAGGCCACGTCGGGGCTCACGGTCACCACGCGGGCCGCGACGCCGGGCGCGCGGCGCACCAAGTCGACGAAGAAGCGTCCAAGCGCCTGCTGGGTGGAGAGGCGCCCGCTGTGCGACCGGCCAAGCTCGGCGGGCACCGGTGGCGGGCTTGCGGCGGCCGGCGGGTCACGGCGCAGGCGCTCCGCCGCCCGGCGACAGAGCTCAGCCTCGGGAGAGCCGTCCGCAAAGGCCGCCCAGGGATCGGCCGGGTCGGCACCGAGCGCCAGCCCGGTCCGCTCCCACTCCTCGGCGCTCAGCAGCGCCGAGTGGTTGGCCGGGTGCCCGAGCGAGGGCAGCCCCCAGGCCTTGATCGTGTAGGCGAAGATGATCGACGGCCGGTCGTCGACGGCGTCGGCCTGCCGCAGCGCGTCGAGGATCAGCGCCAGGTCATGGCCCCCGAGGTCCTGCAGCAGGCCCGCGACCGCGTCGTCGTCGAGGCTCTCCAGCAGCCGGCGGATCTCGCGCCGGCCGCGCCGGTCGCCGGGCAGGGCCGCGCGCGCATCGGCCGGCCTCATGCGCAGCAGCCGCTGGTACTCCTCGTTGGTCATCTCGTCGATTCGCCGCCGCAGCGCCGCGCCGCCGCTGCGCGTGAACACCTCCTCAAGCCGCCGGCCGTACTTGAGCGTCTGCGTGTGCCAGCCGGCCGCCTCAAACATCCGCCTGATCCGCTCGGCGGCGATGTCGGGAACGATCCGGTCAAGCGATTGGCGGTTGACGTCGACGATCCACAGCACCTCGCCCAGCCTGGGCACGACCGGATCGACGATCGCCTCCCAGCAGGCGCCCTCGTCAAGCTCGGCGTCGCCCAGCAGCGATATCTGCCGCCCGCCCCGCCCGACGCCGAAGTGGGAGGCGACGTAGCGGCGGGCGATCGCGCTCCAGATCGGGGCGGTCGCGCCGATCCCCACCGAGCCGGTGGAGAAGTCCGCGGGCACCGGATCCTTCTCGCGGCTTGGATAGCTCTGCAGGCCGCCGAACTGGCGCAGCGTCGTCAGGTGACGGCGATCGAGCCGCCCGAGCAGGTACTGGATCGCGTGCAGGACCGGGGCCGCGTGCGGCTTGACCGAGACGCGGTCGGCCGCGCGAAGATGCGCCATATACAGCGCGGTCATGATCGAGACCACCGACGCCGAGGAGGCCTGATGGCCGCCCACCTTGACCTCGGCCGACGCTCCGCGGACCGCGTTGGCGTGATGCACGATCGACGTCGCCAGCCACAGGACGCGCCTCTGGACGCAGTCGAGCACCTCAAGGCTGACGCCAGCCGGATCGGCGCCGAGGCGGTCTGGGGAAGCGACGGGTGGCGGCACGGCCCGAACAGTACCAAAATCGATCATCGGTGATCGCTTATAGTGCGATCCAACTCGCGATCATCGATCGCCTGCGCTAGCCTCGGCCGAAGGCCGGCATGCGCCCAGAGCGCCCGGCGCAGGCGGAGCACTTGACCACAAGAACCGGCATCACCCCGATCTCGACCGAGTCCCAGTCGCTTGTGGACCGCGTCAGCCACGCCGTTCGACGGGCGATCCTCGAGGGACGGCTGCGTCCCGGCGAGGCGCTGTCGATCAGCGACCTTGCCCGCGACCTCGGTGTCAGCCTCAGCCCGGTCCGCGAGGCGCTGCAGCGGCTGTCCGGCCAGGGGCTTGTGCTTCTGCGCCCGGCCCGGACCGCGATCGTGGCTCCGCTTGAGCTTTCAGATCTGCAGGAGCTCTACCGGCTGCGCAGGCTGATCGAGGTCGATGCGGCCGCGCGCGCGGCGCCGATGCTCGGCGACGAGCAGCTCTCGCGGCTCGAGCGCGAGCTGCACGCGATGAGCGACCGGGCCGTGGACTCCGAGGAGTTCTGGAACCACCACAACGGGTTTCACCGCACCCTGCTCGAGCCGGTGCTCACGGCGCGGACCGAGCGGTTGATCACCGAGCTGTGGCAGGCGGTGGAGCGCTATCTGCGGATCGTCTACATCGAGACCGACGCGCTGTTCGAGCGCACCCCGCATGAGCGCCACAGCCCGCTGTTGGACGCCGCGCGCACGCGCGACCCGGACGCCGTCGCCTCGGCGCTGACCGCGCATCTTGAGAGCAACGAGCGCGAGGTCGTCAAAAGCCTTCAGCAGAGCATCGCCACGCCCGGGCGCTGAGGCGGCGCATCGCCTGCCGGACCGGCGAGCCGGCCGGGGGGCGCCACGCGCCTTCAGCCTCCCTGCGCCTCCTCGGCGCTGGGCAGCCGCAGGTCGAGCTCCGTGCCCGGGTCAAACTCGCCCGCGTAGCTGCGGCGGTGAAGCTCGGCGGCGTCAGCGCCCCCCCGCCAGGCCTCCAGCAGCTTCTGCGGGTCGGTGTTGACCCCGATCGGGTTGGCCTGGAACTCCGGCGCGGTGCGCATCCATTCGCTCGACCGCTGCCAGTCGCCGAAGTTGTCCACCTGCAGCTCGACGCTGTTGCCGTCCGGGTCCACGTAGTAGAGCGAGGTGGTCAGGCCGTGGTCCAGGCAGGCGTGCGGCGTGATCCCCTGTTCCTTGAGCCGCTCGTAGGTGGACAGCAGGCTCCCCACGTCCGGATACTCGAACGCCACGTGGTGGATGCCGGTATGGGCGATCTTGCGCTCGTCATCGCTCAGCCCCGGCGCGACCAGCAGCGCGAGGCGGTGGTTGGCGGCGTCATTGGTCAGCCACGCCCCGAACGGGCCGTAGTGGTTTGGCGTCATGCCGACGACCTGGCCATACCAGGCCGTCATCTCCTTTAGGCGGTTGGTCTTCAGCGTCACGTGGTGAAGCACCGGGTTGACCGTCGTGGACATGCTCTCCTCTCCGTTGGTTGGATCAGCTGTCGGAGCCCTCGCGAGCAAAGCGACCGCTGGCCCGGTGCGCGCGCTCGGGCGCTTGGCCACAGCCGGCGGTGAATGTGTGTGACATGGTGCCGGCGCCCGCCACGAACGTCTGCAGCGTGTCACCGGGCCGAAGGTACCGCGGGGGAGTGCGGGTCATTCCGATCCCGCCCGGCGTGCCAGTGAAGATCACGTCGCCCGGGTAAAGCGCGACGATGCCGCTGAGATAGGCGATGATCTCCGGGACCGAGAGCAGCATCCGCCCGCTGCTGCTGCGCTGGACCTGCTCGCCGTTGAGCAGGCAGCGCAGCTCGATGTCGTCCGGGTCCGGGTACTCGTCGACGGACACCAGCGTGGGGCCGAGCGGCGCGAAGCCGGCCAGGGACTTGCCAAGGCAGAACTGGGGGGTGGAGCGTGGCCGCCACTGGATGTCACGGTCTGAGAGGTCCTGGCCGGCCGTGATCCCGGCCACGTGGCTCCAGGCGCGCGATGCGTCGACGCGCTCGGCTCGGCGCCCGATCACCACGGCGATCTCTGCCTCCCAGTCGACGGTCGCGCTCGAGAGCGGGATCCTCGCAAACGGCCCGGTCACCGCCGTCGTGAGCTTGGTGAAGATCAGGGGAACCTCGGGCGCCGCCATCCCGGCCTCGTCGCCGTGATCGGCGTAGTTGACGCCCACCCCGAACACCTGCCGGGGACGCGGCGAGGGCGATCTGAGCAGGCCCTGCTCGACGGTCACCTGCGCCGCGTCGTCCGGTGGATCCTCGGCGAGCCTGCGCACCTCATCCCAGTGCTCGTAGGCCAGGTCGGGCTCGCTGGGTATCGCCCCCCGGCTTGCGAGATTGACATCGATTGCGGTCGTGCCGTCAAGGTCGCCCTCGCCGCCCGCCCTCAGAAGCACCAGGCGCCCGCCGTGGTTGGCGAGCCTCACGCCCGGGCCTCGGTCCGCGCCGGCGAGCCCGCTTCGGTCCGCGCCGGTGAGCCCGCTTCGGTCCGCGCCGGCGAGCCCGCTTCGGTCCGCGCCGGTGAGCCCGCTTCGGTCCGCGCCGACCAGTCCATGACGATCCTCGCGAACAGGCGCGGGTCGTGACGGTGGATGGCGTGCGCGGCGTCCGGGAGGTCGACGACCTCACACGGCTGGCCGGCCTCCTGGATGAGGGCCCTTGCCCGCGCCACCTGCTCGTCTGACACGGCTCCCATCAGCGCTCCGGTGGCGGAGTCCAGCTCCCGGTAGTGATGGGTGATCAGGATCGGCACCCTGGCGCAGCGCAGCATCCGCTCGTGGTCGCAGGCGGCGCTCGCCGCGCCGGTCCAGAACGAGCGCGCCCACTCAGGGTCGTACTCGCGGAAGTTCTGCGGCGGCCCGGCCGGTCCGGCCGGGTCCGGGGGCTCGATGATTCGCATCCGCGCCAGCGCCTGGAGCACATATGGCGGGACCTCGCGCGGCGCGGCGGCCTGCATCCCGTCCCAGTCGCCGATCGACCACTGGTCCCCTAGCCACTTGTTGATGAGGGCGAACATGGGGCCCAGCGACTGCCGTATCGAGTGCCCGCATGCGGGGTTGACCTCGGAGGCAAACAGCGGCGGGTCCTCGCAGATCGCGCCCCGCAGCCGGCCGGGAGGGGCATAGGCCGAAAGCCAGGCGGCGAGCACCCCGCCGGACGAGTTGCCGCTGACCAGCACCGGGCGCGCGATCACCTCGTCGATGAAGCGGACGAGATCGTTGCCCATGTTGTCCAGCGTGTAGCGCCCCGGCGTGCGAGTCGAGCGTCCCTGTCCGCGCAGGTCGACCGCGAACACCTGAAAGTGCGAGCGAAGCAGCTCGATCGCCGGTTCATACCCCCACCAGGACTCGATCTGGGCCGGTACCAGCAGCAGCGCCGGCAGCGAATCCTCGCCGGCAACCGCGTAGTTCATGCGGACCTCGCCCAGATCGACCTGGTGCTCGGGCAGCTCGTGACCTACGAACGGCTCGTCAGGGTCGGGAGCCTCAAGTGGGGGCATGTCTGGCCTCTCCTCTGGATGGGACGGTTGATCAGCGCGGGTCCGCCGAAGTGGCGCCAGAGGATAGATGATCGGTGATCGACGCGCCGCGGACCAGGTCGACCAGTGCGCGCGGATCCTCCGGCGCGCCGTCGCCGCACCAGGCGACGTGCTGGTCCGGTCGCACCAGCACGAGGGCCGAGCCGTACCTACTCCGGGCTGGGCCTGGCAGTTGCAGGGTGCGCAGGGGCATTCCCGCATCGCGGGCCGCCGCCGCGATCCGGGAGGCGTCGGCCTCCAGGCCGTCGGCGAGCACCAGCAGCGTCATCGCCGGCCCAAGCTCGTCGAACAGGGAGCGCCCGGGGCCGATCCATAAGTGGGGCAGGCGAAAGCCGGCCAGCCCTGCTTGCCCCGCGGACGGCGCGATGATCGGCGAGCGCTCGTAGCCGAGGTCGAGCACCAGGTCAAGCGCATGGAACTCGGCTCGCTTGGTGGCCCGGATGGTCGACGCGACGGCGCGGCGCGCGCGCTCGCCCTGCTCGCCGGGGGCGTCGAGCGCGTCGGCGACCAGATCGGTCGACAGGACCCGCATGTTGGCGACGGCCGCCTCGATCACCGCGGTCTGCACCGGGCGCCGCTCGGCCTCGTAGCTGTCCAGCAGGTGCGTCCCGCCCCAGCCGTCGAGCACCGCGGCCAGCTTCCATCCGAGGTCCACGGCGTCGCCGATTCCGGTGTTGAGCCCGTGGCCGCCAAACGGCGGGTTGAGGTGAGCGGCGTCGCCTGCCAGGAACACGCGGCGGTCGCGCAGGCGGTCGACGATCTGCATGCGGGCGGTCCAGGGGTCGGTGGAGAGGATCGTCGCCGACACCGGTGCCCCGACGGCGGTGTCGATCAGCTCCCTGGCGCGCCGCTCGCCCTCCTCACGGGCGACGTCCAGCGCGATCATCCACCAGGTGCCGATCAGGTCGATCGGACCCAGCAGCGCCGGTGCCGCCCGGTTGACGACCCAGTACTGGACCGCGCGCCCGTGTGCGCAGAGCTCGAGCAGGGCCGGGGCCCGGAAGACCATGCCGAAGTTGGGCTTGAGCGCGCGCTCGCCGACGTAGGCCGAGCCGATCGCCTCCCTGACCGTGCTGCGCGGACCGTCGCAGCCCACGACGTAGTCGGCGGTGATGGTCTGCAGGTCCTCCGTGCCGTCGGGGCCGGCGGTGCTCACCCGCGCCTCACGATCGTCCTGCTCGAGCCCCACCACTCTGCGGCCTGAGATCAGCGACCCCGGCGCCAGCTCCGCCAGCACCTCGCGCAGCAGCTCCTCGAGCACGTACTGCGGCGCCTGCTGGCCCAGCTCGCAGAACCGGTCGCCCTCGGCCTGGAGGCCGAGCACGCCGGTGAAGCGCCACAGCTCATGGCCGGTGAGCGACGTGCAGAACACCACGTCCTGAGACCAGGACACGGGAACGGGGGCGCGGCGACGAAGCCGATCGGCGATGCCCCATCGCCGCAGGTGCTCCATCGTGCGCACGTTGATCGTCTTGCACCGCGGGCGCGCGTGCGACACGGCCCTGCGCGGCTCGATCACCAGGCAATCGATCCCCCGCCTCACCAGCTCGATCGCCGCCGCCAGGCCGACCGGACCGCCGCCCGCGATCAGGACCTGAGTGGCGTCGGGATCGCTTCGGCTCCGGGCGCCGGCACGTGGTCGCTCAGGGCGCATCTGGCCTCACTTGTGTCGATGACCGATAATCGATTATAGTAGGATCGTTCCCCGACGATTTCGGGACAGAGGAGACGCGAGGAGGGCGAGATGACTGCAGCACTGAGGTCGCGAGTGTGTCCGAGGTCGAGGGCTTTCGTGCGGACGGCCATCTGGCTGGGGATGGCATCCGCGGCCCTGGCCGGTTGCGGAGGGGCATCCTCGAGCGCCACCACGCACGCCGCCGCGCAGACCGCGCACGCCGCGCGGGCGAACATCGCGGCGGCGCGCGCACTGGTCGCCCCCTACACCGGGCGGACGAACCCGTTCCCGGTGACCCAGCCGCTGGTGAGGCGCCCCGGCCCAGCGACCAGGTACGCGCTGCTTCAGTGCGCCACCCCCGTCTGCGCGCTGTTCGCGCAGCTGTTCGAGGGCGCGACCAGGGCGCTGGGGGTTCATCTCTCGATCGTCCGGGCGGGGCCGAGCGTCACCTCGCAACAGGCGGCCATGGGCACGATCGTCTCAGAGCGGCCGTCGGGCGTGATCCTGCCGGGCGTGAGCGGCGACACCACCGAGGCCCAGATCCGGCAGCTGCATTCGCTGGGGATCCCGGTGGTCTCGGTGGGCGTCGTGAACGCCTCCCGCTACGGGATCAGCTTCGACACCGCGGCGGACCCGGGCATCTCGCTGCTCAACGGCCGGCTGATGGCCGCCTGGAGCGTCCTGCAGCACGGCGCGGGCACCAACGCGGTCTTCTACGCCACGCCCGAGCTGACGTTCTCGGCGTACATGCAGCGCGGCTTTGACCGCGAGATGGCGGCGTTGTGCCCCTCCTGCCGGGTTCGCAACGTCACGATCCCCGTCGCCGACGTCGGCAACTCCGCGCCGAGCCTGGTGGTCTCCGACCTTGAGGCGCATCCGCGCACCAACGTCGCGGCGTTCGCGACCGAGGAGGCGGCGATCGGGCTGCCCGCGGCGCTGAGGGTGGCCGGCATCCACATCGCGGTGACCGGCTATGCGCCACCGCCGGCGGTGCTGCAGTACATAAAGGCCGGTCAGATCACCTCGGGGCTGGACGTCGATCTGCCCGTCTCGGTATGGGAGACGGTCGACGCGCTCGCGCGCCTGTCCACTCACGAGCCGCTGGTCGACGGCGAGAGGGGCGGGCCGCCGATCGAGGAGTTCCTCGAGCGCCCGCAGATCACCTTTGACCCGAACATGGGCTGGACCGCCTACCCGAACTTCCCGCAGCGGTTCGCGAAGCTATGGCGCTAGCGGCGACGGGTCAGGCGCTGCTGGAGGTGCGCGGGCTGACCAGGTCCTTCCCCGGCGTGCGCGCGCTCGACCGGGTGACGTTCGACGTTCATCCGCGCGAGGTCGTCGCGCTGGTGGGGCAGAACGGGTCGGGCAAGTCGACGCTGGTCAAGGTCCTCGCCGGCGTGCTCGCGGCGGACGCCGGCAGCGTCCGCGTCCGCGGCGCCGACGGGAGCCTGCTCGCCGGCGCGGACGCGCTCGAGCGCCTGCACTTCATCCACCAGGACCTGGGCCTGATCCCGACGCTGAGCACCGTGGAGAACCTCGACCTGGGCCGTCGCCTGGGCGCGCGCGCCCTGGCGCCGATCCGGCCGCGCGCCGAGCGCCGAGCCGTATCGGAGCTCATCACGCCCTTCGGTGGATCCTTCGACGTGGGCGCGCCGGTCGCCGCGCTGACCGCTGCGCAGCAGCGGATCGTCGCGATCTCCAGAGCGCTGGCCGGCTGGAGGCACGCCGACAACCTCCTGGTGTTGGACGAGCCCACGGCGGCGCTGCCGGCAGGCGAGGCGCAGCGCCTGTTCGAGGCCGTCCGGCGCGTCGCCCGCGGCGGCGCGGGGGTGATCTTCATCTCCCACCGGCTGGACGAGGTGCTGGAGCTGGCCGACCGCATCCTCGTGCTCAGGGACGGCCGGCTGGTCGCAGACGCCCCGGCCGGCGAGGTCGGCCACGAGCAGCTGGTGCGCCTGGTCGCCGGGGGCGCGCCCCCGGCGGTGCGCGCGCCGGCGCGGGCCAGCGCCAGGCCCCCTGCGCGTGTTCGCGCGGCCGAGCCGCTGCCCCCTGCGCGGCTTCGCCCGGACGAGCCGCTGCCACCCGCGCGGGTTCGACCGGCCGAGCCGGCGCTCCGTGTTCGGCCGGCCGAGCCGGTGCTCGCGGCGCATGAGCTTGCCGGGGCGGGCGTCGTCGGTTTGTCGCTTGAGATCCTGCCAGGGGAGATCGTGGGCGTGGGCGGTCTCGTCGGGTCCGGCCACGAGCAGGTGGCGGATCTGCTGTTCGGCGCAGCGCGCCGCAGCGGCGGGCGGGTGCACGTGGCGGGCGAGCCGCTGCCCGTCGGGGATCCGAGAGCGGCGATCCGCCGCGGGGTGGCGTTCGTGCCGGCCGACCGCCATGGCGCGGCCGCGGTCATGGAGATGTGCGCTCGCGAGAACCTCACGCTGCCCTGGCTGGCGCCCCATCGGCGCCGGCTCGGGCGCATCGACCTCGCGCACGAGCGGTCCGAGGCGCGCGGCTGGGCCGAGCGCGTCGGCCTCAGTCCCCCTGATCCGGACCGGACCCTGAGGCTGTTCAGCGGGGGCAACCAGCAGAAGGTGATCCTCGCCCGGTGGCTGCGCATGCGGCCGCGCGTGCTGCTCTTGGAGGAGCCCACCCAGGGCGTGGACGTGGGCGCCAAGGCGGCGATCCACAGCCTGATCTGCGATGCCGCCGAGGCCGGCGCGGCCGTGCTGGTCTCCTCAAGCGACGCCAAGGAGCTGGCGCTGCTGTGCGGGCGGGTGCTCGTGATGCGCGCCGGGAGGGTGGCCGATGAGCTGCATGCCGGACAGCGAGTCGATGAGCCGCATGCCGGACAGCGGGTCGATGAGCCGCATGCCGGACAGCGGGTCGATGAGCCGCATGCCGGACAGCGGGCGGACGAGCCGCCGGCCGGTCAGCGGGCCGGCGGGCTGAACGCGGGCACGCTCACCGAGGCGGGCCTTGTGCGCGCAAGCCTCGGGCTTCAGGGCGTCGGCGACTCCGGCCGAGCGGCTGCCCAGCCGCCGGCCGGGGCCGGGATGCGGCCAGCCGACGAGGGCCGCTGAGGTGAGCATGCCGAAGTCATCCGCGCCGTCTGAGGTTGCGTCCGCGCTCGATGGGCCGCAGGACGATGCGCTCGGCTGGGCCCGCTGCGCCGCGCCGAGTGCCCGGCGGCGGTGGGCTCACGCGCTGTCGCCCAGGCGGATCAGCATCCTGTACTTCTTCGCGCTCGAGTTCGCGGTGTTCGCGCTGTGGGTGCCCGGTACGTTCCTGACCGCGAGCACGTGGCGCTCACTGCTGGACAACCAGGCGATCACCGCGCTGGTGGCGGTCGGGTTCTCGATCCCACTGGCGGCGGGAGCGTTCGACCTGGCGATCGGCGCCGAGGTCGGCCTGGGCGGGATCCTGGCCGCCTGGCTGCTGGTCCCCCGGGGGATGGCGATCGCCCCCGCGATCATGGTCACGCTGCTGGCCGGCGCCGCGGTCGGCGCCGCCACCGGCCTTCTGATCGTTCGCGCGCGGCTCGACTCGTTCATCGCCACCCTGGGGATGAGCTCGATCCTGCTCGCGCTGGTCAGCTGGATCTCGGGTGGCGAGCAGATCCTCAACCTCCCCGCGCGGTTTCAGAACCTCGCCACCGACGGCCTGCTCGGGATCGCCTATCCGGTCTGGGCGCTGCTGATCGTCGCCATGGTCGCCTGGTATGTGATGGAGCGCACGCCGGCCGGGCGGCGCATATACGCCACCGGGGGCAACGCGGAGGCTGCGCGGCTTGCGGGCGTCCGAACCTCGGCGGTGACGCTGCTCTCGCTCGTGGCGTGCGGCGCGATCGCCGCTGCGGCGGGCGTGCTCGACAGCGCGAGGCTGGGCGTCGGCGACCCGACGGTCGGGCCGGACTACCTGCTGCCGGCGCTCGCGGGCGTGTTCCTGGGCTCCACGCAGTTCCGCGGCGGGCGCGTGAACGTGTGGGGCTCGGTGATCGCGATCTACGTGCTGGCCACCGGGACCACCGGCCTTCAGCTGGCGGGAGCGCCGGTCTGGATCCCGGACCTGTTCAACGGCCTGGCGCTGCTGGTCGCCGTGGGCGTGGCCAGATACCAGGGTGCCCCCGCCCGGCGCCTGGCGGTCGTCCAGCGCGCGCTGCGGCTCGGCCGGGCCAGGGCGGGTGCCCGCGTGTCCGTGGAGTAGGGCCGGGTGCGCGGACCGTGCTTGCGGCAGCGCTGCTGCCGCCGCCGGGGTGCCCGCGTGTCCGTGGAGCAGGGCCGGGCGCGCGCTCACGGCTCGAAGGAGAACTGCGCCACCAGCCAGCGTCCTCCCATCCGCTGCAACGTGGCGGCGAACAGCTCCTGGATCGGCCTCTCCATGGGTCGGGCTCGCAGCTGCAAGAGAGCCTGCAGCACCACTATCCCCGTGGCCCTGCCCCCGCGCTCGGGGGAGGTCTGCACGCGCTCGACGCGCATCCTGAGTCGTGCCCCGGGCGGCACGCCGTGCGCTTCGGCGGGCTCCAGCTGCGCGAGGCCCCAGGAGAGGGTGGGTCTGTAGGCGGGACCCGACAGGGCGATGATCGCTCTTCTCGCCGCCGGGTTTGGATCGCCGGTGACGATCCTGCAGTAGAGGGCCGCGAATCTGCGAAGCACCGCCGAAGGCCCGGCCGGCCCCGCCGATGCGGCGTCGGCCGATTGAAGCAGCGTTGAGGGCACGGGCTCGGCGGCTTGCGTCGATGAGTTGAGGGAGGCCCGCGGCGTGCTCGAGGGGGTGGCCCGCGCACGCCGATGGAGCCGCGGCGTGTGGTTGACCGAGTAGGGATCACGCAGTCCGCAGCCCCCCGCGAGCAAGCAGAGCAGGATCCAAAGCGCACCGCGCCGCAGGCGCGGGAGGCCGCCGAGGCGGGCGGCGCCCCGGCGCCGTCCACGCCCGCTCGTCGCGTGCGAGTTTGCAGCTGCGATCGCTTCGCCCGGTCGAGGGCTACTGGAGCACGAGTACCCTGCCGGGGCTGCTTGCGCCACCGAGGTAGGGCAGTCCGCGTTGTGCGGGGACAAGGACCCTCAGCTCGTGTACTACGGTCGGACCGGGAGCGAACGCGTAACGCAGGTGAAAGCGCCCGTGGCGACCCGTGTCGGCGACGGCGAAGGTGACCCAGCGCCCGAGCGCCAGTCCCTGGAACTCCACCAGCGTCCCGGGGAGCACCGCCGGGCCGGCGATCGCGCCCCGGAACACGTAGGCCGCTCCGCGCTGGATCACGCGCGGGAAGCGAGCCCAGACTCGCGCGCGCACGAGCAGGCGCGCGACCGAGCTGGCAGGCGGCTGGGCGCCGGGGTACACGACGCGCACCAAGCGGGACGGGCCACCTGGGATGTGGAGCGAGAACAGACCCTGGCTCGAGGTGACGGCACTGGCCAGCAACTGCCAGCGGTCACTGTTGGTCGCCTGTGACAGCACAGTCACCGAGCCGCTGGAGATCGGCGTCCCGTCAGCCGAGAGCAGTCGTCCGACCAGCCAGCGACCGCTGCCGTATGCCACCACCGCTCGGCGTGCGCCACGGCCGTATGAGCGTGAAGAGAGCCAGACCGTGAGCCTCGCCGGCCCGGAGCGCGGTGGCTGTCCCGGCACGCCGGCGCTCGACGAGCCGGCGACGTCGACCGTGAAGGTCGCTGAGGATGACTGGTTGGCCTCACTGAGGGTGGCGTCTTGAACCACCACCTGGAACCTGTGTGCTCCGGGAGCCAAGCCGCTGGTGTCGTAGGAGAAGGTCTCCTGCACTGAGAGAGGGCAGGGCACCGCCACGGTGTAGGGGGTGTGGCAGGTCCCCTCGGCGTCGGCGACGGGATAGGATTGGGCGAGCTGTCCATCGACGTATAGCAGCACGCGCGCAACTCCCGGACCAACGTCGGAGGCGTTGACCGTGAACGTTTGCACCCCGCTGATGGGCTGGGAGGAATTGAGCAGCGGCCCGCCTACCGCGTTGAGCGCGACCGGTTGCGTGGCGGAGAGGGTGATGTCCGCGTAGGAGATGCTGAAGGCCGCAGCGGTCGAGGAGCCGGTCGTGCTCGGGCAGCTTTGGCCGTCGCAGAAGGCCCTGACCTGGATTGCGCCGGTGGGCTGAGTCGCCTGCCAGTTGAGCGTGCCCTGACCGTTGAGCGAGGCGCACGGCGACGCGCCGATGCAGAACTCCGCCCATCCGTAGTAGTAGCCGTTTCCCGGCTCGGCCCATGGATAGTAGAGAAACACGCCGTACCCCCAGCCGTTTGGGTAACTGCCGCCACCGATCGCCGAGTCGGATCGACCCATTCGCAACCCCACGATCGTGGTTCCCTGCGGCGCGTTGAAGCCCCAGCCGTCTCGGCCAGCCTGTGGCGCGGCCTGTCCACCGGCTATCTGCGCAGAGAAGCCACCGCCGTCGGCGCAATTGTCCGTCGTGGCACCGGTGACCGACCCCGTCAGATACGGATACCAGCCACTTGACCGTGCGGACTGGCCGTTGCACGTGTAGACGGTATAGTCCGCGGCCGCGCTCGCGGCCGCGGCGGCCGTCAGGAACACCGCCAAGGCGATGGTCACAACGACCGCTGGCGTATATGTAGGGAGCTTTCGTCTCATCGCATTCGGTCGATTACGACCGGGCACGCGTGGTGCATATTCCGATTGGCGCGATGGCGCCGGCGTCGGCATCCGGCCATCTGCGAAGGCCCTCGATGGCCGCGGGCGGCTGCAGCGCCAGTGGCGCAAAGGCCGCGGGCGGCTGCCTGGCCGCGTGCAGCGCCAGTGGCGCAAAGGCCGCGGACGGCTCCCTGGCCGCGTGCAGCGCCAGTGGCGCAAAGGCCGCGGCGAGGCTGATGGTGAACTAGCGCGCCAGCCTGCCCGAGTCGCGTGAGTTGGCGACGTAGAGGCGCAGACCGACGGGCACCGCGACCGGCAGGGCGAGCAAACGCATCCAGTCCCACGCGGTGTTGCCGGCAAATCCGGTCCACCGCCATCCGAGCGCGTACCCGCCAAGGATCGCGAGCGCCAGAGCCGATGCTCCGATCAGCAGTACCGGGCGTGGCAGTGGCGAGCGGCCACTCAGCACCGATGGGATGAGCGCCACAGCGGCGGGCGCGAGAAGCAGGTGAAGCCAATCCCACAGAGTGTTCCCCGCAAAGCCGGTCCATCTCAGCGGGATCACGTAGGCCGCCGCCACGAACGCGCCGCCCACGCCGAGCGCCGCGATCACGGCACCGGTGCCGGGGCGCACGCCGTGCGCGCGTCCGACAGCCGGCAAGAGCACGATCGCAGCCGGCATCAGCACGAGATGAAGCCAGTCCCACAGCGTCGCCGTGGTGCCGTTTATGCCAAGCCAGGCCCAGTGGCGCACGTAGCCTCCGTAGGCGACGAGCGCAAGGGCGCAGACGATCGCGGGCAGCCCAAACGCACGCAGGCCCCTGGCACGGTAAACCCGCATGTGCGCGGGCGAAGTGCCATGAGAGGCGCTGGTCGCCTGGGCGAGGCGGCCGTCGACGTTCGCCGACGGCCCGCGCCCAACAACGTGCGAGCGCTCGGCGGCCGTCCGGGTCTGGGCGCGCGCGACCCTCATCCGACCGGCACCTTCGCCATCGATGTGGGTCTGGGTGCGAGCGCCGACCTGGGGAGGAGCATCACCCGACGGGGCTTGAGCTTGGCATCGCCGCGCAGCTTCGGCGGCAGCGGTGGCAGCCCGAGCGCGTCCAGCCGGCCCATGTGGATGTCGCCCTCGAGCACGAACAGCACCCGCGCGCGCGCGGGGCAGCGCCACTCGGATTCGGGAACCCCAGCCTGAGCCACGCGTGCGGTGAGGTGCTGGTCGGCGGTTCGCATGTAGCGCAGCAGTTGACGCTCGTCCTGGCAGACGAAGATGACCGTGGGCGTGCTGCCGAGCTTGCGGTAGCGAGGCATCATCGTCGCCCAGCCCGCCAGGAAGGCGTCATAGCGCCGCATGCGCTCATCGTTGAACGGGGCGCCGCGGCTCAGGTCCAGCTCGACGAGCAGCTCGGTCCAGATGTTGCGATCTGCCTGGCGGGGCAGCGAGACGGTGAGCGTGGCGACCGGGGAGACCGGCGCCAGCCTCGGGAGCGCGACGTCCCGCAGACGACGGTCGGAGCCCAGATCCAGCTCGGCGGGCCGCAGCGCGGTCGTGACATTGCCGCGCTTCCTGCCCGGGGGCGTCAGGCGACTGTCCGCCGGCCCGCGCCACTCGCGGACAACCCCCGGCACATGCGCCTGAAGGGCCATCACCCAGGCATTGACGCGTACGTTTCGTAGCGCGACCATCAGGTCCAGGCGTTGCTCGGGATCCCAGCGAGCCTCCGGATCGATCAGCGGACCGGAGCGAACCTGAACCGTCTTGGCGACCTCCAAGCCCGCCTCGCCGAGCGTGTAGAGGTCAAGCTTTGGCTCGCCTGAGGCGTCGGTGAGCCGGGCGCGGCGCAACCAGCCGAAGCGCAGCATCTCATCGAGCGCCGCCATGCACTCCTGGATTCCGGCGCTTGACCAGTAGCGGCGCTTGATCTGCGGGAACCCGAGGTGCCCGTAGTGCCACAGGGCTCGCAGAAGCGTGGCCTGGCGACTGTCCGGAGCGCGACCGGCGGGCTCGCTGAGGGCCTCCTCCCAGTCGCCGTCGGTCACCTCGCCGAGATCGAGCTCGACCAGGCTGTCGGGCGCGCCGATCCTGGGACCTGTGTGTGCCCGCGTCTGGTCGAGGACTCCAGCGGGCCTTGGCGAACCCAGCTGGTCGCGCGCCGGCGAGGCCTGGGCAGGCGCGGTCTCACGGTGGCCAAGCCCCGCGTCCGGCGGCCTCTCGCCGTCGGGCGGCGCCTGGACCGCGTCCGGTCGCCGCGGCTCGGGCCGTGGCTCCGGCTCCAGCCCGGGCTCCGGCTCCACATCGCTGAGCCAAACGGCCGCGCCCGCCTGCTCGGCGTTCACATCATCCTCGGTCTCCAGGCCGACCGCCGTATCCGCGTCAGCGAGATCCGGCGCACTCTCGCCTATCGGTGGCAGCGGATTGGGCAGCGCCTCGGGCACATAGCATCCCCGTGCGGCCTGTGCTGCCAGGTGGTGATCGATCACCGACCCGTCGGCTTGAAGCGGGATCGTCGACCCGATGAACGCCTGGCGCCTGGCGCCCTGGCTGATCCACGAGCAGATCGCTCTGTGGTTTGGGAGATTGAACACGACGTCGGGCACCAGGCGCTGACGCTGGCGGTGGGACGGCTCGTCGCGGATCATGTCGCTGTAAGCCGACATGACCAGCGAGCTCATGTCCCGCGCGTCCTGCGGCTCGCCCATCGAGAACATGCAGCGCTGGCGCAGGAGGCTCATCATGCCGCTGCGCAGCTTGGGGTCCTCGATCTGGTCTCCGTACTGCCACGCGGCCACCACCTCGAGGCCGGCCGATCGCAGAGTCGCCAGCGCGTCGGCAAAGCTCTCGTTGACGACCAGATGCGCCTCGTCGATCTTCAGCGCCACGCGCGTCCGCTGCTCCTCCGGCAGCTGCTGCTGACGCTGGAGGGCGCTGTAGACCATCGAGAGGATGAACTGCATCATCACGCGGCAGTTGTCGGAGCCGAACGTGCCCATCTTGCCGTCGACTATCAGCACCTCCCGCCGGCGGATCAGCTCATCGATAGACAGCTGCACGGGGTGCCGCAGCACCTTGTCCAGCGAGTCCACGAGCAGGCGAAGGATCTTGTTGCGGGGAGCGTCAAGCTTGGCGGTCGTGGTCGCCAGGGAATCACGGAGGTCGTTGGGCAGGTCGCGGCCGAAGAAGGTCGCGGTGTCGACAAAGCGCGGATCCGCGAAGATGGCGTCCACCACGTGCTCGCGAAAGGCCACCTCGCTGGGGAGCAGGAGCCTGTACATGTGCCACAGGTTGGGAGGCTCGCTCAGAGCTCCAGCGCGCGAGGCCGCGATCGTCGCCTGTGCGGCTTGACGCAGGTAGCGGTCCGAGGAGCCCCTGATGTCCCCCTCCATGTGCACGTCCCTGAAGGCGCTCACGACCTTGTCGGCGATCATGCTCGCGTCCCCGTCGCCGAGCAGCGGGTTTATCCCGAACTGAGGGTTCTCGAAATCCAGGAAATGCGTCGTGCGCTCGCGCGGGACCATCGACAGGGCGATCCGTGCGTCGCCTGGCTTTGGCATCAGCACGATCAGCGCGCGCTGCGGGTCGCTTGCATCGACTCGCACGCTCTGGCACAGGACCGAGGTCTTCCCCGTCTTCTGGCCGCCGATCAGGCCAAGCCCGTCTGACCGGTCCTCCGGCCTGATGCCGACCGGGCCCTTCTCGTCCCGCATCAGGGCGAGGGCCGGATCGCGCGTGATCTCAGGCGGGGCGAACGCACGGGGCACGAGCGAGCGCCGGATCGCGGCGACCGTGAGGCCGGTGCTCGGGAGATGCCACATGCCGGCCAGCTCGACGGAGGAGTACACCCCCCGGCGCCAAGACGGGATCGGGTTGTTGAGCCCGCGTCGCACCCTTGAGCGGTAGAGGGTCAGCCGGCCGAAGGCGTGCAGCCGGCGCTCGACGAGCCGGTTCTCGCCGGCCGTCTCGCCCCGGAGCATCCCGGCAAGCGACCGGGCGAGCTCAGCGTTCGGCGCTCCGACCCTGATGTCGGCGAAGAACAGGGGCCGGTTTTGCAGCATCAGCCCTGCGCGCAGCTCGGCCGCGAGCACCTCCGACCGCTCCCGCGCCGTGGCCCGGTATCTCCCCGAGCGGCTTCGCTCGTAGGCCTGGTAGCGAGCGCGAGACCAGCGGTCAAACAGCGCCGGCGTGGGCGTGAGGGAGATCTGCACGCATGCCGGCGCATGGATGCGCTGCATCTGCGTCAGCAGCTTGTCCACCAGCACGTGGTTGTCGCCCTCCTCCAGCTTCGGGCGCAGCGGCCTGACGAACTGATGGCGCTTCTTGAGGCGGATGATGGCCGCCCGCTCCTCGGGATGCTCGCTCTCCCGCCCGGCCACTCGCGCATCCGGATAGCAGGAGACAAGCGCCCCCTCCATCGCCGCGTCCAGCTCGCTGGGCCAGATCGCGCACAGCTTGCACTCGAACCCTCCCTGCCCATCCGGCTCGGAGCGCACCTCGAGCGCAAGGCCCCACTGACCCACCAACAGCCGCTGCCACCAACGTCTGAGCAGCAGCTGATGCCAAACCTCGAACATCCTCTGAAGCTGCTCGTGCGAGGCGTCGTCGCTGCGGTAGGGGATGATCCAGCGGCGCGCCATCCTGCGTCTAGGTCGCCACAGGGCGCGAGACAGCAGCGCCAGCAGGGCTGCCCCGGCGAGGGCAGCGACCGTGGCCTCGGCCACGGTGGTCGCGATCCTCGCTGCGTCTCGCAGCTGAGATGTCAGGCCGACGGCCGAACGCCCATGCCGCGCGGGGTGCCCATGGCCGGCCGGCCGGGCTCGCAGGGCAGGCCCTTGAGGCCTGGCGCTGCGGCCGCCATGCAGAAGCTGACGCCCGATCGGCGCCGCCTGCGCCGTTTTTGGCGGGCTCGACCGCAGGTGGGCGAACAGCGGCTTGGCCAGCAGCAGCCACCACGCGCAGAGCGCCGCGGCGGCGATTGCTAGGCCGGTGAGGCCGCGGGCCGCGCGGGGCATCGCTGCTCGGGGTCGCCTGCGAACATCGCCAAGACCAGACAGCGGCGGCCCGGCGGGCATTCCCTCGCGCCGGCGCCCCGGGACTCGTCGGATCACCGGACGTCCTGGAGCAGATCAAGCTACCATGGGCGTGAGCGGAGCGACCGACCTCCGATGCTCCGGCGAATGACAGCGAGTCAGATGCGGCCCGTATCTATCGGCGTTATGCGGTGCGGACGGCTGGTGGTGGGCTCCTGCAGCGCCCTAACTTCGCGCTGATCGACCGTGCTCACGCCCGTTCAATTCCCAATCCCCGTGACGCCCGCCGCTGCGCCTGACGCCGCAGCCGATGAGACAAAAGCGCGCGCGATTGCGCCTTCCAAGCTCGGATCCGTGCGTGACGGCGCGTCGCGCCCGCATCCGAGCACGGGCGACCTCGCTTTCGGCATCCTCGGACCCGTGGAGGTGCGGCTCGCCGGGCGCACGCTGAACCTCAAACGCGGCCGGCAGCGCGCCCTGCTGGCGATGCTGCTGGTCAACCGGGGGCGGCCTCTGCAGGCGGCCGAGCTCATCGAGGGGTTGTGGGAGGATCCGCCTCGCACTGCGCGGACGGCTCTGCACGGGCTCGTCTCGGAGCTGCGGCGATCGCTGGCCGCCGCTGTGGCAGGGGGCGACGAGCTCCTGGAGCTGACCCCCTCCGGCTACGTGCTGCACGCCGAGCTTTTGGACGCGCACATGTTCGATGAGCTGGTCGGCGAGTCTGACTCAGCCCGCCAGTCGGGCGACCTGGCGCGTGCCTGCGAGCTGCTGGACCGCGCGCTGGGCCTTTGGAGAGGACCGCCCCTCGCCGACGTCGCGCTGGAGCCGTTCGCTCAGCCCCACGTGCTCAGGCTCGAGGAGTCTCTGCTGGCCGCCCGGGAGCAGCGGCTGGAGCTGGAGTTCGATCTCGGCCGCCATGTCGAGGTCATACCCCAGCTGCGCTCGCTGGTGCGCGAGCAGCCGCTGCGGGAGCGGCCCCGCGCGCTTCTGATGCTCGCGCTCTACCGGGCGGGACGTCAGGCCGAAGCGCTCGAGGCGTTCAGGGATTTCAGACGCCAGCTGATCGACGAGCTCGGCCTTGAGCCATCCCACGGGCTGCGAGCGCTCCATCAGGCGATCCTCGAGCAGCGAGCGGAGCTTGAGCTTCGACCGGCGGCGGTCGGCGATCCGGTCCGTCTGGCATCTCGCAAGGAGCTGGTGGGGCGCCGGCAGGAGCTCGAGCGGCTGGTCTCTCTGGTGGAGGATCCGTCGTCTCGCCTGGTTACCCTGACCGGACCTGGCGGCATCGGCAAGACGAGCCTCGCCATGGCTGCGATGAGGATGCTCGCGCACCGATACAGGGACGGAGCTGTGCCGGTCCACCTTGCGAGTGTGCGCGAGCCCGCTCTGGTGATGTCGACGATCGCGGTCGCGCTTGGGCAAAACGACGCAAGCCAATCCCCCGCGTCCGCCGTCGCTCAGCTGCTGTCGACCCAGAACCTCCTTCTGGTGCTCGACAACTTCGAGCAGGTGAGCGCCGCGGCGCCGGAGCTGCAGGAGCTCCTTCACGCCGCGCCCGAGCTGACGATCATGGTGACCAGCCGCAGGCCGCTGGGGCTGGAGTCGGAGAGGGAGTTCGCCGTCCCGCCACTGTCGATGCCCGATGGCGAACGGCATCGGGTTCTCGCCAAGGCGGACGCCGTGGAGTTCTTCGTCGATCGCGCGCGCCGCGTGGACCCAGACTTTCACGCCACCGAATCCGGATTGCACGCGATCGTAGACATCTGCCGCAGGCTCGAGGCGCTGCCGCTGGCGCTCGAGCTTGCCGCGTCCCGCGTTGGAGTGCTCTCCCTGCCCCAGCTCTGTGCACGGCTGGAGCGCGCGCTGCCACTGCTGTCCGTCGGCGCATCGGCCAGGGTCGCAGACCGCCATCGGACGATGCGCGCGGCCTTGACCTGGAGCGAGCAGCTGTTGCAGCCGAGCACGCGGGCCGTGTTCGCTCGCCTCTCCGTGTTCCTGGGCGGGTTCGACCTGGATGCGGCGGCTGCCGTCTGCCTTGCTCCCGGCCAGCCGGAGGTCGAGCTCCTGGACGCCCTGTGCGAGCTTCGCGAGCACAGCCTGCTGCTGCGAGAGGCCGACCGCGACGGCCAGGCCCGATTCCGGATGCTTGAGGTGATCCGCGAGTACGCGCAGGAGCTGCTGGATGCCCGGCCGGACGAGGCCGCTGCCGCGCGCCGGCTGCACGCCGAGTTCTACGCAAAGCTGTGCGAGCGGGCGGAGGCGGAGATGATGGCCGACGAGCAGGCGACTTGGCTGCGCCGTCTGGATGTGGAGCTGGCCAACCTGCGCGCTGCGCTGTCATTCTCGCTGGCCACGGACCAGCACGATCCGTCGACGGCTCTGCGGATCATCGGGTCGGCTCGTCGCTTCTGGTGGATGAGCGGCCATATCCGAGAGGCACTGACCTGGGCCGACCGCGCGGTGCGATCCGCGCAGACCCCGGCGTCGCCTCAGCTGGCAAAGGCGTTGAGCGCCGGCACGGCGTTCGCGAACATCATCGGAGATCGCTCAGCGGCGCGCGACTTCGGCCAGAGGGCGCTCGCGCTCGCGCGCGAGCTTGACGATCCGATCCTCGTGGTGTCTGCCGCCACCAACTGCGCCAATGTCGCAATCTCCGATGGGGACGATGAGCTTGCCGAGCGCCTCATCCGCGAGTGCCTGGTGCATGCCGGCGAAATCGGTGACCCGGGCATGCGGGGGATCGCGCTCTGCAACCTGGGTGGCTTCGAGCTCGGACGTGGCCGGGATGCGGTCGCCGGGCCTCTTCTGGCGCAGGCGATTCCCCTCCTGCGTGAGGCCAAGAACCTCGAATGGGTCGCGCACGCGCTCAACAACCAGGCGCAATTGCACTACAGGCAGAACCGGCTCGTCCCCGCCTGTCGGGAGCTGATCGAGTCACTCCAGCTCCTGAGATCGGTCCGTGAGCACTCCGCTCTCAGCCTCCACTGCCTGGTGGTGGCGTGCGCGATCCTCAGCGAGAGAGAGCCCGCGCTGGCGGCACGGGCGATCGGCCTGACCGACTCCCAAGTCGAGCACGTGGGAGCGTCACATGAGCGCGATGTGAAGGCGATGTCCGAGCACGCGCGCGCGGCCGCAAGGCGGGCCCTGGGCCCAGTGGAGTTCGAGCGCGCGTTCGAGGAGGGTCAGGCGGCCGACAGAGAGGCCATGCTCGACGAGCTGGTCGCGGCGCTGGAGGCGGTCGCGCGGACTGAGGGTCGCCGGGCGTAGCCGCCACGCACGCACGCGGGCTGCGGGAATGAGCGTCCCAAGCCACCGGTCTGTATGCGCAGCTCAAACAGCCCTTGCGCCCCCGATGGGGCGCTTTGCCGGTGCAGTACCGGAGGGAGGAGCTGGCTAGATGGAGGATTTCTTTGGACCGCGATTCCTTTTTCCCATTTTCCGTTTTGCTTTTGGCGTGGGCTTTGGATCATAACCAGCGCGATAGTCTCGCCATGCTTGACCATGCTCTTGCTGCTCTTGCGTGGATGGCTAGCCACGAGGGAGAGCGTTTTCTCCTCGGCGACGTCGAGGTGAGGCCGGAAGGTCTGTCATTCTTCGGGTTCTCCATTCCCTGGCAGACCCTCAGGATCACCCAGCCGGAACTTCTGGCTAAACTTCGTGACGCGGTCAAGAATGGATCCCTCGAGGAAGTGCTGGACGCCCTGTCCAATCTCAAAATTAGGTCGCAAAAGGATCCGCATACCTGGCTCCTTTGGACGCTAGGGAAATTGAACTAGCTCCGAGGTGGGCTCTCGGCTTCGGCCGAGAGTCCACCCCGTCCGGCTGCCTCTCCACGGGAACGGCGTGAGCGCTGGACTTACCCTGCATCCACCGGGGCGGTAGTGGAGGTGCGCGCAGGGATCGCGCGGCGGGGTTGTTGGTCGGCTGGACCCCCTTCGACGGTGGCAAACGCCCAGAGCGCGGGCCGGACCCCGAGCAGGCTGCTCGCGAACTGTCGCTGCAGGCGATCGCGAGCCTTCTTCGCTAACGCGGCCTTGAGCAGAGCGCGCAGCTCGGTCTGGACGGGCGATCTCGCCCTTGATGAGCCGCTGGCGGTCCTGGTGCTCTGCTGGAAAGCCCGCCAGCTCGACTGGCAGCCGGACGCTGGTTTCGCGCAGGACACGGGCGGCAGCGCACCGATGCGCGCGCTGCTCGGCCCCAGAGAACGCTGATCGGCGGCAGCTCAGCGACCCGGCGCCGACCAAATCGACCACCCCCCGAGCGCTGCTTCTGCGAAAACTGCCACCCCCAACTACCGCGCCGCTCCGATTGAGGATCGATGATCTCCTCGACCTGATCCTCTGCTCAAGCTCCCGTCCCACCGCGGATCGGTGGATCCGGAATTGCCCCGGGTGCGGAATAGGGCTCCAGCCCTCGTTGTCCATCGCACACGTTCAACCCAAACCCTTGCGCCCCCGATGGGGCGCTTTGCCGGTGCAGTACCGGAGGGAGCGGGAGCTAGGAGTACATACAGTGGATCAAAGCCCACTTTCCCTACCAGATTTCGCGTCCGTTGAGATTTGGTATTTGCCGGAGTGCCTCCTCGGCTTTTACTGCGGGTGGCCATTCGGCGTCGCGCGCAGGAACCTCAATTCCCATTGGTGGGCCGCCACCTGGCGCGACTCGGCCGATGATGGCGTGCGTCAGGAGTTGATGCACGCCATTTGGCAGAACAATGGACTGGCGAACAGGCCCCTGGTCCCGGAGGACCCACAGGCGTTCTTGAAGGCGTGCGTCCCCTTGAACAGGGTGCCACTCGACGTCCGAGTCCTAAATTGAACTAGCCCCTCGTGACTGGTCTTCGGCTTCGGCCGAGACCAGTCACCTCCGGTCCATCGTCAAGGCCGCTTGAGGATTTTGCGCCTGGCGTCGCCTGAGAACCTCTCCGGCTGGGTGCTGGTCAGCCTGAGATGGCCACGGAGCACGCAAGCGCGCGGTTGCTGCAGCCGCAATGGGAGGCTCACTCTGCCGCTGTTGCGGCTGCCTGGGCCGTGTCATAAGCGTTCGAGTGCCCAGTGATCCCTTGCGCCCCCAAGGGGACGCCACGTTGTCGCAGCGCCGGCGGGATCACGGGTAGATGTCCGGCTAAGGTCGGGGTACCAGCCCCCTTCGGCCTTCGCTCACGGGCCGGCGGCCTGGAGACCCAGCGGCTCTGGGGCGACGCCCTCGCCTCGCGCTCGCGCTCGCGCGTCGAGTTAGACCACGGAATAGACCGCGGCGGGTGCGCCTCAGGTCCTGAGGCCAGGTCGCACGGCGTGGCCTGAATCACGATCGGACGTGTGGAGGGATGGATGCAACGGACCCGTGGGGAGGATCACAGTGGCGAGCTGCGCGAGGTTGCCAGCGCCGCGCATGAGCTTTTGATGGCGCAGGGCTCGGAGGAGCCGGGCGCCCTCCGTGCGGCCAGGGAGCGCGTGCTGGTGGCCGCGCGACGGGCGCTCGATGCCGGCTGCTCGCTGGCCGCGCTTGCCGAGGCAGAGCAGGCTGGTCAGGAGAGGGCCAGGGGCGAGCTGCGAAGTCAGCTGCTGCGACGTGTGGAGCGCTCGGCGCGCAGACTCCGAGAGGCCGACCGCGAGCACCGTGATGAGATCCGCCGGGCGGCCGCGGTCGGTCTGGGGACGCGTGAGATTGCGGAGGCGGCTGGTCTCGCATACGGGACCATCCGCGCGATCGTGATGCGATCCGAGTCCGACGAGCATTCGATCGGTGTGCGGTCGGGGCCCTCGAATGGGGCAGACGCGGCCACCGCGTCGCATCCGGATGGGGCTTCTGACCGGGTGGCGGGGCTCGGCGGGGAAATCGAGTTTGCCTCGGAATAGGCCACGCACGGCGCATGTCTTGCCGGTCATGCCGAATGCGAGCCGAACTGCCCGTGAATTTGCCTGCCTGGTCTGTGCCCTCCTGCTGGCTGGATTGGCCCCGACGCCGGCGTGGGCCGCGCAAGGGGCTCCGGCTCCGGTGTTCGGCATCAACATGTCGCTCTACGACGCAAACGACCAGCTGCTCACCGATCCGGCTGTTCAGAGCCAGTTCGCGACGATGCAGGTCCCGTACGTACGGGTGCCGATGCGCACCAATCTCTCAGATCAGACGCTGGAGAGCGCTCTGCAGGTCGTGAAGACGATCGGGGCCACTCCCCTGGTGATCGTGCCCGGCCCTGGTGACGTATCGAACCTCCAGCAGGTCGATGCGCACGACCTGGCGCTCGTGCAGAGCGTCTTCGGTGGTTCGGCGGTGCTTGTGGAGTTCGGCAACGAGGACGATCTCGACCACGGCGTGGATGCGCAGGCCTACACGCAGGCCTGGAATCAGGTAGTCCCGACGCTGGCCGCAGCCTCGCCGCCCTCCTACAGGTTCGGCGGGCCGACGAACTTTCAGGCCAATCCGCAGTACATCGCGTATTTCGTCGCGCACGCGACTCCGAGGCCGGCGTTCGTGTCCTGGCACGCCTACGCCTGCGGCACGTCGGACTCAGACCAGACCTGCTACTCGAACACCGAGCACTGGGCTGTGGACGTGCAGAGCACCGACCAGGCGATGAGCGCGGCGATCGGGACGACGCTTCCGATCATTCTCAGCGAGTGGAACCTGGACCCCAACAACCAGGATCCGCGCTATCAGGACGCGGCCTTCATCGGCCCCTGGGTCACGTTCGCCGCTCAGGAGCTCGAGCATCTGCAGGCTCAAGGGCTCGCGGCGGCGATGTTCTACACCGCCACCAACAACCCGCTTGCGCTCGTCGCCTCAGACGGAAGCCTCACGCCTGAGGGCTCGGCTTGGAGCGCTGCGCTCCAGGCCAGCGTCCCGGCCAGTCCGGCCCCCAGCCCCGGGCCGCCCGCTCCCGCGCCAGGCCCAAGTCCGTCGCCGCCGGCGCCGAGTCCGTCCCCGCCCACCGCAGCCCCCGGGCCGGTTACGCCTCATCTCACGGGCGTCACCGCCGTGCGCCGCGGCAGCCGCGTGGTCGTCACCGCGCAGCTTCCCGCCGGCTGGAAGGGGAAGGTGACGGTCTCGCTGATGCGCGTGGCCCGTCGCCAGCGCCGCGGCCGGCGTCTCGGTGTCCGGGTGCTCGTCGCCGCACACGCACAGTTGCATCTCACCTTCAGGCTCCGCCGACAAGCCGCCGCGGCCGGCCGGCTCGTCGTCGTGATCAGCCTGGCCCGAGCGCCAGGGTTCCTGCCCAAGACCGTCAAAGCACCGGTGGTGACAGCCTGCCCGGCCCATGCGTTCTGCTACCGCCCACCGAGCTCATGACAGCGCAAAGAGGCGCAGAGACCCGGGTGGGTTCTGCCGGCGGCACGCCGGAGACCGGGATCCCCGTGAGTCGCCCGCCCGAGCATGTCTCGTGCGGCTGCCAGTCGAGTACGCATGGCCCGGCTTCACCGAGCGCCTCTCACCTCAGCCAGCACCGTGAACCTTGGTGGTCGCGGGTGAAGACGGGCGGCAGCGGCTCCCATGCTGTCAGCCGCGGCGCCCGCCGCATCCTCCACCGGCGATGTGACACTCATGAGCTCCGAGCGCTCAGCTTCTTTGCTCAATGGGGGGACGACGAGGTTGAGCATTTCGCACGGGTGGCCACAGCCCTACCGTTTGAGATCGGGGAGCCGTTGATCCGGGAGGGTGACGCCCGTATCGGCTTCATGGTGCTGGCGGACGGCGCCGCAGTTGTCACACGGCGAGGCCGCTTCGTGCGTCGTCTGCTCCCAGGGCTGCACGCGCCGGAGCTCACACTCGTCGACGGCCAGCCGGCGACCGCGACCGTCATCGCGGCCACCCCAGTCCAGGCCCTGACCCTCCAGGGCAGGGACTTTCACGCTCTGCTGGACACAGTGCCGAGCTTGGCGCGCGAGCTCGTGCTTGGGTTCGCGAGCGCTCTTCGCCGCGAGGTGTCGAGCAGCCCGTGACACCACCACCTGCAGATCCTGTCGTCCTGCTTGGGGCAAAAGGCGCCATGGGCACGATGCACGGCGCGATCTACCGATCGCTCGGAGTGCGCGTGATTGAGGTCGACACCGCCGTTCAATCGCTCAGCGCCGCAAGTCGCGCGCAGATCCCCTGGCCTGACGCGATAGCAGACGTATGTACGCCCACGGCACTTCACACCGAATCACTGCGGTGGGCATACGCTCTCGGGGTGCGTCGGTTCTTCGTGGAGAAGCCGGCGGCCAGCAGCTACGTCGACTGGCGCATCTGCCTGCGCGACATGCCTGACGCCGCTGTTTTCGTTGGCCACTCGTACCTGTTCTCGCGAGCGTTCCAGATCGCCTTTGAGTCCTGTCGAGGGGTGGCAGCGGTGCGGGCCATGTTCGATAAGGACCGCGCGCAGGACGATCGCCGGCTCCGGGGCGCAGATGCCCGCGGCCGATTGGCGGATATCTTCGAGATCGAGGCGCCACACCCCTTCGCGATGGCTCTCGCCCTTGAGCCGGCGCTGGAGTTGCAAGATGCGACTTACACTGCTCTCGGCGAGCGCGCTCCTGGCGAGATAGCGCCGACTCGATGTGAGGCGCGGCTGAGCCATCGTGCTCTGGGGAGCGTGCACATAACCTGCGACCTGCGGGCGCCGCGGCGCCGGGTGCTCGAACTTTGCGCGGAGGACGGCGAACGCATCGTGGTCGCATTCCCCCTGTCAGCGCGCTCGCTTGAGGCGCATGTGCGCCGCATCGACGCGCGCGGACGCCGCACGTGTCTTTATCGCGGGCCTGACGATCTGCTCCGAGCGGCATTGGTTGCTGGGCTTCGGGCGCTCAGCGAGGCGTCGGTGCCGTGGCTCGCCTCGCCGCAGTTCGCGGCGTTGGTTGTAGCGCGCATCGCGGAAGCGCGGAGGCGCGCGGAGGCAGCCCGTCTTGACCGGGGGCGCAGCGGAAACGAGGCTTCACCAAAGTCACCTTCAGCTCTGCCTAGCTCACGGGAGATGACCTATGCTCGCGCCCTTTCGAATCGCTGAGAAGACGTACATCCTGCCGCTGAGCCTGCCGATCGGTTCGCTCGGCGTCCTGCCCCTCAACTCGGTTCTAATCCGGGCCCAAGAGCCGGTGCTGATCGACACCGGGCCCGCAGTGCTGCGCGCGGCATTTCTGGAATCGCTCTGGTCACTGGTGGAACCGGCCCAACTGAGATGGATCTTCATCAGCCATGACGATCGAGATCACGCCGGCAATCTCACGACGCTGCTCGAGCTCTGCCCGCATGCCAGATTGCTCACCACATCGCAGGGTCTAATGCGGCTCGCCAAGGAGTGGGAGTTCGGCGCCGAGCGCGTGGTGCTGATGGCGCATGGCGAGCCGTTCTCGCTTGGCGATCGCGAGCTCGTCTCACTGCGCCCGCCGCTGTTTGACTCGCCCGCGACCCGCGGAGTGTTCGACACGCGCACACGCATGTACTACGGCGTGGATAGCTTCGCCTCGATGCTGCCGGAGTACTACCCGCGGGTGCAGGACGTGCCGAGCGAGCTGTACGTCGAGGGCTTCAACTGGCTAAACCGAGCAAATGCGCCATGGTACGCGCTCACGGACCCTGCTGCGATGAGCCGTGAGATCGACCGCGTGCGAAGCCTTGACCCATCGGTGATCGTCAGCTATCACGGGCCCGTTGCCGGCGGGATCACTGACCAGGTTTGCACGCTGCTCGCATCAATGCCGCGCAATGACGATCTCGTCTTCCCGGATCTCGATGACTTGATCGCAAATGCGAGCCGTGCCGTTGCGTGACCCGGCGAGTGCGTTGGAGATGCTTGTCGGGACCGACGCGGTCGGCCAGCTCGTGGCGCGCGCGGGGCGGATGGCGGAGCTTTGTACGGACGGGGCGACGCTGAAGATGGACTGGGTCGACGAGGCTCAGGAGCTGCTTTCCGATAACGACCTGCTGAGCGAGCTAGAGAAGTTGGCGGCTAGCTGGCACCGGCGCGGTGTCAGACACGTCATCTGGTCGGGAATGGGTGGCTCTGGCGTGATCGTCGGGGCGCTCACAGCGCTGCGGATGGTGGGGGGCCGCCGTTGCCCTGTCCAAATCCATCCGCTCGACAGCACCGATCCGCTGGCGCTGGAACGGGTTGTTGCGAACATCCGGGCGGCCAAGGGCCTCGACGCGCGGCCCACGGCGCGGTCCCCCCGGGAGTTGCGCGCGCTGCTCGACGATGTGGCACTCGTCGCGGTGTCGTTCGGCATGACGTCTGAGGAGCCTGCAGGCCATCTCGCATGGTTCCTGGGACTCCTTGATATCGCGGGGCTGGCGCCGAGTCGCCACGTTCACGTGCTGACCGTGCCCGGCTCGATGCTCGACGAGGTGGCCAATCGTCACGGGGTGCACCGCAGCCCGGTCTGGCTTGGCTCACGCAGCGGTTTCCCCGGACGGATGAGCGCCCCGGCAACGCGGGTATTTCTGTTTCCGCTCGCGCTTGCGTCGTGTGGGGGCGACACCTACCGGGGCGGTTATCTGGCCCACGTTCTGCGGGAGTCCTGGGCCGCCTACAACCTCGCGGGTGCCGCCGCTGAACCGATGCGCTCGGAATGGGTGCGCCTTGCCGCGGCTCTGTTTGACCGTGCCGAGCAGGGATGTTGCAAGGTGGCGCTGGAGTTGCCAGAGAGCTGGCAGCCACTACATGCCTGGATCGAGCAGCTGCTCGAGCAGACACTGGGTAAGCGTGGCCGTGGTGTGGTTGTGTTCGCACCTCAGACACTCAAACCGGCCGCTCCTGGATTCGGGCAGCGCTTGGTGGTCGCGGCCGCGGCTGGGGATCGCGGCGCGCTGCCTCTTCCCAATATCACGCGAGCGGCGGCCCGGCCGGCCTCGGTCGGCGTGGCGCTCCTCGGCTGGCAGCTGACCGCGGCTCTCGTCGGCTATCTGAACGAGACAAACATCGTGGACGAGCCCGCGGTCGAGGACTACAAGGCGCGCGCCCGTGCACTGCGCAGCGAGCCAAAGTCGCTTGAGCGGGCGATCGAAGCAGCGATGGTCACGAGCGACAAGATCGAAGCGATTGCGGAGACGCTGATCGAGCGTGCGGCGGCCGGTGGGCTTGCGTATCTGGATGTAACGCTGAACGGCGAGCTCTCCGAAGAACAGTGGCGACGATCGCGCAGCCTCGCGCGTCGTCTCGCCAACACGCTTTTGGGTGTACCCGTCAAGGTACGTCGAGCGCCCGCGGCCTACCACGTATCCGAGCAGTGCCAGCTGGACGGCCCAGGGGACCTCGCCTCCTTGCGATTTGTCGCACGGCAGGTGCGATCCGCAGCGATCGGGGAGTACACGGGACTCTTTCTGCAAGCGCAAGCGGTTGCGACCGTCGAGGCCATGGTCGCCGGTGGGCGGCACTGCGCGCTGATCGCGGTCGACGATCTGGACAGGACGCCAACCGTGCTCGCTCAGATCAGCGCGGCAGTTGAGGCGCGGGCCCAGCAAGGGCCGCCAGCATGATCCGTTCGGTGGCCCTCTCTGCCTTCGGTGACGAGATCGCCACGGGCCTGGCGGACCAGATTGACATCCTTAGGAGCCATCAGATTCGCCACATAGACCTCCGGACCCTCGGGGAGGGACAGCCGGTCCTCGGGGCCAGCACCGATGATGCGTGTCGGCTCAAGGAGGCTCTCCGCGCCAGCGGGCTCGCTGTGGCCTCGCTCGCTTCCCCGATCGGCAAGGAACCGGCAGACGTCGATCCGAGCCAGCTCGAGCGGACGCTCGAACGTGCGATCGGGCTGGCACGTGTGCTGGGCACTCCGTGGATCCGGGTATTCGGCTTCTACCCGCCCAGTGGGTGTGGCAGCTGGGGAGAGGCAGCGCTGCGGGCCCTGCGACGCTTGGTCGCTCTGGCTCGGGACGTCGGGGTCACGCTGCTGCTCGAGAACGAGCAGGGCACCAGCGCGGACACGCTGGAGCGCTTTCACGACGTGCTCGCGTCGGTGGATGACCCACACCTGCAAGCCGTCTATGACCCCGCCAACGCCTTGCAATGCGGCGAGCGCGACTGCCTGGCCGGCTATGAGGCGCTCAAGCCGTGGATACGGCAGCTGCACGTCAAGGACATCGATCGGAATGGCCGCCACGTCCTGCCGGGGCAGGGCTGCGCGGGTTGGCCGGAAATCCTGGCCGCGCTTGCTCGAGACGGCTTCAGCGGCGTCCTGTCGCTTGAGCCCCATCTCACTCGGGCCGGTCGTGCCGGGGGCTTCAGTGGCCCTGAGCTGTTTGCGCAGGCCTGCGCCGCCCTCCAGAACCTCATGGCAACCGCTCGCTTGAGCCCCATATGAGGACGACCGCGACGCCGAACAAGGAGCGACCGAAATGACGGGAACCGCATCTCTCGTGAACAGCGCGGCAGCCAGCGCACCAGTCAACTCCGGAGCCGGCCCGCTGAATTTGGCAGACGTCGAGCGCTTGGCTCGCGAGGCGCTTGATGGCGCCACCTGGGACTACTTCGCTGGAGGCAGCGGCGACGAGGTGACGTTGCGTGCCAACCGGGAGGCCTTCAAGCGGATCCGGCTGCGCCCGCGGATCTTGGCGGAGAGCGAACCGGCGAGCATAGCCACGACCGCCCTGGGCACAGAGATTGCCCTGCCCGTGATGGTCGCGCCGACCGCCTACCACGGGCTAGTCCACCCCGACGCAGAGTGCGCGACCGCCCGGGGAGCCGGAGCGGCTGGGACCATCATGGTCGTCAGCGTGAACTCCAACCGCACGCTGGAGGAGATCGCCGAGACGGCCTCCGGCACGCTCTGGCTTCAGCTTTACCTGACCGGCGACAACGGCGCCGACGCTGAGATGATCTCTCGCGCCGAAAGCAGCGGGTACTCGGCGCTCGTGCTGACAGTTGACCGTCCGGTGTACGGCGCACGAGAGCATGACCGGCGCAATGGATTCCGCCTTCCGGACCACCTGCGAGCCGCGAATTTCGGGACGACCCGTGACCTGCGTGCGAGGTCCTGGACGACATGGAGCGCTGTAGAGTGGCTGCTGGGCCGCACTCGGCTGCCCGTGGTTCTCAAGGGAGTGCTCGCGGGGGCAGATGCGCGGATCGCAATCGATAGCGGCGTCGCAGCCGTCATCGTCTCCAATCATGGTGGGAGACAGCTGGACGGTGCCTTGGCAGGTATCGAGGCGCTGCCGGAAGTGGTTGAGGCGATCGCCGGGCGCTGCGAAGTTTACTGCGACGGCGGAATCAGGCGCGGAGGCGACGTGATCAAGGCGCTCGCACTCGGTGCTCGTGCGGTTCTGATCGGTCGTCCGAGCATCTGGGGCCTGGCAATTGGTGGTCCTGCCGGTGTGACCGAGGTCCTCCGCATGCTGGCTACGGAGATCGAGCGCGATATGACACTCTGCGGGGCCTGCCGCGTAGGTGACCTCGACCGGTCTCTTGTAGCCCCAGTTCCAGACCTACTATGACGCCCGCGTGCCCCGATCGGTGGATGACGAAGGGAGCTATTTATGACCAACGATGACGGCCCTCGTGCCGCTGCGAGCAGGATCGACGAAGAGCTGCGCGCCGCATACGGCGAGGACTGGGAGCAGCGGCTAGGCGGCACCTATCGCTCTATGATCGGAGAAGTGCCACCACACGTGCGGCAGCGCTGGGCTGCGGTCGCCGGGCTTGGCCGTCCCGAAGTGATCGAGGCGATTGAGCGCCTCCGTGAGGTCGCGATTGCCCAGAATCCGCTTGGCTGGCGCGCTCAGCAGCTCGTGCAATTCGGGCAGCTGCTGGTGCTCGCACAGGAGGGGCCGGCGCGTCTTCATGCCGCCGCTGCGCTTCGTCACGGCGCCTCGCTGCAGGAGCTAATGGGGGTCGTCGAGACGGCATTCGTCACTGCTGGGGTTCCGGCATTCTCGCTCGGTGTCCGCCTGCTGGACGAGCTGCGCTGACACGGCTTGCCGCTTGACGTGACCATCGACTGATAGGTGTCGCGGCCGTGCGGTAATGGGGCGACGCGCCTCCTGGCTTGTGTGCGCCTCTGTCAAAAGCGATTTGCATGAGGAGACCGAGCGGGCGTGTGGCTCCATCGGCCTATGTGGTCTGTGACAGGCATTTGGTGGTCAGGCCCGCCAGCATCAAGCGACAGCCGCGAGGAAGCCCCCACGCCGGAGAGGGCAGCTTGAGAGCGGAAGCGGTCGGAAGGCGCGGGTGACGAGACTATGGTGCTGACCGAGGCACTCGGCCTATGTGCTGCTGGCTTTGTCGCCGGCGTTGTTAACGTGGCGGTGGGAGGCGGGACCCTCATAACGTTTCCGGCCCTTCTGGCCTTCGGCCTTCCTCCCGTTCTGGCCAACGTGACCAACACCTTCGCGGCCATTCCGGGACTCGTGACCGGAGCCTTCGGCTACAGGCGGGAGCTACGGGGGGAGCTCAAGCTGGGCTACGCCCTGGCTGGAGTGTCCGCAAGCGGAGGTCTGCTGGGTGCGTGGCTGCTGCGCGTCCTGCCCCGTGCGAGCTTCACCTACGCGGCCCCGGCGTGTCTGGCGCTCGCGGTCATGCTGATCGGCTTGGAGCCGTATCTCGGTTCGGCGCGAGGGTTGGGCTTTTCATCTGCGCCGGCGGACAGGCGCCTCCCGGTCCTTGGGGGAATCCTGGTGACCGGGGTCTATGGAGGATACTTCGGCGCCGCGCAGGCGATCGTGGCGTTTGCCGTACTAAAGCTGTGGATCGCGCGTGACGCACGGCACCTGGGCGCTTTGAAGGTGCTCTGCTCATGCCTGTCGAACGTCGCCGCGGCGGCCGTGTTCGTGTGGCTATTTCGCGTCTCGTGGCTGCCTGCTGGGCTGATTGGCTTGGGCGGGGTGATCGGAGGCTTGGCCGGGGCACGATGCGGGCGACGGATCTCGGCGAGAGCGATGCGGCTTTTGTCGATGGGCGTGGGCGCGCTCGTGGTCATGCGATTGCTCGTATAGCCTGTCGGGGTGACCCGGGTCGGCTGGCGGCACCGCGGCCGCGGGTCGCACGCAAGGGGAATACCCCGACGACGACGTCGGTCCGTATGCGTGGTGATGGCGCCTAGAGAGGAGGGGAACGCGGTCACGATGGCGTTGGCAACCGAGCCTTGGCTGGGGGTTGAGGTCCGGCACCTTGTGGCCCTGCTCGCCGTGGCTCACGAGCGGAGCTTTCGCGGGGCGGCAGCGCGGCTCGGGTACGTGCAGTCCGCCGTGAGCCAGCAGATCGCGCACCTGGAGCGCGTCACGGGGGCCAGGCTCGTGGATCGGGCTCCAGGACCGGGACCGGTGTCGCTGACTTTGGCGGGCGAGCTGCTGGCGCTCCACGCGCTTCAGATCATTCAACAGCTCCGGAGCGCGCGAGAGACGCTTGAGGGCCTGGGCGACGGCGCCGCTGCATAGGAGAGGCGTCGCATGAGCGTAGGACTGCAGCGCCATAGGCACGGCGCCGCGCGGTGCATGCGGCTCAGGCGGCGATGCCGAGCGCGCGGTGCCGCTCGGAGGCGCTGAAGTCCGGCGAGCTTGCGGCCTGGCCAGACGCGGCCCATGCGCGTTCGATCGCGGTCAGAGCCTCGTCCGGCGAGTCCACGACGGGAACGGCCTCCAAACCTTCGGAGCCCATGATCCCGTGGAGCCTGGCTGAGTGGCAGAACGCCAAGAAGGGGTCCCAGAAGCGCGCGACGTTTAGCAGCACGATCGGCTTGGTGTGGACGCCGAGCTTGCGCTCCATGAGCGTGCGCACGAACTCGCCGAGGGTGCCGTGGCTTCCAGGCAGGACGATGAAGCCATCTCCAAGCCTCAGCAGCGCCTCTCGTTCATCAAGTGTGTTCACGACGTGAAGATGGTGGATACCCTCGACCGGCGGTTCGCGCTCACGCAGCGTTGGCGTGGTGACGCCCACGACGCGTGCGCCAGCGGTGAGCGCGGCGCGCGCAACGGTGCCCATCAGCCCGTCGCCCCCGGCGCCATAACGCAGGCTGTAGCCGCGCTCCCCGATCATGCGGCCGAGCACCTCAGCCTCGCGGCAAAACGCTGGGTCCAGGCCGTTACGGTGGCTCATGTAGACGGTTATCTCTTTCATTTAACCATCGCCTTCTGCATCCTCGGGCATACGATGTGACCAGCGAGGTTGGGAGACTACATACCGCTTGCAGTGTGAGAAGTAGATGATCACCAACTGAGATCGGCCGATCGGGGACGCCGCTAGACCGAGTGGCGGAGCGTGGCGGGGTCGCTGCGCATCGGGGGAATAATCGGCCGGCGCCCACAGTCCTTGCCCCAGAGTCAATGCGACTGCGAGAGGCGCTACACAGCTACGCTGGCCACGGGACGTCGCGGATGCGGGCGCGAGGGAGCGCACGCGCCGAGCTGGCTGGACCGCTGGGTGATGTCGTTGCGCTCGGGCGAAGCGGGCTGCTGCTCACGGCGGGCGGCGCGTTCGTCCGGATTGCGAGGCTGGGCGCGGCCGACGTGGAGGCTGATGGCGGTCAGGCAATCGACCGAGGCCACCGCGCGATCGAGAGCCTGCTCGAGCGGGGCGCGCCATGGCTTCAGTCGTTGGTGGTGGGCGCGTCCGGCGCGACGCGCTGCTACCTCATCTTCCCGTGCTGGGAGTCTCGGGTGAACGGCAGGAGAGCGCCGACGGCTCGCGACTGGCTGGACGCGGAGCGCGCCAGCTTCGTTGACGCTCTCACGGTGCTTGAGGCATTGCGCCTTGATGGCATCGACGGCCGCCTGCTCGAGGGCGCCGACGTGGCACGGCTGCTGCTGAGCTGCCTTGTGCCTCAGGATCCCACCGAGCCGGTCGAGCCGAGAGGGCTTGTAATCGGCTTGGCGAGCGAGCTGGCGAGCGCGACCCGCGCGGCGAGGAGGTTGTGCGCCGCCGCGGAGGCCATCGGCTTCAGAGAGGTTGACGATTGGCGCCTCGAGCTCGGGGGGGATGCGGTCATGGCGCTGCGCTTGGCCTCGCCTCCATCGGTCGGGGTCGTTCGCTCGCTGGTGCGCTCCGATTGGGAGGACCTGCAGGTCACCCTCTCCTGTCACCTGCTGACGCAGCGCGACGGCTCGCTGCACAGCGAGGCGGTGCTCGCGCTGCGTTGTCCCGGACCATGGCCGGACGACGACGTGCTGTTTCGAGGCGGTGCTCGCGCCCGCCGGCTCCTTGCGGCGGAGCGAATCACGGTTGCCGGCGGCGAATACAGGCAACGGGAGCTTTGGCGCGCGGCGCTGCCGCTCGGGCCGAAGATCAACCCCGAGGGAGAGATCCTGGGGCCGCCGGTGTCCGATCCGGAGCTTCCGCTGCAGGCTTTCGGCTGCGGCAGCGCAACGGGGATCCCCCTCGGCGCAAGAGCCGACGCGTTCAGGCCGGAGCTGTTCGATCCCTGGGAGCGCGAGCACGACCGCTGCGCGCTCATCGTATGCGGAGACGACGACGCGGCTGTCGACCGATTCCGAGATGGCCTGACAGGTGAGCTTGCCAAGAGCGGGCTCGCTGTGATCCGCGTGGAGCTCACCGCATGCGACGACGCAGCTCCCGCAGAGCCGCCGCCCGGCAATGTGGGCATGGGGCCCCACGCACCCTCCGTGGACCTGGTGCCGTCCCAGGCCAGCATGTGGCACGCCGCCTGCGAGGCGCTGCTCGGGCGCACGCTCACCTTGGACGAGCAGGGAGCCCTGCTGTCCACGATCGCCGAGGTTGCGCACAGCAACCCCGGCGCCTTCGTGGAGCGCCAACTGCTAACAGCAGCCCTCCAGCGAGGAGCCGGGAGCGATGCGCCGAGGGAGGCCCAGCAGCTGCTGCGGCGCCTTGCGGACTGGCTCGCCACGCCGGCGCGACTTCCCGATCCCAGCGCGCTGGCGGACGGGTTGGTCCGCCTCGATGGTCCGCTGCGTCTGCCGTGCTCAGATGCGGGTGCTCTTGCGGGCGCCGTCTGCTGGACTCACTGCATATTCCACGCGCTGCTCGAGCATGCCACCGAGCCGCTTCGGCCAGGCGTGGTGCTCGTGCTCGACGGCTTCGAGCAGCTCGCCGCGGGTGAGGGGATGTCAAGCTGGCTCTCCTCGGCCCTCAACATGACGCGCTCGGCGGCGACGTTCGCGCTGCTCATAGGCCGCAGCCCCGGCCGAGCCCTGGCACCGCGCCAGATTGCATCGGCGCTCTCGGATTCGGCGCTTGTCCTCTATGGAGATGATGGTGATCACTCGCGCTGGCATGTCCTGCTCGGTCTCACGCCCGCCAAGGCGCAGAGACCGCCGAACCTTCAGCCCGGGGACGCGCTGTGGCTCAACGGTCGCCTCGGCAGCGCGATCGTCCGCCTCGCGGCCTACCTGACCGCGTCCCACGCGCGCGCGCGTGCGGACTCCAAGCACTCGGCGCCGAGCGGCGTGGATCGCGCGGATCGCTATCAGCACACGCGAACTATGGAAGTGGAGGTGTCGTGAAGCACGTAGATCTCAAATCCCTGGTCGCCCCGCTCGCTCTCGTCCTCGCTCTCGCCCTCGTGGCATTGAGCGCCGGGCTGGCGGTCTGGCAGCTCTCGCCCGCGATGATCCTCAACGCGGTGGGCGGTGACACCAGCGGGGCCGGCAGCTTCGCAAGCCATATGACGTCGCTGGCGACCAGCCTGCAGCCATATGTGCTGGCCGCGACGCCGCTCGGGCTGGTGATCGCCGGCGCTGTGGCGTATCTGGACCATCGCAATGGCATGCAGCACTTCGGCCGGATCATCTTCGTCGCGCTTCTCGTGACGGCCGCGCCGACTATCGCCAAGTGACGGCCTGACCGTCCGGGGCGACGCCCGCTGGGTATGTGACGTCTTGATCTAGCAAGGGGCACCCGTTGCTGAGCTGGCTTGGATCAGGATGGACCGGCGGTCTTGTCAAGACCGTCCTTCGACTGTTCACGCTCAACTGGAGCCCGCCGACCACCGCTCAGCAGGCACACGACTTCTTCGGCTGGTTCCTGGCGATCCCCTGGGCGGACATAGCGCAGAAGCTCGCCGGCGCGCTTGCGGTCACGCAGGCGATCGGGCTCGGAGCGCTGGCTTTGACGGTCACGGTGGAGATCGCGCGGTCTGTGCTGGTCGGGTTTGGGCCCTCCTCGCAGACAGTGCCGGTGATCGCCATCTCCCGTACGGTGATCGCCGGTGTGCTCGTCGTCCTCTGGCCCGGGATCTTCCACCAGGGGGCGGTGATCTCCGACGATCTGAGCAGCGCACTGTTTCCGATGTCCAGCGCGCAAGCCGCCGCGTCGGTGGTCTTTGTCTGGAGCAGTGCGAGCGTCGCGACCCTCGGCGTGGGCGGCCTTTTGATCATGATCCTCGGAGGGCTGGTGGTGTTCGCGCTGATCGCGATGAAGGTGATCCTGGTGCTCGGACTGGCGATCTGCCTGGTAGCGATGCCGGTGGTGCTCGCGCTGCTTCCGGTCAGCGACCTGGGCCGGGTCTGGCTGACGCTTTCGCAGACCTGGATGCTGCTGCTGGCCTGGCCGTCTGTGTGGGCGACCTGCCTGCTCGTCTTTGCCGGCGTGGGACAGGGGATCTTCAGCGCGTCGCTGAAGAGCGCGCTTGCGACCAACAGCGGACCGCTCGTCGTGATCGCCGCCGCGATCGGGCCCATATCCAGCCTGGTGATGCTGTACCTGTGCGTGCGACTGCCCACGCGCGTGCTGCAGATGGTGATGGCCGTCAACCCGCTGGGGCGTGCTATCGCGGGAGTGGAGGGGCATCTCCCCCTCGGGCGCATCGTCGGGATGCAGCTGGCGCTTGCCGGCCTGCGTGGAGCGTTGGGCGGGCACGCGGCGCCGGCGAGCGCATCTGCGCGCGCCGCCGGGTCGGCGACCGGCGCCACCGGGGTGGGCGCGTCGGCGGCCGCTGGCGCAAACCCCGAGCCTGCTTGGGCGCCCCAGGCGAAGCTGTATGAACGCAATATGCGAAACGGCCTGGCGTTCACGGACGTGGCGCAGACGTTCAACCCCGCGGACGCGGCGAGTCTGGAGCGCGCCTTCTCCGCGCTGGACGTCGATCAGGCCAACGAGCTTCACCGTCTGGCCGCCCAGGGCGACATACGCTCCGCGGTGGCGCGCGACATCGCCGCCAAGGAGCATGCCGGCGTCGCCGTGCCCAAGAAGGAGCTGCTGGCGCTCGGCGTCGCGGCCAGCGATCATCGCGATGTCTTCAACCAGGCCTACTGGGGCTCGCTGGAGAAGCGGCTCAGCGGCGACGCGAGCTTCAACGCCCGACGCTGGCATCTGCGCGACGTTGCGCGCGGCTTCAGAGGCCACCCCAGACCCTACCCGGGCCCCAGCGATCCGCAGGCGCTCGCCGGCCTTCTCAATGGCCTGGATCCGCACGGCAGGGACGTGGCGCTGCAGGCGGCCGCGCGCGCCGACTACCAGCCGCTCGTGATGCAGGCGGCGCTATCGGAGGTCGCTGGCGACGAGCGCCGCATGGACGCGTTCATGCGGCTTGCCGCGCTTGAGCGCAGCCAGATGAAGGCACTGGCCGCAAGCGCGGCGAACGCTCCGGCACCGGCACCCAGGGTCCACGGCGGCGTGAGGCATCGACCGTGAACAGGGCCTACAAGCACCTCGACACGAGAATCCGCGTCGGCGGGCTGACCTTCGGCCAGTGGGCGAGCGTCGGGCTCGGGGTCGCGCTTGGGATCGTGTGGGGCAAGTACGTCAGCCCCCTGCCGCGCCAGTTGACCTTCATAACGGCCTTCTACCTCGCCGGCCTGCCTGTGACCGCGGTGATCATCGCAAACCACAGCGAGTTTGACCTATGGCTGTACCTGCGCTCGTGGTGGCGATGGCGCAAGGCCGAGGACCGCTATGCGGCTGGGCCCGGCGAGCAATGCGAGGGATACGCGGTTGAGGCCGCCACGGAGGTTCGCGAGCTCCCGACGCCGATCGAACAGCCGGCTATCGACGCCCTGGGGGATCTGTGGTCGTGAGCCCGTCCACTGGGCTTGAGGCCGGCGACCTGCTCGCGGTGGAGGCGGTGGACCCGAGCGGAACGATCATCCGCAGCGACGGGGCGATCGTTCACATCCTTGCCGCCGCGCCTCCGAACGCTGTCGTGTTGTCGGCTGAGGATCGCGCCCGGTTCAGCGACGGATTCCTCGAGCTGATCGGGAGGCTGGCCGCTCGGCAGTCGCTGCAGTTCTACGTTCAGGCGCGGCCGATCGACACCGACCAGGTCCTGGCAAGGGCGCGGCGCGAGGTGGAGTTCTGGGCCGGCCGCTCGGGGGGCGCTGAGACCTTGGATCGCAGAGCTAGGGATCGCTGGCGGCTCTACGCCGCGATGGAGGAGTCGATTCGCCTCCACGCCCATGCCAGCGCGGCGGTCAGCTTCGAGACCTACGTGGTCGTCCCGTTCATCCCGGACATCGCGGTGCGCCCCCCGGATCTGCTGGGCTGGATACGGCCACGCCCGGCTGGTCGGCATGAGCTTTTGCGGCGCGAGGCCGGCGAGCATCGTCGGCTGCTGCGCAAGGCGCGCGGCCACGTGGACGGCTTTGCGCGCGTGCTGGAGTCGCTGGGGATCGCAAGCCGTCCGCTGGACGGCGAAGAGGTCGTGGAACTGCTCTTCTCCCGCTTCAACCCCACCTCCGCCGATCTGGGCTCCCCGATCTTTGCGGCCGACATCCTCGCCGACCTGTCGCAGCCGTGCGCCCCTGACGAGGCGCGCGCGCGGGCCAGGCGCCTGCGTGAGCGGATCGCGGGCTCGGCGATCGACTTCGCCTGCGACTCACGCCACGCGCTGGTCGAGCGGGATGCCGAGCAGGTCATCTACGCGGCCACCACCGCGGAGGCCACCTCCCTCGGATGGCTCATGGGAGCGATGGTCGGCTGCGCGCTGCCGTTCACGCTTTCGGTTCACGTGCACGCTCTGGATCGGCGTCATGAGCGCCGCCAGCTCAAACGCCGCTATCACCAGACCTTCGCGGTCAACCGGGCTGGAGAGGCCAAGGGTCGGGTCCCGGACTTCGAGCGCTACGCCGTTGAGGAGGAGCAGCGCCAGCTTCTCAGCGAGATGTCCAGTCGCGAGCACGCCAAGATCTACCGCGTGTCGATCTATCAGTCGATTCGCACGCCGGGGCCGCGACTTGAGCTCGAGGCGCTGGCCGAGGCGATCGGCCATGCGGTCGAGCAGATCGAGACGGTGTCCGACTGCCGCGTTGACCGCGGACGCTTTCAACAGCGAGAGCTGTGGACCTCGACGCTGCCGCTCGCGCTAGATCACGGACGGCGCACGCGCCGCTATGCGGGCCGCAACGCGGCGGACACCGTGCCGCTGCTCGGGGTCTCGGTCGGGTCACCGTCGGGCATCCCGTTCGCCTACTCCGAGCCCGGCCGCACGCTTGAGTACTTCAACCCGTACGACCGCGTCCATCCCAACCACCTGTGCCTGATCACCGGTCGCTCGGGGGCGGGGAAGACGCTCATGTGCAACGTCCTGCTCGCAAGGTCATTGGCGTTTGGGGCGCGCGGCTTCGTCATAGACCGCGCCGGGCACTACCGCGTGCTGACCGATCTGATCGACGGTGCCCAGCATCTGGACATCGGTAGTGACGACTCTAGGTTTCACCTCAACCCCTGGGATGTGGACGACCCTTCGCACGTGAGCCGGGAGAAGGTGGCGTTCCTGATCGGGCTCCACCACACGATGATCACCGAAGGCCTCTCCACGCTGGAGCGCGCACAGCTTGGTGCGGCGATCAGGGCCGTGTACGAGCGAGCCGCGGCTGAGGGGGCGGCGCCACGCGAGGGCCTGCTGGTGGAAGAGCTGCGACGCAGGGCCGCCATGGAAGCGGCCGCGGGCGCAGGCGAGATGGCTGTGGCCCTGCGCAACCTGGCCGAGCGCTTGGGCGAGTTCTGCGGCGACGGGGCATATGCGCACCTTGCCGATCAGCCGACCACGGCGCTCCCGGATTCCCCGCTGCTGGTATTCGACACGCGGCGCTGCCCGGAGGCTGTGCTCAGGCCAGTCATCTTCACGATCCTGGAGTTCGTCGTGCGATCGGCCGAGCGCCACCGCGACGAGCACGCCGCGCTCGCCGCTACCCCTGGGGCCCCGCTGTTCGCCGGCCGCAGCGTGATGCTCGGGGATGAGTTCTGGTCGGTCGTCTCAAACCCGGCGCTCGGGGCCTACGCCAACGATCTTGCGCGCCGCTCTCGCCACCTCGGCATGACGATGGTGATCTCCACTCAGCAGCTGTCGGATCTCGATACCGAATACGGGCTGGCTCTCCTGCGCAACAGCACGATCCAGGTCTTCCTGGCCCAGCATCGCGACGAGCTGCAGTTCGTGCAGCGGGCTCTTGGCCTGAGTGACGCAGAGACCGAGCTCATCGGCCGCCTGAAGACGGTGAAGGGAGCCTACAGCCAGGCGTTCTGGGTGAACGGCACCCGCGGCCGCGGACAGGTGAGCCTGCGAATCGGTCCCACCGAGATGTGGGCCTTCACGTCTGACCCGGTGCGGGATGCGCCGATCAGGGAGCAGCGGATCGCGGACAACGGCGGGAACGTCTGGCTGGCGATCCAGGAGCTTGCCCGAGAAGTGAGCCCGGAGCGCCACCTGGCGGCAGCGCGCGATCGCGCCGCGATCGGAGATGCACGCATTGTCGAAGCCTGAGCGGGAGCTCGCCACCCTCGTGGCGAGCTCCTACGCGGCACTCGTCGGCTGTGGCGTTGCCGTGGCGGCCGTGGTGCACTTCGTCGCCGCGGGGCCGATGCGAAGCTGGCTGGACTTCAGGTTCCCCGCGGTGGACCGCAGCCCGGCTCGCATCCTTGAGATCCTGGGGTCCAACGTGAGGCTGGCTGCGCTCGGCGTCGCGGCCGCGATCGTCGTGGGTTGGCGCGTTGATGAGCAGTCCCGGAATGCCCCTGCGGTGAAGCTGACGCGGGCCTGCTGCGATCTGGTGATCGCCAGCGCGGTGGCCTACAACGCGTTCATCATTGGCGGCGCCCTGGGAGCTTATGGATGGCGGCTCGTGGCCGTGCTCCTGCCGCACGCGCCCGTGGAGCTGCTCGGGTTCAGTCTGCCGCTCGGCCTGTACCGGCGCGCACGCGCGCGGCGAATCGGAGGCGGTGAGGTGGCTTGGGTGGGATCGGTGGCGTTGATGACGCTGTCGCTCGCAGCCGTGCTGGAGACGTTCCTGGGCGGACGTTGATGGTCGAGTCGGTGGTGCGCGAGCGCTGCGGTCTGACCTTCGCGCGGGCCGGCGGACCCATCGTCGCGATCTGCGGGCTGTGGGGCGGGGCCGGTGCGACCACCGTCGCGTGTGCGGTGGCTGTGCGAGCCGCATTGGAGAGCCAGGCGCCGGTCGTGCTATGCGAGCTGGCCGCGCGGCCGCGGGCGGCCGACATGCTGGGAGTGGAGCCCACGCTGCCGCTCACCCAGCGCGGCGCGCACGGCCTCGGCCTGCCCGCGATCCGCAGGCACGCGAGCGGTCTGCACCTGATCGCACCCCGCGCCGAGGGCTGCGCGCGCGATCACGCGTCGCTGCCGGAGCGGGTGACGGCGCTCGCTCGCACCCACGCGCTGACGGTGCTCGACACCGGTGCGTGGGGCGATCCGGCCGCGACCGTGGCGTGCGCGATCGCGTCCCACGTGATCTGGGTGGCAACGGCCGCAGACGATCATCCAGACCGGGCGCAGGCTCTGCAGGCGCTCAGAACGGCTCCCCGTCCGGCGCCCGAGGCGATGTGCGTACTGGCGGCGGGGGCTGACCGTGAGCCGGCTCTAAAGGGACAGATCGTCGACATCGCCACAGCCCGCTGCCAGACCGTGGCGGTCGCGCCCGAGCGGCCCGGAGCCGTGTGGGGAGCCGACGGCCATCTCGAGCCTGGCGCCGCCGTCGTGCTGGCGAGGCTTGCCCTGTTCCTCAAGGGCTTGAGATGAGCCGCCCAGCTCCGCCGTCGCGTCTGGCGTGCGCGAGGCATCCCTTGCGCTTAGTCAACTAGCACCCAATCCGCGTCGTGCCGGAGCCCGCCACCACCCTCGCGATCAACGCAGCGACCGATCCGGCGCTCTGGCGCGCCCTGGTGAAGCTGGGGCTGGTCATAGCGCTGATCGTCTTGACGGTCGTGATCCTGATCGCCGAGCTGCTGGGGCAGACCGCGCCGTCGGCAACCACCCAGATCGGACCCGGATCGCCGATTCCCGCCGGCCTTGTGCCGGTGTTCGATGTCGCCGGCCGAGCGCTTGACGTCAACCCCTATCTGCTGGCATCCGTTGCCTACCAGGAGTCCTCGTTTGGCTCCCCGGGGTCGCGGGGCGTGAACTCTGCCGGATGCGCCGGGTTCATGCAGATCTGCGTCGGGGGTCGCGGCGGCGATTCCTGGGATGAGACCGTCACGCTGATAGGTCAGGGACATCTCACGCTGGTCGTCAAGGAAGCCTACCTACTGGCGCCGAGGCCGGCGAGCTACCCGATGCAGACACAGACCCATCCCAACTACGACGATCCCTTCGACGCCGTGATGGCCGCCGCGGCTCTTCTGCGAGCCAAGGTCGGCGGGGTCGCGATCCCGAATCTCGACCAGACCGCCTACCGGGCGTTGTGCGGCTACTACGGGGCGTGCGCGGACGCGGTCGCCGACTATGCGCCGACCGTCCTGGCGCGCGCGCAGCTCTGGGAGCAGGAGAGCGCCCTCCACGGCGGCGGGGCTGTCGCTCCAAGCGGATATGTCAACCCCTTCGCATCGGTGTCCAACCTGACACCGTTCCGCGTGGACGAGGGCGTCGACTACGGCGGGTCCGGGCCGATAAGGGCGCTTGGCGACGGCGTCGTCTACAACACCGACGGCTCCGGCTGGCCTGGTGGCACCTTCATCGGAATATCGCTTACGAGCGGGCCCTACGCCGGGCTCAGCATCTACTACGCCGAGAACATCATTCCGTGGGTCACCGTCGGCCAGAGGGTGCGCGCCGGCCAGGTGGTGGGGGTGATGGTCGATCACTTCCCCTACACCGAGAGCGGCTGGGCGACCGGTCAGGGTCAGGAGCCGCTGGCGCTCGCGCTCGGTCAGGAGGACCCGAAGGGCGACCCGGGCGGCTGGACGACCGCCGCCGGCGCCAGCTTCAACAACCTTCTGGTGAGCCTCGGTGCGCCGAGCGGGGAGCTGCAGGGCTGCTCAGCCTCAGGCGTGTGCCCGATCCACGGCCGGCTGCCGCCGGGCTATCCCCCACCGTGACGGTGCCGCTTGGGGAATGCGCACGCGCGAAAGCGCGTCATGCCGTGCAGTGGAGGCTGTTTCACCTCTCGATTTGGCGGCTGTCGCCGTCGTGGCCGAGCGGCTGGAGAACCAGGGCTTCTTCAGGCCCTGCGCGGGCCGGCGCGGCGAGCTCGTAAGCGCTGCCGCCGAGCCCGCGGAGGAGTTTGAGCCCGGGCTGCGCGAGCACCTGAGCGGCTGCCTGGCCTGCGCGAGCGCCAGGGAGGCTCTGTCTGAAGCCCTCGAGCGAGAGCTCGGAGGATCAGGCGCCGGGCCGGCGGGGCCAAGCGGCGCGGCCCTCTTGAGGCTGACAGGTGAGGCCATACCGCGTCGCGCATACAACCGCATTGCTCGTCGGCTGCGCCGTCCGCGGCTCCGCGGCCGGCGGTCCTTCGCGACATCGCGCCGCTCCAGGTCGCGTGCGTGGACCGCAACCCTGTGTCGTTCAAGGGCGCTTTGGGCCAGCGGCGCGCTGGTGGCCCTGATGGCCGTCGGCGGGATGATCCTGCCATCCGGCCACCCGGCGTCGCGCCCGCTTGATGCCTCGTCACCCCGACCTCAGGGTAGCCAATTGGCGGGCGTGCGAGGCTCGGCAGCTCGTCGCCTTCCCGCGGGGCCGCACCCGACGACATGGTCGTTCGGCCCTTCTCGCCGGATGCGTCGCTTCGCGCGGGGTTCGCTCACAAGCCCAGGCGGGCGCCCGGTTGGCGCCCGCCATATACCACACCACTCGCGCCTCGGCGAAAGCCATCGCCCCCGCGCTCCTCGACCATCCAAGCCGCGGCCAAAGACGCGCCACGCCGGTCAAAGAGGCCCGGCGACGCGGCCGCGGGTGAACGCGCCCGGACAGGAGGCGGCGCCCGTGGCCGCCGCACCCGCGTCCGGACCCGCGCCTTCCCCGGCGCCTGCGCCCGCGCCTTCTCCGGCGCCTCGCCCGGCGTCACCCTCCCCGCCCTCTTACTACTCAGACGGCTGGGCGGGCGACTTCTCGCCCTGAAGCCGTCCAGCCTGCGTCCGTCCAACGTGGTCGGCAGGTGCGCGCTGCATACCGCGGTGGCGATCGTGGCGACGCCATCCACAGGAGCCTGCATGGCGACCGCGGGCCGACCCTGACGACCGAGGTGCATTAAACGGGACGGGCGCGCCGGGGGCGGTGAGCGCGGCGGCCTCGGCTGAGAGGTGACCGGCGCCCTCGCCTGGAGCTCTGCGGCCCTCGAACGTGTGGGACTGCCAGGCTGGCTCTTGCGCCTGCAGGCGCACGGCAGCCCCTGTCGCTCATCGCCTGATGCTTCTAACCGCTCTTAGAACCTCCTCGCGGCTCCCGATGATGACCCCGACGTCCGCGCGTTGGCCCGGCGGTCGTGAGCCGAGCCGGCGACCGAGTCCAACCTCGGCGTCGATCATGTCGTTGCGCAGGCGCGCGCGCACCTCCGCGAGCTCGGCATCGGTGCCGCGCATCGGGTCGAGTTCGAATACGTACGCCTCGATGTGACGTTTGGGCACGGCCGTGACGCGCGCAAGCGCGTCATAGACCTCTGCGTCGACCAGCAGCCGCCCCCGTTCGAGCCGTATCGCGTTCAGCCGAGCCCTGCGCAGCTCGGCTTGAATCTCGGCCTGATCGGGGATGAGGTAGAGTCTCCCGATGCGCTGGCGGCGCCGGCGCAATGCCACCACCACGCCTACCAACAGGAGAGCCGAGATCACGATCGCGACAAAGAGCACGTGCATTGAATGCCTCCGTTTCTGGGGCTGAGACGGCGCCGCCACGCAACGGCGACCGACGGCCGTCTCAGCTGGTGACTAGGGGCCGAGGGCCCCGGAGTGTCATCCGTTTAGGTCGCGGCCGGACGCACTGAGGTGCGTGGGCGAACCGCGGCGACGGACGATAGGCAGACGTGGGATCTGGAGAGCGAGCGAGCTCGCTCTCCAGATCCGCTATTGAGCAGGCCTAGCAGGACGAGAGAGCCACAGCACGTCTCCTCCCTCCCAGCGAACAAGGAGTGTCAATGACACGCCGCTGTGCCTCTTCCCTGTTCCACGAAACTCACACAGGAACTCGAAGGGGGGTGTAATCGGCGTGCGCGCCTGGCGACTCGCCTGGCGAAAGCGCCGGTTGAACTCACGGACCACTTGGCGATCAAAGTCCTTCGCCAACATCGCGTTGAGTTCGTCCCTGCTGAAGTTGACTCTTAGGTCGATGCGGACCCGCATCTGATACAAAATGCACCTCCTGCTGCCCTCCGTGGCAGCAAACTCTCCCCTTTTGGGGGAGGCAAACGCGCCCGTCGGGGCGCAAACCGCGATTGTCACGCTGAGTTGGACGCCGGGTGCGGGGTTTGTATTCCGCGGGCGCGGGCTGGCGTCGGTTGGCTCGATTTGGTCAGCCAGTCGATTTCGGCGCTCTGGCGGCTGGCGCGCGGCCCGAGGTCACGGTCTTTGAGCCGGTAGCTGTCGCCTTTGAACGAGAGGATCTCGGCGTGGTGGATGAGCCGGTCGACCATTGCGGTGGCGGCCATACCATCGCCAAAGAGCTTCCCCCAGGCAAGCTCACCCGTGCGCCTGACCAGCTCCTTGATCGCAACCCCACGAACGAAATGGTCCGTTCGCAAATCAGCCCAACGCTCCACGTCAGGCACGCCTTCCTCCCCGGCTCGATCGTGGGATCTGGAGAGCGAGCGAGCTCGCTCTCCAGAGTGGGGTCAGGACACACGATGAACCACGATCTCGTCCCCCCGGAATTGCCCCCGAAGCCGGACCTCGTAGCCCTGGATAGACACCGTCAACTCTAGGTAGCCGTTTTTTGCCTGCGATTGGCGACGCAGGCTGACAAATTCGCGGGCGAGAGCCACTTTGAAGTTTTGCGTCAATATCTCTTTAAGCTCATCATCGGTGAACTCAGCGTGAGCCGCCGGAAAGACGACGACAAATCTCATGAAACACCTCCCGCTGCCGTCCGTGGCAGCGAAACCGTCCCCCGGGAGGGGACGCGAACGCGCCCAGTAAGCGCAATACGACAATTTTCACGCTGAGTTGGACGCCGGGTGCGGGGCTTCTATTCCGCGGGCGTGGGGCGGGGGAGGTCCCCTCGGCGGCCGAGCGGGGCTCAGGCGAGCGCGCTGGGCAGCTGGTGAGGCCAGATGGCGAGCTTCAACAGCCAGGTGCGCTCACGCGGCGCTCTGGCGACCAGGACGCACGTGGCGCCGCGGCGGCGGAAGGTGACGATCCAATGGTCGCCGGAGCGAAACTCGGTCAGGCGGATGCCGAACAGCGTGAAGCGTCGAGCATCGGCCGGGACCGCGAGCCTTGAACCGGCGAGAATAATGTAGGCCGCGCGTCGCGCGCCGGTACGGTAGAAGACGATCCTGACCAGCCGGCCGGCGATGTGCGCTGTCAGGCCCCCGGAGGGGCGCCAGCCCTCCGAATCGTGGTAGTTGGGGAACGCAACGCCCGAGACCGAAGCGGCCAGCAGGCCCGGGTCCGCGCGCAGTGGAGGCGGAGCGGGCGAGCTCGCCGGCAGCGTCCACAGGGAGGCCACGGTCGTTGCGCTCAGCGTTCGGTGCGGTCGGGGCAGCGTCAGCACGACCACCGCCGCCAGGGCGCAGGCGAGCGCCCCCGCGGCGCCCAGGAGCAAGCGCCCGCGCGGCCGCCATCGACGCGCCGCCAGCGGCCCGATCCTCGGGTGAGCGCCGTTCAGCGCAAGCGCATCGAGCCGGGCGTGCGCCTGCGGGGACAGGGTGGGGCCGCCCGAGCGCAGCGCCTCCACCACTCGCCTCTCGGCTGCCAGCCGCTCGGGCTCGAGCTTCATCCGCCGCGCGAGGGCACGCTCGCGCCGGCTGAGATGCCGACCTTCGGCGAGCGCCAAGCGCACGGCGATCTCCCGTCGGGACCGTGAATCGCAGGCGGCGTCATCCATGTCACCGGCGCGGCTGCTCAGCGACCTGCGCTCCCCAGCTTCGCCCGTGCTGCCGCTCGGCCGCCCGCTCGGAGTGTCCTCTTTGTACGGCACGCTCGGGAGTGTATGGCCACGGTGTAGCAGCGTGCAACACCCGTCCCGCCGATCCCCGGCCAGCTCCGCTCGCCGAACGTCGCTTTATCGGTCGCGCTCGCCGTGGGTGAGATCCTTTCCGCTCGCGCATGCCCACGCGAGACCGCGCCGAACCCTCCCTAGGCCGCGGTCTGCTGTGGCGCGGCCGCTGTTGCCGAACCCGCGCGCCGGCTCTGTGACACGAGGTCGCGCTGCTCGGGATCTGGCTCGGCCGGGATCTGTGCCAGCTCGGCTTCATCCGGTCGCCCCGCCGGGGCCTCGCCGAGGGCCCCCGGGGTGCAGTCAGAGAGCTCTGCGGCGACGCGGGCCCGGGCGCGATGCAGACGGCTCATGATCGTGCCTATTGGCACGCCCAGTGCGTGCGCGGCCTGGCGGTAGGAGAGTCCGACGATGTCGACGGCGACGATTGCCTCTCGCAGCGGCAGGGCGAGCCCCGCAACCGCGCGATGTACCTCCCAAAGCTGCAGGCCGGCCAACGGGTCGCCTGACGAAGCTGACGAATCGACGCCGATGGCTTCATCGAACTCGAGCGTCTGTGGGCGCCGCATGCTGGCGTGGTAGTTGTTGATCCACGTGTTGCGCAGCACCTTCAGCAGATAGCCGAGGTCGTCGTCGCGTCGAATGAGCCGTGGACGGCGCAGGACGCGCTCGTAGGTCTCCTGCACCAGGTCCTCTGCATCGTCTCGTGAGCGGCAGAGCGCAAGCGCGGCGCGGAAGAGGCGATCACGATGTTCGTGCAGGCGGGAGAACTCCAAAATCCGTCCTGGCTGAGGCTGGTCAGGCGGCTGATTCATAGGCTCCTCCATCGCGGTGCCCTTGACTCCGAGTCGTGATAATCCTCGCCTGCGCTAATGGATCGCTAAGTGATGGCCGTGCTCGGTCCCGGCGGGGCGTCGAGAGCGCCGATTCAGTCAGCGACGCCCAGGCCCCAGCCGCCGTCGATCACGATCTCCTGGCCGGTGATGTAGCCGGATGCGGGCGAGGCGAGGAACAGCGCCAGCGGCTTTATGTCGTCCGGCTGTCCGACCCTGTGCATCGGAACCTCTGCGGCGATCGACGCCTGCAGCTGCGGGTCGTGGGCGTGGCCGCCGCCGATGTTGGTGACAAAGAAGCCGGGAGCGATCGCGTTGACGGTGATCCCGTCGGCGGCCAGCTCGAGCGCGATGGTGTGCATCAGGTGCCTGGCGCCGGCCTTGGCGGCCATGTAGGCGGCGCCGATCGCGGGCTCCACCCTGGTTGCCGCCAGCGACGTGGTGATGATGATCCGGCCGGACCTCCGCGGGCGCATGTGGCGAGCGGCCGCGCGCGCGGTGGCGAAGACGCCGTTGAGGTTGATCTCGATCACTCTGCTCCAGCGCTCGTCGCTGTAGCGCTCGAGCGCCCCCTCGGCGACGCGCGGCCGCCGGCCGCCCGCCCACGCGCCCACAAAGCCGACGCCGGGATCGATGCCCGCGTTGGCGAAGGCGACATCGAGCCGGCCGTATGCGGCGGCCGCCTCGTCGATCGCGCGGTCAAGCGCCGCATGGTCGGTCACGTCGGCAACCGCCGAGCGCACGTCCAGGCCCTGTCGGCGCAGGCGCTCGCGCTGGGCCTCCAGCGCCTGGGCGTCGCGGTCGATGAGCGTCACGCGCGCGCCGTGGGCGGCCAACACCTCCCCGTAGGCCAGGCCAAGGCCGCTGGCGCCGCCGGTCACGACCACGCCGAACCCGCCCACTTCAAAGCGCGAGGCGACGTTCACGTCCCTCAGCGTCGGTAGCTGCCGCCCCGCGACCGGCGGTGCAGCCAGACCAGCAGCATCGAGAACAGCACCGACAGCAGCAGCCCGCCGCCGCGGCGGTGAAGCACATACCAGGAGAACAGGCCCGCGCTGAAGGTGCCGCAAAGCCCCACGAGCGCGGTGGTCCAGATGCTCATCGGGTCCGGCCCGGGCAGCAGCAGCCGCGCCAGGCCGCCGACGATCACGCCGATCACAAACAGCAGCACCAAAAACGCGATCAGTCCCACAGGCCCAATCCTACGCTCGCCAAGCGGCGGCGTCGAGCCGTCGGCGACCGCTCACGCGGGGCGCGCCGGCCACGCGGCCGACAACCGGTCGATCTCCTGCGGCGAGAGCTCCAGCTCGGCGGCCGGGAGGATCTGCGCCAGCTGCTCGGCGTTGCGCGCGCTGGCGATCGGCGCCACCACGGTGGGGCGTGCGCGCAGCCAGGCGAGCGCCACCGCCGCCACCGTCGTGTCGTGTGCCCGCGCGACCTCGTCCAGCACGTCCAGCACGGCCGCGCCCCCCTGGCTCAGGTACGCGCGAGCGCCCCCGGCGCGAGGGGAGTCAACCTGCTCGGAGCCGGTTCTGTACTTGCCCGTAAGAAAGCCCTTCGCCAGTGCGAAGTACGGCAGCACGGCCAGCTTGAAGCGCTCAGCGACGGGCATGAGGGTCGTCTCGAACTCGCGCTCGACCAGGTTGTAGTGCGGCTGCAGCGCGACGAACTGCGCGAGGCCCAGGCGCCGCTGGGCCTCGATCGCGGCCTCGAGCCGCTGCGGCGCGTAGTTCGACGCCGCGATGTGGCGGACCTTGCCCTCCCTGACGAGCTCGTCGAAGGCCGCCAGCGACTCCTCAAGCGGCGTCTGCTCGTCGTCGTAGTGGGCGTAGTAGAGGTCGATGCGGTCGGTCTGCAGCCGCCGAAGGGACGCCTCCGCCTCGCGGCGGATCGTCTCGGGCCGGAGGTTGCGCAGCTCGGCGACGCGCCCGCCGCCGACCTTGGTGGCCAGCACGATCCGATCGCGGTTGCCGCGGTCGGCCATCCAGCGGCCGATGATCTCCTCCGAGCGGCCGTGCTCCAACAGGTAGGAGTTGGCGGTGTCGATGAAGTTGCCGCCGGCGGCCGTATAGGCGTCGAGCACCTCGCGCGATCGCTCCTCGTCGGCCGTCCAGCCGAACACGTTGCCGCCAAGGCAGATGGGAAAGACTTCAAGTTCGGTGCTTGCGAGGGTGACCATGCCCCTGAAGCTACCCGCTGCCGGCCGCGCGCGCTCGCTGGGCCCGGGGCGGGGGCGCGCCTGGCCTCAGGCCTTGCATTCCCGGGAGCTCCGGGGCGCTCGCAGGGTCAAGTCCGGCCTTGGCCAGCAGCAGAGAAGGGCCACCTCCGAGGGGGGCAGGCACCCCTGCGGAGGTGGCCCGGCCCGATCCGCCGGCCGCAGTCCGCCGGTCAGCGCCTGCGGCCGGCTGGACGATCGGAGGCCCGCCCGCGGCGGGCCCGCTGAGCGGCGACGAATTGGCTGACGCCGCTCGGCCACTGCGCCAACCGTCCGGCCGGCCGCCGGAGCCGGCCGATCAGGCCGCCGCGCCGGCGAGCTCTGGCTGCTCGCTGGCCGAGCTCTCGATCTCCGGTCGCCCTGCGCCGGCCGAGATCTCGATCCTGCGCGGCTTGCGCGCCTCGGGCTGCGGGATGTGCAGCGTCAGCACGCCGTCGACCAGCTCGGCCCTGATCGAGGAGGCGTCGATCCCCTTGGGAACCTGCAGCAGGCGCTGGAACTTCCCGAACCCGCGCTCCAGCCGGTACCAGCTGCGGTCGCCCTGCTGGTCGCCGTACGGATAGCTGCGCTCGCCGCGGACGGTGAGGACGTCACCGGTCACCTCGATCTCGAGGTTCTCGGACTTCAGGCCGGGGACGTCCATGAACACCGTGACCTCGTCGTCGTTGACGACCAGATCCGCGGCGGGGACGAACGCACGGCCGACGCCGTTGCCGGCCAGCAGCCGGTCACGGGTGATATCGAACAGCGAATCGAACTGCTCAAGAAGCGTCATCGTCACTCACCTCCTTTCGCTGAGGGAACCGGAAACCACCGTCGGGATCGTCCATTCCCACACTCGGCATCCATGCCCTCACCGCTCTAAATAGGGCACTTGATGACTCAATCAAGTCTTGATGGAGAAGGCAGCCCATTTGCGGCGCCGCGCTTTGACCTGCGCTGTCGCTGTGGCCCCAGTTGGCGCTGACGCTGGCCCCGCGTTCAGGTTGAATCTGGGACCCGCGTTCGGGCCCCCGCTGGGGACCCGCGTTCAGGCCCGGCGTTCAGGCTGCCGCGGGGCCCCACGTTCAGGCTGCCGCGAGGCCCCGCGTTCAGGCTGCCGCGAGGCCCCGCGTTCAGGCTGCCGCGAAGCGCTCAGCAAGCCGTCGCCCAGCCGCGCGCGGCCGCTTGGGGGCCGCTCAGCCGCCCACCGGCCCGCGCAGCCGTCCACCGGCCGGGTCACGCGGCCGTCGGCGTCGCGTGGCGCGTGTGCCGGCGGGTCTCGATCCGACCGAACGCGATCGTCACCAGCGCGCACGCCAGGGCGGCCGCAAGCGAGGCAAGCGCCCAGCCGGCACCGACAAGATGGATCGCGAGCACCCGGTCAAGCGACCAGCGCCCAGCACCGATCGCGGTGACGGCGAACGCCGCCGCGGCCATCACCAGGTTGTACTCAAAGCCGCCGTTCGCGGCCCAGACGCCCTTGCTCCAGTGCACGGTGGCGACCGCGACGGCCATCACGGAGATCAGGAGCATCGCCGCCAGCGGCGTCAGAAGGCCAAGCGCGAACAGCAGGCCCCCCAGCGACTCCGCGGCGCCCGCCAGGATCGCCATCGGCTTGCCGGGCGAGATGCCGACGGACTCAAAGAACGACCCGGTGGCCTGCGGGCCATGGCCGCCGAACCACCGCAGCAGCTTCTGCGCGCCGTGGCCGATGAACAGCGCGCCCACGATCACACGCAGCACAAGAAGCCCAAGGTTCATCGCCACCTCCTTTCGTCAGCTACAGAGGTTCCAGGTCCGGCCGGGAGTGCCAGCCGGATCATCCAGGCACGTGATTAGGACGCCTTCGGCCACCTGCAACCCGCGCGCTGCACGTTGCCGGCCCCAGACGCCCGGCCGGTTTCAAACCGCCCTCACGCCGCGAGCAGGCTCGACTCCCTCTCCACCTCGGAGGCGTCCTGGCGCTCGCCGTCGGGAACCTGCGAGCTGGGACGCTCAGCGGCGAGGCTCATGCGCGGCGCGCCGAACTCGAAGTCGTAGTGCTCTGCGATCACCGCATCCAATCGCGCGGCAAGGCGCAGCTCCTGCTCGGTGATCCCGGAGTGGCGCGGGCTTGAGAGCGTCAGGCGCAGCGTCCCTCCCGTCTCGCCGCTGACGCAGATGTCCGGATGGCGGCCGAAGTCATCCACCCCGCCGATCAGCGAGGCGAACCTCAGCGCGCATGGGAAGTCGCGGAAGCGCAGCTGGCGGACCAGCCCGTAGGGGCGTCGCACCCAGTCTGGGCTGATCGTGGGGCGACGTCGGCGGCTCGTGCTCATCTCTGCTCCTCTCTGGCGATTGAATTCGACAAGCCTGCACCTAGGACGCGCGGGGCCCAGGGCAACCGCCGGGCCGGGCGGTCCGCGCCGTCCGTCGCTTGTCAGTGGCGCAGGTGGCGCTCAAGCCAGGCGCCCATCTGCGCCTCGGGCAGCGCGCCCACGAGCCGGTCGACCTCCGTCCCGTCCCGCATCAGAACGATCAGCGGTATGCCCTGAACGCGGAATCGCCTGGCCAGGGCGGGCGCGGAGTCGGTGTTGACCTTGACGATCTTCACCCGCCCGGCGTGGCTTCCGGCGATCCGCTCGAGCACCGGCGCCATCGCCTTGCAGGGCCCACACCACGGGGCCCAGAAGTCGACCAGCACGGGGACGGAGGCCTGCGTCTCGGCGTCGAAGCTGTCCTCGTCCGCCTGCACCAGCCACGGGAGCTTGCGATGACAGGCCGCGCACTGTGGCACGCCCCGGCGGACCGGGCGCACCCGGTTTCGCTTGCCGCAGCCGGCGCAGGCGATCAGGCTCGTGCCCTCCATCGGCTCAGCCGGTCGCGATCAACCCGCTCATCTCAGTCTCGATCACGTCGCGCCTGGCGCCGGCGCAAAGCGCTTGACCGGCGCATCATCTCATGCCGCTGCGCTGAAGCGCCCACTGCAGCTCGCCGATGCTCGGCGCAACCAGCAGCTCGCCGCCCACATAGACGACCGGGCTGAGCACGCGCCCGCCTGTCAGCCAGGACAGGCGTGCCTCGGCGGCCGGATCGAGGTCCAGGTCCACGTACTCATAGGGCACCCCCAGGCGGTCCAGGTGGCGGCGAACCATCTGGCTGATCGCGCACCAGCGCCGGCCGTAGACCACGACCGGGATCATCGGCGGCGCGGTGAGGCGCCCGTAGGGGGAAAGGCTTGTAACCAACGCCACTTAGATCACCTCCTTGAGGCTGGTCGCTGCTCACAGCGCCGGCGGCCGCTTCACGCGGCCACCGGCTCGCGCTGGGAGGCGCGCGCACCATCGAGCGCTTGGAGCAGCTCGTAGATGTCGGGTATGTGGTGCAGATAGGGCGAGACGTGGGCCCATCTGATCACGCCCTGCGCGTCGATCACGTACAGGGCCCGCTCCGAGAAGCCGTCCTGCTCGCGCCACACGCCGTAGCGCCGAGCGACCTCGCCCTTGGGGTGGAAATCGGACAGCAGCGGGAACGAGATCCCGCGCACCGCCGCCCAGGCGCCGTGGCTGTAGACGCTGTCGACCGAGATGGCCAGCAGCTGCGCGCCGCGACGCCGAAACTCGTCGATCTCCTGCTGGTAGAGATCGAGCTGCTGGCTGCAGCCCGGGCTCCAGTCCAGCGGATAGAACACAAGCACCACCGGACGGCCACGGAAGTCGCTCAGGCTGACCGGCTGCCCCGCGCAGTCCGGCAGCGAGAAGTCGGGCGCCCGCGTCCCGGCCGCCAGGCCCGCGCTCACAGCCTCGCCCTCCATCGCGGGCGCGCTGCGCCACAGCTGCGCGATGTCATCCAGGGTAAGGCCGCTCTGAAGCTGCGGGGAGCGGTCTCGCTCGAGGCTGCGCCAGACCTCCATGACGATCCCGTGAAGCACCGAGATCGCCCGCTTCTCGGGCCCGTCGGGGATCTCGCCTGCAAGGTTTGCGAACTCGCTCTCAAGCTGGTGCAGCGCGCGGGGGAAGCTCAGTTCGTTGCTCATCGCTCCTCACATTCACTTGACCACACAATCAACCGCACATCTACGGTAGGCCGACCGTGCCGCCTGACAACGGGCGGCGCGGGCCGCCGACTCGGTGGGTCAGACGGCGCCGCGCTGGCCGCCGACTCGGGGGTCAGACGGTGCCGCGCGAGCCGGCGCCCGCGCCGCTCAGCGCGAGCGACTCGGTGGGTGAGACAGGGCCGCTCAGGCGCTCGCGCGCAGCGCGGCGGCCACCGCTTCGGCAAGCGTGTGGACGCCCAGCTTCTGCTCGACGCGCTCCAGGCGCTCGCGCACCGCGTGCGCGCTGAGGAACAGCTGGTCGGCCAGCGCGGCCTCATCGTCGATCTGCAGCGCGGCATCCAGCACCTCGCGCTCGCGGGCGGTCAGGCCGAGCGGCTCGAGCGCCTCGGCGCGCAGGCGCTCGACATCCTCCTCCAAGAGCAGCGCGTGCGGGTGGCCCGGCACCAGGGTGACCGTGAGCCGGCGACCCTCGCGAGTGCTCACAAGCGGAGGCCTCGGCGGCAGCGCAAGCCAGGACGCGACCGGCTCGGGCAGCCAGCTGGGGTGCTCGGCACCGCCGAAGTGCTCGGCGAGCCAGCGCTCGGCCGGCGGCGTGGAGCGCAGGATCTCCCCGTGCTCGTCGAGCAGGACGACCGCTGTACCGGGCGACTGCGCCGCGAGGGCCCGCTCGGCGCGCCGCCTGGCGCCGGCCTCGCGCACGGCGGTCTGCAGCGGCCCGCGAGCGACGTCCAGCACGTCGCGATCCCGCTCGGAGAAGTCGCGCTCCGCACGTCCCAGCGCGAACACCACGGTCTCACGCGCATGCGGTCGCACCGAGATCGAGATCCCGTAGTCGCCCTCGGAGCGGTGCAGGAGCTCGGCATACAGCGCGCTGGCGCTCAGCCGACGGGGCTCGACGGCATCTGAGAGGCGCACCGCGGCCCGCGGCCGAACGGCATGCGGCCACAGCAGCGGGTGGCGGAAGGCTCCGGAGACCAGCTCGGAGAATGCGCCCGTCGGCTCGACGCCCGGCGGCATCGCCTCGTGCTGCACGGCCCCGCTGGGCAGGCTGACCAGGTTGACGCTCCAGCAGTCAGCCCCCACCAGGCGCGCCAGCTCGCAGGCAGCCAGGCTCAACAGCGCGTCCGAATCGATGGCGCGGTCAAACGCAGAGCCCAGGCTCTGCGCCGCATCGAGGTCGGCCTCGTCAAGCCAAACCATCCCTCACTTCAGAGCATACCTCCGAACGGCCCGCGCCGTCCGAACGGCCCGCCCGCCCGAACGGCCCCGCGCTCCCCGGACGCCCGCGCTGCCCTCACGTCCCGCGCTACCCTGTAGAAGGTCTGTCTAATGTACATCGCGCTGCCGGCCCGTCGGCGCCTCCGCGCACCGAGAGATGGAGCTTCACCGCATGCTGGACACCGCGCTTGATCGAACGGTGATCGCCGGCTACACCCGCCTGGGATACGCGGTGCGCAGCCGGCGGTGGGACGACGCCGAGCTCTCATCTCTGAGAGGGCGGGTCGCGGCGGTGACCGGCGCCTCGTCCGGTCTGGGGCTGGCCGCGGCCGAGGGGCTGGCCGCTCTGGGCGCCGATGTCTGGCTTGTGGTGCGAGATCGGGCCCGCGGAGAGCGGGCGCGCGAGCTGGTTGCCAGGCGAAGCGGGAGCGCGGACGTCCACCTGGCGCTCTGCGACCTCGCCGACCTGCGCTCTGTCCGCACGTTCGCCGAGCGGTTTGCCGCATGGGCCGAGCGCCTGGACGTGCTGGTCAACAACGCCGGGGTCATGTGCGAGAACAGGACCCTGTCGCCGGACGGGATCGAGCTGACGCTCGCCGTCAACGTGGTGGGGCCCTTCCTGCTCACCAGCCTGCTGGCGCCGTCGCTTGCCAGAAGCGCCCCGTCGAGGATCATCAACGTGTCCTCCGGCGGGATGTACACCAAGCGGCTGAGGGTCGACGATCTGCAGAGCCGGCGGGAGCCCTTCTCGGGCGCCGCCGCCTACGCGCACGCCAAGCGCGCGCAGGTGGTCCTCACCGAGCTGTGGGCCGAGCGCCTGCGCGACGCGCAGGTGGCCGTGCACGCGATGCACCCGGGATGGGCCGACACGCCGGGGGTCCGTGACTCCCTGCCGCGCTTTCACCGCCTGCTCGGGCCGCTTTTGCGAACGCCTCGCCAGGGCGCGGACACGATCGTCTGGCTGGCCGCGGCGGAGCGGCCCGGCCGCAGCTCGGGCCTGTTCTGGCACGACCGCCGGCCCCGCCCCACCCATCTCGTTCCCTGGACGCGCGAGTCCGAATCGGAGCGTGAGGCGCTGTGGCAGCTGTGCGTCTCGCTCAGCGGCGCCGACGAGCTGGTCCCGAGCGCTCGCTGCTAGGCCCGGTTTGCCCCCGCTGCCGGGGCCAGGCGGAGGCGACCTCGCGTGCTGCCAGGACCGCGTCGTCGGGCAGCCGCAGCGCCCCCAGGGCCGCGCAGATCCGCGGCTGCGCGCCCGGCCCGCCCAGCGCCAGACGCGTCCGCTCGGCGATGAGCGCGACGGCCTCCGACTGCGACTCCAAGCGTGCCGGATCCACGGAGGAGATCACGGTCAGCTCCGGTCGCGCCGCTGTCACCGCGCCGCCGAGCGCCTGCAGGGGGGTGTCGGCACCGAGGAAGAGGATCCGCCAGCCGTGGGCGCGCAGCAGCAGCCCGAAGGCCAGCAGGCCGATGTCATGCCGCTCGCCCGGCGGGCAGCACAGCAGCGCCACCGGGCCCTGGCCGCGGACCCACATGCGCGCCAGGGAGATCAGTCGGCCGCGTATCAGGTTGCTGGCGAAGTGCTCCTGGGAGACCTCAAGGCTCCCGCGCGCCCATTCCTCCCCGACGGTCCGCAGTACCGGGAGGATGAGCCCGCCGAGCGCCAGCTCCAGGCCGACCGCCTCCAGGCTGTCGTCCAGAACCGCGTGCGCGGTCAGCTCGTCGTATTGTCGGATCGCCTCAAGCAGCCGGGCGGCCGCGACGTCGAGCAGCGACGCGGAGGAGGCGTCGATGGTCCGCTGTTGGGCGCCGGCGGGCGCATCGGCGGCCGCCAGCGCCGCGCGCGCCGCCTCGGCCGCCGACATGCCCCGCTGCAGGCCGAGCCTCATGTGCGCCACGCGCTGGGCCTCGCGGGCGCCGTAGAGCCGGAAGCCGCCGCTCGATCGCCCGGGCTCCAGCAGCCCGTAGCGGCGCTCCCAGGCCCTGAGCGTGGCGGGCGCTACGCCGACCCGGCGGGCGAACTCCCCGATTCGCAGCGCTTGCGCCTCCGACACCGCGACACGCGAGTATATGGACCCTTGACAGACTTTCGACGTGCAGCGGGCGCATCGCCGCCAGCACCCGTCGAGCGGCCCGCCGCGCGGCCCGGGCAACCGACGACCGCCCGGCGCACCGCGTGGACGCGAACTTGGTCAGGCGCGCAGCGACCGCGCTGTCGCGTCGGAGCCGGCCATCTGCGGACCCAGCTGCGCCAGGCGCCGCGCGGCGGCCGCGATCGCCGCCGCGTCGATCCCGCAGTCGGCCAGCAGCTCGGCGGGCTTCCCGGAGCCGGGCAGATGAGAGACGGCCAGGTGCGCGATTCGCGGGCGCTCGTCGCGATCGGCGAACGCTCCCGCGATGGCCTCGCCGATCCCGCCCTGCGGCCAGTGGTCCTCGGCCACGACCAGGCGTCCGCCGGTCGCCGAAGCGGCCTCGGCCAGGGTCTCGACGTCCAGCGGCTTGACCGAGTACGCGTCGATCACGCGCGCGGCGATCCCGTCAGCGGCCAGCTCGTCGGCGGCCTTGAGCGCCTCGTGCAGGGTGATCCCCGCGCCGATCAGCGCGACCTGGTCCTCGTCTGAGCGGCGCAGCACCCGCGAGCCGCCGATCTCAAACTCCTCCTGCGGGTCATAGAGGGTGGGCAGCGCCGCGCGCGTGGAGCGCAGATACGAGATGCCGTCGTGGTCGGCCATCGCCTGCACGAGCTTGACGGTCTGGTTGGGGTCAGAGGGGTAGAGCACGACCGAGCCGGCGATCGCCCGGAACTCGGCCAGGTCCTCGAGCGCCATCTGCGACGGCCCGTCCTCCCCGATCGAGACGCCGGCGTGCGAGCCGTTGAGGCACAGCTTGGCGCGGGAGATCGCCGCCATGCGAACGAAGTCGTAGGAGCGCGAGTGAAACGCCGCGAAGGTGGCGGCAAACGGCGTCCAGCCGCGCACCTGGAAGCCCACCGCCGTGGCGATCATCATCTGCTCGGCGATGTAGGCCTCGAAGTATCGGTCCGGCGTGTGCTTGAGGACCTCCTCCAGGTGGGTCGAGTTGCCGACCTCGCCGTCGATCGCCACCACGTCGCCGCGGCGGCGCATGAGCGCCGCCAGGCCCTGGCCGAACGCGAGCCTGGTGGCGACCGGATCGCCGCCGATCTCGTAGGCGGGCAGCGGCGCGGAGGGGTCGGCGCTGAAGGTGTGAGGCGAGGCGTCGCCCTGCGGCCGCGCCACGCGGACGCGGACGGGCGGGACGTCCCCCAGCTCGTGGATCGCCTTGTCCGGGTCCTTGAGCGGCTGCCCGTGCTTGCCCTCGACGTTCGCGGTCTCGCTGGCGCCGTAGCCCTTGATCGTGCGGGCGACGATCATCGTCGGCCGGTCCCCGGTGGCCTTCGCCTGATCAAAGGCGGCGTCGATCGCCGCGATGTCGTGGCCGTCGACCTCGATCGCGTTCCAGCCGCCCGCCTGCGCCCTGCGCGTGTAGGAGGCCAGGTCCCAGCCGTGCATCGTCTCGCCGCGCTGCCCCAGCCGGTTGACGTCCACGATCGCCACCAGGTTGCCAAGCCCCCAGACGCCCGCGTGCTCGACCGCCTCCCAGATCGAGCCCTCGGCCATCTCGGAGTCGCCGCACAGCGCCCACACGCGGTAGGGGAGGTGGTCGAGCGCCCGGGCGCAGAGCGCCAGGCCGACGGCGATCGGAAGGCCCTGGCCCAGCGACCCGGTGGCCACGTCGATCCACGGCAGCACGGGCGTGGGATGGCCCTCAAAGCGCGAGTGAAAGCGCCTGAAGCTGAGCAGGTCCTCGTCTGAGATCGCGCCCGCTGCCAGCAGCATCGAGTAGACCAGCGGCGAGGCGTGGCCCTTGGAGAAGATCAGGTGGTCGTTGAGCGGGTTCTCCGGCCGCTCGTAGTCGTAGCGCAGGTGGCGCGCCATCAGCACGGCCATCAGGTCGGCGGCCGACATCGACGATGTCGGGTGGCCGGAGTTGGCGGCGGCGGCCGCCCGGATCGAGTCGATTCTCAGTCGCTGGGCGAGCTGGCGGATCTCTTCGTTGGTCATCGGGCGCTCCTGTTGGTTGGCGGACGCTTGCGCTGCTGGAGGCGCTGCGGCCGGCTCGGCGAAGGCCGCAGACGGCCGGCGCCGGCGCGCGGGCCGCTCGGCCGGCCTCCTTCGATGATGATGGCGCACGCGCCCGGCGGGGGTCGTGACGCTCTGGCCAGCTTCATCCGATGCCCCCCGTCGGGGCCGCGCACCGCCCGCGGGCGTCATGGCGTGCAGCCTGGGGCGCGGGGACAGCGGCCGGGCCTTACAGCGCTCGGCGCACTCCGCACTCGTTGACGACCAGCGTCTGGAAGCCGAGCGCCTGGAGCTGATGCAGGTAGCCGGGCGCGTCGACGTCCTTGGCCCAGTAGTCGACCAGGCGGGTGATGCCGCCCAGCAGCAGCCACTGGGCCGCGACCGACAGCAGCTGCGGCATCGCCCACCCCAGCAGGCTCTCGTCCGCGACGATCAGGTTGCCGACGTCGGCCCACTGGGCGGCGACCGAGCTGCGCGCCATCTCGGCGCTGTGGCCCGCGACCTCGATGAATCCTGCCTCCCGGCCGTCTCGCTGCAGGGTGAAGCGTGCGCCGAGCTGGCCGAGCCTGCGGGCCGCCACCAGCTCGGGCTGGTGGCGGCCGGTCAGCGCCCGGCATCGGGCGACCAGCACGACCTCGGTCCGGGTGCCCTTGCCAAAGCCGGCCTCGCGAAGCAGCTGGTGGATGTGGGGCAGCGCGTCCGGGACGCCGTAGCAGCCAAGCGCCGGAAACGAGCACTGCGCGCCGACCGCCGAGACCTGCCAGGAGCGCATCTGGTCAAGCGCGGCCGCCAGCAGCTGCCTGCCGGCGTCAAGCGCGTCGACCTTGCACGCCAGCCAGCGGATCTCGCCCATGCCCCGGTAGTCAGGCGCGACGTCGTGGTCGGAGCGGAACCGGTGCAGGAGCGCCGCCGCGACGAGATCCTCGCCGCGGCCGGCGACCAGGCACAGCCGCTCTGCCACCCAGGGGTCGACGATGTTCTCCTGCGGCTCGCGCTCGAGCTGGCCAAGCACGGCGTTTACAGACAGCGCCACGCCCGGGATCACCGCGCCGACGTGCAGGTTGACAAGCGAGGTCAGCCGATCACGATCACGGCGCTCAAACGGACGAACGACAGCGGACATAGCAGCGGCTCCTTGAATCGAAAACGCCAGTTGCGCCGCTGCCGGTGCGGTACGCCGCCAAGTCTACGGCGTGGGCCTCGAGCGCGGCGCTCGCGGCCGGCGCTGCGGCGGCGAGCCCGCTCGACCACCGAGCTCGGCGACGCGATCTGGCGCTTTTGCGAGAGGTGGCCCGGATCGCCCGTGAAGCCGTGGCCGGGGCCCACGGCTGGGCGTACGATTTGCAGCATGACTTCACTGGGCCTGGCTCTGCTGGTCGTGGGGTCGATCGTCGCGGTCGCCGAGGCGCACCGGCCAACGCATGGGATCGCCGGAACGGTGGGCGTGGTCGCGGTCGCGGTCGGGGCGGTGCTCGCGCTCAGCGGGCTGGGCGCCGGGCTGCTGGTGGCGCTGCTGGCCGGCGCGGCGCTGGCGGCGACCGGGGCTGGCGCGGTCGCATGGTCGGTGCGCAAGGGCCTCAGCGCCCGCGGTCGCCGCGTGCGCACCGGGCCTGAGGGGATGATCGGCCAGATCGGAGTCGTGCGCCGCTGGGATGACGGCACGGGCAGCGTGGCCCTCGGCGGCGCGCTGTGGCAGGCGCGCCGGTCGCCGGAGCTCCTCGATGACGGCGAGCAGGCCGCCGAGCCGCTGCGCGAGGGCGACCGCGTGGTCGTCGAGCGCGTAGCGGGCCTGACGCTCTCGGTCCGCCGGGCCGAGGAGTGGGAGCTTCTGTAGGTGCCTGGGTTCGTCGAGGGGAGTTGGGGATGCTGACGGCGGTGATCATCGTGGTGGTCGTGCTCCTGGTGGCCGCGGCCGTGGCGACCTCGAGCGCGGTCCGGGTTCTGCGCGAGTACGAGCGGGGGGTCGTGTTCCGCCTCGGGCGCCTGATGGAGCTTCGCGGCCCAGGGCTGACGCTGCTGATCCCCAGCCTGGACAGGATGGTGCGCGTGAGCCTGCGCACGGTCACGCTGACCGTCCCGCCGCAGGAGATCATCACCCGTGACAACGTCCCCGTCCGCGTCACGGCCGTCGCCTACTACCGCGTGATCGACCCCTCCCGGGCGGTCACCGAGGTCGAGAACTACCACGCCGCCACGCTTCAGATCGCCCAGACGACGCTTCGCTCCGTCCTCGGCGTGGCCGATTTGGACACGCTTTTGTCAAACCGGGAGCATCTCAACGAGTCGCTGCAGCACGTGATCGACGCGCAGACCGAGCCCTGGGGGATCAAGGTCACGAGCGTCGAGATCAAGGACGTCGAGATCCCCGAGCGCATGCAGCATGCGATCGCGCGCCAGGCTGAGGCCGAGCGCGAGCGTCGCGCCAAGATCATCAACGCCGAGGGCGAGGCCCAGGCGGCCGCCAAGCTGGCGGAGGCGGCCGACGTGATCGGCAAGAACCCCGTCACCCTGCAGCTGCGCTACCTGCAGACGCTGCGCGAGATCGGCGCCACGCAGAGCTCCACGATCGTCTTCCCGATGCCGATCGACCTGATGCGCCCCATGCTCGACGCCCTCGGCGCCGCTCGGGGCGCACAGCCGGGCGCGCAGCTCGGCGAGGACCCCGAGACGCCGTCGGATGGCGCGGATTCCGCCCGGCCGGAGCTCGCGCCGGGTCAGGCGCCGGCTCTGGACGCCGGAGGGGCAGGGGCGCTGGACCTGGGCCGGGCGGCGGGCGACGACGCCGCTCAGGAGGCGGAGTCCGAGGCCGCCGACCAGGCGCTCGCCTGACCAGCCAGGTTCACCGCGCGCGCCCGCAGCCTGTAGGTGACCCCCCGGCGCGCGGGCAGCGAGACGCTTCCCTGACCGCTGTCTGCGATCGTCTCCCAGCGGCCGGCGCGCAGAAGCTGGATCTGCCAGTGGGCCAGCGCGGTCCCGCCGCGCGTGGACGCCCTCCAGTGCACGCGCAGCACCAGCCGGCCGCCGCGGGCACGTCCGACCGCCGCCGCCCCCGAGACGACCCTCGGCGGCGCCGGGCCGCACTGGCGGTCCAAGACGTCGCCGCCGAGCTCGCGCTCGCCGGGCAGGCGCGCATAGCCGAGCCGCGGCAGGCCGAAGATGCCCTCGATGCTGCCAAGCAGCGAGTAGTGGTTGTACGGGCGCTCGGAGACCGTCCCGGGCGCGATGCACGGCGACAGGAGCACGGCGCCGACACGCCCGCCTCCGGGGCCGTCGATCCCCGGAGGCGAGCCGGTGGGGCCGGGGATCTCACCGCAGCACGAGCTTGAATCGCCGACCGCCTCGTCGAAGGTGACGATCAGCAGCCCGTCGCGCCGGAAGGCCGGCGAGGAGGTGATCAGCGGCACCCACCTGCGCAGGAACGCGTTGGCCTGGGCGAGGCCGCCGGGGCCCGCCAGGCGCCCCGCGCCGGGGCATGGGGCGTCGTGGCCGTCGTCGCACAGGTCCGGCACGATGAACGAGTAGTTGGGGGTGGTGGAGACGCGCGCCAGGTCACGCGGGAGCCGGGCGAGGCCCACCACGTGGCTGTCGCAAAGCCGGCGGTCGTCGATGATCGAGTGGAAGTACACGAACGGGTTGTGCCGCGTCGCGTACAGGTCGGTCGGCGTCGCGACCTGGGTGTCGTCGGCTGCGCCGATCCGCGGGTGAGCGCAGACCGCCGCCTCGCGCCTGGGATCTGCCCCCATGGACTCGTCGTAGTCGCGCCAGGTGAGCCCGGCGGCGTCAAGCTGGCCGGCGATCGTCTGGATGTCGGCCGGGTAGACGCAGCCGCGGCCGGGCTGCTGGTCGTAGCGGCCGACCGGGCGGCCGGGCGCAAAGTCGGCGAACACCGGGCAGTCGGCCTGGTTTGACGGGTTCGGCGCCTGCCCGGAGACCAGCGCGATGTAGTTGTCGTTGGAGTAGTGGCCGGTCGCGTAGTAGTTGGGCAGCAGCGCCCCCTCCGAGCGCATCGTCCTCGCCAGGTACGGCGCCGCCGAGGACGGCCCGAAGCTCGTGGCCTCCGACTCGTTCTCAAGCACGATCACGAACACGTGCCTGATCTGAAAGCGGCCCCCCGGGAGGCGGTGCGCCGCGCCCGGCCGTGCGCGCGCGGAGGATGCTCGCCCCGGCGTGCGCGGAGCGCTCGCCGCCGGCGCCTGGGCCGCCCTCAACGCCGGGGCCGCCGCCGCCGTCCCGACCGCCGCCACGCTCTCGGCCGCTGCGACGCTTCCGACGGCCGCGACGTTGCCGGCGGCTGCGACGTTCCCGGCGGCTGCGACGTTCCCGACCGCTGAGACGTCACCTGCCGCCGCCACGGCACCGACCGCCGCCGCCAAGGTGGCCGCGGCCAGCAGGGTCACGAGAACCCGTGGCGGCCTCACGCCCGGCACTCTAACCTCAGCCGCCGCGCGATGGCCACCTGGTCGAAGATCGCCAGCACCGCGACGGCAGCGAGCGGCGGCCGGCGCGCGGGCGGCCGCGGCTGGGGTGAGCGCCTGATCGTCCCGGCGCTGGCGGCGGGCTCGTTCGCGCTCGCGTTCGCCCAGAGCCCGGGCCTGGACACCGCCGATACGAAGATCGACCTGCACGTCGACCCCGGCGCGTTCCTGTCGGCGCTGTTGTCGGTCTGGAGCCCCACCGAGGGGCTCGGCCATGTGCAGGGGGGGCAGTACTCGGGCTACCTGTGGCCGATGGGGCCCTTCTTTGCTCTGGGTCACCTGCTGGCGATCCCCGACTGGATCGTCGAGCGGCTGTGGCTCGGGGCGCTGCTCGCGCTCGCCGCCTGGGGGGCCGTGGTTCTCGCAGACGCGCTCGGGCTCGATCGCCGCCGCGGCGTGGCGCACCTCGTCGCCGCAGCCGTGTACGTGGCCAACCCCTACGTGGTGGTGGTCTGCGGGCGCACGACCGTGTTCCTGCTCGCCTACGCCGCCTTGCCCTGGCTGATGACGATCGTGCACCGCGGCCTGCGAGCGCCCTGGCGCTGGCGCTGGCCCGCGGCGTTCGCGCTGACCGTGACCTCCACCGGCGGCGGCGTGAACGCGACCGTGACCGCGCTTGCGCTGCTGGGCCCGGTGCTGCTGGCCGCCCACGAGTGGCTCGTGGCGCGGGAGGTCAGGGGCCGGGCGGTGTGGGCGCTGGCATGGCGGACCGTGCTGTGCACGGCGCTGGCCTCCGCGTGGTGGATGGTGCCGCTGCTGGTGCAGTCCGCCTACGGCCTGAACTTCCTGCGCTTCACCGAGCAGGTGGGCGCGATCTGGGCCACCACGTCGCTGAGCGAGAGCCTGCGGCTGATGGGCTACTGGCCATCGTACCTGGGCCAGGGATACGGCAGCACGCTGGTGCCCTACTACGGGGACTCGGCGACGCTGCTGTTCGACCCCGCGACCGTCGCCTGCTCGCTGCTGGTCCCGGCGCTTGCGCTGTCCTGTTACCCATGGACCCGGCGCTGGCGCTACGGGCCGTTCCTGACCGCGCTGGGGCTCGTCGCGCTGCTTGTGATGAGCGTTGGCTGGCCGACCGGAACGGCCGCGCGCGCCGGTGCGACGTTTCTCTACAACCACCTGACCGCGATCCAGTTCCTGCGCACCACCTACAAGGCGGGGCCGCTCCTGGCGCTGTCGATCGCGCTGCTGGGCGGCGCCGGCCTGAGGGTGCTCTGGGCACGGCTTGGGCTGGGCGCGGCCGCGCGCGGGCCCGGCGCGAGCGCCACGGTGGGCGGGTCCCGCGCGAGCGCCGCCGTGGGCGGGTCCGGCGCGACTGCGGGCGGCGCGGGCGTGGGCGCGATTGCGGGCGGCGCGGGCGTGGGTGCGATTGCGGGCGGCCCGGGCGCGATCGCGGGCGGCGCGGGCCCGATCGCGGGCGGCCCGGGCGCGATCGCGGGCGGCGCGGGCCCGATCGCGGGCGGGACCGGTCCCCGACGCGCGCGCGTCGCCGGCCTGCGGCTGGCGCGCGGCGCGGCGCTGGCGGCGGTCGCGGCGCTGATCGTGCTCGGCGCCCTGCCCCTCTTTCAGGGTCGCGCGCTCGAGCTGACGTTCCGCCGCGTGCCGGCCGCCTGGACGCGGGCCGGTCAGGCCCTGCAGAGCGGCCTTCCGCCCAACTCCCGCGCGCTGGTGCTGCCCGGCCAGGAGTTCGCCTACTACGACTGGGGCGCGACGATCGACCCGATCCTGACCGCCACCACCACGCGGCCGGTGGCGGTGCGCAATGTCCCGCCCTACGACGATCTGCATGCCGTCGACATGCTGTGGACGGTCGACGACCTGGTCTCACAGCAGCGGCTTTTGCCGCACGAGCTCCCCGCCCTGCTTGACCTGATGAGCGTCCGCCGCGTGGTGAGCGCCACCGATGACGACGACGCCCTCAGCGGCGCTCTGGCGCCCGAGGCCGCCGCGCTGACGCTCGCCCGGCAGGCGGGGCTGCGCCGGCCCGCGCAGAGCTTCGGGCCGGTGCGAACCTTCGACTCGCCCCCGCAGACGGCCGATCCAGCGCTGCGCCTGCCGCAGGTGCGCATCTACGACACCCGCGCCCGCGGCCTGGTGCGCATCGAGCCGCTCGGTCCCGTCACGATCGTCGATGGCTCGGCGCAGGGGATCGCCGACATCGCCGCGCTCGGGCTGCTGTCGCGCTCGCGGCCGCTGTTCTACGCCGGCGACGAGTCGGCGGCGACGATTCGCGCCCAGGCGCTGGCCGGCGCCGACGTGTTCATCACCGACTCAAACCGCAGACGGGTGTTCGTCGCCTCGCGAATGCGCGCGAACTTCGGCGCGACGATCCCGGCCGACCAGCCGTTCGGCGCCGACGCCGCGGTGCTCGACCCGTTCGCGCAACGCGGTCCGGCTGCGCAGACGGTGGCCCGCTTCACCGGCGCGCGCTACATCGAGGCGCCCTACAACCCGGAGATCGCCCAGTTCCCAGCCCACGCCCCGTTCGCCGCCTTCGACGGCGATCCCGGCACCTCGTGGCAGGCCGACCCCACGCTCCCGCCCAGCCAGGACTGGATCCAGATCGGCTTCGACGCTCCCCGGGACGTTCCATACGTCGACCTTCTGCCCGACTCGTCGGACCCGTTCGTGCAGGTCACGCAGGTCACGATCGCCGGGCGCGCGTTCTCGGTGCATCCGGGGTACAACCACCTGGTGCTGGGGCTGCGCCACGTGAGCGCGCTGCGGATCCTCATCTCCAGGGTGCGAACGGTGGGTCGCGATCAGGGGGGCGCTCCGGGCCTGGCGGAGGTGAGGATCCCCGGCTTGCACGTCGGCGAGCTCCTGCGCGTTCCGGTGCTCGCCGAGCGTGCGCTGCGCGGCACCGACCTGCGCCGCGTGGCGCTCACCTACGTGTTCGAGCGCTCGACCGCCGACTCGCCGCTTGCGCGCGGGCCGGCTCCGGCGCACGTCGTCATCCACGGAAGCCGCCTGCAGGCCGAGTCGCAGCTGATCGCCACAGAGCAGGACTCGGAGACCGAGATCGCTCGTCTGATCGACCCGCCCGCGGCGCGGACCTACACGGTCACAGGGCTTGCGACGGTCGCCCCCGACGCGCCCGATCCCGCCCTTGACGCGCTCGCGGGCACGCACACGGGGGGTGCGGTGCTCTCCTCCTCGGGGCGACTTGAGGGGCTTGCCCGCTACCGCGCGTCGTCCGCGTTCGACGGCTCGCCGGCGACCACCTGGGTGGCGCCGCTGGGCCCCTTTCAACCGGCCTGGATCCAGTGGGCGCTGCCGCGCCCACGGACCCTGCGGCGCCTGCGGCTGGTGCGAAGCCTCCTGCCGGTCCGCTTTCCAGAGCGGGTCTCGCTGTCGGCCGACGGCGGCCCACCGGTCACCGTCACCGTGGGCGCCGGCGGCGCGGTCGTCCTGCCGCGCGCGCTTCGCGGCCGCGTGTTCCGCCTGGGCGTCGTCGCCGCCGGCGGCTCCGATCGTCCGGCCGTGGGGATCGCCGAGATCCTCGGCTCCGGCGTGCCGCGCGTGACGCCGCGTCGCTCGGGCCAGGTGGTCTCGGCCTGCGGGCAGGAGCACGCCCGGATCGGGGGCCGGATGGTCGCGCTTTCGCTGCGCGGCAGCGTCGCCGCGCTCGATGCGGGAGAGCCGCTCTCGCTTGCGCCCTGTGGCCCGCCGGTGGCGATTTCGGCCCAACCGACGGAGGTCGTGGTGACCGGCGGCCCCGCCACCAGGCCGCTCTTGGTCTCGCTGCGGTCGCCCGCGCCGGAGCCCGCGCCCAGCGCCGCCTCGCCCGGCCGGGTGCTCAGCCCCGGCCGCCAGGGCGACGGCTCCTACGCCGGCGTGCGCGTGGCGCTGAGGGCCCCCGGCTGGCTGGTGCTGGGGGAGAGCTACGACCGCGGCTGGCGGGCGGCCTGCGACGGGCGCTCGCTCGGCCCTCCGCGCGCGATCGACGCGTTCGCCAACGGCTGGCGCGTCGGGCCGGGGTGCCACCTTGTCTCGATCGTCTTCGGCCCCCAATCGGCGGTGGACGACGGCTATCTGATCGGCGCGGCCGCATGCCTGCTGCTGCTCGTGCTGGCGCTGCTCTCGCGGCCCGTCCGGCGGCGCGGGCGAACGGGCGCGCGCGGGGGCCCGACGGAGGGGCGCGGCCGCCGGCCGCCGCGCCCGCTGGCGCCGCCCGAGCGCTTCTGGCGGCGCGATGCGCCGCGTGCGCTGGCGATCGGCGCGGGGGCGGGGCTCGTGTTCGCGTTTGTGTTTGCGCTCCGCGCCGGCGCGGTCCTGGGCCCCGCGACCGCGCTGATCATCTGGCGCGGGGTGCGCGTGCGGACGCTCGCGCTCGCGGCGGGCGCGCTGCTGGTCGTGGCGGTGCCGGCCGTCTACCTGCTGTTCCCGGGGCTCGATCAAGGCGGCTATGACTTCGGCTACGCCTCCCAGCACCTGGCCGCGCACTGGATCACGGTTGCCGCGTTCGCGCTGTTGGCGCTGTCGGTGATCCGCGACCTGGCCGCGATCAGTACGGCCACGGATCGCCCGCGGGCAGCCCGAGCGCCCTGGCGAGAGCGGGCCGGCCCGCGACGAGCGCGAGCTTGATCGCGACGTTGCCCGCAAACCACGGAAGCTGCGCAAGCTGCGCCACGGCGCCACGGGCCCGCACGCTGGCTGGCAGCCGCGGGCCGAGGGCGCGACGGTACTCCGCCAGCGACCGGACGCGCCCCGCGTAGGCGAACTGGGCCGAGCCCAGCAGCCGCGCGAGGATCGCCGCTGTCACCCCCACCGACGAGAACGCGTCGTGGACGAGCATCACCCCGCCGGGCGCCACCAGCGCGCCGTAGCGGGTGATGTCGTGAAGCGCCGGCCCAGGGCGGTGCGCGCCGTCGACGTAGAGCAGGTCGATCGGCCGCGTGACCGGCGCAAGCGCTCGCGCCGAGCTCAGGCGCAGGTGAACGACTCGCTGTCGCACGCCGGCGGCGGCGAGGTTGGCCTCGAACGCCTCCAGGTCCGCGCGCCCCCGTGCCGGCTCGGCGGCCAGCTCCCGCGGCCCCCGGTCCCCGCCGGCGTGCGGGTCGATCGCCAGGACGCTCGCCCCGGCGGGGGCCGCGAGCGCCAGCACGATCGTCGAGCGCCCGCGGAAGCTGCCGATCTCGACGATCGTGGCGCGGGGCGCAAGCGCGGCAGCGCGCTCGAACAGCAGCCGCGCCTGCTCGCGCGACAGCCACCCCTCGACCTGGTCGGCTACCGCCCATGCGCGCTCGAACTCAGGTGCGCTCATCGCCTCGCGTCCCCGCTTGTCCGCCGGGCGCGCCCGCTCACCCGCTCATCGCCTCGCCCGCCTTGGCTCCTTGAAGCGCAGGATCGGCCGCTCCACCGCGTAGTAGCTGGTCGCCGCGCACGCCACCGCGGCGACCGTCCCCAGGCACAGGAGCACGAGCAGCGGCGCGCGCTGAGCGCCGGGGAGGCCGTGCAGCGCGCAGCCCAGCTCGGGCCCGGGCTGGCAGATCCAGACCAGCAGGTTCTGATGCCACAGGTAGATGCCGTAGGAGATCAGCCCAAGCCACGCCAGCACGCGCCAGCCGAGCACCCGCGGCACCCAACCCCGCGAGCCGAGCACCGCTGCGGTCAGCAGGCCGGCGGCGGTCGCCGCGTACAGCGTGTGGCGGGCCAGGTCCTGGGGCGCGGTGTAGAGCAGGATCGGGTGGCTTCCGGCGCGGATCAGCTGCGGCCCGCGCTCGGTGAGGCTGACCAGCGTGTAGGCGGCGGCGGCGAACGCCAGCGCGATCCACGGCCGGCGCGCTAGCACCCGGGCGGCCCGGGGCTCGCCCGCGCCCTGCCAGTGCGCGGTGAGCACCGCGAGCGCCATGCCCGGCGCAAACCAGTCCAGGTGCGTGGGCAGCGCGTTGAGCACCCAGCTGAGCGACCCGTCGCTTCGCAGCGCCCAGCGGTATGCGAGCGACCCGGCCGCAAGCGCGGCCAGCACCGCCAGCTCGGCCGCCACCTGACGATCGCGGCGCATCCTGGCAAGCGCGGCGTCGATCGCCGCCGCGTAGGCGACGAGCAGCAGGTAGAAGGTGATCTCGATGCACAGCGTCCAGGCGGGGGCGATGCCGTCCAGCACGTAGCGATCGCTGTAGATCTGGCCGAAGCCGTAGAAGATCCAGAAGTGGCCGGAGAACACCCCGGGCGCCCCGGGCCAGATCGCCAGCAGCGTCAGCGCCAGCCAGTAGGCGGGCACGATCCGCAGAAGACGCCGGCGCAGATAGCGCGCCGGCGTCGGGCGCCGGGCCCCGTTCAGGCGCGCGGAGGCGAACGGCCGGTACAGCAGAAAGCCGGAGATCGCAAAGAACACCGCCACGCCGGCCTCGGCGTGTGAGACAAATCCGTCGGCGGGGGTCACCGTGAGCCCGCCCGCATGCACCAGCACGACCGACAGCGCGGCGATCGCGCGCAGCGAGTCGACCAGCGCGAACCTCGGGTGCCCCGGCGGGGGGGCGACCGCGTCCGGCGCAGCCTCGGGCGCCGCCGCCGGATCGATGACGGGGGCGCTGACCGTCACGCGCTCGCAGTGTAGGGGCGGCGCGCGGGCCTCAGGCGCGCAGCGCGGGCGGTCGCTGCGGGTCCGATAGGGGCACGGAGGCGACCTCGGACGCGGGCTCCGGTGCGGCGACGGGCTCTGATCCGGCGGCGCGCGGCGCGTGCGGGTTGGCGCGGCGGCGCTCGGCGTCCAGCAGCGCAAGCGTGCGCCGCGCGGTCGCATCCCAGCTGAAGGCGCGAGCGCGCTCGAGCGCGCCGGCGCCGAGCGCGTCGCGCAGCCGCACGTCGTCGAGCACCCGTCCAACCTTCTCGGCCAGCTGCTCGGGCGTGTCGGCCAGCACCCCGGAGACCCCATCCTGGATCGCCTCGGCCAGCCCGCCGAGGCGAAGCGCCGCGCTCGGCGTCCCGCAGGCGCCGGCCTCGGTCACCGACAGCCCCCAGCCCTCCGCCGAGGAGGTGGTGATGTTGACCCAAGCCCGCCGGTAGAGCTCGAGCTTGCGCTGCTCGGACACGTGCCCGTGCATCACCACCCGCTCGCCCAGGCCGCGCGCCGCAATCTCGGCCTCCAGCGCCGCGCGGTGATCGCCCTCGCCCGCCAGCTCCAGCACCGCCTCAGGGCTGCGCTGCAGCACGTCGAGCACCACCTCGACGCGCTTGTAGCGCTTGAGGCGGCCGAGATAGAGCAGGGTGGGCCGCGCGGCGCGGGCCGACGGGTCCGGCGAGAACTGGCCGTGCTCGACGCCCAGGTAGGAGACCTCGATCCGCGACGGGTCGATGCCGTGCGCCGCGATGTCGCGCGCGGAAGCGCGCGAGATGGTCAGAAACCGCGAGCGCCGGTACAGCAGTCGCAGCGGCAGCGTCTCGAGCGCCAGGGCCGCGACGCGCCCGAGGCCACCCAGCTCCCGCACGTAGTGGTCGGCGTGGATGTGGTGCACGAGCGTCACGCGCGGCGTGCGGCACCACAGCGGCGTCAGGAAGGTGATCCCGTTGACGACCTCCAGCACCACGTCGGCGTCCGGCACCAGGCCGCGCCACTGGGCCGCGATCGCGCGCGGGAAGACGGTCGAGCGGCCGCCGATGCGGTGAAGCGTCAGCGCGCCGTGGCGCTCGCAGGCCGCGGCCCCCGGGTAGGAGCAGGCGACGACCGACACGCGGTGGCCCCACGCAAGCCAGCGGGTGACCTGCGAGCGCAGGTTGGTTCCCGTGCCGCCCGCCTGCGGGTGCGTCCAGTCCCGGTCTGAGAGGACCAGGATGTGCAGGTGCGCGGGGCCGGCTTCCATGCGCGCCGGCAGTGTAGAGGCGGCCGCCGCTCCCTGGAAGGCGCTCTGCCACGATGACCACGTGAGCGAGCCCGCTGTGGGTGCTGGCGAGGAGACGGCGGCCGGGCCGGGCGCGGGCGAGAGGGTCGCGCTCGCCTTCCCGCGCTCGCAGCTGCGGGCGCGCACCGCGCGCGGGGTGCTGATCAACGCGCTGTTCATGGGCGGCTCGGAGGCGCTCGTGCTCGCGCAGGGGCTGATCGTCACGGTGCTGCTCGGTCCGCGGCTGATCGGCCTGTACGGGATCGTCACGACCACGGCCATGACGGTCGCCGCGCTTCGCCGGATCGGCATCGACGAGGCGTTCGTCGCACAGCGCGAGGCCGACCAGGAGGCCGAGTTCCGGATCGCGTTCTCGCTTGAGCTGGCGATCGGCGCGTGCTTCTCGCTTCTGCTGCTGGCCGCGGCCCCGATCGTCGCGCTCGCCTACGGCGACGGCCGGCTGCTGGCGCTGACCGCGGCCGTGGCCTACCTGCCGACGGCGTTTGCGCTGCAGGCCCCGGCCTGGATCTTCTTTCGGCGGATGGACTTCCTGCGCGTCCGCGCGCTGCAGGCGATCGTCCCCGTCGTGACCTTCTGCGTGACGGTCCCGCTGGCCGCCGCCGGCGTGGGCGTGTGGAGCCTTGTGATCGGCCCGGCGGCCGGCAACCTGGCGGCGGTGCTCGCCGGCCTTCGGATCTCGCCCCACCGGCTGGCGCTGGACCTCAGCGCCACCGCGCGCGCCGCCTTCCCGCGCTACCTGCGCTTCTCCTGGCCGGTGTTTGCGGCGGCCGTCTCGGCGCTCGCCGTCGGCCAGGGCCAGATGCTGGCGTTCACGCTTGACGGCGGGCTGTCCGCCGCCGGCTACATCACGCTGGCCGTGACGCTGACCCGGTACGCCGACCGTGCCGACCACATCATCGCGACCACGATCTACCCGGCGATCTGCGTCGTGCGGGATCGGATCGCCACGTTGCGGGAGATCTTCCTCGCCGCAAACCGCGTGGCGCTGATGTGGGTGCTGCCGTTCTGCGCGGGGTTCATCCTGTTCTCGCCGGACCTCGTCGCGTTCGTGCTCGGCCAGCGGTGGCGGCCCGCCGTCCCGCTGCTTCAGGGGCTGGCGGGCGCGGCCGCGATCCAGCAGCTCGGCTACAACTGGTTCTCCTTTTACCGGGCTCGCGGGGAGTCCGCCCGCCAAGCGGTCGAGGCGGCCGCTCACGCGGGCGCGTTCCTGGCGCTGGCTGTGCCCGCGCTCCTGCTGTGGGGCGTGTGGGGGTTCATCGCCGGCCGGCTGGCCGGTGCGCTGATCGTCGCCGCCATCCGCCGCCACTATGTGCGCCGGCTGCTGGGCGTGGAGCTGGCGGCGGTGGCGCTGCGCGGGGCGGCGCCGGTGGCGCTGGCGGCCGTGCCGGTGCTCGCTCTGCGAGCCCTGGCCTGGAGCGGCCCGCGCAGCGTCGCGCAGGCGGTCGTCGAGCTGGCGCTGTTTCTCACGCTCTGCGCCGTGCTCACATGGGTGGCGGAGCGGCCGCTGCTGGCGCAGCTGCGCGCGCAGGTGCGCTCCGCGCGGGCCGCGCAGCCTCCCGTCGCGTCAACGGCAGGATGAGCCGGGCTTGCGGCGTCCACGGCCTGCGCGGACGCGCCGATGCCGCCGGTCCAGCTCAGCGCTCCACCAGCACCGTGTAGTGGTACAGCCGGGCCAGCACGCGGTAGTGGGCGGCCACCCAGTCGTCTAGCGTGTGCACGCCGCTGGGGCGTCCGCGGAGGTTGGGCTCCGGCGTGTCAGACAGAGGGTCGGTCCAGCGGACCAGCACGCGCGGGCGAACGCGCGCAAGCACGGCGACGATCCGCGCCTGTGCGGCGGCCCCCGACAGAAGCCCGAAGTCCTGCGCCGTCGGGTTGTCTCGCTCGGTGAGCACGTAGATCAGCGGATCGGAGAACACGACCATGTCCGACCGGCGCGCGAGGACGTAGATCGGCTGGCGCGGGGTGCTGTTGGCGTCCACCAGCGCCACCATCCGCTCGATCGCCCGGGCCTCGGCCGGCGGCGCCTGGACGCCGTCTGCGACCGCAAGGCGCAGCGACGCGGCCGCCGGCGGGTGAAGCGCCGCCGACAGGCGATTGGCGACTCCGTGCAGCGCCAGCAGCGCCAGCAGCAGCACCGCCGGCGCCCGCACGCGCGCCGTGCCGGCAAGCAGGCCCAGTCCGGTCGCGACGACCACCACCAGCGGCTGCGCGTGGTTGGCGTCAGCCCGGGAGGTGAAGTAGGCGAGAAAGCCGAGCGCGAGCACAGCCAGCCCCAGCTCGCGGGCGGGCTCGCCGATGCGCGCCGGGCGCCCGGACGCGCTTTGCACGCGGCCGCCGATGGCGGTGGCGACCAGCAGCGCGCAGCCGATGATCGCAAGCAGCGGGACGTAGAAGTCAAGCGCCTTCTTGGCGGTCTTCGCCAGCCCCGCGCCGGGAGGGGCGTGAAAGGCCAGCGGGAACGGGAGCGTCCAGTACGCGCGTGTGGCCAGCGAGTTTCCGATCAGCGCGCGGTAGAGGTTGACGGGCCCGTCCGCGATCGCGAACGGCAGATACACGAGCGCCGAGCCTGCGAGCGCCACGCCCCACAGCGCCGGCAGCGTCCGGCGGCGCACTCGCGGGCCGGCGGCGGCGAGCGCCAGTGTCACCGCCGCCAGGCCGTAGGCGGCGAAGTCGATCCGAAACGCGGCCGCGAGCGCGACCAGCAGCCCGGCGGCCGCCGCGCGCGCTGCGCCCGGAGTCGCCGTCATGCTGGGCGAAGCGGCCGTCGGCACCGCACCGCGCGCTCGCGCGCCGCCCGTCGTTGCCAGCGCCAGCGCGGCCATCACCGCCAGCAACGCGGGCGCCGAGGGATCGGCGCTGCGCGGCTCGGAGATCTCGCACGCCACCGCCAGCCAGACCGTGATCGCCACCCAGCCCGGCGCGCGGTCGCGCACCGCAAGCCAGGCGACCACGGAGATGCCGGCGCACGCTGCCACCCACTCCACGCGCCACTGAAGCAGCGACACTCCCATCAGCCGAAACAGCGCCGCCTGCAGGTAGGGCTGCGCGGGCCCGTATGCCCACAGGAAGTCCCGGTAGGGCAGCTGGCCTGAGACGATCCGCCTGGCGGCCTGAAGCATCAGCCCCTCGTCGAACGGATCGATCCCGTTGAGGATCGAGAAGCCGGCGATCAGCGCTGCGCCCGCCGCCAGCACCGCGATCGCGGCTCTGAGCCGCCCTTGGCTCGCACTGGTCAACCCTGTGCGCGAGCGTAGTCGATCCGTGCGATCCTGGCGCCGATGCGACTCGCGATCTGGCCGCGGATCGCCGGCGCCGTGGCCGCGCTGGCCGTGGCGGCGTGGTTTGCGCTCGGCGTGCGCCAGTCCCAGGCGCTTGACGCCGCCACGGCGCTGATCGCCTCGGGCCACGGCCGCCTGGCGCCGGCCGTGGCCCGCCGGGCTCGGCACCTGCTGGATGTGGCCGCCGCGCTCGACCCCGACCGCGCCGTGGACCTGGAGCGCTCGGCGCTGGCGCTCCGCCAGGGGCAGCCGGCGCGGGCGCGGGCGATCGCGCTCTCGGTCGCGCGGGCAGAGCCGCAGAACCTGCAGGCGTGGATCGCCTACGGCACGGCGTCGGCGGATGATCCGGCGGCGTTCCGCCTGGCGCTGCGCAGGCTGGAGCAGCTGGCCCCCACGGTGCGATGAAGCTAGTGAAACTAGCTTCACTTTGGTAACCTGTAGAGGCGATGACCGTCCAGGCGCCCGCCCGCCTCGACGAGGACGCGCTGCAGGCGCTGATCGAGGAGGCACGCCGGCGCGCGCGAAGGCGACGGCGGCGAAACGGCGCGATGGCCCTGCTCGCGGGGCTGGGGCTCGCAGGTGCGGCGGTGCTCGCCGTCGGTGGGCCGGTCGCTCCGCGGCGGCCGAACACGCCGGCCGCCGCGCATCGGGCGCCGCCGCTGCCGGTCGGCGTCGGCCCGTTCTGGTACATGCGCGCGCTCGCGCGGATCCGCGTGCCTTGGTGTCTGAGGCAGCTTCAGGGGGTCATCAACCGGTGCGCCCGGACCGAGTGGTTCGAGGCCGAGATGAGCACCGAGACGTGGGTCGGCGTCGATGGCACCATGCGCGAGCGCACGGTCGAGGTGTGGCAGCGCCCGGTCCGGCCGCCGGCCGCGGCCTCGCTGGGGGCTGCCGCCTCGCTGGGGGCTGCCGCCTCGCTGGGGGCTGCCGCCTCGCTGGGGGCTGCCGCCTCGCTGGGGGCTGCCGTCTCGTCGGCGGGCTCCGCCTCCCAGCCGGCGGCAGTGCGCCGGCTCTCGGTCCCGGTGTCGATCGCCCAGGGCGACGCGCTTGACATCGGCAGCGGCCACTTCCCCTCGCCCCTGCTCGGAGCGCCCGCGCCCGACGTGCCGCCGCTGGAGGGCCCGCCCGCCGGAGCCGGCCCTGTCGACGTCGGCGATGGGCTGTTCGACCACCGCCAGCTGCTTCAGCTGCCGTCCGCCGGGCCGCGGGCGCTTGAGCGCATCGAGCGCGCGTTCGGCGCGCTGCGCTCTCGCTACGCGCGGACCCTCCGGCGCTGGCACTCCCCGGGCGCCGATGCGGTCGCCCGTGCGGACCTGCGCCCGGTTGCGGCCGCGCAGCTCTCCTTCCAGCTGCTCGCGCTGATCGCCGAGCTTGACGAGGCGCCCGTCCCGGCGCGCGTTCGGCTGGCGCTGATGCGCGCCGCGACGGCGCTGCCGCGCGCGCATGTGAGCGCCCGGGGCGCCACCGTGACCGTCTCGGTGTCGTTGGCCCGCTACGAGCCTGACCCGCTGAGCGTCGGCTTTGCCCGGCCTGACGGCGAGCTTCAGGCGCTGCCCGCCTTCGACGCGGGCTACCCGGCCGTGCCCGACGGCCCGTCCACCGTCGTCGCGCAGGGCCCGGTGAGCTCGGTGAGCGCGCTGCCCAGCGGGGTCTCGGCGATCGCGGGATGGGCTGCGCCGCCGCTGTGGCCGTCGCCGCCGCCGCCACCCGCGGAGGCGGTGGTCCCGGCGATCGGCGGGCCCGCCACCGTCTTCACGGTCCTGTTGGCCGCCGGTCCCGGACAGCGAGCCCGGCGCCCCCCAGAGACCTGGGTATCGCTGACCGGCTCCGCCGGCGTGGGCATATACAGGCCGGGCAGGCCGGCATTTGACCGGCGCGGGCGCTTCCTGCCGGCAAGCCAGGGCTACGACCCCTGCCTACCATCGACATCCGTGCGGGTCCGGCCGACTGGCTCCGTGCGCCGCGGCGGGGAGCTTGCGTTCGTCTACCGCCTGGACCCGCGGCTGTTGGGCCGGAGCGCCTGGTGCGCCGGTCGCTACCAGCTCGGGCTGCTCACGCTGCAAAACCCGCCGCCGGCGCGCTACACCACGCCTCCGTACACGGCGCCGGCCGGGACCACGGTCTACTTCGAGGTCCGCTGAGCCGGCGGCCCTCACCTCACCCGGGCAGGCCGCCCAGCGGGGGGATGTTCTGGTTGTCGGCGAACCGGTTCTCCGGATCCCACCGCTGCTTGAGCTCCCTCAGCCGCTCCCATGTCTGTGGGGCGTAGGCGGCCGGAACGTGGGCCGGCTCGTCGAAGAGGTAGTTGACGTAGTAGGCGTTGTGGGAGCGCTCGGCGATCTCGGCCAGGTAGTCATCCTGCCAGCGTCGCAGCGGGCGGCCGTCCTGCATGGAGGTCCACGTGGTCGCGACCATGTAGTTCCACGCCTTGTCACGGTGGCTCATGGCGGTCGCGTGCTCGTCGACGCGCGCGAGCGCACCGCCGTAGAAGTGCGTCGACATGAAGCTCAGGGGGTCCATCTCGAGCGCGCGCCGAGCCGTGATGTCGATCACCTGATCGTCCATCTCGCGCAGGTAGTGCATTCGCGATCGGCGGTGCACGCCGGCGATGAACACGTCGTTTGCGATCGACAGCTGCCTCCACGGCATCCGGTGGATCTCATCGGCCACGACGCCCGGATGGCAGCGGACGGCGGCCAGATCCTCGCGAGCCTGCTCGTCGGTCCCGCAGTGGCAGACGAGCAGGTGCGCCGCGGCCCGGCCTCGCAGCTCATCGGGGCCGCTCCATGCCGGTGGCGGGTGCGCGACGGAGACGATCGTGGTCAGCTCGTCGGGGCTCCGGGGCGCCCATTCGCGGTAGAGCGCCAACGCCTCCGCGGTGCGGTCCGGGTGAAACCAGATGAGTCCGAACGTGACCTCGGCGAGCGGGATCACTTCCAGCTCGAGCCAGACCACCACGCCGAAGTTGGTGCCCGCGCCGCGGAGCGCCCAAAGCAGATCTGGTCGCCGCTCGCCGTCGGCGCGCACCAGCTCACCGGAGGCGGTCACCAGCTCGGCGGCGCGCAGCGTGTCGGAGGCCCAGCCGAGCCTTCCCGACAGCCAGCCGTGGCCGCCACCAAGCACGTGTCCCGCGACGCCCAGGCGCGGGAACTGCGGCGCCGCGGCCGCCAGCCCAAACTGCCCTAGCTCGCGATTGAGCCGTCCCCAGGTGGCGCCGCCCTGAACCTGGACGGTTTGCGCGTCCGGGTCGACCCGGACGCCGTGAAGATCGGCCAGATCGATCAGCAGGGAGCGCGGTCTCGCGCCGGCCCAGCCGACGCCGCCGCCGCGCACGGCGACTCCCATCTCGTGCGCGGCGGCGAACCTCACGGCCTCGATCACGTCGGAAACGCCGTCGCAACGCACGACCAGCTCCGGATGCCATGGCACCTCGAGGTTGGGGAACGGCGAGGCGGCGAGAGTCGGGTACAGAGCGTCCTCTCGGTGGGCCAGCCGGCCGCCGAGGCGAGCGCCGAGGCGTCTGATGTCGGCGCGGCTGAGGCTCACGGGCCCTGGAGCTCCAGATGGTAGGGGTCTGCCGCGAGCACGCCTCCGTCGACGGCCAGCACGACGCCGGTGATCCACGACGCGCCGTCGCCCAGGAGGAACTCGACCGCTGCCGCGACCTCCTCCGGCGTGCCGTAGCGGTCCTGCCAGCGCCCCAGTGGGGTAGCCGCGCGCAGTCGACGCGCGGCGGCCTCGCCGCCTCCCAGCCGCGCCTCCAGCAAGCGCATCAGCGGCGTGTCGATTGACCCCGGCGCGACCGCGTTCACGCGCACGCCGAACGCGGCTGCCTCGAGCGCGGCGCTCTTGACCAGCGCGACCACGCCGTGCTTTGAGGCGCTGTAGCTGCCCAGCTCGGACCCGCTTAGCCCGGCCGTGGAGGCGGTCGCCACGATCGAGCCCCCGCGACCCTGGGCGCGCATCTGGCGCAGCGCCGCGCGCATCCCGAGGAAGGCTCCGCGAAGGTTGACCGCGATCGTGCGATCGAAGCGATCCACCGATTCGTCCGCCAGCGGCCCGTGGGATCCGACCCCGGCGTTGAGCAGGACTCGATCGACGCGGCCGTCGATCGTTGCCGCCGCGTCCATGTACTCCCGCACGCCGTCCTCATCGGCGACATCGGCCCGGACCGCGGTGGCGAGCGGGCCGATCTCCGCGGCCAGCCGGCAGGCGGACTCGGCGTCCACGTCGACGATCACGACGCGGTCGCCGGCGCCGGCCAGGCGGCGCGCGACAGCGGCGCCGATGCCCTGGGCGCCGCCGGTGACGATCGATACGCGCCGGCGTTCAGCCACGGTCCTTCGATACGCGCCGGTGTTCAGCCACGGTCCTCCGTCCGCCGCCAGCCGCGTCCCACGCCCCAGCCGAGGAGACGATCCAGGCTGAGCTCGCCGGCCCCCATCGCGGCGACGGTGAGCGCGAGCGCGCCCAGCGCGAGGTTGATCTCAAACCCGTCCGCCACGATCCCATGCGGAAGGGCCTTTGGGAGCATCCCCGTGGCGCCGGTGGCGGTGACGATCGCGACGAGCATGTCAACCGTCAATGCCAGGCCGGCCAGCGCCGTCGCGAGCCCGAGCAGCATCATCAATCCGCCGACGAACTCGGTCAGACCCACGACGTAGGCGAACAGATGCGCCGCGGGGATGCCCTCGAGCTGGAAGAACGCGGTCGTCCCGGCGATTCCTCCCTGATGCTTGAAGTCGAACAGCTTCCCGGCGCCGTGGTACATGAAGACCCACGCCAGTGCGATCCGGGCGATCAGCAGAACGCTCGCGCGCAGGGTTCGCGCGTGCGCGATCGCGGCGAACTGGGCGGGCAGCCGTGTGATCGCGCGGCCAGTGCTCACAGTGCTCATTGCGATGTCCTCCTCCCGCATGGGGATGGCAGATCGGGGTTTTGTGGACTCTGCCGTCTGGCCACCGCTAAGCGGAATGGCCTTTGCGCTGCTTTGCATGGACTTCTGCGATCTGTTCGCCGGACTGCCGTCGCGCGGGCCCTGCCAAAGCGGCGCCCCGGCCACGATCGCGGTAGGCCAGGGGCGAATGTCCGACGGTGCGCTTGAAGGCCCGGGAGAAGTAGAAGGGGTCGTCGAATCCGACCCTGTAGGCGATCTGGCTGACGCTCAGCGTGCTGAACAGCAGCAACCGCGAGGCTTCGAGCATCACCCGGTCGGTGATCAGCTCCTTGGTGGTGCGACCGCTCACCTGAACGAGCGCGCGCGCGAGCCGAGCCGCCGGGACGGCGAGCAGATCCGCGTAATGCCCGGCGTCGTGGTGGGCGGCGAACTCGCGCTCCAGCAGGGCCAGGAACCGCTGGTGCAACTCGGCGTCGACGTCCGGCGTCGCGCGCTCGCCCCAGGTCAGACGGTGCCAGCGGCAGGTCCACAGAAGCAGCGTGATGAGCAGGTGGCGCTGCACGTCGAGGGTGATGCGGTCGGGCGGTCCGGCGCGCTCGGCTGCGAGCGCCTCGAGCAGCGCCTCAAGGCGCGCAACCTCGCCGGGCGGGACGCTCACCGTCGGTGGCCGGCGGGCGTCGACCCACCAGGCTGTCGCCGCCGCGGCGCAGTCCGCGCCAAGCAGCTCGTCTCCGAAGCGGACAAGCGCGCCTGTGAGCCCGTCCGCCTGCGCGAGCACGTGGACCCGCCCCCGGCCGATCACGCTCACGGACCCCTCGGGGACGCGGTAGGGGCGCCCATCGATGAGGTGGACCGCCCATCCGTGGCGCACCCACCCCAGCTCGTGGTAGTCGTGACGGTGCGGCGCCCGCGCGCTCGCGGCGCCGAAGACGGAGGCGTGCTCCATGAGGCTCACCTCAAGCGCCCGTTCGCCGGGGAGCCGGTCAAGCTCCAGGCCGTCGGTGCCGGCGACGGCAGAGCCGCCCGGCGCGGTGCAATCGGCCGCGGCGCCCGCGGACGGCCCACAGGGAGAGCAGTGGGACGGGTCATAGGGGCGGCACGGCGGGTCAGAGGGACTGAAGGTCATCGCGGGCCTCCGGGGACGGTGCGGGGAGGATGTTGTTGTTCAGGCGAAAGACGTTGTCGGGGTCGTACCGGCGCTTGACCGCTCGCAGGCGCTCCATCGCGCTGGGCGAGAACGCGCGCTCCACGTCGGCCGGCTCGTCGGCGGTCAGGAAGTTGGGGTAGGAGACCATCTCGCTGTATGAGGACATCGACTCCGCGGCTGCCCGCGTCCAGGCCTTCTGCTCGGCGTCCTGGGCGGGGTCAGACCAGAGCGAGAGCACCTGAAAGGACCACTGCTCGCCTCGGTGGCCGATCGCGGAGTGCTCCTCGCCAACCTCGGCGTATGCGGTCTGCTCGCCCAGCGGGGCGCAGATGATCTGCGTGAGCGGCGCGCGCAGATCGCGGCCGATCTCCACGATCGCGTCGATCGCCTCATCGCTGACTGCTGTGATGAAGCCGCCCTTGAAGTAGTCCCGGTGCCCCGGCGGGGCGCCCTGGTCCATCAGGCGCTGAAGCTCTGTGTACGGCATCGGGCCCACTTGGTCCACCGCCGGACGTCCGAGGTCCTGAAGCGGGGCGAGGCCCCGGCCGGCGCTCCCCACATCGCCGGCCCAGAGTACGATCAGCCCCACCACTGGCCGCCCGCGCAGCTCGCGGGGGACGAACGGGGCCGGCGGCGCGGTCAACAGCGCGATGCCTCCACACAGCTCGCGCGGGGCCCGGGACATGATGTCCCGGTAGGACCGAAGCAGCCCGGCTGCACGTTCGAACGGGAACATCCGGATGCCGCCGACCACGGTGGGCCCCAGGGGCGCGAGCGCGAAGCGAAGCTCGGTGATCACCCCGAAGTTGCCGCCTCCTCCGCGCAGCGCCCAGAGCAGGTCGGGGTCCTGGGCCGTGTCGACTACGACGCCGTCGGCGGTGACCAGCCGGGCGCCGATCAGCCGGTCGGATGTGAGTCCCATCGACCGCTCCAGCCAGCCGCTGCCGCTGCCGATCGTCAGTCCGGTCACGCCGGTGCTCGAAACGCGCCCGCCCGTGACCGCGAGCCCGTGCTCCTGCGTGGACGCGTCGAACTGCCGCCAGGTCAGGCCGCTCCCGCAGCGGGCCAGGCCGGTCCTACGGTCGACGGCCATCGAGCGAAGCTCGCGGCAGTCGATCACGATGCCGCCGTCGCAGCACCCGTGGCCGGGGGCCGAGTGGCCGCCCGCGCGGATCGCCAGCGGCAGGTCGTTCTCGCGCGCGAAGCGGATCGCGTGCGCCACGTCGCGGTCGTCGCGCACGCGTGCGATCGCCGCCGGGCGGCGATCGATCATCGCGTTGAAGCCCGCCCGCATCGCGTCGTAGTCGGCGTCGCCGGGGAGCACCAAGCGCCCCGTGAGGGCCGCGCCCAAGGCGGCCAGGTCGGTCAGCTCAAGCTGGGTCATCTCGATCCCTCCGATCGGGTGAGGCGAGCGCGTTCGCCCGTGTTGATCAGGGCCGGCCGCGCGAGGCGCGGCCGCAGGCCGTTCACCGGGCACGGCGTCGGCCGTGCCGCCGGCGTCAGGCTCAGTGCAGCGCGCCGGAGACGCGCAGCCACACCTGCCAGCCCGTCAGATGGCCACGGTGCAGAGAGGGATCAGCATGCACGTCATCAATACTATCCGCAGATCGTCCTCTTGTCAACGGTCAAAAGATCTAAGTGCAGATTGTAAGCCTGTCCACTTAAGACTGGATGTGCTCAAAAATGAAGCCGGGCTGCCTCAGGATCGCGATCCTGAGGCGCGTCGGCGAGCGCCAGCACCAGCCCCGCCGCCGCCACCGCCACCAGGGTGACAGCCGGCATCTGCCAGTCCCAGTCAAGGGGCGAGTGCGCGATGTAGACGACCAGGGCCGCGATCGGGCCGGCGGCGGCGGCCGGCGCAGCGCGCAGCGCCCGCCGCGCCGCCGCCGCGGTGGCGGCGATCAGCGCCGCCAGCAGCGCGGCTCCCACCAGCCCCAGCTCGGCGAGCGTCTGCAGCTCCAGGGAGTGAGCGTCCTGGGCGCCCTCGTTGACGGTCCGGTGGCGCAGCCACCAGACCGCCCACCCGCCGGCGCCGACGCCGCGAAGCGGCTGGGAGGCAAACGCCTCAAGCGCCACGTCCCAGTAGGCGTAGCGGTTGCTCTCAAGCGTGGCGTAGCGGGTGGCGCCGGGGGCGAGCGGCTGGGCGCTTGACTCGTGCGCGCCCAGCGCGATCGCCACGCCCAGCCCCGCGCAGATTGCGGCCACGGCGATCGCCCCGGAGCGCCGCGGCAGGCGCAGCGGTCGGTCGCCCCCGGCGCGCGCGCCCAGGCGCGCGGCGAGGAGCACGGCGGCGACGGTGATCGCAAGCTCTGCGGGGAGCACGATCGCGCCCTCCCGCTCCCTGGATGCCAGCGACCCGGCCAGCAGCGTCACGCCACGGAAGGGCGCCGCCGCAACCGACGCCACGACCGCTGATGCGACCGCCAGGGCAAGCGCACGCAGCTGCGCGCGCCGCGGCGCGAGCACGAGCAGCGCCACCAGGCCGGCCGCGCAGGCGAACAGAGCTCCGCGGGAGAAGCTCATGTAGACGCCGAGCCCGAGCAGGGGGCAGGCGGCCGCCGCGGCGATCCGCAGCGCCCGCGGCCGCCGCGGGTCGCCGGCGAGGCGTGTCGCGAGCACGAACCCCAGCGCCGCCAGCTCCCCGGTCGCGTTCCAGTAGGTGAGCGGCTGCTCCAGACGCCCCTGCGCGGTGATCGAGCGCGCATAGTGCAGCAGCCCCGGCAGCAGGCGGCCCGCCAAGCCGTAGCCGATCACGATCGCCGTGCCGGCTGCCAGCGCCGGCTCGGCCGCGCGGCGGCCGGCGCCGCCCACCAGGGGGATCGCGGCGATCAGCGCGCCCACGTACAGGATCGCGATCTGACCGGCGTCCCACGCGCCGCCGGCCGTCGGCGCCCAGGCGATCGAGGCAAGCGTCCAGGCCGCCAGCCCCGCGAGCGCAACCAGCGCCGCGCGCGCGCAGGTCGCGCGGGGCAGCGGCCGGGGCGCGAGCGCGATCGCCACCGCCGCGAGCGTCCAGGCGAACAGGCCGCTCCAGTCGCGCGCGGGGGTGAAGTAGCCGCCGCTGAAGAACGCGAGCGCGGTCGGCCCGGCGAGCGCGACCGCGGCGGCCGCGCGCAGCACGGCGGCGCGCCCGGCGCCGCGGTCAGCCGCCGTGGACACCGCCGGGCGCCCGCCGGCGCCGGCGCGCAGGCCCTCGCGGCTGGCGCGCGTGCCCCGCCGGCTCGGCGCCGTCCGCCAGCGCGGCCCCAACCTCGGCGAGCATGCGCCGTCTGAACGTCGCCACGTCAAACCGCGCGGCGTTTGCGACGCACGCGGCGGGATCGACCGCGCCGTCGTCGAATGCCAGCACCGCGCGGGCGAGCTCCTCGGGCCCGCCGGACCACAGGCGGCCGGTCACCCCGTCGACGACGGTCTCAAGCGCTCCGCCGCCACGGCGGGCGATCACGGGGCGGCCGGCCGCCTGCGATTCGACGGCGGCGATCCCGAACTCCTCGATCGAGGTCTGCACCAGTGCTCTGGCGGACGCGAGCACCTCGGCCACGGCGTCGTCGCCCAGGCGGCCCATGAAGGTGATCGTCGGCCCCGCGAGCCTGCGCAGCCGCCGGGCCTCCGGGCCGTCGCCGACGACGACCAGCGGCAGGCGCAGCCGGTTGAAGGCCGCGACCGCCACCTCGATCCCCTTGTGCGGCATGAGCTCTGAGATCACCGCATAGTGCGCGCCGACCGGGCGGGGCGAGAACCGGGACGTGTCCACCGGCGGGTGCACGACGGTCGCCTCGCGCCCGAAGTAGGCACGGATCCGCTCGCGGGTCGTCTGCGAGTTGGCCAGGTAGCGGTCAACGCGCTGGGCGGCGATCCAGTCCCACTGTCGCCAGCGGCGAAAAAGCGCGCCGAGCGCCGCCCGCGCCGCGGGGTTGCGACGGCGGGCGAGCGTGCGCTCGCGGTCGTTCCACGCATAGCGGAACGGGTTGTGGCAGTAGCTGACATGGACGGTGCCCTCGTCGCACAGCACCGCGTGCGCCCACGCCGACGAGCTTGAGATCACAAGCCCATAGTCGCTGAGGTCAAGCGACTCGATCGCGGCCGGATACAGCGGCAGCAGCGCCCGGAACGTGCGCGCCGAGGGTCGCAGCCGCTGGACGAACGTCGTGTGCACCGTGCGGTGCGCGAACCGGCCCTCGGTGCCGCGCTCGTCGTAGACCGCGGTGAAGATGTCCGCCTGGGGCCACAGCCGGCACAGCTCCAGGAACACCCGCTCGGCGCCGCGCACGTCGAGCAGGAAGTCGTGGACGAGCGCCACCCGCCGCCCCGGCTGCTGTCGCTGCTCTGGCTCTGTCAAGTGCGGGCAGTCTAGATGCGACGCGCCCGGGCGGTGGGGTGGGCGCCCGGCCGTGCCGGTCCGCCGCCCGGGTGGCCGCCTGGCCCGAGCCAAGTCCGCCGCCGGGTGGGCGCCCGGCCCATCGCCGGGTACGCTGCGCGCCCCGTGGTGCTCTTCGTCAGCTACTCGGCGGCTCTGGGCGGGGCGGAGCGGCTGCTGGTCGACTGCGCCGGCTCGCTGGGCGGCGAGCTGGCGCTCGCCTGTCCCCCCGGCGAGCTTCAGCGCGCGGCCGAGCGCGCGGGGGTGCCGGTGCTGGTCCTGCGGCCACGCTCGCTGGCGCTGCGCGGCGGGGTGCGCCGGGCCGCGCTGGCGGCGCGGTCGCTGGCGGGGCACGCGCTTGAGATCGGGCGGCTTGCGCGCAACCTGGACGCGGAGCTCGTGGTCGCTTGGGGCATGCGCTCGGCCCTTGCGGCGGCGCTCACGCGCGCGCCGTTCCTGTTTGCGCACAACGACCTGCTGCCCGGGCCGGTGATCGGCGCGGCGGTGCGGGCCGCGGCCGCGCGCGCGCGGCTGGTGACCGCGCTCTCGTACGCGAGCGCGCGGGAGCTGGGCGGCGGTGTGATCGTGCTGCACCCCGGGATCGACGTCGGCGCCTTTGAGGCGTCCGGCCACCCACCGGACGAGCCGGCGACCGTGCTGGTGCTGGGGGCGCTCGTGGGCTGGAAGCGGCCGGAGCTTGCGCTTGAGGCGCTGGCGCTCGCTCGCAAGCGTGCGCCGCAGCTTCGGCTCCTGATCGCCGGCGCGCCCGTCGAGGACGACGAGCGCCTGCTGGGCGCTCTGCGAGCGCGTGCTGGCCAAGCGGACCTTGAGGGCGCGGTCAGCTTCGCCGGACAGCTTGAGGATGTGCGCCCGGCGCTGGCCGCCGCCACCTGCCTGCTGCACTGCGCCGAGCGCGAGCCTTTCGGGCTGGCCGTGCTCGAGGCGCTGGCGGCGGCGCGGCCGGTGGTCGTGCCCGACTGCTTCGGGCCGGCTGAGATCGCCGATCCCAGCTGCGCGATCCTCTATCCGCCTGGCGACGCGCGGGCGGCTGCCGATGCGCTCGTGCGCCTGGCGGCCGATCGCGCACTGGCGTCGCAGATGGGGCGCCGCGGCCGCGAGCGGGCGCGTGCGCGCTTTGACGCCGCGGCCGCGAGGGAGCGGTGGCGGGCGGTGCTCGCCGCCGCCGGCGGGCGCTCGGCGCTGCGCGAGGAGCGCGCGGCAGAGCTGGCGGCCGGTGCGCCTCGGCACGCCGGCGGGTCCCTGCAGGCCGGCGGGTCCCGGCAGGCCGGCGGGTCCCGGCAGGCCGGCGGGTCCCGTCACGCCGGCCAGTTACGACACGCCGGCCGCCCTCAGGACGCCGGCCTGTGCCCGCACGCCGGCGCGGGCGCGGATCTGTCGGTGGTGACCGTGGCGCGCAACTCTGCGCCTGAGCTCTCGGCGCTGCTTGAATCGATCGAGCGCCACCTTCCCGCAAGCGAGGTGATCGTCGTCGACTGCGCCTCCTCTGACGCAAGCCGCGAGGTCGCGCGCGAGCGTGCGGGGGTGCGCCTGGTGGCGCTCGCCTCAAACGTGGGGTTCGGCCCGGCGTGCAACATCGGGGTGCGAGAGGCTGGGCGGCCGGTGACCGCGCTGCTGAACCCGGACGTCCGGCTGCTGGACGGCTCGCTTGCCTGCCTGGTCGCACGGGCGCTCTCGCCCGGCGGCGAGCGGCTGCTGCTGGCGCCGCGCGTGCTCGGCGTGGACGGCGCGCTGCAGGACACGGTGCACCCGCTGCCGGGCTCGCCCGCGGAGCTTGCGCGTTGCCTGATCCCGCCCGCCGCCCTGCCGGGCGCCGCTGGCGTGGCGCTTGCGCCCTGGCGGTCCAGGCGGCGACGGCGCGTCGGCTGGGCGGTAGGCTGCGCGCTCGTGGCTCAGACTCAGACGCTCGCCCGCCTGGGCCCGTTCCACGAGTCGCTGACGCTCTACGGGGAGGATCTGGAGCTGGGCCTGCGCGCCCGCAAGGCCGGCGTCGAGGTGTGGTTTGAGCCGGTGGCCCGCGTCGTGCACGAGCGCGGCCACGCGACGCGACGGGAGTTCGGCGGCGAGCCGTTCGAGCGCCTGGCGCGGGCCCGCCACGACGCGGTCCTGCTTGCGCGCGGGCCTACGGCGGCGGCGCTCGACGACGCCGCCCAGGCGCTGACCTTCGCCTCGCGGCTGGCGCTCAGGCTGGCGCTCGGGCGCGCCGCCGGGCGCCAGCGCCGCCAGCTCGCCGCCGTCGCGGCGATCATGCGCGCTCGCCGGAGCACGCCGCCACCCCGCGCGCCGCGGGGGTGCGGGCGTGACGCGGTGAGCGGAGGGTGACGGCCGGTGGACGACGGTCAGAGGCGGCGGCTTCGGGGCGCGCTCGCGGTCGGGGCGCTGGCGCTGGTGGTCGCTGCGGCGGCGGTGGACCTCGTCGTGCTGGCCAGCTCAAACAGCAGGCCGCCGCCGGGCGCGCCGATCGCCGGCACGACCGCGACGGCGGCCGCGCCGCCGCCGCCGGCGCAGCAGCCCGGGCTGCCGGCGCCGGCGGCGGAGGTGTTCGGGGTCAGCGTCAACCGGCTGTTCAACGACGCCAGCTACACCCCGGCGCAGCTGAGCGCGCAGCTTGCCTCGGTGCGCGCCACGGGCGCGACCGTGGCGCGCACCGACGCGCTCTGGGAGGCGACCGAGCCGCTTGCGCCCGTCGACGGCCACCACCACTACAACTGGGCCTTCGATGACGCGATCGCGCGCGCGCTGGCCGAGCACGATCTGACCTGGCTGCCGATCATCGACTACACCGCCCCATACAACCAGTCGATCCCGGGCCAGGACCACTCTCCGCCGCTGTCCGACGTCGACTATGCCGATTACGCGGCCGCGTTCGCGGGCCGCTATGGACCCGGGGGGAGCTTTTGGAGCGCCAACCCGGATCTGACCCCCAGGCCGGTCACGGCGATGGAGATCTGGAACGAGCCCGACAACGCGCAGTTCTGGCTGCCCGGGCCGGATCCGGGCGCATACGCGGACCTGTACCTGACCGCTCGCGCGGCGATCCAGCGCGTCGACCCGTCGATGCGGGTGCTGATCGGGGGCCTCGTGGATCCCGCGACGTTCCTGCCGGCGATGGTGCGCGCCAGGCCGCTGATCCGCGGCCACGTCGACGGCGTGGCGATCCACCCGTACGGCAGCCCGGGCGTGGTCCTGGCCAAGGTGCGCGCGGCGCGCGCCACGCTCGTGTCGCTGGGGATGGGGTCGGTGCCGCTGTATGTGACCGAGTTCGGGTGGACCGTCTCGCCGCCCGGCGCACCGGACTACGCGCCCAGCACGGTGCGCGACGGCTACATAACCCAGACGCTCGATGATCTCGGCCACCTCAGCTGCGGGCTGGCCGCGGCCGTGCTGTACACCTGGGTGACCCCGGAGGTGGACCCGCGCAACGCTCAGGACTGGTACGGGATCGCCGACCCCTCCGGCGCCGGAGGCCCGACGCCGGCCACGCGGGCGTTCGCCGCCGGCCTTGAAGCGGCCGCCGGACCGCCGCCCGCCGACGCCCCCGCCCCCTGCCCCGGCTGACGCAGGTCACGGCCGCGCAGCGTCGCCAGCCGCCGTGGCTCAGCGCGACCGTCCGCGCGAGCGCAGGCTGCTGTCGAGCTCGGGCATCGCGGGTCGAGAGACCTGCCCGGAGCGATACTGCGCGCGTAGTTGGGCGATTCGTTCGGCGCGCTCCTGATCGGCCCGCTGGCGCTCGCGCTGGCGGCGGCGCCATTCGGCGGTTCCCGCGTCGCGCTCCAGCGCGTCGCGCACGCGCTCGCGGACATGCTGGGGGATCAGAGGCGCGTAGGGCTTGGACTCGTCGACCATCAGCCATTCCCAGGTGAGCTCGGGGCCGGCGTCGGCGATGATCCGATACCAGCCGCTTGAGCCCTCGTCGCCGTCGGGGCGCTCCCACGCCTCGA